>ERZ1106981.744-NODE-744-length-20056-cov-35.074146_pt1 | contig 20056 bp, 19 predicted proteins | sample MGYA00403692_ERZ1106981 | MGnify/ENA primary metagenome ERZ1106981 (study PRJEB35170, sample SAMEA104062431) | human gut metagenome | biome: human gut; feature: human-associated habitat; material: faeces | place: Denmark | collected 2012-06-22 ... | reverse complement strand
GTGTAGCTCAGGGGGTCGAAAAAGGCATGGACAAGCAGATTTTCGCGGCGCTGGAGATAGCGGATCACGAAGTTAGATTGCTGGTAGGCGAGTTCTTCAATACTCGCTTTAATATAATCAAAGTCGAACGGGTTCCTGTGGCGGGCGTTCAGTTTCATCAGCTGACGGAACCGAATGAGGTTGTCAAGGCGATTCGGCGGGCGGCGGAAAACGCTTCCCGGATGATCGGCGCTCGGATTGAACGAGTTTTGTTATCGATTCCTTCACGGGATATGATGCGCAAATCGCTGAAAATTACGGTGCCGGTTTCTTCTTTTGACCGCCGCGTAACCGTTCTGGATGTTCGGGAAGCGGTAAAAAACGCTATGAAAACCAAGGTTGAAAACGGTCTGGCACTGATCAGCGCAGTATGCGTCCGGTATACGTGTAACGGGATCTCAACGCGGCGGATGCCGATCGGTGAGCTGTGCGATGAGCTGACGGTGGATGTCGATCTGTTGTGCGCGAATCGCAAGATCGCGTTTGAATATGTCAACTGCGTCGAACAGGCGGGGCTGGAAGTGCTGGACATCAGTCTGGACAGCTTTGCGATCGCGAAGGAAGCGGCGCTGTTTGAACAGACGATGGATCAGAATTTAATTTTGATCCGGTTAGAAGAACAGACGACGACCTTGTCGCTGTTGTCCAAGGGCAAACTGGCAAGCTGTGAGATCATCGAACAGGGGATCGATCAGTGGAGCAAAGCGCTGGTGGAACGCTATGAACTGCCGCCGGCAGAAGCGGTCCGCTTAGTGAAGTACAATACGCGTTTGAATCAGCGCAGGCCGCTGCAGACGCCGATCTATATCTGGTCAAAAAATACAAAAACGTACACGCTTTCTGAAAAGGAACTGTGCGAAGCGATTCGGGAACCGCTGGAATCGTGGATGGGGCAGATCGAACAGATGTGCCGTCCGATCCTCAAAGCGGGCAAGACGCAGATTGTGATCGTCGGCGAAGGCGGCGAGCTGCAGGAAATCGCGGAATATGTCCAGGATCATCTGGGTGCGCCGGCGAAGGTGTATTATCCGGAAACGCTGGGCGTGCGCGACAGCTCGTTAACGGGATGTCTGGGTTTGTTTTATGCCTACAAGGATCAGCAGCCGCTGTTAAATACCGACCAGGTCAGTGTGAACGCCGCGCAGTTTGAAAAAGCGGTGACGATCGGCGGTTTAAAGAAAGAAAAAACCAGCGTTGACGATTCGATTACCAAACGATTAAAAGACATGCTTTTTGAAGCCAAACAGAAATAGGAAACGAGAGGATGAATGAAGATGGATTTAGAATACAATCAGGTTGCGAAAATTAAAGTCTTCGGCATCGGCGGCGCCGGCTGCAACGCCGTGAACCGCATGGTCGAGGAAGGCGTTCAGGGCGTTGAATTCTATGTCGCCAATACCGACATGCAGGATCTCAACAAATCTCCGGTAGAGAACAAAATTATACTGGGCCGGGAAACGACCCGCGGTTTAGGCGCCGGCGCGAACCCGGAAATGGGCCGCAAGGCAGCGTTAGAAAATGAAGAAGAAATCCGCGAAGCGATGCAGGGTGCGGACATGGTCTTTATCACAGCCGGCATGGGCGGCGGCACCGGCACCGGCGCTTCTCCGCTGTTTGCGAAGATCGCCAAGGAAATGGGCGCGCTGACCGTCGGCATCGTCACCAAGCCGTTTTCGTTTGAAGGTCCGCGGCGGATGGCGCAGGCCGAAGCCGGTTTGAGTCAGTTAAGCGAATTCATCGATTCTCTGATCATCGTTTCCAACAATCAGCTGCTTCAGGTTATCGGACGGATTCCGTTTGTCGAAGCGTTTAAGGAAGCGGACAACGTTTTGCGTCAGGGCGTGCAGACAATCACCGATCTGATTGCGGTTCCGGCCATGATCAACCTTGACTTTGCGGACGTGCGTTCGGTCATGGAAGGTCAGGGCAGCGCTTTGATCGGCATCGGTATTTCCCAGGGTGATAACAAGGCTCAGGAAGCGGCGCAGAAAGCGATTCAATCGCCGTTATTGGAAGCTCAGATCAACGGCGCTAAGAAAGCGATCGTCAACGTTACCGGCGGTGCGAACATTTCGATTTACGACGCGAACGACGCGGTCGAATACATCCGGGAAGCGGCCGGCAACGATATCGACATCATTTTCGGCGTAGCAATCAACGAGAAGATCGGGGAATCGATCATCGTGACAGTCATCGCTACCGGCTTTGATCTGCCAAAGATCAAGGTGCCGTCGCCATCGAAGCCTCCAATTAAAGTGGCGAATAAAATCGCTGAAGAAATTAAAAAGGAAACAGAGGAAGAGGAAGACGACAGCGGGATTCCAAGCTTCTTCCAGTCCCGTAAATAAACGATCGTTCATGAAGACGGAGCTCAGGTTCCGTCTTTCTTCTTGTTCTGGTTGAAAACGGTTGATCGTGGTAAAATAAAAGCAGAAGCAATGCGGAAGGAGGGGCAGTCATGGATCTGGTTTACCTGGATTCTGATATCCTCGGCGACAGTTATGACGCGAAACTTTGCCGGAAACGTTTTATTCGATACGCACAGGATCATCCGCCGGTGTTGATCGCGGTCGCACGGGTTGGCGAAGCGGAAAGAGAAGTTTGGAACAGTCTGAAACAAGCCTGTTCTTTTGTGCGTTATTTTCTCGATGATCACCATCCCTGCGAACAGCTCGACGGGCTGACGGTTGAGCTTCAGCCGCAGTGTCTGCAATGCGGGACAAGAAAGATTCATCCGGAACCTGGCGCGGCGGCCTGGATTCAGACGGAAACGGACGTCAGCTGGCGTTACATCGTGCTCGATATGTTAAGCGATCCGGCGTTTTCCTATTATCATCACATGAAGACGTTCTCCGATCTTCATTCCGCTTATGTCTATATTCGAATTCGCAACGGAATTCATAAGATTTTGAATTGATAAAATTCAATAAATTAATTTTATAATTTAAAATATTAAAAAATAACTTGAAAATATTAAATTATCATTTATAATGAATTCAGGAGGACACGAGGATGGCCAAAAAGATTAAAATCATTGTGGAATCGCCTGAACAAAATGTCGTGATTCCGGCAATTCCGCTGAGCGCCGCCGCGGCGATCTTGAAAGTTGTGCTGTGGGGATCGCAGTATGTTCCGGCTCAGTCGCGGGATGAAAGCGTGCAGCTCCTGTTGGATAACCGCGACGCGATTCTGGACCTGGTGCAGACGTCGGTCAGGGAATTGAAAGCCTGCGAGCCGTTCCGGCTGGTCGAGGTGGAATCCGGCCCGAATCGGGTGCTCATTGATATTTTAGGATAAGGAGGAAACACGATGCGAAATGAAGTGTTCGGAACGTGCCCGGTCTGCGGCAATCAGCTGCTTGCGACACGTTTGACCTGTACCCGCTGTCATACGGAGATTACCGGCGAGTTTGCCTTATCCCGTTTCAGTTATCTGAATCGAGATGAACTGCAGTTCGTCGAGACCTTTATCCGGGTTCAGGGCAACATCAAGGAAATGGAAAAGGAATTCAATATTTCCTATCCGACGGTCAAGAAAATGCTGGATACGATCATCACCAAGATGGGCTTTCCGGTCAAGCAGGAAGCAGAACCTGCCGTCCGTGCCGACGATGTGCTCTCACGTCTGCAGCAGGGTGAGATCAGCGCCGAAGAAGCGATTGCGCTGTTAAAAAAGTAGGAGGAACAACATGAACTCCCGAGAAAAAATTATGGAAATGGTCAAAGACGGCACGCTGAGCGTGGAAGAAGGGCTGCGGCTGCTGGACGCGATCGAAGAAAGTGAAAAACGCACGGAGAAGACGTCCAAACCGGCTGAACCGGAGGTGCGTCCGCTGATTTACAGCGCGCCTTCCCATCCGAAAATGCTGCGGATTCAGGTCGAGTCGGCCAATAACGACCGGGTGCGCGTCAATGTACCGGTGTCGCTGATCCGCGCGGGTCTGGATTTCACCAAGCAGATGAAGCTCAGTGGAATGGACGTGGATCTGAAGGGCGTGGATCTTGACCTGATCATGAAACTGGTGGAAGACGGTCAGGTCGGCGAACTGGTCGACGTGGTTTCGGCGGACGGCGACAAAGTTCGGATCGTTGTCGAATAGTCGTTTAATTTTAAGGAAGCGAAGGCTTCCTTTTTGCGTCGTTGTCCGTATAATTAGAGAAGAGGTGTTGAATATGCTGAAAGAAGAGTGCCGTTTGTTCCAAAAGGTCTGGCTGGGCTGGACAGAATCACAGATGGATCAGTTTGTCCGGATCGGGACGCAGCTAGCGCAGGCGCTGGCGGAAGGCCGGAAGGTGTATGCCTTCGGGATCGGCGAGGATCATTGGTTTGCGGAAGAGCTGACGGCCCGGCTGCAGGGGCATCCTGAAATCATCGGTCTGTTTCCCCATGAGCTGATGACCTACGACTGCCGCTATGCCTCGTTAATCCGGTGCCCGGACTATGCCAAGGTGCTGATCGAAGCCTGGAAAATAGAGCGAAATGATTTGGTTTTGTCCTTCCACAGTCAGGATACGCCGCTGTATGCCGCGATGGAAAAGCATTGCCGCCGGTTAGGAATTCAATGGCAGATGCTGCAGGCGGACCGGCAGACGGAAACGCCGGGATTGTTCAGCGTAGAAGAACGATTTCTGCCTATGCTGCAGGTCTATGGCGCCCAGGCCGTCAATGCCGTCAGTTTTGTGTTGGCGGCCGGGATGGATCCCGCCAGCGCCGTACATGCATTGAATAAAAGTATGCTGGAAATTCTGGAACAATTTGAACAGACCCAGCTGCCTTCCATTGCCAAAGTCACCGAGGAGCTGGAGCGGAAGCAAGGCCGGCTGATCGTCATGGGCAGCGGTCATTCGCACATGCTTCAGGATTTGATGGCGCAGGAGAAGACGCTGGATAACGTCGTTCCGATTCTGGAACAGGAATTGATGGTATTCGATCCGGTTCAGAGCGGCTGGATGCAGAAGCAGCGCGACTATGCCCAGATGTTGATCGATAAATATAAAATTCAACCCCAGGATGTATTCCTGATGCCGTCCAACACCGGGAAAAGTGTGATGAACGTCGAGCTGGCGCGGTTGTTGTGGTCGAATAAAACGACGGTTGCGGCGATCACAAACATGAAGCAGTCGCCGGTGATCAAGTCCGATCATCCCAGCGGCCGGCGCTTGTTTGAAACGGCGGATATCGTGATCGACAACTGCTGCGTCAACAAGGATGCCTGTCTGACGATCGACGGTCAGCGGCGTTGTCCGTTGTCCTCGGTGACGGTGCTGCTTTGCGGGGTTCTGCTTCTGGAACAGCTGCATGAACTCAGCGCAGAGTAAGGAAAACGGAATTTAATGTGAAATATAGAAGGTCAGTAAACAAAGGCTGGAAAAAGCACAAAAAGTTAAAAAGATGGGAATGCTGCGAAAATAGGTTCCCATCTTTATTTATTATAATAATAAACAATTTGTAAATGAACATCATCTTGTTTTGCGGTATGATTAAAGCAGTTAAAGAGGACTTTATTATGCAAAAAGAACGTAGCAACGAATTATTGAATCAAGGTGCAGAAGCGTATCAAAGCGGAACGCCGGAAGGCTTCAGGACAGCTGTGCGGTTTTATCGGGAATCCGCCAGTTTGGGCAACGGTCAGGCGATGACGAATTTGGGTTATTGTTATACTTATGGACGGGGCGTGACGAAGAATCCGGCTGAAGGATTTCGCTATTTTGTGCAGGCCGCGAAGCTGGGAAATCCCGAAGCGATTATGAAGGTTGCCGACGCTTACGAACGTGGTCAATTTGTTAAAAAGGATGAAATCCGGGCGTTTCAGTTTTACCGCAAGCTGTTTCAACATCTGCAGGAAACGGGAGAGCTTCTGGACTATCCGGAGGTCTGCCTGCGCTTAGGCCGATGTTATTTGGAAGGAAAAGGAACAGAGGCAGATCCGCGGCAGGCGCGGCGGTTTTTAGTGCTGGCGGTGCACGGCTATGCGCTACATGAGGGTCAATATTTCTACTACCCGAAACAGCGCCGTCAGGCGGAAGAGCTGCTCCGGCAATGTCAATAGACGCAAGCTGGGCAAGAATTCAGGACGTGGGAAAGGGGGAAAATTATGCAGCGAAAAAAGCGAAGCCTCAGGATCATAGCTGTACTGGCTGTCCTGTTTGGCGGATGTGTGCCGGCTTCGCCGTTAACGGAACCGACTCCCGTCGTTTCACCGGCTGTGATGTCGGCAGAGGCGGCGTTTACCATCACGCTTTCACCCGCGGATGAAACAGGCCGCGATATTACTCAGCCCTTAAATCAGGTTGAGATCACCAATCATACTGATCAGGAAATCCAGATCCTTTCCCTCAATCTTAAAGGCAACCGAGGCGGGATCCGCGAAATTCCGATCAACCGCACATTGGGACCACAGGAAACGGGCCGTTATTTCATTGCGGGGGAATACCGCAAGGATATTGATCCGGTGGCGGCGGTGACGTTTGCCAGCGTGGAAGCCGCAAGCGTGACAAAATATGATTATGATTCGCAGAAAACAGAAACGCTGCAGCGGGAGAATCCCTCGGCACCGTTTCTGTTCAATTTCGCATCGACCGTGCTCGTCAGAACGACGGATACGGGCTTTCAGTTTGCCATTCTGCCGGGGAAGCAGGCATCGTTGCGCGAAGTTGAAACGCCTTACGACGGATACTGCACGCTGGAGGATGAGCTGCTTGACAATCAATATCGCTATGGCAAGAAGCTCTTTTACAGCTTTGTAGACACAGAGCTGGAGCTGGGGGAACAAGAAAAAGCGTACATCGAGAACCTGATGTTTCGCTATGACTGCGATTACGCTTATAATGGCGAATATGATCCGGTTAGGATCATGGAGGAATATGCGCTGCTGATGACTTATTCCTTGATGAAGTCAGAGGATCCAGATCATCCCTACTGGCTTTTGTATTGTACTCCCGACGTCTATGCGTTCACTCCGGCGCAATGGGAAGCGGCCCAAGCGCAGAAGCTGACATGGGAACAGCTCTGGCCGCTGCTGAAGGAAGAAGCGAATTCCTACCAACAGATTTACTTTCAGGGCTGGGACGCACCGCTGACAGAGGCTGAGCGGGAGGCGCTGATGAACTTATGTGATTTAAAAGAAATTCCGGCCGGCTTTGAAGGAGAACCGGAAAAGTCTGAAATCGGCGCGGATAAACCGGTGATTTATCTTTATAAGGATACGGAAACCGACTTTACGCTGACCCTGGGGACGCTGCCGACGCTCAGCTATCCGCAGTACCGTAAGGGGGGTCAGGCACAGTGACGGCGGAGGGCTTGATCATTCAGGATCGTCGCTATCCGTATCTCTATTATGAAGCGCAGATCCCGGATGACTTCGACTTTGATCAAGGGTTTGTCGTAGCCCGTGAGGATACGGTCAGTTTCTTAGAAGAAAAGCTGGCAATTCTTGGCTTAAATGAAAGAGAGAGCGCCGACTTCATCACCTACTGGCTGCCGATCCTCTCCCAATCCGACTACAACCGGATCGCATTTCCCTGCGCTGATGATGCCCGGCTCGTTCCGCTTCAATGCCAGCCGCAACCGGATACGCTGATCCGTGTCTATATGCTGTCGGAAGGTCTGGACGAGGCGGTTATGATGGAGCCGCAGACGTTAGACCCGGCCCCCAGCAGAACCGGATTGACCGTTGTGGAATAGGGCGGCAGCCGCCGCAATTCATAAACATTTGTCAAAGAAAGTCCAAAGCCGGAGAAATCCGGCTTTTTTTGGCACGCTTTGCGGACGATCCGGCGCTGCGCTGCGTTCTAATCCGAGGGGATTTACGATATAGATGGGAATAGGTAAAGGAGAAGTGCTATGCCCTATCGTCAAACTATACAGGAACTGGAAGCAGCAACACTGACTAACGCCCGTGAGGGCCTGAGTGAAAAAGAAGCGGCCGCCCGGCTGCAGCGCTTCGGCGGCAATGAGCTGGAAAAGAAAAAAGAAGAATCACTGCTGAAAAAAGTCGCGGAACAATTCAATGATCCGATGATCCTGATTCTGATCCTCGGGGCCGTGATCTCTATTTTTCTGCATGAGGTGATGGATTCCGTCATCATCGTTGCGGTGATTACGATCAACGCGCTGATCGGGGTATTCCAGGAATGGAAGGCGGAAAAAGCGCTGCACGCGCTGGAAAAAATGACCGCGATGAAAGCTGTGGTCAAGCGTGACGGACAGCTGAAGCAGATCGACGCAGCCGATCTGGTTTTGGGCGATCTGGTGTTTCTGGAAGCCGGCAACTTCGTGCCGGCGGATCTGCGCCTGATTGAAACCGTACATCTGAAAGTGGAGGAATCCAGCCTGACCGGCGAATCGGTGCCGGTCGATAAGGATGCCTCGGCGCGTTACCCTAAGGATCAGACGCTGCCGCTGGCGGATCAGAAAAACATGGCGTTTTCCTCGACGATCGTTTTGGACGGCAACGCCGCGGGGTTGGTCGTGGCGACGGGAATGGACAGCGAGATCGGCAAGATCGCGAAGCTTTTGCAGCATGAGGAAAAGCTGCTGACGCCCTTGCAACGGCGTTTGGCTGAGTTGTCAAAGGTGCTGGGTGCGCTGTCGGTCATCATCTGCGCGGCAATTTTTGTGATCGCCGTCATTCAGAAACGCGATCTGTTTGAAATGCTGCTGACGTCGATTTCCCTGGCGGTGGCGGCGATTCCTGAGGGACTGCCGGCGGTCGTGACGATTTCCCTGGCGCTGGGCGTCCAGAAAATGAGCGATCATCACGCGATTGCGCGCAAGCTGCACGCTGTGGAAACGCTCGGCCAGGTCTCGGTCATCTGCACGGATAAAACCGGGACGCTGACGCAGAACCGGATGACGGTTGTCGCGTACTATCTGAATGGCAAAATCCAGTCCGCGTCGCAGAAAGTGATGGAACGGCGGCTGAAGGAAGGCTTCTATCTGTGCGGCAACGCCAAGCTTGACGCAGAGGGCGTCATCGGCGATCCGACCGAAGTGGCGCTGATGCGCTGGGCGCTGGATAACGGCGTCGACGCCGCGCAGATCATTCGGCAGTTCCCGCGCGTTGCCGAGATTCCGTTTGATTCCCGGCGCAAACGGATGAGCACTGTGCATCAGACGGGCTTGGAAAAAATCGTCTATGTCAAGGGCGCATTGGAAAGCGTGCTGCCGTTATGTACGCATTTGTGGCAGGATGGCCGGCGGGTGGAGCTGACGACGCCGATGCGGCGGCAGATTGAGGAAGCCGCCGCGCAGATGGCCGGGGAAGCGCTGCGCGTGCTGGTGCTGGCGACGCGCACGGTTGCTTCGCTGGACGAGAGTCAGTTTGAAACCCGGTTGTGTTTTATCGGAATGGCGGGGATGATCGATCCCCCGAAGGAGGGCGTCAAAGAAGCGATTGCCTTGGCACATAAAGCAGGCATCGACGTTGTGATGATCACCGGCGATCATCCGGAGACCGCGCTGGCCATCGGCCGCCAGTTAGGCATTGCCCAATCGCTGACGCAGGTGCTGACCTCGGTGCAGATGCAGGATCTGAGCGATGATCAGCTGGCTCAAGCCTGTCAGCACATCCGGATCGTCGCGCGCGCCACGCCGCAGGATAAAGTCCGGATTGTGAAAGCCTACCGGTTGGATGAAAAGATCGTGGCGATGACCGGCGACGGGGTGAACGACGCGCCTTCGCTGAAGCAGGCCGACGTCGGCATCGCGATGGGCAGCGGAACGGAGGTATCGCGGCAGACGTCCGATCTGATTCTGACCGACGATAATTTCGCGACGATCATCAGCGCGGTTGAGGAAGGGCGCAACATTTATCTCAATATCCAGAAGGCTGTGCTATATCTGCTTTCCTGCAATTTGGGGGAAATCACGACGCTGTTTCTGGCGATCGTGCTGATGCCGGTGGCTCCGGCGCCGCTCTCGGCGATTCAGATTCTGTGGATCAACCTGGTCACCGACGCGTTCCCGGCGCTGTCGCTGGCCGCCGAACCGCAGGATCCCTATATCATGGATCAGAAACCCCGTGCAGCGACGGAAAGTCTGTTCGCCAACGGCGGCTGGGCGTTCATGGTTCTCAACGGTCTGTATATCGGCACGATTTCGTTAGTCGCGTTCAAATTCGGCTCCGCTTACGACGTCCGCACCGCGCACACGATGACGTTTATGGTGCTGTCGATCGCACAGCTGTTCCACAGCCTGAATCTGCGCAGTCTGGATCACTCGATTTTCAAGGTCGGTATTTTCCGCAATAAACTGTTGTTAGCGACGTTTATGATCGGCGTCGGACTGCAGGTCATGGTGGTGAACCTGCCGATCTTCCAGCTGATTTTGAAGACCGCGGCGCTGGACTGGGTTTGCTGGGGCGTTGTGTTCGGTTTGTCCGCAAGCCTGATCCTGATCAATGAGATCTCCAAATTGTTCAATCCTGTGAATCATAATTTACGTTCAGACTCCCGGAATTCTTAACCCGGGAGTTTTTTCAAATTTCTTACAAAGCACAGAAATTTCTGCAGGGCACAGGACTCTATGTTAAAATAAATCCAGTGTAAATCGGATAAACGCATCGCGATCCGCGATGTTCAAATGCTAAACCTCTGGAGGACTGCCAACATGGACAAACGTAAAACCCAGCCGCGCAAGAAAAAGAAGGTCCGGCGTGATTTAACCTTGATCAATCAGATCATGGCTTTTTTCGTGCTGACCGCCGATCTGTTTCTGGTGCTGGCGATGCTCGGGCTGACGCAGTTCAGCTCGTTAAGCCGCACGTTATTTATCCGTCTGAATTTGATCGTTTTGGCAGCGGCGCTGATTTTGAATTTCCTGGCGATGCTGGCCGTCGGACGGCGCAGCGTCAGCCTGTTGAAGACGGCGATGACAGCGGCGGTTGTGATCGGCTTGATCAGCGCGTTCGGCGTGTATGTCGAAGGGCGGCTGAACGTCAATCTGGACAAAATGATGGATCAGGGATCGTCGCAGGAAACCGTCGGCGTTTCTTTTGTCGTGCTGGGGGACGATGAGCATGCCGCGCTGCAGAGTCCGCAGGATCTGAATGGCAAGGTGTTCGGGATTCTGGATGACGAACAGGCGCAGCAGGGCTATCAAATGCCGAAGAACGAGATCGAAAAATTAAAGTTAAAGGTAACATACCGTGAATATTCCGATTATACACGGCTTTTAAAAGGACTGCTGAACAAGGAAATCGACGTGGCCGCCCTGCCGGAAAACTATAAGGGAATGTTTGAAACAAACGAGGAAATCGCACCGGAGCTGGCGGCGCTGCGCGATGTGCATAACTTCAACCGCACGCTGACAATTCATACCGAGCAGGGCAGCGATAAGGATGTGACGAAGGAACCGTTCACCGTGCTGATCATCGGCGTGGACGACGACCGGAGCGACGCGCTGATGTTGGCGACCGTCAATCCGAGCAGCATGACGGTGCTGCTGACGTCCATCCCGCGTGACAGCTATGTGCCGATCGCCTGCTATACCAATCAAAAGCCGGATAAGATCAACAATTCCCGTGTGCGCGGCCGCCAATGCACGATGGATACGATCGAACAGCTGCTGGACGTCGATGTGGATTTCTACTTTGAAAGCAACTTCCACGGCATCATTGAAATTGTCGACGCTTTAGGCGGCGTAATCATCGACAATCCGAAGGAATTCGTCGGTCAGGATTCCTCCGATGAACGCGGGCATCAGACGGTGTGGGTGCCGCAGGGCGTCAACCGGCTGAATGGCGAACAGACGCTGGCGTTTGCCCGGGAACGGCATTCGTACAATTCCGGAGATTTTCAGCGTCAGAGCAATCAGCAGCAGGTGATTCAGGCAATTTTGACGGAAGCGGTGCGGCTGAAGGATGTCAATAAGGCGCTGAAGGTGCTGGATGCGGCCGGCGAGAACGTGTCGACCAATCTAAGCATGGAACAGATGATTGGCTTGTTTAACTTAACGATGAAGAAGATGAACCGCAGCTATGTACAGAATCAGAACGTATTCAACGTGATCGGCGCGCGGATTTCCGGCGTTAACGACCGGGCGCCGAACCGGATGTCAATTGTCCGGTTGTATCAGGGCTCGATCGAAGACAACAAGAAAGCGATCCATCGGGTGTTTAATTTGAACAGCGAGATCGACGCGCCGAAGGCGCTGTCGTTCAGCATTAACTGGGTCTATGAGGCGCCGGCGATCTCCAAGGATGAATATGACGAGAAATTTGCGCCGTTAAAGCAATGATCTGAATCAAAAAGGAGAGAAACATGAAGCTCACATTGACCCGTTATGCGGTGTGTCCGGGGAAAGAGGAGCTGACCCGCGAATGGATGGCTGTATTGAACCAAAGACAGGCGGAGGTTCAGGAAACGCTGAGCGATGAAAAAATGGCTTTGGAAGCAATTTTTATGAAGGAAGACGCAAAGGGGATGGCTTTGATCTGGGTGGATCTGCAGGGGGAAGGGACGGACGTTCAAGACTCCGAGCATCCAATTGATCAAGTACATCTGGCTTATTGGAGAGCCTGTATTGATTCTTCGGTTCCGCCTGTGGAGTTAACTTCTGTGAATTGCTTCGCTGATCCCAAGGTCCAGTTAGCGCTGCTTGCGGCCGCGGGAATAGGCACGGAGTGAAAGATAAAGCAGGGGTATTCAATGGAAAGTGGCAAGCTGCCACTTTTTCAGTATTAAGACATTGGATTAAAACGCGACATTTCCATTCTTGTTCAGATAAATCTAATGATGACTATTTTTTGATGTGCAATAACATGACGTAGAAATAACCAAGCCTTATATTTCTTGGTTGAAGGAGTGGTAATTCAGTTTTTAGATGGAATAGTGGAAAATAGTGTAATAATAGTGAAAATAGTGCTGATAACAGTTACGCAAGAAAATCAAAAAAACCTTATGAAGTCCATAATTTGTGTGATAAACGTTTAAATCAATAGAATGAAAAACCGTATTATCACCGTATTCATAGTTTTTTTGATGAGTCAAAAAGAAGGACAAAGTTCGTCAAGAAATATCATTGGAGAAATAATCCTCTAATGTTATAATTTAATAGACTTTTCAATGAAGTAAAATAACCCTAGTTTGGAGATAGCCAATTTTATGAGTATAGACTGGTAGTCGAGGCATTGCTTATTCTAAAATTTTGATCATTATTTATAGTGAGAGTGAATATTGTTAAAGGAGGTTGATCCTATGAGTGTATATTCTGATGTGCAAATTCTTTCGATAAGGGTGATGGAGGCATACGCCAAAAAAAATCATGTTTCTGGAGAGGACGCATTAAATATATTCCATAAATGCCAGGTTTATGAAAACATTTTGATTCAGTATGAATACCTTCATCAAGTTAGTTTTGAAGAAGTGATGGAGTACGTAGAAAAAATAATTGAAGAAGGAACACATAAATTATTGGTGTTTCATGGGACTACAAAAGAATTTGAAAAGATTGATTTAGGAAAATCACGGAATCGCAGAGATTTCGGTATGGGATTTTATACTACAATACTTGAAAATCAAGCTAAAGAATGGGCGTATAGATTAAGCCTGCGAGAAAAAATAAACAAGTATTTTGTTTATGAGTATATATTCTTGGAAAGTGAACGACTGAATGTTAAACGATTTGATGGGTTAAATCAAGAATGGCTGGAATTTGTTAAGGAAAACCGTTCATTAGGAGGCTTACAACATAATTTTGATGTTGTTATTGGTCCGGTTGCCGATGATAACACGATGGAAACCATTCAACTCTATATAACAAATACTTTAACGGCTAATGAAGCCGTAGAACGACTTAGGTATAATAAAGTAAATAATCAGATTTCATTTCATACTGAAAAAGCCTTATTAAGTCTAACTTTAGAAAGGAGACAGGTCTATGATGGAGGCTATTTACACGTTTAATGGAAAGGACATAACGATGAATGTATGTTTACAGATCCGAGCCGTTGTGAATATCATTCAGGAACAACTCAATTTGTCTTTTGAAGATGCGATGCTGGAGTTCTATCGTTCAGAAACGTACAAAACGCTGCAGCAGACGGAAAATGCGCTGTGGGCGGAATCGCCGGAATTTATTACCGATATGTTTTTTGCCGAACGGGAAGGAAGAGAATTCTAAGCGGGAATCTAAAATAAAAAGTCAGCGGGGGAAGTTCATCTTCCTTCGCTGATTTTAGGTTTGCGGTTTATTGGAGTTTTGTCAAAATACGCTGGGCAAATTGCCGCCCGCCTTCGAGATCCGTACTGTCCGGATGCGATAAAGCAGCGTCAAAGTTCTCCAGCAGGGAAGCCCAGCGCGGGTTCTCCGGCTCTTTTGCCTGCAAGGCTAAATACCGCTGTTTAACGGTTTCCGGCATTCTTCCCTGACAGGCGTAGCAGCCCAAGATCGTGTTGTCGGCAGGAACTTGATCGGCGCTTCGTTTCAGGATCGCCTGGAAATATTCGTCCGACTGGCCAAAGCCGCAGGTCGCGAACAAGGCCAGCTGCTTCTGATGGCACTGGGCCAGAAAATCCAGGACCGGATTGGCGAAGACGCCTTTGTCTGTCCAGGAACCGACAAAAATCAAGTCAGCCTGCAGCGCTTCAGGCGCAGGGGCTCCGGAATAAATAAGCATTTCATCCGGCAGGGCGGATTGAATTGCTTCTGCCAGCTGACGGGTATTGCCGGTATTACTTTGAACTACGATTGCGATTTTCATTGAATATCACTCCTTTTCTGATCATAAATACAATGAATTCCCTGATGGCTCATCAAACCTTGCAGACATTTTTGATTGCAGCCGGCACAATACCGGATCGTTTCCGGATGACCAGCCAACAGTTTCGCGGTCCAGTCGGGATCAGCGATCAGCTGCCGGCTCATTGCGGCTGCGTCGATCCGGCCGCTTTCGATCGCCTGGTCGATGAATTCCGGATGGCGCAGATTCCCGACGCCGATCACTGGTTTGCAGGTCAGCGCTTTGACTTGATCGGCAAATTTCAGAAAACAACCTTCCGCGGAAAACGCCGGGTGATTCGCGGGCGGAATCGTGTCGGTCAGCGCGCCGTGATTCGCCAGGGTGACGTGGAAACAATCGACGCCCGCCTGTTCCAGCCAGCCGACGACCGGATCCAGATCCTGTTCCAGCACGCCTGCTTTGCCATAATCCGGATTGATCTGCCGGACGGCCAGCTTGTAGTCGATGGGCAGCGAGCAGTGCTGCCGGACCTGGCGCACTGCTTCCAAAGCAAACCGCATCCGATTTTCCAGACAACCGCCGTATTCGTCGGTCCGCTTGTTGATCAGCGATGAACTGAAGCTGCCGATCAAACGATCGCCGTGAACCTGAATCATATCGAAGCCCGCGGCCTGAGCCTGCTGGGCGCTGAGACCAAAAGCCGCAAGGATTTCGCGAATCCGTTTTTCGCGCATTTGATTGACCGTGACCGCGGCGGAGTCGTTCAGTTTCTGACGCAGCTGATCCGCGGTGAGTCTGTGTGTCAGCAGCGCGGGAATCCATTTCAGCATCGCTTTGAAATTGGCATCTGAAAGATGCAGCTGGGCGGATACTTTTGCGCCTTGTTGATGCAGCTGGCTGATCAGCTGCTGGTAAGCGGCGAAAGTGCGCGAGTTTTGTAAACTTCCGGAACCGAGAACCGGGATATCCGGCAGGATGATCAGGGCGGTCTGGCCCTGAGCGATCGCGCTTAGCTTCGCTGCTTTTTCTTCCGGCTTTAAGCCCAGGGTGGTCGGGGCGAAGAAAATCCGATTTTTCAGTTCACAATTGCCGATGGTGATCGGCTTAACACAGGCGTGCGTCATTTCTCACTCCTTAAGCCCAGGACGACCTGACTTAAAAGCGCGGTTAACTGTTTCGCTTGATCCGGTGAAAGACAAGACAGCGTCCGCTGCTCCCATTGGCGGTTGGCGATGGTGATTTCCCGGCAGATCTGTTCGCCTTTTTCGGTTAACGAAACGGTGAACGCCCGGCCGTCCTGTGCGCTGCGCGTACGGATCAAACAGCCGAGCTTTTCCAGCTTGTCCAAGCAGCGGGTGATGTGGCCGTTATCCTGATGCAGCTCCCGGGCCATCGCGGATGGCGTACAGGCGCCGGCATGTTCAAGATAGATGAGATAGGGGAACAACCCTACGGTTAATCCAAAAGCATCCAGCCGCGTTTGCAGTGCCGACGTATATTCCCGGCGCAGCTGGCAGATTAAATACGAGAAAGGATAGGACATAAAACACCTCCTGACCTCTTCAGTATAAGCATAAATTTGACTAAGTCAAATAAAATGATAGAAGAAAAGCGGAAATTTCCGTTCAGAGCAGACCGAAAGCTTGCAGGGCAGTGACAATGCCGTCTTGATCTACGGAATCGGTGACGTAGTCAGCAATCGCTTTGATTTCTTCCCGGCCCTGGCCCATCGCTACGCCGACTCCTGCCGCCTGCAGCATTTCCAGATCGTTGATTCCGTCGCCAAAAGCCATTGTGGCCTGGGGATCAATATGGAAGTGCTGGCAAAGCCGGGCGATCCCGACGCCCTTGTCAATGCCCCGGAGAACCAGATCGGCATAGTGAAACGGCGTCGGCAATACCGTCAGACCGGGAATGGTCCGGTAAGCCGCATAATCGCTGTCCGCTGCGTCAAAGGCCAGCGCCATCGTCGCCTGATCATCCGGTCGTGTCGCCCGGACGTCAATCGCGGCCGGATCGCGGTGAAAGAATTCGCAGGCCGCGATGAAATCCGGCGTTGGCGGATAATTCAGCCAGTCGTCATGCCCCATATACTGGATCGGGGAACGGAGCTGCGCGGAGACCGCTTCTAATCCCGCCATCGTTTCCTGATCAAAGAAAACCCGGAACAGCTCCGTTTTCTGTGCGTCGGCAATGACGCTGCCATTGCGGCAGATATAGCCGTCCCACGCAATCGCCGCCAGCTGCGGCATCGTCAGGATTGTATTCACATCCCGTCCCGAGCTGATCACAATCTTTTTTCCATTTTTCTGCAAGCGTGTTAACGCCTCCATGACCGCCGGCGAAATCCGGTGATTGCGATTATCCAGCAGCGTTCCGTCGACGTCAAAGAAAAACATTTGAAATTCCTTCATTCCGTTCACCTCATGGTTTTCATTATACTCACAAAGCAATGAAAAATCATCCTGAAATTGCCGCGGAAACGCTTTCGTCCGGTTGTGATTTAAGGGTAAATCCAGTATAATGTATGGGTCTTTAGACCTTATTGTATTTTTGCGCTGCCGCGCAGGAATACTGAAAATAGAAAAAGAGGAGGAACTCAATGGAAAATCAAAAGCTGGACGCTTTGTGTGAAGCCTTTTTCACCGAGCATCAGGTCCGTGCGATGGATGTCGCGATCTTTCAGCAGGGATCGGAAATTTACCATTACCGCAGCGGCCGGACGGCATCGAAGGGCGCGAAGATTACGGAGAAAACGATGTTTTCAATCGGCTCCATCAGCAAGATGTTCACCACGGCGGCCGTGATGATGCTGGTGCAGGAAGGCAAGCTGTCGCTTGACGAGCCGATCGTAAAAAAACTGCCGATGTTCAAGATGCCGGATGCCCGATATAAGAATATTACGGTCCGGATGCTGCTGAATCACAGCAGCGGACTGCCGGGCAACTGCTTTAAGGGAAAATATACGAACGCCCGCAACCGCAATCACCTGAAGGAAGAAATTGAATACGCGGCGCAGAGCCGGCTGAAGGATCAGCCGGGAAAGTTCAGCGTTTACTGCAACGACGGGTTTTCCCTGGCGGAGCTGTTAGTCGAGGTGGTCAGCGGTCAGAGCTATTCCTCCTTTATTTACGAGAAGATTCTTGAGCCGTTAGGTATGGAGCATACCGATTTCCCAATCCATGAAATCATGGACGGCAAATACATCAAAGCGAAATCACCGTTTGATCTCGACTTCCCGCAGGAATATGTCAACGGCATCGGCTCCGGCGGAATTTACAGCACGGCCGCGGATTTATGCCGTTTCTTAGACGCCCTGCGTGAAGGCAGACTGGTTGATGAAGCGGGGCTGACGGAAATGAATCGCGATCAACAGCCGAAAGAGCTGGTCGTCGCGGACAATACGACGGAACGTTATGGTCTGGGCTGGGATTGCGTGTCGATGCGGTTGTTTGAGGGCTTTGGCAAACAGGCACTGTGCAAGTCCGGCTCGACGTTCGGTTTCAACTCTCATTCGCTGATCATCCCGGATTGTCAGCTGAGTGCCGCGGTTGTCTTGTGTACGGATAAGGGCAGCGCTTCAAAGCTCAATCAGGCGCTGGTTTATGAAATTCTTAAGGCTCAGGGCTGCGCGTTCGAAGCGACGCCGCTGCCGGCATTGAAAACCGTCGTGCATCCGGTGGAAATTACCGGTTTGTATGGCAATAAGGATCAGATCGTACGGGCCCGCTTTGAACATGGCGATCTGACGCTGGAGATTCGCGAAGCCCAGGGCGGCTGGCGGCCAGAAGTTTCCGGCCTGCAGGAAGATCACGGCTGGTTTGCGGGGCAGCCCGGCACGTCGGTCTTCGGCATGGCCGATCTGAAAATTGGATTTGTGCCGCATGGCGACGAGCTGTATCTTGTTTATCAGATGCCGGGCAGCGTCGCAGCGGAACAGGCTGAACGGCAGGTTTTCCTGCAGAAGCTCAAGCCGTCCGGCAAGGTCAGCGGCTGGAAGAATCTGACGGATAAGACGTGGATCATGGATAACGAATATCTGCAGCAGCGCACGCTGGGCAACGTCCCGATGACCTTTACGGTGCAGATGGAAAAGGGTTACGACGACCTGCTTTTAGCGCCGTATCCGCTGCGCATCCTCAACGATTATGAAGCGGTGCCGGCGATTGAGATTCCGGGCAACTATTCGCGCGAAATGTCGAGCGTTTTATGGCTGGCGGATGGTTCGATTCAAAACGGCCAGTACCACTACGTTCTCTGCGAAAACCTGCCGTCGTTGGACGTGCGGGAAATGACGCTGCGCGATCCGCTGATTCATTGGTATATCGGTGCCGCGCCGATCGACACACTGAAGATCGACGGAGTTGCCCGTGTCGTCGTTCTGGACGAAAACGGTCAGGTGGAATTTGACAGCCAGCTGTCCAGTTGTCTGCCGGCTTCGCTGCGCGGCAAACGGATCGGTTTCTTCGGCGAACTGAACAGTAAGATCAGCCTGCAGTATCTGGAGGAAAACGCATGATTTACCTTGATCTGCATACGCATACCGTCGTCAGCGGGCATGCATACAGCACGCTCAATGAGAACATCGCCGCGGCGAAGGAAAACGGCCTAACGATTTATGGTGTCAGCGATCACACGCCGAAGATGCCGGGTTCCACGCATCTGTTTTATTTCCGCAACCTTCATGTCGTCCCGGAATTCGTCCAGGGAATCCGCGTGCTCAAAGGAGCGGAGCTGAATGTGTTGGATGTCGAAGGGCATGTCGATCTGGACGAAAGCACGCTGAAAATGCTTGACTACGCGATCGCATCCCTGCACGTTCCATGCTTCGGCACCGAGCATACGGAAGCGGAAAACACGCAGGCAATGATCAACGCCGTGCAGAATCCGTATGTCAAGATTCTGGGGCATCCGGACGATTCCCGCTATCCGATCGATCAGGAAGCGGTCGTTCTGGCATGCAAGGCGACCCATACGTTAGTCGAGGTCAACAATTCCTCGATGAATCCGAAAAGCTCGCGCGTCGGCGGCCGGGAAAACATGCTTGGAATGCTGCGGTATTGCAAGCAGCATGGCGTGCCGGTCTTGTTTGGCAGCGACGCGCATTACTGTGACGCGATCGGCCGGTTCCAGCGGTGTGAGGAAGTCTGCGCGGCCGCGGAGTTTCCAGCTTCGCTGATCGTGAATTCCAATCCGGAACTGATTTTTGAATATTTTAATCTAAAAGTTGAATAAACGATCGGTAATGCCTGGAAGATAAGCATTTGATTAAATAAGAAAGACTCTTTCAAAAATAGTGTTGGTGAGAGAAAAACCGAAACAAGAAAGACGCAGATG
>ERZ1106981.719-NODE-719-length-20488-cov-4.088044_pt1 | contig 20488 bp, 18 predicted proteins | sample MGYA00403692_ERZ1106981 | MGnify/ENA primary metagenome ERZ1106981 (study PRJEB35170, sample SAMEA104062431) | human gut metagenome | biome: human gut; feature: human-associated habitat; material: faeces | place: Denmark | collected 2012-06-22 ... | reverse complement strand
CGATTGCCCGCGCGCTGGCGGTGAAGCCGAAAATGATGCTGTTTGATGAACCGACCTCCGCGCTGGACCCGGAACTGCGTCACGAAGTGCTGAAAGTCATGCAGGATCTGGCGGAAGAAGGGATGACAATGGTCATTGTGACCCACGAAATCGGCTTTGCCGAGAAAGTGGCCTCCCGTCTGATCTTCATCGACAAAGGGCGCATTGCGGAAGACGGTAATCCGCAAACCCTGATTGAAAATCCGCCCAGCCAGCGTTTGCAGGAGTTCTTGCAGCACGTTTCCTGAGGCACGCCCCTCCCTTCCGCCTGGAAGGGAGGGTTTCCCCGGAATCCTCCCATTTCAAATCCCTCCCCTTTAAGCATCTATACTTATCTTTTTGCTTATATTTCTCACAGGAGGAGTCATGCGGCGGACCCTGTTCATCCTCTTTTTACTGCTGGGCGCCCCCGCGCATGCGGTCGCGATCCCCGGCGTCACAACGGACGCCTCAGGCAGTCAGGAGGCCGCGCCTGCGGCTGAACCCGATGTCGAACAAAAGAAAAAGCCGCCTACAGTGCCCTTGCCGATGTGCTTGAAAACGATACCTCCCGGCAGGAGTTAATCGGACAGTTGCGAAAAGTCGCCGCCACGCCGCCGCCAGAGCCCGTCCCCACGATAACGCCGCCCACGGTTACGGAAGAAAAAACGGTGCTGGAGAACGTAACCGACATCAGCCGGCGTTACGGAGAAGCCCTCTCCGGGCGCTTTGCCCAGCTTTATCGTAACATCACCGACTCGCCGCATAAGCCGTTTAACACGCAGGCATTTACCAATGCCCTGACCCACTTCCTGATGCTGGCAGCCTCGGTGTTTGTCTTTTACTGGCTGATACGGCTTTGCGCGCTGCCGCTGTATCGCAAAATGGGTCAGTGGGCGCGCGCAAAAAATCGCGACCGCAGCAACTGGCTACAGCTTCCCGCAATGATTATCGGCGCATTTATCATCGATCTGCTCCTGCTGGCGCTGACCCTGTTTGTCGGGCAGATACTGAGCGACAGAATGAACGCCGGCAGCCGAACCATCGCCTTTCAACAAAGTCTGTTCCTGAACGCGTTTGCCCTGATTGAGTTTTTCAAAGCCATTCTGCGCCTGATCTTTTGCCCTAACGTAGCGGAGTTGCGTCCGTTCACAATTCAGGACGCCAGCGCGCGCTACTGGAATCGCCGTCTGAGTTCGCTCAGTAGCCTGATCGGCTATGGTCTGATCGTCGCCGTGCCGATTATCTCCAACCAGGTCAACGTCCAGGTCGGCGCGATGGCGAACGTCATCATCATGCTGTGCATTACGCTGTGGGCGCTGTATCTGATCTTCAAAAACAAAAAAGAGATCACCCAACATCTGCTGAATCTCGCGGAACGGTCGCTGGCCTTTTTCAGTCTGTTTATTCGCGCCTTCGCGCTGGTGTGGCACTGGCTGGCCAGCGCCTATTTTATCGTGCTGTTTTTCTTCTCATTGTTCGACCCGGGCAACAGCCTGAAGTTTATGATGGGCGCGACGGTACGCAGCCTGCTCATTATCGGTGTCGCCGCGTTTGTTTCCGGCATGTTCTCACGCTGGATAGCCAAAACCATTACGCTGTCGCCCCCTACGCAGCGCAACTACCCTGAGCTGCAAAAACGGCTGAACGGCTGGCTGTCAACCGCCCTGAAAGCCGCGCGAATCCTGACGGTTTGCGTGGCGATCATGCTGTTGCTCAACGCCTGGGGGTTATTCGACTTCTGGAACTGGCTGCACAACGGCGCGGGAGAGAAAACCGTCGATATTCTGATCCGCATTGCGCTGATCCTCTTTTTCTCTGCGGTCGGATGGACCATCCTCGCCAGCCTGATTGAGAACCGCCTGGCATCAGATATTCACGGCCGCCCCTTGCCCAGCGCGCGTACCCGAACCCTGCTTACGCTGTTTCGTAACGCCCTGGCGGTGATCATCAGTACAATCACTATCATGATCGTGCTGTCAGAGATTGGCGTGAACATTGCCCCCTTACTGGCCGGCGCCGGGGCGTTGGGGCTGGCGATTTCGTTCGGTTCGCAAACGCTGGTGAAAGATATTATTACCGGCGTATTCATCCAGTTTGAAAATGGGATGAATACCGGCGATCTGGTGACTATCGGCCCGCTGACCGGTACGGTGGAGCGAATGTCGATTCGCTCGGTAGGTGTACGCCAGGATACCGGGGCGTACCACATTATTCCGTGGTCTTCGATTACCACCTTCGCGAACTTTGTGCGCGGCATTGGTTCGGTCGTGGCTAACTATGACGTGGATCGCCATGAAGATGCGGATAAAGCCAATCAGGCATTGAAGGACGCGGTGGCTGCGGTGATGGAGACGGAAGATATTCGCGGGTTGATTATCGGAGAACCGTCATTCTCCGGGATCGTCGGGCTGACCAATACCGCTTTTACGCTGCGGGTCTCCTTTACCACCTTGCCCTTAAAACAGTGGACGGTACGCTTCGCGCTCGACAGCCAGGTGAAAAAACATTTTGATCTGGCAGGCGTTCGCGCGCCGGTGCAAACGTATCAGGTACTGCCCGCACCGACGATCGGTCAGGCGCCAGCGACAGACCCCCTGCCGCCGAGCGAACCCACGCTTTAGCGCTTACGCGCCATAAAGCGGCGACGCTGATCGTCATCCATAAAGGTCCAGGCAATAAAGCGGCTCTGCTTTTGCCCCTGGGCCATCTCCTTTTTGACCACTTTTACCGCCCCGACGTCCGTCAGCGCGCGGTACAGCGGCGGCAAATTTTCGCCGCGCGACACTAACGTGGTGAACCACATCACCTGGCGGCCAAAGGCCTGGCTTTCCGCGATCATCGTTTTGATAAACGCCACTTCCCCGCCTTCGCACCAGAGTTCCTGCTGCTGGCCGCCAAAATTCAGGGCATCGTTTTTATCCTGCCCCAGATTGCGACGTTTGCGCTCACTTCCCGCACGGGCAGAAGCCGCCGAATCGTGGAACGGCGGATTGCACAGCGTGGCGTCATACTGTTCATTCTTATGAATGATGCCGTTGAAGATTGCCGCAGGATCTTTCTGCCGACGCAGACGAATCGATCGGGTTAATCCTGGGTTGCCGCTGATGATCGCCTGGGCGCTGGCCAGCGCCTGCGCATGGACTTCGCTGCCGGTAAAGCGCCAGCCGTATTCATGCACGCCGATAAGCGGGTAAATGCAGTTCGCTCCTGTCCCCACATCCAGCACGCTCGCATCCGCCGGAATCGCGCCTGTGGTTTCGCCCAGCAGATCCGCCAGATGGTGAATATAATCGGCGCGGCCTGGCACCGGCGGGCACAGAAAGCCTTCGGGAATATCCCAGTTTGCCACCTGATAGAAATACGCCAGCAGCGCTTTATTGAGCGCCTTGACTGCCAGAGGATTCGCGAAATCAACGCTTTGCTCACCCGCAGGCGTACGGGTAAGAAATTGCGCCAGTTCTGGCGTGACCTGGCATAACGTCGCGAGATCGTAACGATGATGATGGCGATTACGTGGGTGCAATCCCGGTTTCTGGGCAGACATGGCATTCTCCTTTTAGCAGCGGCGTAAGATACTCGCATAACGCAACGCGGTAAACAAACCTGACGGAGAAAGCCCGCTTATACCGCAGACGAACACGGGTCGCTCCGCAGCGCTTAGCGACAAAATCCTGGAAAATCAACAATCTGTATGTCATTGATTTGTCAATATTCGTCAAAAAATATCGTTCAAAAAACAAGCACATCATAATCAATTTTTTGCGTTAATTTTGCGTCATCAACGTCCTAAACTTATGAGGCACCACCTGTTGTTTCTAAGAGGATGCCGTTATGAAAAAATGCCTCACCGTACTGGCTGCTGCTCTGCTCACTGGCATGAGTTTTAGTGCATTCGCCGCGCAGCCGCTTAGCAGCTCAGAAGCAGGCCAGCTCAGACCCGCCGGGACCGTCTCGGCGACGGGCGCGACGACGCTGAGCGAACTTGAAAATAAACTGGCAGAAAAAGCGCGTGAACAAGGCGCCAAAGGTTTTGTCGTCAATTCTGCCGGTGGCGATAACCAAATGTATGGCACTGCCACTATCTACAAATAACCCCCTACCAGGTAACTGCATTCCCACCGAATGCAGTTTTCCTTAGCATGGAAAACGTCCCCCCGTCTTTTTCATTCGCTGATGTTTTTCGCTGACTGATATACCGGCCTGCTTCTGCGCTATTGACTGTACGATTTTTGACCCCATATTCACTACACTTACCGTGTGGAATAAAGGGGGAGGAACAGGTATATGGCATCCGGGTGGGCGAACGACGACGCCGTTAATGAACAAATCAACAATACTATTGAAGATGCTGTCGCCCGCGCTCGCGGCGAAATTCCTCAAGGCGAAAGCCTGCATGAGTGTGAAGAGTGCGGCGATCCTATCCCGGAAGCGCGGCGTAAAGCCGTTCCGGGAGTAAGGCTATGCATTGCCTGCCAGCAGGAGAAAGATTTACATAACGCAACATTCTCAGGATATAATCGCAGAGGATCGAAAGATAGCCAGTTACGCTAACTTTTCTTTACGTAAAACAACAGCGTAAGCATGTTCTTTTACTCTCATGCTTTTTCACCTTCTGCGTGGCAAAATGTGCCGTTACTCTCTCTTCTGTAAAGTGAAACGGCAAGAAGCGTAAATCCATGTTTTGAATTTATTAATAATCAATAAGTTATTTGTCATTCAAATTATTTGATGGATGACGTCAATTCTATTCGATTTTATCTCCCGCAAAAAACCGTGATACTTATCACATCGACGGAACAACGTCTTACTACACAAGAATAACCTGCGAGAGATTAATCATGAAAAATATCAAATATGCTGTTGCTGCTATCGCTCTGTCTACCCTGTCATTTGGCGTTTTCGCTGCCGAGCCGGTAACGGCTTCCCAGGCACAAAGCATGAATAAAATCGGTGTTGTTTCTGCGGAAGGCGCCACCACTCTGGATGGACTGGAAGCGAAACTGGCTGAGAAAGCGGCAGCTGCCGGCGCAACCGGTTATAGCATCACTTCCGCAACCAACAACAACAAAATGAGCGGCACCGCTGTTATCTACAAATAATTTCACGTGTTTCTGTTATACCCGTCTGTTTGCCGACAGACACACTGCTCCAACCCTCATTGAACCTGTGTTACCCTTGTTCGCCCGTCCGCCACTGGACGGGCTTTTTTTTGCCTGACGCTTAAAAATGCTGCGCTACCCGCGCAAGCCCTTCCGTTAACGTCGCCGCTTCTCCCGTAGCCACCAGGCAGCACGCCATCTGAATTTTCAGGGAAGCCGGGATCGGCTCGCTTCCCGCCAGGCAGCGCTCAATCCAGCGGGCGGTGGTTTCCGGGTCTTTTGCCGCAGGCAGCGGCACCGGCTCGTCGGGCATCTCGCTCTGGCGATCCTGAAGCACCTGCACGCCGGAACGGTCGATCAGGCTGATTTGCGGGCAACGCTGTGGATTGGCATACACCTCCCCTTCCGTGCCGTGCATCAGCAAACCGCGCCCACCGATGTCGGCAAAAAATTTCGCGACGCGCAGAACATACTCCGGGTGCGAGACGCTGGACAACCGCAAGGCGGCATCTTCCGCAAACGGCGTCGCTAACTTCGCCAGCGTGTGCGCGCTGTTACGCACGCCCAGCCGCCAGCGCATTGCCAGCTGTTTTTCCAGCGGCGGGCACAGCGTACCAACAGGAATAAACACCGGCTCGTGTCCATCCAGCTTCGCCTGAGCCTGACCGGCGTGCAGCGTCGGCGCAATCCCCATCAGTTCGAAAATGGTCTCCGTCAGTACGCGCGTCGGATCTTCGCTTACGCCATGTACCACCACCGGAAAGCCCAGTTTATGCAGCAGAATCGCCAGCAACGGCGTCAGGTTCGCCTGTTTGCGCGCTCCGTTGTAGCTGGGGATGACAATCGGCATCGGTTTGGCGACCGGCGGCGTAAGCGTAATCGTGTGGTTCTGCATGGCTTCATAAAAACCCAGCATCTCCGCTTCGCCTTCCCCTTTAATACGCAACGCGATCAACACGCCGCCCATTTCCAGTTCGGGCACATCGCCATTCAACATATGGGTATACAGGCCGCGCGCGGTATCCTGATCCAGGTCGCGGGCGTGATTTTTACCTCGACCGACCTCTTTGATGATTTTGCGATAATCCATGACATTCTCCACTGCGACATTTTTTTAACAATATAGCCCCTCTGGAGACCCGGCCGTTAGTTTTTTATCTCAGTCATCAATCACCTGTTTTTGTAGTAATTATTAAAACGCAAGCATTAGTTCAAATATTTGTGATTTTTATACACGATTCTAATCCGTAAACAATCTGATTAAATATCCGGCGAAGAGTTATTGAGGGTCCACGGTGAAAACGTTCAGGCTGGTTTTCACCACTTATACACCAGGATTTATGATGAACAAGGTTGCTTTAGGTTTATTCATCGCTGCAACAGTAGGATGTTCCGCATCCGCATTTGCGGCAACAAATGGCGAAGGTCAGATTAACTTTACGGGTGAAATCATTGACTCCGCTTGTCAGGTCGTTAATGGGTTAAGTAACCCGCTAAATGTCGAGTTGGGCAGAGTGTCTAAAACCGTATTTTCTGGCGCAGGCTCTACCAGCACACCAACGAAATTCGATATTCAGTTAAAAGACTGCCCGGAAACGGTGACCTCTGCCGCCATTAATTTTGGCGGTACGCCGGATACGGATAACAGCACGACCCTGGCATTAACGCCAGACACGGAGACGGCTACCGGTGTGGCAATTCAGTTGCTCGACTCGTCAGAACAACCCGTCAGCTTATATACCCCTTCCCGTCAATATCCACTGACGGCAGGAAGCACGGTAAACGATCTGGAATTTGCAGCGCGTTATATTCAGACTCAGGCTGCCGTTACGGCCGGCCCGGCAAATTCCGTATCTACCTTTACCGTTATCTATAACTGATATTATCAATCCGAAGATATTAGCCCTTTCTTCAGGGCTAATATCTTTTATTCATGCTGAGAAATATTTATGCGTCACGGTTATTTACTGAGCACTCTTTTTCTGGTAGCAGCGACAGCGCATGCTGGCGTTATTATTAACGGCCCCCGTCTTGTTTACCAGGGAGACAAAAAGGAATCCTCGCTTGGTCTTTCAAACCCAGATTCAACGGACTATCTGGTACAATCCTGGGTCGATTCCGGCAGTAAAAATCCGGGCAACACCCCCTTTTTGATTACGCCGCCGCTGTTCCGCCTGAATGCGAAAGAAGACAACGTTCTGCGGGTTATTCGCACAGGTGGCAATCTGCCTGAGGATCGTGAATCGCTGTACTGGCTGAATATCAAGGCTATTCCATCCTCAAAACACGTTGAGGGGGTAAATACCCTGCAAATCGCGATCAACACGCGTATTAAATTATTGTATCGCCCATCCTCCGTGAAAGGTAAGCCAGAAGAGGTTGCTGACAAACTGGAATGGCATCGTGAAGGTCACGATCTGGTCGTCAATAACCCGACGCCGTTTTATATGAATTTCCAGAGCGTGATGATTAATGGTCATAAAATCAGTAAAGCGACCTGGGCAGTACCTGAAACGGCAACCCACATGGCTCTGCCCGCCAATACTGACGGTAACACCGTGACCTATTCCATTATTACTGATTACGGCAGCATCAGCCGAACCTGGTCTAAGCCTGTCCATTAAGATAACGGCGCACAGGCAATTAAAATAATCATGTACCGCGATAAAAAGCCGTTTTCCTGCAAATTATTCACACTGCTGCCCCTGTTATGTGGCCTGGCAGTGTTCTGTTTTGCGCAGCAAACGCGGGCAGATGATTATTTTAACCCGGCGCTCCTGGATATTGATAATCCCCGACAGGAAAAAACCGATTTATCGGTATATGAAAAAGGTCAAGGACAAGCACCAGGAAAATACCAGGTATCAATCTTTATTGATAATAATAAAGTCGACACCCGCGATGTCACATTTAAATTACAGAAAGATGTTAAGGGCAACCGTTCACTCCAGCCCTGTTTCAGCCTGGATGATTTAAAGAGTCTCGGTATTAAAACGAAGGCGTTTCCGAAGCTCATGGCACAAGGAAAATGTGCAGATTTAAGCGTCATCCCCGCCGCTTCCGCCACGTTTCGCGTGCGCAACCAGCAGCTATTGCTCAGTATTCCCCAGTCAGCGCTGGGCCAGATTCCGCGCGGTTATATCGACCCAAAAACGTTCGATGAAGGCATTACCGCCGGTCTACTGAACTACAGCGCCAACGCCAGTCAGAGCGACGCCCGCCGGCAGGGTGAACAGGATAACAGCAGCCAGTATGTCAACCTGCGTCCCGGGTTCAACATCGGCACCTGGCGCGTGCGCAATTACTCAACCTGGAATCGTAACGTCACGGGCCATGACGAACAGCAGAAATTCTCGTCTGTTTATACCTACGCGCAGCGCGATATCGTGGCGATGAAAAGCGATCTCACGGTAGGGCAAAGCGCCTCTCCGGCGGACGTGTTCGACAGCGTGCCTTATACCGGCGTACAACTCAATTCCGACAGCGACATGCTGCCGGATAGCGAAAAAGGCTATGCGCCGATTATCCGTGGCACCGCACACAGTAACGCCCTGGTGATGGTTCGTCAGAACGGCTACGTCATTTATCAGAACACCGTAGCGCCAGGCGCATTTGAAATTAACGATCTCTACCCGACGGGCAGCAGCGGCGACTTGCAGGTCACCGTCAAAGAGACGGACGGCAGCGAAAGCCATTTCGTGGTGCCCTACGCCTCCGTACCCGTGTTGCAGCGTGAAAAAAATCTGCGCTACAGCGTGACTGCCGGTCGCTATCGCGCCTATGACAAAGACGTCGAGCAAACTCCATTTGCTCAGGGGAGCGCAATCTACGGTCTACCTTATGGTTTTACCGCCTATGGCGGCGTACAGCAAAGCCGCCATTACCAGTCGCAGGCGATCGGCACCGGGAAAAACCTGGGGGATTTAGGCGCGTTTTCTGTCGACGCCACGCGGGCCAAAGCATTGCTGAAACAGCAGCAGGCCAGCACGGGGCAGTCATGGCGCGTGCGTTACAGCAAAGATTTTGCAGGAGCAGGCACCAACCTTTCCCTGGCCGGGTATCGCTATAACAGTAAGGGTTTTTACACCCTGGAAGACACAATGGAGTCCTATACCCGCGCCAGCGACTGGTCCGCCCCGCAGCAGCGCCGCGCGCGTACCGAAGCCACTGTCGATCAGACGCTCGGCGAGAGCTGGGGGTCTTTTACGCTGAGTCTGGTCAAAGAGACCTACTGGAGCCAGCGCCAGGATATGACCTCCATGAGCCTCAGCTACAACAACAGCTGGCATGGCGTGAGCTATAGCCTGAGTTACAGCATGAACAAAAACACCAGCGACAGCGATGAAAACGGTGAGTCCGTTACCCATGACAACCAGTTCGCGCTGAGCGTTTCGGTTCCACTCGACCACTGGATGCACAACACCTGGGCGACGTACAACCTGAACAACAGTCAAGACGGCGCCACGCAAAACATTGGCCTTAACGGTACCGCTCTGGCCGAAGACAACCTGAACTGGAATATCCAGGAAGGCGTGAGCAATACCGGAAGCGGCAACTCAACCAGTATGAATGCCGATTACAAAGGAACCTATGGCGAAGTGAGCGGCGGCGTCAGCCAGGACAGCCATCAACGGAGCGTTAATATGGGTCTGCAAGGCGGCGTTGTGGCGCACGCCAACGGCATCACTCTGACGCAACCGCTCGGTGAAACCATCGCGCTGGTGAAAGCACCGGGAACACATGGCACACACATTACCAATCAAACCGGCGTCAAAACCGATTTTCGCGGCTATACCGTTGTGCCATTTGTATCAGCCTACCGCCACAACACGATTGCCCTGGACACAGAAACACTGCCAGACGATGCCGACGTAACCCATGCCGCGCGAATAGTAACTCCAACGCGCGGCGCGGTAGTCCGCGCCAGTTTTAACACCCGCGTGGGCAGCAGGGTTTTAATGATGCTCACGCAAAACGGTAAGCCGTTGCCCTTTGGCGCAACCGTCACCACCGACGATAAAGACAGCGAGTTTATTGTTGGCAACGGCGGTCAGACTTATCTCTCCGGTTTACCTCAGCACGGAACGCTCTTCGTGTCGTGGGGTCAGGATGCCAGCGAGCACTGCGTCGCAGAGTACACGCTAACGGATGAGAGACATAAAACCAGCATCATTAACGCTGCCGCGCAGTGTCATTGATTCACCATGCAGACTCAACATTATGCAAATGATTAAACAGTGTTTTTTCCTCCTGATTTTGGCCAGCGCAGCCTTGTTTATGCCGCATGCAAATGCGGCCTGCACAACGCCGGATATGCCCAAAATGATCAACGTGGCATCTGTTTCCGTACCGACGACGCTGGCGATTGGTGAGACCATTCCAGGAACAGAGCAAACCGTACACGTTGCCGGACAGTGCGATCAAAGTATTGATAGCGGTCTGGAAATTGTCTCCTGCTATTACGGAACAGGCGCTGAGATACCAGGCCTGAAAGGGGTGTACGACTCCGGGGTGCCCGGCGTTGGCATCGCGCTGATGAACGAGCAAGGCCAGCGGATCAGCGGCGCAGGCGGCGTACAGTGCGATTCACGCGGCACGCCGATCGGTTATGTATCCAGCGATGGGCAGCAGTCATTTAACTTCAACGTCACGCTTGAGCTGGTGAAAACCGGCAGTGACGTGACCTCCGGTACACTGGTGCAGGCGCAAACAGAGTTTGGGATTGGCGTGTTTGGTCACGAAGGTATCGGGAGTCCTAACCACATTGCCTATGCCGGCAATGTGGATCTCGAAACCGTAACCTGCTCCGTGTTACCGAAAAACCTGACCGTCAATCTGGGCGACTTTCCGATCAGTGATTTTATGGGAGTAGGCACCCTCTCGATGCCAGCACAGAATTTTAACGTTACGGTCAACTGTAATTCCACCGTACAGCCTGAAGTGAAGATCACCAGTGCGAATGGCTACGAATCGGGTTTTGCCGGCGTGATGAAGCTGACTCAGCAAAGTGGGATGGCGACCGGCGTCGGCGTCAGAATGCTGTTTGATGGCAATATCGCCACCTTCGACAACTACGTCAACACGCAAAGCGAGGCAAAAGCCAACGAAACGCTGGATATTCCGTTCCAGGTCCGCTATGAGCAAATCAGCGACGACGTTACGCCAGGCCCGGCAAATACCGTCGCCACGATTACGCTGGCCTATAAGTGATCGCGATGAAAAAAATGGTTTTCTTACTCGCCGCAGGTCTGATGGCATATGCCTGCGCAGATGATATCCAGGTGCAAATGGTGGGTAACATCTATGCCAACACCTGCTCCGTGGACAGCGCCAGTAAAGATTTAACCGTCGATTTGGGGCAGGCGTCATCGAGTGATTTCAAAGACGTAGGCGATACCGGCGAATGGAAAGCGTTTTCCCTGGAAGTAACGCATTGCCCAAAAACACTCACGCTGGCCAACGCGTTTTTTTACGGACAGGCCGATAGCGTACACCCGACCAAATTTGCCAACAGCGGCAATGCGAAAGGGCTTGCGCTGGAGCTGGCCGATCGGCAGGACAATATTCTCATCGCCCCGCAGGCAAGCTTTAACGTGCTGATCAACCAAAGCGATCACACGGCCACTTTCCCGTTAGCCGCCCGCTATTACGCCACGTCCATGCCCGTCAGCGCGGGCTCGTTCGATAGCGTCATACAGGTCACGTTTACCTATCAGTAGGAGCGCGCCCCTTCGCACGGATGCTTTTTTTACGCCCGGCAACCACTTTTGTCGGGCGTTTTTTTACCTCCGGCACTTCCGGGCGTTCAATCGGAAATACCGGGAGCGCATTCAGCAAACGCTGCCCGTAGCTTTTGGTTAACAGACGCTTGTCGTAAATCACCACCTCTCCCCAGCAGCCGTGGCTACGAATCAAACGGCCCACCTGCTGGATCAGGTTAAACGACGCGTTTGGCAGGCTCTGCACTTCAAACGGGTAGCGATTCAGGCTTTTCAGCCACTCGCCTTCGGTGATCACCACCGGGCTGTCGATGGGAGGAAACGCAATCTTGTGAATATGCACCTGAGTCAGCAGGTCGCCTTTCAGATCCAACCCCTCGGCAAAAGATTGCAGGCCAATCAGCACGCTGCGCTCGCCGTTCGCCACCCGCTTACGGTGCAGTTCCACCAGGCGATAGCGCGGCTGATCGCCCTGAACCAGCAGCAAAAGACGCAAATCGGTCACATGCTCCAGAAAGCGCTGCATCGCCCGTCCGCTGGCAAACAAAACCAGCATGCCGTGGTGTTTTTTGCTTTCCAGCGCCTGACGGAAATAGGCCGCCATCTCCGCAATATGCTGCTCTTCGTTATCAATCAACGGTTCATAGCGCATTTGCGGAATAACAATTTTACCCTGCTCCACATGATTAAAGGGGGAGTCCAGCGCCACAAAGCGATCGCCCGCTTTCTCCTTCAGGCCGCTCATCTCCTGCAAGCGCGAGAAGCTGTTAAGCGAACGCAGGGTCGCCGACGTTACAATAATATGCGGCACGCTGCGCCAGAGCAGCCTTTCAAGCTGATCGCTGACGCGAATGCCCACACAGTGGAACCAGACGTGTATCTGCCCATCGCGCGCCTCCCGCGTGGCCCACTTCGAGACCGGCGCACCGGAAGACTGCGCCAGCGACGCCAGCCGCCAGAGCTTGCTTTGCGCCTCAAACATGCCCAGCGCGCGGTTCATCTGCAAAATCACCCGGTGCAGGCGCACAATATCGTGCGAGCCGGTTTTCTCGCTGAGATCGTTAAGGAACAGTTCCGCCAGCCCACGCAACATTTCCGTCAGCTTCGCCAGCCGCTGGCAGATCGCCATGATCTCATCCGGTAACTCGCCCATCGCAAAGCGGTGCTCAGCGTCCTGCGTCGCGGGCATATACAGATTCAGGATGTTGTTGAGCGAGGCAATCAGCTCGTACAACTCTTCGCAATGCGCATTCAGGCGCTCAGGATTCGCCAGCGGCGGCGTGGTTTTCGGGCGGAACTGTTCCAGGCAGGTCGCCACCAGCTTAGTGAACAGATCCAGTTGCAGGCGATACCAGGGGGCGGAGATCTCAGCGCTCATCTCCAGCGCGTCGCGCGCGACATCCGGCAGATGGTGGCCTTCGTCCAGCACCAGCAGAAGATTTTTCGGCTCCGGCAGCACCGCTTCACTCTCCATCGCCGCCATCACCAGCGCATGGTTTGCCACCACCACTTCAGCTTCCTGAATTTCCCGTCGGGCGACAAAAAAAGGGCATTCACGGTAGTAATGGCAATTGCGGTTCAGGCAACTGGCTTTATCGGTGCTCAGGCGCTTCCAGAGCGCGTCGTCAATGGCGATATCGGTATGATCGCGCAACCCGTCCCACTTGTAGCTGTCAAGATCGCCCTTTAGCCTGGCGCAGCGCTTTTGCTCTTCCTGATTATTCGGCGTCAGTTCGTCATCCAGAAACGCGAGCAGATCCTGTTGATTCGGTTCGCTGCTGGCCAGCAGCGCCAGATTACGCGGGCAAACGTAGCGCCCACGACCAAACGCGGCGGTAAACCGCAAGTCAGGAATGATTTTGCGCAGCAGCGGGAGATCTTTGCTGTAGATCTGATCCTGCAACGCCACGTTGGCGGTGCTCACCACCAGCGTTTTTTGTTCTTCGCGGGCAATGGCAATACCGGGAATAAGGTAAGAGAGGGTTTTCCCGACCCCGGTCGGCGCCTCAATCGCCAGATGACGCCCTTCTTCACCCGCCAGCGTTTTGGCGACATCGGCAATCATCTGCCGCTGCGGCGCACGGGGGATAAAGTCGGGGATCTGCTCCTGAAGCGCCTTATACCAGGCGGCGATTTGCGCTTTAAGCGCAGCGGTCAATGCCATGAGAAAACCTGAAATACTGTATAAACAGCCACTATTGTGGCACTTTCTGGCGCGGGTCGCAAAAAGAAAAGCCCGACCTTTCGGCCGGGCTCGCAATTAATCCGCCAGTCTGCGCGGGCGGCGCGGCGGACGTGGTTTATCGCCGCCAGGCTTACCCTCTCCGCTGCGCGGTTTGGCTTTCGGCGCCCCGCCATCATTGCGACGCGGTTGCTGGGCACGGCCTGCTCCGCCCTGTCCCTGACCCTGGCCTCGGCCGCGACCACCGCCGCCACGCTGCTGCTGGCGACCGTTCTGAATCGGCTCCGCTTTAATTGACGGGTCTGGTTCATAACCCGGCGTGGTGATGCGCGGGATCTCTTTTTTCAGCAGCTTTTCGATATCGCGCAGCAGTTTGTGTTCATCAACGCAGACCAGCGATAACGCTTCGCCAGTCGCGGCGGCACGACCGGTACGGCCAATACGGTGCACGTAATCTTCCGGGACGTTTGGCAGCTCATAGTTCACCACATGCGGCAGCTCTTCGATATCCAGCCCGCGCGCCGCGATGTCGGTCGCCACCAGGACACGGATATCGCCGGATTTGAAATCAGCCAGTGCGCGGGTACGCGCGCCCTGAGATTTATTACCGTGGATCGCCGCACTGCGAATGCCGTCTTTATTCAGCTGTTCCGCCAGATGGTTAGCGCCGTGTTTGGTACGGGTAAAGACCAGCACCTGCTGCCAGTTGCCTTTGCCAATCATCTGCGACAACAGTTCGCGCTTGCGTTTTTTATCCACGAAATGAACGTGCTGGGTCACCTGCTCAGAAGCGGTATTACGGCGCGCCACTTCAATTTCCAGCGGGTTATGCAACAGCTTTTCAGCAAGCGCTTTAATGTCATCGGAGAATGTGGCGGAGAACAGCAGGTTCTGGCGCTTCGGCGGCAGTTTTGCCAGCACGCGGCGAATATCGTGGATAAAGCCCATGTCGAGCATACGGTCAGCTTCATCCAGCACCAGAATCTCAATCTGATCCAGCTTCACCGCGTTTTGATGTTCCAGGTCGAGCAAACGCCCCGGTGTTGCCACCAGCACGTCAACGCCGCCGCGCAGTTTCATCATCTGCGGGTTAATGCTGACGCCGCCAAACACGACCAGAGAGCGAATGTTCAGGTATTTACTGTAATCCCGGACGTTTTCGCCAATTTGCGCCGCCAGCTCACGGGTCGGCGTCAGAATCAACGCGCGTACCGGGCGACGGCCCTTCGCGTGCGGCTGCTGCGTGATCAGATGTTGTAACAGCGGCAGCGTAAAACCGGCTGTTTTACCCGTCCCCGTCTGGGCGCTGGCCATCAGGTCGCGGCCTTCCAGCACCGCAGGGATCGCCTGCTGCTGAATAGGGGTGGGTTCACGGTAACCCTGCTCGGCAACGGCGCGCAGGATATCAGGGCTTAAACCCAAAGAATCGAAAGACATAACTACTCCGAACCGCCCCGACCGTTACCGGTGTAGTTTTCAGGGAGATACTCACAAGAGGGATGACAAAAACCACAATGTCATGAAGGGGCGGAGTGTAGCAGTTTTTGTGACATACCGCATAAATTATCCCCGTGACTGGAAAAAACAAAATAAACCACCACACTGGACAAGAACAATTATCGGTCATAATCTTAATCAATCGATTGATTAAGAATTGGGTTGCGCGATGAATACCCCAACCATGACGACGAAAGGCGAACAGGCCAAAAGCCAGCTTATCGCCGCTGCGCTGGCGCAGTTTGGCGAATACGGCCTCCATGCCACCACGCGCGACATTGCCGCCCAGGCCGGACAAAATATCGCCGCCATCACTTACTATTTTGGCTCCAAAGAGGATTTATACCTCGCCTGCGCCCAGTGGATAGCCGATTTCATCGGCGCCCAGTTTCGCCCTCATGCCGAGGAAGCGGAACGACTGTTCGCCCAGCCGCAGCCCGATCGCGCCGCAATGCGTGAGCTGATCCTGCGCGCCTGCAAAAATATGATCATGCTGTTAACCCAGGACGACACGGTCAACCTGAGCAAATTTATTTCGCGCGAGCAGCTCTCCCCGACGGCGGCTTATCAACGGGTACACGATCAGGTTCTCAACCCCCTTCACACGCATCTGACGCGCCTGATTGCGGGGTATACCGGCCGCGATCCGGGAGATACGCAAACCATTCTCCACACGCACGCGCTGCTGGGCGAAGTGCTGGCCTTCCGCCTGGGAAAAGAAACCATTTTGCTGCGTACCGGCTGGTCAACGTTTGATGAAGAGAAAACAGAACAGATTTACCAGACGATCACCTGTCATATCGATCTCATTCTGCAAGGCTTAACGCAAAGGAGTCAGGAGCAATGAAAAAACCTGTCGTTATCGCACTGGCTGTCGCGGCGCTGGCCGCCGTGCTTGCCGGTGGTACATGGTGGTATCAGAGTCGGCAGGATAACGGGCTGACGCTCTACGGCAATGTGGATATTCGCACCGTCAATATGAGTTTTCGCGTCGGAGGTCGGCTGGCTTCGCTGGCCGTTGACGAAGGCGACGCCATTACGTCCGGGCAGGTATTGGGCCTGCTGGATAAAGCCCCGTACGAGAACGCGTTGATGCAGGCTAAAGCAGGCGTCTCCGTCGCCCAGGCGCAGTATGATCTGATGCTCGCGGGGTATCGCGATGAAGAGATAGCCCAGGCCGCTGCCGCCGTGAAACAGGCGCAGGCCGCATTTGACTATGCGCAGAACTTTTATCAGCGCCAGCAGGGATTGTGGAAAAGCCGCACGATCTCCGCCAACGACCTGGAGAACGCCCGCTCATCCCGCGATCAGGCGCAGGCGCAGCTGAAATCCGCACAGGACAAATTGAGCCAGTACCGTACCGGTAACCGCCAGCAGGATATCGCCCAGGCAAAAGCCAGCCTCGAACAGGCGCAGGCGCAGCTGGCGCAATCAGAACTCGATTTACAGGATACAACGCTGATCGCCCCCTCTGACGGTACGCTGTTAACCCGCGCGGTAGAGCCCGGCAGTATGCTCAACGCAGGCAGCACCGTGCTGACGCTGTCGCTGACTCGTCCGGTATGGGTTCGCGCCTACGTGGATGAACGCAACCTCAGCCAGGCGCAGCCCGGCCGCGAAATTTTACTCTACACCGATGGCCGCCCTGACAAGCCTTACCACGGCAAAATCGGCTTCGTATCGCCGACCGCTGAATTCACCCCGAAAACCGTTGAAACGCCGGATCTGCGCACAGACCTGGTCTATCGACTGCGCATTGTGGTGACTGACGCGGACGATGCGCTGCGCCAGGGAATGCCGGTGACGCTGACGTTCAGCGACGAGGCGCGGCATGAATGACGCCGTCATTACGTTAAACGGCCTGGTGAAGCGCTTCGCCGGAATGGAAAAACCGGCGGTCGCCCCGCTCGACTGTACGATCCACGCCGGTTATGTCACGGGTCTGGTCGGGCCGGATGGCGCAGGCAAAACCACGCTGATGCGGATGCTGGCAGGGCTTCTCAAGCCCGATAGCGGCAGCGCGTCGGTGATCGGGTTCGATCCGATCAAAAACGACAGTGAATTGCATGCGGTACTTGGTTACATGCCGCAAAAATTTGGTCTGTATGAAGATCTGACCGTGATGGAGAATCTCAATCTCTATGCGGACTTACGCAGCGTAACGGGCGAAGAACGGCAAAAAACGTTTGCCCGTCTGCTGGAATTTACCGCCCTCGGCCCCTTCACCAAACGGCTGGCAGGCAAGCTCTCGGGCGGGATGAAACAAAAACTCGGGCTGGCCTGTACGCTGGTCGGCGAGCCGAAAGTGCTGCTGCTTGACGAACCGGGCGTCGGCGTTGACCCCATCTCCCGTCGCGAGCTGTGGCAAATGGTGCATGAACTGGCGGGTGACGGCATGCTTATCCTGTGGAGTACGTCATACCTGGACGAAGCCGAACAGTGTCGCGACGTGCTGCTGATGAACGAAGGAGAGCTGCTGTATCAGGGCGAACCGACTAAGCTGACGCAGACCATGGCAGGACGCAGTTTCTTAATGAGCAGCCCGCAGGAGAATAACCGCAAGCTCCTGCAACGCGCGTTGAAACTGCCGCAGGTCAGCGACGGCATGATTCAGGGGAAATCGGTACGGCTGATCCTGAAAAAAGAGGCTACCGCAGAGGATATCCGCCGGGCCGAAGGGATGCCGGAGATAACGATTAACGACACCACGCCGCGCTTTGAAGATGCCTTTATCGACCTGCTTGGCGGCGCGGGTACGTCGGAGTCTCCGCTCGGCGCGATCCTGCATACCGTTGACGGCACGCCGGGTGAGACGGTCATTGAGGCCAAAGAACTGACCAAAAAATTCGGCGACTTCGCCGCCACCGACCACGTTAACTTCGCCGTTGAGCGCGGAGAAATCTTCGGTCTACTCGGCCCCAACGGCGCGGGGAAATCCACCACGTTCAAGATGATGTGCGGTTTGCTGGTGCCAACTTCCGGCAAAGCGCTGGTGCTGGATATGGATTTGAAAGTCAGCTCCGGCAAGGCGCGCCAGCATTTAGGGTATATGGCGCAAAAATTTTCCCTGTACGGCAACCTGACGGTAGAGCAAAACCTGCGCTTTTTCTCCGGGGTTTATGGCCTGCGGGGTCGGGCGCAAAACGAAAAAATCACCCGCATGAGCGAAGCCTTCGGCCTGAAAAGCATCGCCTCTCATGCGACGGATGCGCTGCCGCTCGGTTTTAAACAGCGTCTGGCGCTGGCCTGTTCGCTGATGCATGAGCCCGACATTCTGTTTCTCGACGAACCCACCTCCGGCGTCGATCCCCTCACCCGCCGTGAGTTCTGGCTGCACATCAACAGCATGGTAGAAAAAGGGGTCACGGTGATGGTCACCACCCACTTTATGGACGAAGCGGAATACTGTGACCGTATCGGGCTGGTTTATCGCGGCAAGCTGATCGCCAGCGGGACGCCGGACGATCTGAAAGCGCAGGCGGCAGACGACGACACGCCGGACCCGACGATGGAGCAGGCCTTTATCACGCTCATTCACGACTGGGATAAGGAGCATACTCATGAGTAACGCCCTGCTCTCCTGGCGGCGCGTACGCGCGCTGTGCGTGAAAGAGACGCGTCAGATTATCCGCGATCCCAGTAGCTGGCTGATCGCCGTGGTGATCCCATTGCTGTTGCTGTTTATTTTTGGCTACGGGATTAACCTTGACTCCAGCAAGCTGCGGGTCGGCATTCTGCTCGAACAACAGAGCGAGGAGGCGCTGGATTTCACCCACGCCATGACCGGTTCGCCGTATATTGACGCCACCATCAGCGATAGCCGCCATGAGCTTATTGAGAAAATGCAGGCCGGGCGCATTCGCGGGCTGGTGGTGATCCCGGTCGATTTTGCGCAAAAGATGGCGCGAGAGAATGACACCGCGCCGATACAGGTCATCACCGACGGCAGCGAACCGAACACCGCCAACTTCGTGCAGGGTTACGTGGAGGGGGTCTGGCAGATCTGGCAAATGCAGCGGGCTGAAGATCGTGGGGAAGAATTTGAACCGCTGATCGACGTGCAGACCCGCTACTGGTTTAACCCGGCGGCCATCAGCCAGCACTTTATCATTCCCGGCGCGGTCACCATTATCATGACGGTAATTGGCGCCATTCTCACTTCGCTGGTGGTTGCGCGCGAGTGGGAACGCGGAACGATGGAGGCCCTGCTCTCGACCGAGGTGACGCGCGCAGAGTTGTTGCTGTGCAAACTGATCCCCTACTACTTCCTCGGCATGCTGGCGATGCTGCTGTGTATGCTGGTGTCGGTGTTTATTCTTGGCGTGCCCTGGCGCGGCTCGCTGGTGATTCTGTTTCTTATCACCAGCCTGTTTCTGCTCAGTACGCTGGGAATGGGACTGCTGATTTCCACCATTACCCGTAACCAGTTTAACGCCGCGCAGGTCGCGCTGAACGCCGCTTTTTTACCGTCGATTATGCTGTCAGGCTTTATTTTCCAGATAGACAGTATGCCTGCCGTCATCCGCGCGGTGACTTACATTATTCCGGCGCGCTATTTCGTCAGCACCCTGCAAAGCCTGTTTCTGGCGGGGAACATCCCCATTGTGTTGATCGTTAATACGTTATTTTTAATCGCTTCGGCAGCCATGTTTATCGGCCTGACGTGGATGAAGACCAAACGCCGGTTGGATTAAGTTTTCTGCCTGATGGCGCTTCGCTTATCAGGCCTACGACCACATATTTTGTAGGCCGGATAAGGCATTTACGCCGCCATCCGGCAAAGACGTTAAGTTTGTAGGCCGGATAAGGCGTTTACGCCGCCATCCGGCAAAGACGTTAAGTTTGTAGGCCGGATAAGGCATTTACGTCGCCATCCGGCAAAGACGTTAAGTTTGTAGGCCGGATAAGACGTTTACGCCGCCATCCGGCGAAGACGTTAAGTTTGTAGGCCGAATAAGGCATTTACGCCG
>ERZ1106981.715-NODE-715-length-20578-cov-7.441017_pt1 | contig 20578 bp, 9 predicted proteins | sample MGYA00403692_ERZ1106981 | MGnify/ENA primary metagenome ERZ1106981 (study PRJEB35170, sample SAMEA104062431) | human gut metagenome | biome: human gut; feature: human-associated habitat; material: faeces | place: Denmark | collected 2012-06-22 ... | reverse complement strand
CAGTAGGTCTAAATGAGGCAACAGTAAGAAAATATATACGTGAGCAAGAGTTACAAGACCAAATGAAGGATAAGTTGAGCGTAAAAGAATATGAGGACCCTTTTAAGGGTAGCAAGTAATACATATCCCCTTTGATGGGAAGGTTACGAGTCAATGGCTATGCGGCTTGAACGTAGTGAAAGCCAGCGCCTTTAGACGCTGGCCTAGTACTACGGGCTTATAGCCCGTGAGCAAACCACCCGTTTTACGGATGGTTCTGATTTGCGTTTTTAGCATAGTTACACATAAAAAAACTGTAAAAAGATAAATCTGCATTAAAAATGAATAAAATTTCATAAACTAATATATGAATGAGTAAAATAATGTACTTATAAGATGGCAAAAGTCTAAAATAGAATTAAAATAATACTGTAAATACTGGATTCTTATATGATGATAAAGCATGAATAGAAAATGAAATTATCTTGATTGTTATATTGAAAATTTTATATAATTATAAATATTATAGTTAATTATAAGCTTTCATATGTAAGTATGAGGTTTTATAAATGGATATTTAGGTTATAGTTCTTGTAATAGGAGTGTTTCATGAATAAGATTTTCAAGGTGATTTGGAGTAAAAGCAAAGAGTGTTATGTAGTTGTGTCTGAGATAGCTAATAACTATAGTGCTAAAAAAGCTGTATTGACTAGTGTTTTTGCTGTGTTGGCGGTAACTGGTAGTGCAGCCCATGTTATGGGGGCGACTTTACCGTCGGAGCTAACAGACAAAGGTTCTATTAAAATCGGTCAGTATGCAACTACAAGTAATATGTCTAGTATAGTTATAGGGACAAGCAGTCAATTTAGAACTTCTTCAGTTGATGGGTATAGGGCAATTGGTATTGGCTCTGGGATTATTGCTAGTGGTAATAATAGTGTTTCTATCGGTGGACATTCTCGAGCAACAGAAGATCAGGCAATTGCTATTGGTGGAGCTTCTGATGATAGTGGTGCTAAAGCAACGGGTTCTCAATCTATTGCTATCGGCGGTAATACTGTAGCTAGTGGGGATTCCTCTATTGTAGTCGGTGGTGATGACGTAGAGGTTGCATTCGCTAGAACTGTAACTTATACAGATATTAACACTGGACAAGCTAAAACGGGGACATTGAGACAGGCATCTATTGATTTGGCGAATATCCAATTGCCTCAATATATCACTGCTACAGCTAGTCATGCAGGGACTGCCATTGGGATGAAAACTAAAGCTGGTGACTTGGGTCTTTCTCTCGGCATGGGGGCGGATTCCGCTACTCGCCTAGATGGTAAGGCTGGTAATGTAGTTAACGCTATCGCTATTGGTGCCGGTGCAAAAGCTAATCGGGATAACTCCATTGCAATCGGTGGTGGTGCTAATACTGATGCAGCGGGTGTGGCACAAACAAGTTATACTTTGAGCAATGGTGATACGGTTAACTGGGCCGGTGGTGAAAATGTGTTGCCTGGTGACGTTGTATCCTTTGGTGCTCCTGGTTATGAACGTCAGCTTAAAAATGTAGCTCCTGGTATTGTCAGCGCAACTTCTACAGATGCGGTGAATGGCTCTCAGTTATATGCAATAGCTGAGAAGACTTTATCTAAATATATTTCAATTAAATCTGATTTGGCTGGAAATAAATCTAATAAAGGTGCAGAAGCGACTGATTCTATGGCTATAGGTCCGGATGCTTCTACAACAACTGCTGCTACTAAAGGGACTGCTTTAGGTACTGGTGCAACTGTTACTGTAGCGAATGGTGTAGCTGTAGGTTCACAGTCTAAAGCAAGCACAGCTAGCGGTGTAGCAGGCTATAATGTAAACGACTCTAGAACCGATAAATATGGTGCTTTATCTGGTAAAGCATTGACATCTACTTTAGGTGCCTTTGCTGTAGGTAATGAGACTAATACACGTCAAATCACAGGGGTGGCTGCTGGTACAGCGGATACAGATGCTGTAAATGTGGCACAGTTAAAGAGTGTGAATTTGAAAGTAGCTGGAGATACTGGCTCAGGTGATGTTAATCTTGCTAATAGTACTTTAAATATTAAAGGTGCTGGTCTTGCTAAAACTACTGCAGCTGGTAAAGATGTAACCGTAACTGTGTCTGAAAAAGCAGTTAAACAAGAAGCTGTTAAAGCGGTTACAATGGCTGTAGCGGATCCTAATGGTGCGATTACTGTGACACCTCAGCTTAGCGCAGATAAAGATACAGCAACTTACAAGGTTGGTATTGATCCAACTAAAGTAGCAGAAACTACTAAGTTGACCTATAAGGATAATGATGGTGCAGATAAGACCGTTACATTAAAGAAAGGTTTGAACTTTAAAAACGGTACTATGACGACTGCTACAACTGCTGCAGATGGAGTAGTAACGGTTGATATCAATGATGATACAAAGGCTAAAATCAATAACGCTGCAACAAATAAGTTAGATAATCTTACATCAGATGGTGAACAAAAGGTTAAGAGCTTATCTGCATGGAAGGTAAAGGCTAATAATAGTAATGCTGAAACAGTAACAGGTGGCGATACCGTTACATTTAATGATGGCTCTAATATAGCTATTACTCAAAATGGCAAGACATTTACTGTGGCGACTAAAAATGATGTAAACTTTAATACTGTAACAGCTACGACAAAGGTGACAACACCTGCGGTAGAAGGGCTTACTAATACGTCCTGGACACCTGGTACTACAACCCCTGTTAGTGGCCGTGCGGCAACAGAAGATCAATTGAAAGCCGTTGATACACAAGTAGCAACAAATAAAGATAATATTGCAAAGAATGCGGACAATATCACGAAAAATGCTACAGAAATTGCTACAAATAAAGGTAATATTGCAATCAATACGCAGAACATTGCAACTAATACGGCAGCCTTGGCTCGTAAGATTTCCTTAGGTGGCGATACAGGTAATACAACAGAAAAATCCTTAAGTACAGGTGATGTTAAGTTTAATGTAAAAGGTGCAGGCCTTGTAACGACTTCTGCAGCTGGTGATGATGTAACAGTAACCGTGACAGAAAAAGCAGTTAAACAAGAGGCTGTTAAAGCAGTTACAATGGCAGCAGCGGATCCTAATGGCCCGATTACTGTGACACCGGAGCTTAGTGCGGACAAAGATACAGCAACTTACAAAATTGGTATCGATCCAACTAAGGTAGCAGAATCTACTATCCTGACTTATAAGGATAATGATGGTGCAGATAAGACCGTTACATTAAAGAAAGGTTTGAACTTTAAAAACGGTACTATGACGACTGCTACAACTGCTACAGATGGGGTTGTAACTGTTGATATCAATGATGATACAAAGGCTAAAATCAATAACGCCGCAACGAATAAGCTAGATAATCTTACACCGGAAGGCGAACAGAAGGTTAAGACCTTGGCAACATGGAATGTCGCTACTGCTGCTGATGGCGGAACTCATTCTGGTGACTCCACAAATACTGTAACAGGGTCTGATACAGTGACTTTTAAAGCAGGTAATAACCTAAATGTAAACCAAACTGGTAGAGATATTACATTCTCCTTAAATAAAGAGATCTCTGATATGACTAGTTTAGGTCTTACAAATCCGGATGGTGCAAAGGCAACTATTAAGACTGGAAAAGGTGATGCTCATGTAGGTGAAACAGACCAAGCGGATCGCATTGTTTATACTAATGCAGCTGGTACTGAAGAACAGGTAGCAACATTAAAAGACGGTTTGCAATTCGGTGGCGATAATAATCCTGAAGTTATTAATAAGACATTGAATCAAAAGCTAGAAGTTGTTGGTGGTGCTGATGCAACGAAATTGTCCGATAACAATATCGGTGTTAATGCGAAAAACGGTAAGTTGCACGTGCAATTGTCTAAAGAATTAAATGACTTGACTAGCGCTCAATTCAAAAATGGTAATGCAGTGTCCACAATCAGTGGTGCAGGCACAACTGTGACAGACGGTACGAACACAACACAATATGGTCCTAAAGGTATGACCATTAATCCAGGTGCGAATGAAATATCTCTTACCGATAAAGGCTTAAACAATGGTGGCAAAGTCATCTCCAATGTAGCGAGCGGCGGTGATGTTGATACTAATGCGGCGAACATTGGTGATGTGAAGAAAGCGACTGCAGCATCCAAAACGACAGTATCTGTTAATAAGAAAGATACAGAAACTCCGAATTTGGTACTAGAAGAAACGGTAGATCCTACTGATGGTCATACGAATTACGATATCAAATTGGCTGATAAAGTTAACTTGGGTAATGGTAATATTGTTCTTAACGGTACTGATGGTAGCATCAAGACTAAAGGCAATATTACATCCGAAGGTACTGTAGAAGGTAAAGATCTTAAAGCGGGCGATGTAACTGTTAACAAGGACAACAAAGGTACTGTGAACGGTTTATCGAATAAGACTTGGACTCGTGGACAGGCTCCTGTGAGCGGTCAAGCAGCGACAGAAGACCAAATCCAAGCGGTAGATACTCGTGTGATGGCCGTAGAAGATAAGGTAGCGGACTTCGGTTGGTTGGCGAAGAGCAGTGCAGTAGGTACAGGTCAAGCAACAGGTAATAACACAGCCACTAAAGTGGGGGATAAAACGGAAGTAGAATTCCGTGCCGGTGATAACCTCACTATTGATCAAACAGGTACTACTTTCACGTATTCCTTGAATAAAAACATGACAGGTCTTGAAAGCGTATCCGTAGGCGATGTAGCAAACGATAAACCAGGCGTTGTATTGAACGGTGCTGAAGGTACTATGGGCGTACGTGGTAAAGACGGTGCGAATGCATCTATTACAGCGGCTAAAGGTGCTGACGGATTGACAGGTACTGGTGCTGGTAAAGATCGTATCGTTTATGAAACGAAAGACGCTAACGGCAATTCTGTAAAAGAAACCGTAGCAACAATGAACGATGGTTTACATTTTGCTGGTGATAACGGAAATACTGTTATCGACAAAACATTAAATGAGAAACTCGAAATTGTTGGCGGTGCTGATGCAACGAAATTGTCTGAAAAGAATATCGGTGTCAATGCGAAAGACGGTAAGTTGCATGTACAGTTAGCTAAAGAATTGAATGACTTGACTAGTGCACAATTCAAAAATGGTAATGCTGTATCCACTATTAGTGGTGAGGGCACGACTGTGACAGATGGTACTAATACTACGAAGTATGGTCCTAAAGGCATGACCATTAATCCAGGTGCTAACGAAATCTCTCTTACTGATGAAGGCTTAAATAACGGCGGCAAAGTCATTTCCAATGTGGCGAGCGGCGGTACGGTTGAGACAAATGCGGCGAACATCGGTGATGTAAAGAAAGCGGCAGCGGCATCCAAAACGACAGTATCTGTTAATAAGAAAGATACAGAAACTCCGAATTTGGTACTAGAAGAAACGGTAGATCCTACTGATGGTCATACGAATTACGATATCAAATTGGCTGATAAAGTTAACTTGGGTAATGGTAATATTGTTCTTAACGGTACTGATGGTAGCATCAAGACTAAAGGCAATATTACATCCGAAGGTACTGTAGAAGGTAAAGATCTTAAAGCGGGCGATGTAACTGTTAACAAGGACAACAAAGGTACTGTGAACGGTTTATCGAATAAGACTTGGACTCGTGGACAGGCTCCTGTGAGCGGTCAAGCAGCGACAGAAGACCAAATCCAAGCGGTAGATACTCGTGTGATGGCCGTAGAAGATAAGGTAGCGGACTTCGGTTGGTTGGCGAAGAGCAGTGCAGTAGGTACAGGTCAAGCAACAGGTAATAACACAGCCACTAAAGTGGGGGATAAAACGGAAGTAGAATTCCGTGCCGGTGATAACCTCACTATTGATCAAACAGGTACTACTTTCACGTATTCCTTGAATAAAAACATGACAGGTCTTGAAAGCGTATCCGTAGGCGATGTAGCAAACGATAAACCAGGCGTTGTATTGAACGGTGCTGAAGGTACTATGGGCGTACGTGGTAAAGACGGTGCGAATGCATCTATTACAGCGGCTAAAGGTGCTGACGGATTGACAGGTACTGGTGCTGGTAAAGATCGTATCGTTTATGAAACGAAAGATGCTAACGGCAATCCTGTAAAAGAAACCGTAGCGACTATGAACGACGGCTTGCATTTCGCTGGTGATAACGGAAATACTGTTATCGATAAAACATTGAATCATAAACTTGAAATCGTTGGTGGTGCTGATGCAGCGAAATTGACTGATAACAATATCGGCGTTAATGCAAAAGACGGCAAGTTGCAAGTACAATTAGCTAAAAATTTAAATGGTTTGTCCAGTGTAGAAGTGAAGGACGATAATGGTGCATCCACTGTTATGAAAGGTGACACTATTAAGAGCAAAGATGCAGCAGGAAATACTTCTGTTGTAAATGGCTCTGGCGTGACTATCACACCTGCTAATCCGCAAAATCCAAATGCTGGTACAGTGTCTTTAACTACTGAAGGCTTGAATAATGGCAACAATCAAATCAAGGGCGTTGCAGCTGGTACAGCAGATACAGATGCAGTTAACCTTGGTCAATTGAAAAAATCTAATGCTCAGCTTGCTAATGCAATTGCTAATGTTGAATCCGAAACACAACGAGTAGGCGCTCATGCGGCGGCTATGTCAGCATTGAAACCAATCCAATATGATCCATTAGAACCAACTCAAGTGATGGCTGGATACGGTAACTATCGTGGTAAGAGTGCAGCAGCATTAGGTCTTGCTCATTATACTAATGAAGATACAATGTTCAACGTGGGTGTTTCCGTAGGTGGACGTCATAATATGATCAATGCGGGCTATACTCACAAATTTGGTAACAGCGATGCTAAAAAAGCTGTACCAGAACGTTACAAAGGCGGTCCAATCAGCTCCATTTATGTGATGCAGGATGAAATGACCTCTTTGAAACAAGAGAATAGTAGACAAAAAGAAGTATTGGATAAACAACAAGCTGAAATCGAATCGTTGAAAGCTATGGTTAATAGTTTACTAGCAACTAAAGGTTAATAACTAAATATAGTAATTGAAACGATAATTTCGCTATAGCATTCTTGTAGTGTTAGCCAATGTCGTCAAGGAAAAAGGTTCCGTAGGAAGTTGATGGCCGATAAGCCTCAACTGAAATACGGAACCTTTTTTGTTTTAGCTGTAGTGTCCCTTTATAAGACAACTAATATTTATGTGTGATATAATATTGAAAATGAAAAAATGATGAATTTCGAACAGCTGTTATAAGGGGATTTATATTGTGGAGAATATAGAAAAGATATTTAAAAGTATCAGATTACAGAAATATAAACCGGGAGGAACATCCTTTGCTGATCCTATACGAAATATATTTGTCCAATGCACACCAGAAGAGGTGGTACGGCAAAAAACAATTCATTTTTTACAGAGCGACCTAGGAGTGCCACTTGAGAGGATTAGCGTTGAAGAGTCTATGGCTCATGTTAAACGAGGAGCACGAGGTAGAGCGGATATCGTTGTTTATCGGGATGACAAGAAAAAAGACGCGCTTTTAGTGATTGAATGTAAGGCGCCTGAAGTGGATGTGTCTTGTTATATAGTACGTGAGCAGGCAGAAGGATATCTTAAAATTCTTAATGCTGATTATTATATGCTGATTAATGGGCATCAGATTATAATGTATAAATATAATTCTGGACTTGCTATAGAAATTGAAGGTATTCCTTCTTATAGAGAACTTTTAAATGATGAAGTAGAGTATGCTCGAGCATTGCCGATAAAATCATATAGTTATCATGATATTTTGTCAAAGGACCTTCAACGTGCATTCCAAAAAGAAAATTATTTAGGTGATTCTACATACCATGATATAAAATTATTTGCACTTAATTTCTTAAATTTAATTTTACTAAAAACTGCTATTAATCATGATGATTTAATTGGGATAGGTGTGTCAGAGGATTTTGGTGTAAAAAGAACTAGGTTTGGTAATAGTGCTGGTTATAACTATCAAGAGTTAACTCGTTTGTTTATTACAAAAGATAATAAAGGAAAAGATATAATTTGTGGGTTTAGTATGATTGGGTATTATAATACACAATTGAATATATCCATAACAAATAAGAAAAAAGGACATCATTCTTTACAATTAAACATGGATAAATTTTGTGAATATGATTCCGCTACAAATACGATAACAGTTACACATAATGGAGCATTATCCTTTGGTAGAGGTGGATCTATGAGCCATAAAGTTGTTATTGATTATATACAGGAGAAAGCACCGGACTTAATTCAAAATGATAAAGTAAATCTTGGAACAATAGATAATTCTAGATTGTTTGAATGGGGTAATGCAGATGTGCAAAATTTTATAAGAAATTTATTACGTTATGCTATTCTTAGGGATGAAATACGAGTTAAACATAAAAAACGGAAACGTTCTAAAAAGAAACAATTAGATAAATATTAAATTTAATAGGATTGATTAAGTTTGTAATACAATGTAGAAAGATTACATTGTATTACAAACTTTTTTTATTGTTAGAATATATAGTCAAAATTATTTTGAAATTTATTTTTTTGACCTATTGACTTTTTGACTTTTAAGAGTTATTATAATGTCGTAGGGTAAATAAACCCAGTAAAAATAGTATTAGTCAAATAGTTAAACTCTATGATGTATGAGGGGGTAATATATATGAACAACAACTTTAATAACTTTGGTAATGAATTTTCTAGCATGAATGATTTGTTTAATCAATTGATGGGTAATATGGGTGGTTATTCCACGGAACGACGTAGTTATAAGATTAATGGTCGTGAAGTAACTCCAGAAGAGTTTGCGTTTTATCGTCAAACTGGTCGCTTACCATCTAATGAAGAAATGCAAGCTGCTCAAGCTGCGCAACAAGGTAAAATTAAACAAGATGGAATCCTTGCTCGTTTGGGGACAAACTTAACTCAACAAGCTCGTGATGGTAAACTTGATCCTGTCATTGGTCGTAACAAAGAAATCCAAGAAACAGCAGAAATCTTAGCACGTCGTACTAAAAATAATCCTGTACTTGTAGGTGATGCTGGTGTTGGTAAAACTGCAGTAGTAGAAGGCTTGGCACAAGCTATTGTAAATGGTGATGTTCCAGCAGCTATTAAAAATAAAGAGATCATTTCCATCGATATTTCCGGATTGGAAGCTGGTACTCAATACCGTGGTTCTTTCGAAGAAAATATTCAAAACCTTATTAAAGAGGTAAAAGCCGCTGGCAATATTATTTTGTTCTTCGACGAAATCCACCAAATTTTGGGTGCTGGTTCTACCGGTGATGGTCAAGGCTCCAAAGGCTTGGCAGATATCTTAAAACCTGCCTTGTCTCGTGGTGAAATGACTGTAATTGGTGCTACAACACAAGATGAATACCGTAATACAATCATGAAAAACGCGGCTCTCGCTCGTCGTTTTAATGAGGTAAAGGTAAACGCGCCATCTGCAGAGGATACTTTCAAAATCTTACAAGGCATTCGTCCATTGTACGAAGCGCATCATAATATTGAATTGCCAGATGCGGTGTTGAAAGCAGCTGTAGATTATTCCGTACAGTATATTCCACAACGTAGCTTGCCTGATAAAGCCATTGATTTAATCGATGTAACAGCAGCTCACTTGGCATCTCAACATCCTGTAACAGATATTAAAACATTGGAAGCAGATATTGCTGATGCTAAAGCAAAACAAGAGGAATATGCTCAAAAAGAAGACTATGAATCTGCGATTAATGAAAAAATGCGTATTCAAAAGTTACAAGCAGAGCTTGATAACCATACAGAAAATCAAAAGGTAGTGGCTAAGGTTAACGATGTAGCAGAAGCCGTTGAAAGAATGACAGGTATCCCTGTATCTCAAATGGGTGCATCCGATATCGAGCGCTTGAAAGACATGAAATCTCGTTTAGAAGCTCATGTAATTGGTCAAGATAAAGCAGTAGAAGCTGTATCTAAAGCAATTCGTCGTAACCGTGCAGGCTTTGACGAAGGCAACCGTCCAATCGGTAGCTTCTTATTCGTAGGTCCTACTGGCGTTGGTAAAACAGAATTAGCTAAACAATTAGCTCTAGATATGTTTGGTAACAAAGATGCAATCATTCGCTTGGATATGTCCGAATATAGTGATCGCACAGCCGTATCTAAATTAATCGGTGCTACAGCTGGTTATGTTGGTTATGAAGATAACTCTAACACATTGACTGAACGCGTACGTCGTAATCCTTATTCCATCGTATTATTCGATGAAATCGAAAAAGCAGACCCTCAAGTTATTACATTACTTTTACAAGTATTGGACGATGGTCGCTTAACAGATGGTCAAGGTAACACAGTAAACTTTAAAAATACCGTTATCATCGCTACATCCAATGCGGGTTTTGGTTATGGTAATGACAATGATGATGAAAATAAAGTAGATGTAATGGAACGCATCGCTCCATTCTTCCGTCCAGAGTTCTTGAATCGCTTCAACGCAGTTATCGAGTTCAATCAATTGAGCAAAGAAGATTTGAAAAAAATTGTAGATTTGATGCTTGATCAAGTGAATAAAACTTTAGCTAAAAAAGATATCACTCTTGATGTAACAGATGCAGCTAAAGAATTGTTGATGGAACAAGGGTATGACAAAACTATGGGCGCTCGTCCATTACGTCGTGTTATCGAATCTGAAATCCGCGATAATGTAACTGATTTCTACTTGGATCACATCGATGCTAAACACTTGCTTGCCGATGTTAAGGATGGTCATATTGTAATCTCTGAAAAAGCAGATTCCGATGATAGCAAAGACCAAGATAAGGCTGAGAAATAAATAATAGACGTAAAAGTGTCGGAATAATCATTTGACAAATCTGAATAAAGTAGTAATATTAATAGCATAATTATATAGTGAGTATGCAAGGGAGCCTATTATATAGGCTGAGAAAGGGCTGCGAGCACCTGACCTTTATACCTGATCGGGATCATGCCCGCGTAGGAAGCACGCTAATACTTAATATGGGTATCGATCATTTTGTTCGATACCCATTTTTGCATACCTAACTATATATGTCTTTTATATAGGAGGATGTAAAAATGTTTATGACACAATTGGAATCGGCTGTGGCTGGTGTAGTTACGAAGGAAATGAAAGTTGTCGCGGAAAAAGAACGTATGGATGAAGAGGTATTACGTTCCCTAGTGGCCTCAGGCAAGGTTGTTATTCCTTGTAACAAGCAACATACTAGCATTTCGCCAGAGGGGATTGGTAAGCGTCTTAGAACGAAAGTCAATGTTAATTTAGGTACATCAAAAGACGTTACTGATTATGATAGCGAAATTGAAAAGGTTAATCGAGCTATTCGACTTGGAGCAGAGTCAATCATGGATCTTTCAACTCATGGTGATACTCGTATTTTTAGACGTAAATTAATCGAGACATCACCAGTAATGATTGGTACGGTGCCTATTTATGATAGTGTCATTCATCATCAAAAAGATTTAGGTGAATTAACGGCTCAAGACTTCTTGGACACTATCCGATTACACGCTCAAGATGGTGTAGATTTTATTACTATCCACAGTGGTATTACGAGAAAAACAATAGATCAAATCAAGAATCATAAACGGTTGCTTAATATTGTTAGCCGCGGAGGTAGTTTGGTATTTGCGTGGATGAGCATGACAGGCCATGAAAATCCATTCTACGAATACTATGATGAAATCTTAAAGATTTGCAAAGAATATGATGTTACGTTGTCTTTAGGTGATGCTTGTCGTCCAGGTTGCTTGGCGGATGCCACTGATGTGTGCCAAATTGAAGAGCTTGTAAGGCTTGGTGAATTGGCAAAACGAGCGAAACAATATGGTGTACAAGCTATGATTGAAGGACCTGGGCATGTACCTTTACATCAAATACAAATGAATATGGAGATACAAGAGTCCTTGTGTGATGGAGCGCCATTCTATGTGTTGGGACCGCTCGTCACAGATATTGCTCCAGGCTATGACCATATTACGGCTGCTATTGGTGGCGCTGTAGCGGGTATGTATGGTGCATCCTTCTTATGCTACGTTACACCAGCGGAACATTTAGCCTTACCAAATGCAGATGATGTAAAAGACGGAATTATGGCTTTCAAAATAGCGGCGCATGCTGCAGATATTGCTCGTGGTATTCCTAATGCAAGAGATATAGATGACACTATGGCTAAGGCACGTCAAGTTCTCGATTGGAAGGCACAATATGCTTGTGCCCTTGATCCTGAACGGGCTCGTTCTATTCGTGAAAGTAGAGCACCGGAGGAAGACCATAGTGAAACCTGTTCGATGTGTGGCAAGTTTTGTGCTGTACGCAGTATGAATAAAGCTTTACAAGAAGAATATATTGATATTTTATAAGCTTTTTCATATGGGAGGTCATTATGGATTTGATTGTTAATGGAGAGCCAAAGTATGTTGTAGGTGAGCAACTTCATTTGATTCTTGATGAATTAGGCTATTCTGGTAAACACTTTGTAGTTGAGCTTAATGGAGAGATTCTTAGTAAGGAAGCATATACAACCACTAAATTAACGGCTGCTGACAGATTAGAAATCGTTAGCTTTGTAGGAGGTAATTGATATATTGGATACATTTACTATAGGTAATATTGGGGTAGGGCTTATTTTTTCTACACAAACAAAACCCAATGCTAATCCTGTAGGCATTTCTTATATATATTGGGCAAAGCAGTTTAGTAAGGCTCCCATTGTTGCTATTGGGGGCATTAAAACCACAAATGCTGATACCGTTTGGCAAGCGCATCCCGATTTTATTTGTGCCGTTTCTGAAATAACAGAATCGGATAATATACAAAATACTATTTATGAGCTCATGATGGGATATAGTAGGGTCAGATAAAAAAGAGTATACATACAAACCACAAGATTTTAATCTTGTGGTTTTTGTATTTATAAAATAATTTTGTAGATTTGATAAATATCCTTGCTAAGATATAGGTTTATTTAGTATAATCGTATCATTAAATTCGATATTCTATAGAATTTATAAAATAGATGAAGATGGAGAGGTAATAGTATATGTCTCATTATGTAGATTTAAATAGTGATTTAGGCGAAAGTTTTGGTAATTATACATTAGGTATGGATAGTGAAGTATTAAATCACGTAACAAGTGCTAATATTGCTTGTGGTTGGCACGCTGGAGATCCTCTTATTATGGATGCGACTGTCCGCATGTGTAAAGAAAAGGGCGTAGCCGTAGGGGCACATCCTGGTTATCCAGATTTGATGGGATTTGGCCGTCGTGCGATGGCAGTAAATCCTGCGGAGGCAAAAGCCTATATGATATACCAACTGGGCGCACTACAAGCTTTTTGTGATAGCCATGACCTTATTTTACAGCATATGAAGTTACACGGTGCCTTTTACAATACAGCTTGTGTTACGCCTGTAATAGCTGATGCAATTTTAGATGGTTTACAAGCAGTAAATCCCAAAATTGCGGCTATGGTATTGAGCGGTAGCTATATTGCTCAAGAGGCACAGCGACGAGGTATTCCTGTTATACAGGAGGTGTTTGCCGATCGTGGCTACACAGAGGAGGGAACATTGGTTCCTCGTACAGAAGTAGGTGCTTTCATCAAAGACCCACAAGAGGCTTTAGACCGAGTTCTCATGATGGTTACAAAGGGGAAGGTTGTTACTAATACGGGGAAGACCATTGATATTGTGGCTGACTCCATATGTGTTCATGGAGATAATCCTGAAGCGATAGCTTTCACAAATTATATTCGGGAAGGGCTATCAAAAGCTGGTATAACGGTGGCGAATTTTCAACACCGATAACACTATTAAGAACATTAAAATAAATGCTTAATTAATACTAACAGAAAATACGAATATAAGTATTAAAAGCAAGTATGAGCTTTAAGCAATAAGTATGACATAGATTAATTATTATTTTGGAGGTTCCTATGAAACCAATTACAGGTAAAGCGAGTTTCTCTGTCCTATTAGGGGCAGCTTTCTTAATGGCCACGTCATCTATTGGGCCTGGCTTTATGTTGCAAACAGCAGCGTTTACAAATGAGCTGAAAGCAGACTTTGCATTTGCTATCGTTATATCCGTTATTTTCTCTATTATTGCACAGCTTAATGTGTGGACAATTATTGGTGTATCCCAAATGCGCGGTCAAGATATTGCGAATAAGGTATTACCAGGCCTTGGGTATATAGTGGCATTTTTAATTTCCCTTGGTGGATTAGCCTTTAATATCGGTAATATTGGTGGTGCTTCTATGGGCCTCAATATTATATTTGGTATCGACACAACAACAGCAGCGGCTATTAGTGGTATTTTGGGCATCTTACTATTTACATCTAAGAAGATGGGTGGTGTTCTAGATAATACGGCTAAAGTACTCGGTACAGTTATGCTCGTCCTCATTGCTTATGTAGCATTTTCAACGAATCCCCCGGTAGGGACAGCAGTGACTCATGCGATAGTACCTACGAATTATCCGTGGCTTGCTACGATAACTCTTATTGGAGGGACCGTAGGTGGCTATATAACATTCTCTGGTGGTCATCGCCTTATTGATGCTGGTATTACAGGTCAAGAACATTTAAAGGATGTACGTCGTGCAGCGATTATGGGCATGTCTGTTGATGCGCTAGTTCGTATATTATTATTCTTAGCTGTTCTTGGTGTGGTATCTATGGGATTTGTACTAGATGCTAAGGATCCAGCTGGCTCTGCTTTTCTTTTAGGAGCTGGTGAAATCGGGCATAAATTATTCGGTATAGTGTTCTTCTGTGCCGCATTGACCTCTGTAGTAGGGGCTGCCTACACATCAGTATCCTTCTTAAAAACATTGTTTAAGGTGGTAGAACGAAATGAAAAATTGACTATTATGGCATTTATCTTTATTTCTACATGTATCCTGATTTTTATTGGTAAACCAGCATCTCTATTGATTTTAGCCGGTTCTGTAAATGGGTTAATATTACCTGTTACATTGGCAGTTATGCTTGTCGCAACTCATAAATCTGAAATCGTAGGAACATATAAACACAATAAACTTTTATATTATACAGGGTGGATTGTAGTGCTCGTAACATCTTACATTGGTGTTACATCTTTAAAGGGCATTGCTAAGTTACTAGGTTAATTAATTATCTGTGAAAGCACCATTACGTTCGTCTTGAATGTGATGGTCCTTTCTAGTTATAGTAGGAGGTACATATGAAACCTACAATTTCACCTGTAGGGGATTGCGCTATCTCTATTGATTTTGGTCAAGCAATCGATCCAAAGATTAATCGACAAATCCGACAAGTTATAGAGCAGATTAAACTCTTACAGCTAGATGGAATTATTGAACTAGTTCCTACATACTGTGCATTGCTTGTTCAATATGATGCAATGGTATATACGTATTCCGACATTTGTGGAACTCTTAATCCTATATTACAAGAATCTGTAACAGACAGCGCAAATGAACGTGTTACGATTGTTGAAATCCCGACCATATACGGTGGCGAGTATGGTCCAGATCTAGGCTTTGTAGCCTCTCACAATCATATAAGTGAAGCTGAGGTTGTATCCATTCATAGTGGTACTGATTATTTGGTTTATATGTTAGGTTTTATTCCTGGTTTTACTTACTTAGGTGGAATGGATCCTCGCATTGCAACTCCGCGGTTGTCTTCGCCAAGAACTTTGATTCCTGCCGGGTCTGTAGGTATTGCAGGAGAACAGACTGGCACATATCCATCAGATTCTCCAGGGGGATGGCAGATCATTGGGTGCACACCTGTGACTATGTATGATATGTCTAAAAAACAAGCTGCATTATTAAGAGCAGGGGACTACGTTCGTTATGTGCCCATCGATGATACTGAATTTTATCGCATCAAATCCTTAGGTTCAGCTTATGCTCCTGTTGTACATGAAGTAGAGGTAGGTGATTTGCGTGGCTTTAAATAGTTTTAAGAAAGCTTCAATCCACGTAGATGGACCAGGGATGTATACAACGATTCAAGATGCAGGACGAGTCGGCTATCAACAATATGGTATGCCTGTAGCGGGGCCTATGGATAGTGAAAGCTATCTATTGGGGCAGGCTTTAGTAGGAAACAAGGAGCCTTTAGGTGCTTTAGAATGCACCGTGCTACCGCCTACACTAACGGTTCAAGGTACATGTATTGTTGCTTTTACAGGGGCTGATATGCATCCCACTATTAATAATATAGTCGTGCCTCGATACATACCTTTTATATGTCACGAAGGAGATATTATTTCTGGTAGCTTTAGCCAATGTGGCGTGCGTATGTATATTGCTTTCTCAGGCGGTATTGATGTTCCTGCTATTAATGGTAGCGTATCCACTCATACAAAGGCTAAGATAGGTGGCCTTGAGGGGAGACCGTTACAAACAGGTGATCAGTTTGGCATTAATGCATTTACTAGAGACGAAGTGAATGTGTGCGACTTCTATGATGGTCATAACTTATTCAATATCGCCTTATATAACCGCGGCGGCCGTGAGTGTCACGAACCTTTGCGTGTAGTACTAGGGGAGCAAGCAAAGTATTTTACAGAGAAAGGAATCAAGACCTTTGGTAGTAAAATATATACATTGACTGTACAATGTGATCGTATGGGCTTTCGCTTGGATGGCCCTGTTATAGAGCATATAGATGGTGCGGATATTATCTCCGATGGCGCTGTATTTGGTTCTATCCAAGTTCCTTCTGATGGAAACCCTATAGTACTCATGGCAGATCGGCAAACAACAGGTGGCTATACAAAGATTGGTACTGTGATTACGGCAGATTTACCTAGGTTAAGCCAATTACCAGTGGGGGATGGAATTCATTTTGATATCATATCTGTCGAAGAAGCACAAGCGATATATCGTACATATATGAAACGCTTACATAAGCGCATACAATTAGCACACGAACAAAGTGTATATGCCTTTAATGTAACTTAATTGGTTTTCCCTATTTAATTATATAAACTAGCAATAAAGCTATCTTGTAGATTGTTATTTCTATGAGATAGCTTTTTGTTATGTAATGTAAGATGAATTGATGAGGTGGAGGGAAAATATAATCTTATAAAACAAGTTTAAAATAATGATTATGAATTTATATTCATTTTATCTCTTCTTTATGGTATAAAATAAGCCCGTATTTTATATAAATTTGTGATATGAATCACTATAAAATGCATTAATGCTGCATTTGTGCGCTATGTAGAATTATGAATAAAAAATGAAAAAGCTTGATAGTGTATTAAAGGTTTTGATATACTTATAATATTGAAAATTTTGGAATTCTCGTATGACTTACATATGATAAAACATCGAGGGAGCATTAATATTACTATAGTTTATAGGAGAAAGTATGAATAAGATTTTTAAAGTGGTTTGGAGCAAATCAAAAAACTGCTACGTAGTAGTATCTGAGTTCGCTAAGAATAATAGTGGCAAAAAGAAAATTGTTGTAGCAGCAATTTTGGCTGCATTAGCAATGACTAATGCTAGCATCTCTATGGCGGCAAATACTTTGCCTACAAATATGCATGCAACAGCAGTAGGCTTGGGGGCTGGTGCTTCTGTTACTGGTGATAAAGCTGTAGGTTTCGGTCAAAATGTAGCAGCTGCAGGTGGATATTCTATTGCAATAGGGGCTAATTCTAGTACCAGTGTTAACAGTCCACAAGGAATCGCTATTGGTGGTGGTAATACTGCTAATGAAGGTGCAAGAGTAATTGGGGAGCAAGCAATTGCCATTGGGGGAAATACAATAGCTCAAGGTAACTCTTCTATTGTTATTGGTGGCGATGATGTAGTTAAAGCCGATGGTGTAAAAGTTATTTACACTACGAATAATGGTGAGAATAAAACTGGGGATTTGCGTAGTGCGGTTCAAAGCTTAACAGGATTTGATATGAGAAACCCACTATATACATCGGCAACGGCTGGTGAATCTGGTATCACATTAGGCATGAAAGGTCAGTCAGGCAATGTGGGCATTGCCATTGGTACAGGTGCAAATGCGAAGGATCGTTTATCAGGAACTTCTAGTGGGGCTTCTGGTCAAGCCAATAATGATGTAACAAATGCTATTGCTATTGGCACAGGGGCTAGGGCAAATCGTGATAATGCTATTGCCATCGGTGGTGGTTCTAACACTGATGTAGGCGGTACAAAACAATCTAGCTATACTTTGCCAAATAACGTTGTTGCTTCCTGGGCTGGTGGTGATAAAACATTGCCAGGTGACGTTGTATCTTTTGGTTCTAAAGGGTATGAACGTCAGTTGAAACATGTGGCTCCTGGTGAAGTAAGTGCTACTTCCACAGATGCAATTAATGGCTCTCAACTTAGCGCTATTGTAGACCAAATCGCTTATAAATATATATCTATAAAATCTTCTGATGTTGCTAATAAAGATAATACTGGTGCTACGGCCGATAATTCTATTGCTATTGGCCCAAATGCCGCAACAGACGCATCTGCAAGTCGTTCTGTGGCTGTTGGTGATGGCGCCAGAGGTAAAGTAGTAGATGGTGTAGCTGTTGGCTCAAAATCTATAGCTGATATTGCTTCAGGTGTAGCGGGCTATAATGTTAATACTAGTCGTACAGATATATATGCTGGTTTAAGTGGTGCTGCCCTAACGTCTAAATTAGGTGGTGTTGCTGTTGGTACGACAAACCAAACACGTCAAATTAACTATGTTGCTGCAGGTACTGCTGATACAGATGCAGTAAACGTGGCACAGTTAAAGAGTGTTAATCTAGCTTTTACAGGTGATACTGGTACAGGCGATGTGAACCTTGCTAATAGTAAATTGGCTGTAAATGGTGATAATACATACATTAGCACTACAGCTAATGGTAAGAAAATTACAGTTTCTGGTAAAAAGCAAGACATTACTGTAGCAAATGGTAGCGCTACAGCCTCGGCAGGTATGGCGGATTCTGCTAACGTAGCTAATGCGATTAATCAAGCAATTGATCAAAATAAATATGGTTGGAATCTTTCTGCTAATGGTGAAGCTACACCAGTAGCAGTTGAAAAAGGTAATACAGTAGATTTTTCTGGTGACGATAATGTTGCGGTTGCTAGAAATGATAAGAAAATCTCTGTAGCTTTGAAAAAAGATCTTTCTAAATTAAACAGTGCTTCTTTCAATAATGCTAGCGGTAATGAAACTGTAAAAATTGATGGTGATAAAGGTATTAATGCTGGCAATTTGAAAGTTGCCAATGTAGCAGATGGTGTTGCTGATAAAGATGCTGTCAATGTATCCCAATTGAAAAAAGTTGACGATAAAGCTGAAGCTAACAAAACTGCTATTGATACAAATAAAACTGCAATTGCTAAAAATGCAGGCGATATTGCAACAAACAAAACAGATATTGCTACCAATAAGGACAGTATTGCTGCGAATACGCAAAAAATTGCTGACAATAAAACTACAATAGATAAAAATACTGGTGAAATTGCTACAAATAAAGGGGATATTGCTTCTAATAAAGCTAATATTGCTCAAAATACTGCTGCTATTGCCCGTAAGATTTCTTTAGGTGGTAACTCTGGTTCTACCGATGAAAAATCCTTGAACACAGGTGATGTGAAATTCAATGTGAAAGGTGAAAATGGTCTTACTACGGTTGCTAATGGCGACGATGTGACTGTTAAACTCGATGATGCAACTAAAGGTAAAGTTGACAATGCAGCTGATCGAGATTTGAGTAATTTGACCCCTGACGGTAAGCAACAGGTTAAGGATTTAGCAGCTTGGAATGTTGTAGCTAATAATGAAACAGCTGAAAAGGTTGAAAACGGAAATTATACAATAAAAAATGATGTTAATATCAATACAATAGGAGGTAAACATACAACTGTAGAGGCAATACAATTTATGGGAAACAGCAATATTACAATGGATAATTTGGATCTCAACGTTATATCAAAAGATTCTACAATTTCTAACTACGCATCTGCTAGTGGCATAAGCATGTTTTGTGTAAATGATAACAGCTTCAAAGCAGGAAAAACAAATATTGAAATTGAGGTAAAAAATCCTCTGAAAGGCATACATGCCGTTGGCATAGATCTTACTGCTTCAAAAAACAATGTTGTCGCTCTTGACGATACAAAAATTATTATAAAAGGCAGTTCAGAGAATGAAAGATTTGACGTAACACACCGTGGTATTTATGCCACAGGAGAGAACAATACGATTACCACCGGTAAACTGGATATTGATCTGTCTGGTGAAGCTCGCGCCAACATGGATGCCTATGCGGTGACTGTGAAAGGCGACGGCAAGCTGTCCACTGCCACTCTGGGTGACGGCAATATATCGGCGTTCGCAAAATCCCCCAATGATGCTTTTTCTGTGGGGATTACTGTGCATGACGGAGCTGTGGTCTCCAAAGGCGATGGTTCTATCACGGCAATCGCCGAGGCTGGTCAGGGCACGGGATATGGGCTTGGCATTCGCGCCAAAGGCGAAGGGGC
>ERZ1106981.710-NODE-710-length-20678-cov-38.141008_pt1 | contig 20678 bp, 22 predicted proteins | sample MGYA00403692_ERZ1106981 | MGnify/ENA primary metagenome ERZ1106981 (study PRJEB35170, sample SAMEA104062431) | human gut metagenome | biome: human gut; feature: human-associated habitat; material: faeces | place: Denmark | collected 2012-06-22 ... | reverse complement strand
CGGCGGTGATGAAATGACCTGTTTAAAGGTAATGACCTTCAATTTAAAAAATGATATGTTTTTTACACGGAAGACTCTGCGCTGGGACACGCGCCGGCAATACGTCCGCAATTTGATCGCTTCCACCTCGCCCGATATCATCGGCGTCCAGGAATTAAGCGACAGTATGCGCGAACAGCTGCAGGCGCTTTTGCCGCAGTATCAATTCGTCGGCCAGGCCCGCAACCGCCGGCGGCAGTTCATGAACGAACATTCCGATATTTTATTTCTGAAAGATCGTTTTGAATTGTTGGAGGAAAAAACGTTCTGGCTTTCCAAACAGCCGGAAGAAGCCGGCAGCCGGACCTGGACGAGCGTCTTTCCGCGGATCTGCACGATGGCGCAGCTGAAAGATCGGGAAACCGAACAGGTTTTCCGTGTCTTCAACACGCATCTGGATCATCTGTTAGCCTATACCCGGACTGTTGAAATCCGCACGATCATCCGCGAAATGCAGCGGCTTCAGCAGGAAAAAGCTTGTCCGTTGATCCTGATGGGCGATCTGAATACGACGATGTCCAGTCCTTCGCTGCAGCTTCTGATAAAACCGGAAAACCGGCTGAACCTCAAACCGGTCTACGATTCCTCTGCGGCGTTCAATACGCTGCACTACGGCAAGGGCCGGCTAAAAGAAGACCGGCTGCCGATCGACTACATTTATGTCAGCGAGGATTACGACGTGCGCTCGACGCGGATCATTACCACGTGCTTCAACGGATTGTATCCATCCGATCACTATCCGGTCATCTGTCACCTGGTTAAGAAAGGAATTACAGAATCATGAGGGATTATTTAGAATTATTCGCCACCTTCAGCAAGCTGGGGCTGTTCACCTTCGGCGGCGGCTACGCAATGCTTCCGCTTCTGGAATCGGAAATCGTCGAGAAGAAAAAATGGGCGACCTACGATGAAATCACCAATTATTACGCGGTGGGACAGTGTACGCCGGGGATCATCGCGGTCAACGTTTCCACGTTTATCGGCTATTATCAAAAAGGCGTACTGGGCGCGTTGGTCTCGACTTTCGGCTTCGTCTTCCCGTCGCTGATCATCATCATCGTGATCGCGGCGTTCATTCAGAACTTCGCCAGTCTGGCGGTTGTCCAACACGCTTTGGCGGGCTTGCGCGTCGGTGTCTGCGTCCTGGTGCTGACTTCCGTCTACAAGCTGATCAAAAACGGCGTCAAGGACGGCTTCGGTGTTGCGATGTTTATCTTCGCGTTCGTGCTGTCGCTGTTCACCAACATTTCGGTCGTCTTCATCACGCTGGGGGCCGGCTTATTGGGATTCTTAAAATATAAGCTGGGAGGGAAAAAGGCATGAGTTTACTGATTCAGCTATTCCTTGAATTTTTCAAGATCGGTCTGTTCGCCGTCGGCGGCGGTTTGGCCACCATTCCGTTTTTACATCAGCTGGCGGAAAAATATACCTGGTTTACGGTGGAAACGTTAGTCGATATGATCGCGATTTCGGAATCGACGCCGGGTGCGATGGGCGTCAACATGGCGACCTATACCGGCTTTACCACCGCCGGCATTCCCGGCTCGCTGGTTGCGACGCTGGGGCTGGTGCTGCCGAGCATCGCGATTATTATCGTGATCGCGCACTTCTTAAAGCAGTTCAGCGACAGTCCGGTCGTCAAGGCGATCTTCACGGGGCTGAAACCAGCGGTCGCCGCGCTGATTCTGTGCGCCGCGCTGAATCTGGTCAATGTTTCCGTCATCAATCTGAGCGCCTTCCAGGCCTCCGGCAACCTGATGGATTTGTTTCCGTTAAAAAATATAATTCTGTTCGCTGTATTATTATTCTTAACGACGAAAATCAAAAAGCATCCGATCGTCTGGATCGCCCTGTCGGCGGCGGTCGGCGTCCTGCTTCAGTTCTGATTTCCCCGCTCCCCGCTTTGGGGAGTTTTTTATTGGCCGCAGCCACGCCCGGAAAACAAACTTCATATTCATTTTCTCCGCGCAATTTCAGATCCTTTTGCGATGCGCAAAAGCGCTCAATCAAAAACCCGCAGTCTAACCGCGGGCAATTTTAGCCGGATACGCTTTCTCAAACCAGAGCGTAAACAAGCCCAGAAGTAGCGGGCAGAGCGTGTTGATCAGCGCCGCCAGTTCAGGAACCGCACTGCGCATGATCGCGTATGTTCCTCCCGCGCTCGCGGTGTAAAGCAAGCCCCAGGCCCGCGTCAGGATCAGATTGGTCCGCATGAATACGGGATTCTGATACGCCGCCTCGCCATGATATTTTTCCTTGGAATAATGTGCGCTTAACGGTATCGGCGTCAGGCAGGAAAGCAGCCATAACAAACCGAACGCCAGATAAGAAAGCGGAATAAGCCAGCGCAGATCAGCGCCCTGCAGCGCCGCCAGCGCGAAGGCCGCGACCAACAAACCGGTAAATCCGTCATAGATCGTCAGTGTCCATTTTTTGCCCGCCAGCGCCAATCCCGCCGCTGTCACAATCGCGGCGCCGGCGCCCAGCGAAGCGGAAAACGGCAGAAGCATCCACAAGCAGCACCAGGGCAGGATCAACAGAAGCATGTTGGTCCTTTTCTTCCCTTTTTCCAAATCTGAGGGAATGGAATTCCCCGGGCCGCTGAAATAGCGGTCCCAGTCCATCAACAGAGCCAGCTCGCCCCGTGTTTTGTAACGGCCTTCCATCATCGCCTGCTCGCCCCGCAGTTCGCCGCGGGCAATCGCCTGCCAGACCTCTAACGGCGTTTCCACGCGCGTCGTATAGGGCTTCGTTCCCAATGGACAGAGTTCGCAGGTCTTGCCCAGCGTCAGCTGATAGCCGGTCTGCACGTCCGTATAGAAAATCTCAAATACCCGTTCTTTTCCATCAAACGCCGCCGGATTATACAGCGCCGCCATCTGGCGGGTAAGCTGCTCAGCCTGGCAGACTTTTGTCTTCTGCGGATCGTTCTGTTCCTCCGGATTCTGGATATTCCAGCTGGCATTGGCCATTCTGATAAACGTTTCTTCCGGCAGCAGCGGTTCGCTTAAGCGCCGCAGCGTGCTGTCAGACAACGTTCCGGTCCGGGCGTATTCCTGCCCGGCCTGCGTAACCTGAGCCAGATAGGCCGAGGTCTGCCGGCGTAGCTCGGGATGAGCGAACAGCTCGCCTTGGGGACATAGTATTTTAAGACTGGTACCGAAGGCCAGATCAAACTGCCGGATCAGCGCTTCGTAATTGTTCTCAATCGTCGTAAAACCGCAGGTAGAGATCAGGATTGATTTCATCGGGATATTCTGATCACGCCGGGGATGAACTGGGCGTCCGTCCGCATCCCTTTCCATCCAGGGCAGATTCAGCGGCAGACAGCGGTCAAGCAGCGTTTTCACCGGTCCCGGCATGCCGAAATAGTATAATGGGAAACTCCACAGGATCAGATCGGCTGACCGCATTTCTTCCAGCACCTCCGCCATCGCATCCGGGATAACACATGTGCCCGGCGTCGCAGTCCAGCAGCGGAAGCATCCCCGGCACGGGCTTAAGTTCAGCTCATTGATCATCATTGTTTTAACGATCAGCGGACTTTCCAGCTCCTGCCGCAGCCCCTCAAGAAACGCCTGTGTCAGCTGAAACGTATTGCTGGCAGCGCCGCGGGGACTGCCGTTAAGCGTCAGAATTTTCATTTTCAATCTCCTTCAGCCGCGTGATGCAGCGGTCAATCCAGTCTTGGCACATCTGCGTATAGGCCCGGCCGAAATCAGCGGTCATTTCCCAAACCACCGCATCCGAAGGCGACTGGGTCAGCGCCTGATACTGTTCGATCAAACCGGCGACAGATTCCATCTCTCTCTGGCGGACTTCGTAGACCTGCGCTAACCGCTCAAGCATTTCCCGGTTTTCGTGGGGCGAACGGCGGCCGGAAAAGAAGATCCGCAGCAGTACCTCGCTGCGCGTCGGCATCATTTCCGTACTCAGATCGCTCGCTAACCAGCGGTCCAGTTCAGCTTTGCCCTGAGCCGTGATCGCATACACCCGTTTGTCCGGTTTGCCCGTCTGGACTTCAATATGCGAATGAAGCAGTCCTTCCGCTTCAAGCTGGTTCAGCTCACGGTAGATCTGACTGGTCTGCGCCTGCCAGAAAAACGACAGGGAATCGTTGAACGCTTTTGCCAGTTCATAGCCGGTCATCTCGCCATAATTCAATAATCCAAGCAAGCCTTGTTTCAGCGCCATCCTGTAATCCTCCCTTATTCATATTCTATAAGTAGAATATCATCCTTTACCTGAAATGTAAAGGATGAGAATGCCGATCGTTGTGCAGTCAGAATTCTCAAGGCTTGGAAAGGGCAGGCACTCGCGGAATCACCCGGCTTTCAAGCCGATGTCCGACCTCTGAACCCTTCTTATCAGCCGCTCCTGCTCTGGCCGGACTCCCCATCAGCACGCAAAAAAAGCCTTCGTCGGAAGGCTTTCTTTGTGACCTAAAGGGTTGATATGATTCCCGGTTATAAGCCAGGTGGGTACCCTGTCCAGATTTTTAGGATCCCCTGATAAATCAGAGTTTTCGACACCAAACTGAAACGTCCGGATTCCCATATATCAAGTGTTGGAAATATATGTGTTCCCTTTAGGCATTAGTATTATAGCACGCATTTTTTTAATTATGAATGCTTGACATTTGGAAACTTATAGAAAGTTTTATTTTTCGAGCGCGATGTGCAGTTCTTTCAGCTGTTTTTCATCCACGGTGTTCGGCGCCTCGCTCATCAGATCCGACGCGCTGGCTGTTTTCGGGAACGCTACGACGTCGCGGATGTTGTCCGTACCGGCCAGAATCATAACCAGACGTTCCAGGCCGATGCCCACACCCCCGTGCGGCGGCGTGCCGTAACGGAAGGCGTCAATGAAGAAACCGAATTTTTCGCGGGCTTCCTCCATCGACATCCCGATCGCCTCGAAAACCTTCTCCTGGACATGCTGATCATGAATCCGGATCGAACCGCTCAACAGCTCATAGCCGTTAAGCACCAGGTCATACGCCCGGGAATAACAGTTTTCCGGATCGCTCATCAGCTTGTCGACATCTTCCAGATTCGGGCTGGTAAACGGATGATGCGCGGCAACATAGCGTTGTTCTTCCTCACTGTATTCAAACATCGGGAAGTTGGTGACCCACAGGAAATTGTAACGGCTCTCGTCGATCAGATTCAGTTGCCGTCCCAGTTTCACACGCAGCGCGCCCAGCGCCGTCTGAGCCACCTTCGCTTTATCCGCGATCATGAAGATCAGATCGTTGTCCTTTAAGCCCAGCGTTTCGATCAGGGCGTTCTTTTCTTCCAGCTTGAGCACCTTGGCGACAGATCCGCTCAATTCGCCCTGGCTCATTTTCAGCCAGGCCAACGCCTTCGCCCCGTAGATTTTGACAAATTCCTGAAGCTTGTCGATATCCTTGCGGGAGAACTGATCCGCGGCCTGAGCAGCGACGATCACGCCGACCATCCCCTTCGGCTGTTCCAGGACATTTTTAAAGACTGTGAACTCCGTATCCTTAAACACCGCGTTTAAGTTATGAATTTCCATACCAAAGCGGGTGTCCGGTTTATCCGAACCATACCGCGCCATGCACTCGTTATACGTTAAGCGCGGGAACGCGTCCAGTTCGACATGTTTCAGATTGCGGAAGATTTCCTTCATCAGGCCTTCGACAACCGTCCAGACCTGTTCCTCGTCGACAAAACTCATCTCGATATCGATCTGCGTGAATTCCGGCTGGCGGTCGGCGCGCAGATCCTCATCGCGGAAGCAGCGGGCGATCTGGAAATATTTTTCGATTCCTCCGACCATCAGCAGCTGCTTATAAATCTGCGGCGACTGCGGCAGGGCGAAAAACTTGCCCTTAAAAATCCGCGACGGTACGAGATAATCGCGGGCGCCTTCCGGCGTTGATTTGCACAGAATCGGCGTTTCAACTTCAATAAAACCGTGATCCGACAAATAATTACGCGTCAACATCGTGACCTTGTGACGCAGGATCAGATTGTTCTGGATCGGCGCGCGGCGCAGGTCGAGATAACGGTATTTCAGGCGCGTGTCTTCCAGCGCGTCGGTTTCCTCGGCAATGATCATCGGGGTGGTTTCCGCTGTGTTGACGATGTTCACGTTTTCAGCGTAGATTTCAATCTCCCCGGTCGCCATTTTCGGATTTTTATCCTGGCGTTCGACAACCTTGCCCTCGACCTGCAGGATATATTCGTTGCGGACGTCCTTGACCTGTTCGGCCAGTTTTTCATCCACAGTAATCTGAACGATGCCGCTGCGGTCGCGCAGGTCGATAAAGACCAGCGCGCCCAGGTTGCGCCGGCGGGCAACCCAGCCGACAACCGTAACGTGTTCTCCGGCGTTGGCTAAGCGCAGTTCGCCGTTATTATGAGTCCGTTTCATGCTTCTTCTTCTCCTTCTGCCTGAAAATAAGCGTCCAGCGTCGCGATCAGTTCATCCTGATCAATCGTAATCTGACGCTGTTGTTCAATAAACTTAACATTGACCTGATGATTGGCGGCTTCGCTTTCACCGGCGATGACCGCGACCCGGGCCTTGCGCCGGTCCACCGATTTAAACTGGGCTTTCAGCGACCGGGGCTGGATGTTGAATTCTGTGTGATAGCCCGCGGCGCGGCATTCGGTCGCCAGCGCCAGCGGCAGCGTTCCAACATTGCCCAGCGCCATGACGTAGACGTCCAGACTGGCTTCTTCGCCCAGCTCAACCTGTTCCGCCTCCGCCAGGATCATTAAGCGTTCCAGCCCCATCGCAAAGCCGACGCCCGACATTTCCGGACCGCCAAAATATTCGACCAGGCCGTCATAGCGGCCGCCCGCGAAAACAGTCGCCTGCGAACCGGATTCCGGATGCGTGGAGACGACCTCAAATACCGTGTGAGTGTAGTAGTCCAGGCCGCGCACCAGCTTGTCGTCAATTTCATAAGGGATTTCCAACGCGTCCAGGGCGGCGAGCACCTGATCGAAGTATGCCTTCGACTCCGGCGTCAGATACTGCTGCAGCGACGGCACGTTCTGCATGCTTGGATGTTCGTTGTCAACCTTGCAGTCCAGAAGCCGCAGCGGATTTTGTTCATAGCGGCGCTGGCAGTCCGCGCACAGCTCGCCGACGCTGTCCTTGAAGTGCTCGCGCAGCGCGCCCCGGTAGGCTGCCCGGCTTTCATCGTCGCCCAGCGTGTTGATCAACACCTTGACCTGACTTAAGCCCAGCGCTTTGACGATGCTGTAACCCAGTGCGATCACCTCGGCGTCGATCAGCGGACTTTTCATACCGATGTTTTCGATGCCGAACTGGTTGAACTGGCGGTAACGGCCCTTCTGCGGCCGTTCATAACGGAACATCTCGCCCATGTAGTAGAGCTTGGCCGGCATTTCCAGCCGTCCGTACATCTTGTGCTGCACGAAGCTGCGGACAACCCCGGCCGTGCCTTCTGGTCTGAGCGTCAGCGAATCCTCGCCATGCACAGAGAACGTATACATTTCCTTATTGACCATGTCGGAGCTGTCGTTTTCCCGTTTGAAAACCCGCGTGTCCTCGAAGACCGGCGTGCGGATTTCCTCATACCCGTAAACGTCGCAGAGGTTGCGGATCAAATCTTCAACTTTCTGCCACTTGCGCGTCGCTTCCGGAAGTAAATCCTGCGTTCCGCGCGGAGTCTGGTAATTCTCCATCATCAATTCCTCCTTTTTCTATTTTCAAGTTCCTTGCCTTGGGATGCATTCCACAAAAAAAGCGCCCTGTCTAAGGACGCTTTGACTGCGTGGTACCACCTTAGTTCACGGATTGCTCCATGCCCTCTTTCCGATAACGCCGGAAATTCGTCGGCAGCTACTGTTCGTTCCCTGCCGCTTCTTGCAAGTGTCGGTCACCGGGGGTGATAAAGGAAGCTTTCAGCCGTTGTCTTCCCTCTCTGACTTATCCCGTTCCAGGTTCCTCTTGGTCCTTGAATTTATCCCTAGTTTAGCACGATTTCACGCTTTGCACAAGGGTAAAATCCGCTTTCCCGCGGCTTTGTGGAATCGTGTTCTTTTCATTCTAATGCGGTGTCTCAGCGGTCAGTCCTGATGTGCTGATTCGCTTTCCTTTCGGCAGGTATCGTTTGTTTCCTTTTGGATATGAGCCGTTTTTTCCTCGCCTTCTTTATTGCTAAAATATGCGATAACACAAGCGCCGATCAAGATACAAAAAATATATGTCGCCAACAGATCAAGCTGAAAAAAATAATGATTCATTAAAACAAGACAACTCAAGCTAAGCAAAGACTCAAAACCGGCAATCCAGCAGCATTCATGGATAACTACTTCCTCGGAGTATTTAGCACTGAAATACATTTCTTCAACAAAACAAATAACGAACATCGGGACGGAAAACGTCAGCGCGTACAACAGAACGCGGACCGGATCCAAAAGCAGAAACATCTCTCTTTCATTGATGCACAGTTGAAGCAGCCCCGGCAGAAACAAGCTTAAAACCAAAACGATCAAACACAAAAGATTTCGTTCCGGATCTTTCGAGATCATTTTTTAAGCTCCTGAATAATTTCAAACAACACGATCACCCCTTTGTTTTATTGTATCCTATTCCTTATCTAAAACGCAATCGGGAATGCATAAACCTGTTCTCCCTGCCGCTTACTTCTTTCCTTTTTCTTACAATCACTTTCGATCGCTGGCGTTTTATTTTGTCCTTGTGTATCATAAGTTTACGAATTGAAGGAGGATCAGTTCATGCGTTTATTTATTCGCCAGCGGTTCTTTTCCTGGACCGACAGCTTTGATATCACCGATGAAGAAGGGTATGCCGTTTACAGCGTGCGCGCGGATTTGTTAGCGTTGTCGCACGTCCTGCGGGTGTTTGACGTTGAAGAACAGGAAATCGGTTTAGTCCGTGAAAAGTTATTCCACTTCCTGCCGACCTTTGAAGTCGAGCTGGACGGCGATTTGGTCGCAGTCATCCGCAAGGAATTTTCCTTTCTGCATCCGAGCTACCGCATCGACTGCGAGGGCTGGAGCGTAGAAGGCGATTTGTTCGGCTGGGATTATCAGATCTTCCGCGACGGCGAGCTGTGCGGGACGATCAGTAAGGAAGTTATCTCGCTGACCGATACCTACGTCATTGATTTCGACGATCCGCGGGATGAGCTTATGATCGTTATGCTTGTCTTGGCGATCGACGCCGCAAATTGCAGCGAGCATTAAGGAATCCAACAATGAAAATTGTACTGGGCGCGGGAACAACGCAGTTTGACGGCTGGAATAGCACTCAGCAGGATCAGCTGGATTTATTGAAGCCTGAAACGTTTGAAGCCTTTTTCCAGGGCGAACAGGCAGAAGCGATGCTGGCGGAACATTTGTTTGAACATTTGACGCTGGCCGAGGCCATGATCGCCGCGCAGACGCTTAAACAATATCTCAAATCTGGCGGTTGGATCCGCGCGGCAGTGCCGGACCGGAATTTCCGCAACGAGGAATATCAGAAACTGGTTCAGGTCGGCGGGCCGGGACCGCAGGATCATCCGGCGGCCACGCATAAAATCGTCTATGATTACAAGCAGTTCTGCGCCGTCTTCGTGCAGGCGGGCTTTGAGGTTTCGCTTTTGGAGTATTGCGACGAGCGCGGCGATTTCCATTATCGCTACGCTAACGACGCCGATGGTCATATCGGCCGGTCTTATCGTTATGACTCACGCAATGATCATCACCGTCTGGGAATGGTTTCAATCATCCTGGACGCCTACAAGCCGATCATCATTCCCCGCGAGTTGCAGCGTCTGGACTAGGCACGAATCGAGCAGACAAGCCTGGCCTAACGCAGTCCCTAATGTAAAGAAAAATTAAAAACAACCGGTGAGAATCGTTCGGGAATACTCCCTCTCCAAACCTCGCCGGTCGTTTTTTTATTCTTCCGCCAGACTGTCCTGCAGCCGGCCGATCAGTTCATCGAGCACTCCGATGCGCTCCGGCTGACCACTGGCATCCACCACTGTCGGCAGCGAAGGCAGAATTCTTTCATAGAATCGTTTTTCCCACAAAGATCCCAGTCCCAGCGTCTGCGCGTAAGCATAGCTTTTAAACGCATAGTCAGGATCACGGTCCAGCCAGTCGTCCAGTTTGGCATCCGGCATTTGTTTTAAGTCCTTGCCCCATTGCTCTGCCTGCTGCCTTAACCGCAGCCCTTCCGGATTCAGCGGCGTCAGCGGCCATAAGATCAGCTGCGTGATCAGCAGACAGACATAACCGACACCCAACGGAAATTCCCGCGGCACAAAGCAGGCCAGGACGCTCCCCAGCAGAATCAGCCAGGCAAACCCGAGGATCAGCAGCGGCCAGCGGGACTTTTTCCGTCCCTGAGCCACCGCCGCGGTCATGCTGCCCAGCGCTATCGTCACCGCGGTTAAACCCAGGCTCAACAGAATCACGATGCCTTCTAACGAGGTTTGCCGAAGCAGAACACCGGTGATCATCACAGGCGGCAGTACGCTCAGTCCGATCAGCAGCCAGCGCAGTCCGGTCAGGCCTTTGTGCTGCCACTGGGTCTTTTCCAACCGGGCCTGGCGGCAAGCCTGCTGGACACAGGAAGCGGAATCGCGGCGAATTTCATCCAGCGTCACGGTATTTCCATCACCCAGCGCCAACAGCGAACGCAGGAATTGTTTTTCCCACTCCGGCTGGTGAATCAACGAACGCTTGCGCGTCAGCCGGATTGTCCGGCCCTCCCTTTGTATCTCGATATAATCGCGGGCCGCCCAGTTGACAATCACGGAAGCCAGCGTTTTTGCGCTGACCGGTTTACCGGTTAACAAGGCCGCCTGCAGCGGATTGATCCCGTTCGGCAGTTCGCCTACCGTGCGCCGTTTGGAATGACGGTTCATGAGCCAAAACAACCCGGCTGCCAGCAGCGTTCCGACGCCAAACATCGTCCAGAAGCCGGTTGGACCGCCGGCCATTCGCTGCTGAGCGCCACGCGGAATGTCAATTTCAACGCTCACCCGGTCGTCCCCGCTTAACCCCGCCGTCGAATAAAGATGCAGCAGGCGGCCATCCTCGCTGACCTCCAGCGTCACCTTATCCAGATCGTCGTACGTCCGGGAGTTATAAAAATCGGTTCTGAATTCCAGCTCTTGCGGCAGCCGGATTACAACGTCCAGCTCGTCGATCTGCGCGTCGTTCATCGCGTCGTCGAAATTCAGATGCCATTGGTCCGCATGCGAAGCCAATTCAATCCGGTAATCCAGCGTCAAGTCCGCCGGCTTATCCTGCGGCAAGCGGATGAAGCCATACTCCGAGGCTCCCAGCGAGGGATCGCTGATCACGACGTCTTTCAAAACCGCGTCGGGATAACTCGGCCAGCCTAAAAACAAATCAAGCATCGGATCCAGTTGGGAACTCTGGCTCGTCCATTCCAGTTCCTGATGCACCTTCAGATCCATCTGCGGCAGTACTTCGACCTCCACATGCCAGCGCGAATACCGCGAAGGCCAGCGATAGGACTGCGCCTGAGCGAAGGTTCCTTCGTCGAAATGAACGATCAGATCCAACGTCGGATAATCCAGAACTTCCGTGGAATCAAAAACAAACGTCTGATCCTGCCACTTGCCTGTTCCATAGCGGCACTGACCGCCGCTTTGGCCGCAGTCGAGAAGCCAGTTGTCGCGGACAAGCCCGGAATCAAATTGGATTTCGGCATGCATCTGCTCGACAGGCAAATCCAGCGGCGAACGTCCTAAATCCAGTGAAAACGTATCCCGCTGTGCATCATCATCCTGAAAACAGCGCAGCGTATACTTCAGCTGCAGCTGAACATCTTGATCGCGGTTGAATTTAATCTGATTCCATTGCGGATCCAGCACGGCCTGACTGCTGAGGATGGCGACGTCCCCGGCCTGGGCTTCGGCATCGTCCGGCAGATCCAGAAAAAGCTCATAAGCCTCGTGCTCTGGCAGCCGCAGTCTGATCGTTTCCGACACGGTGATCGTCTTATCCGCATGGACGACTGCTTCCACAATCCGGGATGTGATCGCGGCGGAGGCTTCCGCATGAACGGGCAGAAATGAAAGGCACAAGCCCAGCGCAATCAGAATTCCAAGGCTTTTTCTCATCGCTGCGGATCCTCCAGCACCTGCGGTCCCTTCCGCAGATCAAGAATCCGGCTTCTCAATTCGGCGCAGGCGGGATCCTGAAGCAGACGGTCGATCACATCGTTTTCTCCAAAGGTGTGCATCGGGGCGATCCAGCCTAACTGACAGGCTTTCGCCCAGCCTAACAGACCACGGTTATAGCCGTCGTTTAACCGCGGATCGGTCGGGATCATCGCCAAGTCGAAGGTTCTTCCGGCAACCCGCTCCAATTCACGGTCAAAGCGTCGTTTCAGCACTTTGTTTTCCTGCCGGTCCTGTTCGTTTTCTTCCTCCCAATGCCAGTCGTTTAAATCGCCTGCGTGCAGGATCCGCCAACCGTCAGCTTCGATCATAAACGCCACGCCCTCGTCGTTGGATTTAAGCGTTTCAATGATCATCCCGTTCAGCTCATAGCGCTGATGCGGCTTCACCTTGATGTGATGCTCGTCCTGCGGTCCAAAAATATCGCGGCTCAGCACATACCAGATCTGATCCGTGCCGTGTTCCAGAATCGCTTTGTCATAATGATCGGCGTGATGATGGCTGGCCAGAAACGTAACCGGTTTGTTCGCCGGCAGCGGCAGCCGGGTCTTCCCGAAATAATCCAGCACGAGCACGCGCTCCGGCAGCTCCAGCAGGAAACTGCTGTGTTCAATCCATGTAATTTTCATGCAAGTACCCCCTACTGTTCTCTATTTTACAGGAAATTACAGAAAAAAAACAGAATCCGCAGGACTCTGTTTCCAAATCTGTTTAACGCACGACTAAATTTTTATCAATCCGCTTTAACGCCTGAGTCGCGACGATCCCGGTAAAGATTCCAGTCGGAATTGAGGTCACCAGAAGCAGCGGTACGATCGTCATCATCGCCGCGGTTTTATACAGCACCATGACGATCACAACCTGCCCGACACTGTGGCCGATCGCGCACAGCATCGACGTCGAAATCATCGACATCTTCAACCCTTTTTTGATAATGATCAGTACGATCGAGCTGAGGATAACGCCGCCGGCAGAGATCCAGAACGTCGAGCCGAAGATCGTTCCCCGCAGCAGATTGCCGATCACGACGCGCATCGTATTGACGATGATCATTTCCTTGACGCCGAGAATTTCAATCGTGATCAAAGCGATGATGTTAGCCAGTCCCAGACGCATACCAAACGGCAGCGACACCGTCAGCATCGTTTCCAACAGATTGATCGCGATCGCCATCGCCGCCAGCATCGTAACATACACGAAATGCTTTGTCTTACTCAGCTTCATGTCAGTTATCCTTTAAGGTGACAATCACTTCATTCGGGATACAGACGATCGGGAAATAGTCTTTGACGCTGACCCAGCCGATCGAGGAACAGATATGATTCGGACATTCTTCTTCCGTAATCCGCCATTTGCCGTCCTTGACTTCCAGCTTCATCTTTCCGTAGGATCCGTTAAAATAGTAGTCTTCGTCTTTGTTGACGTTAAACGTATGGATCACCTGATTTTTATACGTGACGATCCCATAGGTTTTGACATTCAGCCGGTTATAGACCTGAACGCCGACATAAATGCCCAGCGCTACAAATAAAATAGCGACTATCAGTTTAATTTCTTTTTTGCTCATCGTTTCACATCCTAATTCAGCTTTTCTATTATAACATGGTTGTTTCTGATTGCAAGTGAAGGTTAACTGAACATCGTTCTGTCACGGGCTGGAAACTTATGCCGCTTTCCCCACGTGCATTTTCTCTGGCTTTCGCCTATAATCAAGATAGTAAACTTTACCAAGGAGGAATTTCTTATGACGTTGGACAGCGTGTTAACGCAGGCGCAGAAACGCCGCACGATCCGGCACTTTGACAGCACACCGGTCGATATGAACGATATCCGGACCGCCTTGAACATCGCAGCGACCGCCCCCAGCGGCGCGGACATGCAGCCGTGGCATTTCTGCGTCATTACCCAGGATGCAAAGAAGCGCGAGCTGCGCGAAGCATGCGAACAGGTGGAACGGGAATTTTATGAGAGCCGGATCAGCGAGGTCTGGCGGCAGGATTTGGAAAAACTGAATCTGCAGATTGAAAAACCTTTTCTGAGCGAAGCGCCGTGTTTGATCGTGATCTTTAAGCAGATGAAACATGAGGACAGCCCAGGACACTGGGTTCCCAATTATTACGTGAACGAGTCCGTCGGGATCGCAACCGGCTTTCTGATCCAGGCGCTGCACCAGGCTGGCTATGCGATGCTGACGTACACGCCGGCGCCGATTCATTTTCTCACAGAGCTTTGCGGCCGTCCGGAAAATGAAATCGCCGAAATGATTCTCGTGGTTGGCCACGCGCGCAAAGACGCGCCGCTGCCGCAGCTGAAAAAGAAGACCATGGAGGAAATCGCCAGTTTTATCGACTGATCAGACAGTTATGACGGAAACCGCCTTGACCTTTCGCTTGCTAGTAAAATCAGGGCTTTAACTTGGAAGTCATGCCTTATCCAATTGAAAATAAGAAAAAAGCTGGAAGTTGCGTTTCCAGCTTCAGTGCATTACTTTCAAACATTTAGAATCAGATTCAGTCCGGCGGTTTAACGACCGTCTTTTTTGCGGATCGGATGCCGGATCACCGTCTTCTGTTTCGCCGGATCGCTTTTCCGCGGATCCGACAAATAGATTTCATGATGCCGGCGGACTTCGTTGAGTTCATTTTCATATCCCTGCGCTTCGATATACGCGTCCATCATCGCGACGCTGGCTGGTTCGTCGTCATAAGCACCGATGTGCATCATCTGCACGCACAGTCCCTCCTCGATTGTCAGAAACGCCGCGGATGAACAGTCGATCTGTTTCTTCCGCTGTGCTTCCTGCACGGCCCAGTCGAAATCTTCCTGCTTGATGAAATCGGGAACCCGGATCACGCTGATCCAGTGAAAACCACGCTTCTGCGAATAATCCACACCGGCAAGGCCCGGCTGCCACCAGAAGCCTTCCAGCGGCGGCACGACATATTCGTAAAATCCGGCGATCCGACGTGTCCCTTTATAGCTCATTTTGAGCGTATAAGCAAGCGCGTACAAGACGCTGATGGCCTGTTGATAAGCGCCGCCTTCCTCATTGGGATCACCCTGACCGGACACCGCGAGAAAATTCATCGGCGGAACCGTAACAATTTCCGGCTTATTTTTTGGCATATAGAACAATTTCGCTTCTTTTTTAAAATCATAGGCCATGATATAACACCTTCCTTTTGATTTCATTGTACCGTGTCAAACCTGACATCAGGATGTCAGGTTGAAAACAAATACCGCGGCGAATGATTTCTTCCCTCGTCCGGGAAGGAGGAATACCGGTTTCCTGACGCTGCGCCTGGCAGACTTCAGCGAAGGTAGGCGTTCACCGCTTTGACCGGTACATCCATCCTCTCGGCGATCGCTTCAATTGTCATACCCTGGTCCAGAAACCGCTGGCAAACGGCTTTCAGCGTCTCCCCGACTTCAATGACATGTCCATCCGGATCCCAAAACCGCACGATCCGCTGGCCCCAGCTCTGTTCCTCAGCAGGATTGATGATCCGCACTGAGGTGAGCGCCGCAAGCTTTGCGGCAAAAGCATCAAACTCTACTTCTTCAAAATAAAGCTCGGCCGCATTGGCTTCATAAGTGATGTCAAGACCGGTGAACTGCTTCCAGCTTTCTTCTGTCTGCAAGGCCAGACCGCCGCTGAGCACGGCATGAACCTCAAGATCCACCAACGTCCGCAGGCCCAGCACTTCCTTATAAAAGGCCTCCGATCGTTTCAGATCCCGGACGACAAGCATCGTATTTTTTAATTTCATCGCTGATCCTTCACTTTCACTCAAAATTTCAACAAGCCCTGCTCGTCATACTGGAAATTGGGCCCCCAGGCTACTTCCCAGACATAACCGTCAGGATCGCTGAAATACGCATGATAGCCGCCCCAGAAGACCGGCTGCGGTTCTTTCAGGATCGTAGCTCCGGCTTCGCGCGCCAAGGCGATCACCTGATCGACTTCCGCTTTCTTTTCGACATTGTATGCCAGCGTGATGCCGGAAAATCCCGGGCTGATCGCCGGCGGATTGTGCGGATTGACGTCCTGCGCCAACTGCGCCAGCGGATAGAGTTCAAATTTAGTTCCCGGCGTATCAAAGAAACAAACCGCCGGATTGTCTTCCTGGCAATCGGTCTTGTAGCCTAAGCCGTCGCGGTAAAAGCAGAGGGACTTCGCCATATCGCGAACGCCCAGGCAAATACAGGTAATTTTATTCATCTGTGTGGTTTCCTTTCTGAACAGCCGGTTCAATCCGGTCAAACGCCATTAGAAACGCGATATTCTCAATCGCCTTCCAGCCTTTCCATTGTGTGCGCGCCACGCGGAAAGCCTCGGGATACAGCCCCGCCCAGTTCCACGGAATTTCCCACACATCACCCTCAGGACAGGTGTCGATCAAATAATCCAGCTCCGCTTCCACCCGGTCTTTCAGCCGGGGATACGCCGCGTCGTTGCGTGAACGAACGAAGTAAGACGGCCGCGGTTTATATTCCTGCCACTGGGCAGGATCGCGTTCCACCCGCTTTTCAATCAGCGTCAGAATCCGTTCCCGGATCTGATCCTGCGTGTATGCCGTCGCCGGCAGGAAATCCAGCTGCGGCAGCCACCCGCAGAAGGCATCCACGCCCATCTCACCGAAATCCTCCTGCGTAAACAACTGCTCCAAGGCTTTTACAACAATCGCTTCCGCCTTCGCTCTCAGCGTCTTGTCGTCGCAATCGTGTGTCAGGATCTGCCGCGCCAGGCCCAGATTCAAACCTAAGCTCTCCGCGTCGTTGAGCTTTGGATCATAGCCCATCCACGGGGCATGCGGAGAAGCATCGTTGGATCGGATCGTGAACGGCCAGCCCTCCCGATACGCCGTGCTTTCCTGGCCCAAATACGCGAACGCCCCTTGATATAGCGGATCGTGCGCGTCCAGCTGCAGCGCTTCGGCCAGTGCCAGCGCGGAACCGGTCTGGTAGGGGGAAGACTGGGGATTCATGCAATCCGGCTCCAGCCCCCAGCCAAAACCGCCGTCCGCGTTTTGATAACCGCGTAACACTTCCAAAGCCTGATTCTGGCTGCCGCCTTCAAACATCGCTTGCCAGCGCGCCCATTCCAGCGGCCGGCCATTGCGCAGAACCCAGCGGCGGATTTGCTGAAGCTGAGCCTGCGTCATTCTCTTTTTCATCGGAAACACCTCCGGGGCTATTGTACCGGAATCAGCGTTTGACTGTCTTGGAAAAAAACGACAACCGTTGGGAATTATGATATTTTTTAAAGAAATTCAACAGATGCGCCTGATCGTAAAAGCCATAGTCCGCAACCGTGTCCTGAACGTTGAAGTCATGATCCTGCAGACAGGCCTGCCAGATCAGCTGATATCGGATCAAAAGCGAAAGACGCTTGCCGCTGACGCCGTAAAAGTCCAGAAATTTCCGTTCCATCCAGCGTTTCTCAAGACCGAGCTCCGCTGCCAGATCCGCGATCGCCAGCACGCCCTTGCGCTGAATGATCAGCTCTGCCGCCCGCATGATGAGCGGCGGTATCGGATCCGCGTGCTGACGCGCAAGCAGAAAGGCTTCCCACTTCGGCCACAGCGCTTCCAGACTTTCCGCTGCGTCAAACGCCTGCTTCAACCCTTCCGCCCAGCCGGGAAAATAAAAATCCATCTGATCCTTCGTATTCCGCACGGCCTTTAACGAACCGGTGCAGAAGCTGGCAACGGCCCAGAAATAAAACCGGATGCCGATCAATCGCACGCCGGGCCGGGCGCTGTCGTTGAACGAGGTGAACGTAAAATCGTTGATCCCACAGAAAAAAATCTCGCTTTTCCCGGTTTCATCGACGCACAGAATGATGTCCATGCACGTATCGGGAATCACGATCTGATCGCATTGATCGGTATATACCCAGAAACAGCGGATCCACGGCTTCAGCGCCGGACACGCTTCAATCTCCTGGTAGCCCGCGCCCTGATTGGCGGTCAGCGGAAAATAAGCTTCCGCCAAAGTTTCGGCTGACATCGGTTTTCCCCCCTCTCTGTTCGCTTGGCAAACGTTTCGTTGTTGAATATGCCGTTATTATAGCATAACCATGCAGCCTGCGAAAACGATGGAATCCTCCGTCATGAAACAATCCGCTTTTTATTCCCGGCTTTCTTGCGGTCAGCGCCGACAATTCCGGCGGATTGTTTAAAACCGGTCTTCTTTTTGAAGACATCCGCACTGTCAGGTTTATAATGAAAGAAAGAATTCGTCGCTGGGAATTCCGGAAGTCAAGCACAGCCCTTCTTGAATTTTACCGCGGCCGCAATCACAAAAGGAGCGAAGATCATGAATCAATCCGCACAGGCAACATCCCGGCTTATGCAAAGTTACTCATCAGAAAACAACGACGCGTTTATCCAACGGCTCACCCGGCTGCTGGACGACGCCGATCTCAGCGCGATGCAGAAGAATATGGAACAAGCCCGCCGGCTGATGACCTATTACCGCTGCGCCATCCTCGAAGTGGAAACCAAATTCAAAGTTCTCAATGAACAGTTTTCCCTGCAGCATGAGCGCAATCCGATCGAAAGTATCAAATCACGGGTAAAATCACCGGAAAGCATTCAGGAAAAAATGGTCCGCTGCCATCTGCCCGCCACGCTGACAGCGATCGAGGAAAACCTCGCGGATATCGCCGGAGTCCGGGTGATCTGTTCGTTTATTGACGATATTTACATGTTGGCGGACTGCCTGCTTCAACAGGATGATGTGCGGCTATTGCAGCGCAAGGATTACATCCGACAGCCGAAGGAAAACGGCTACCGCAGCCTGCATCTGATCATTGAAATTCCGATCTTCTTGCAAAATGAAAAACGGATGATGAAGGTCGAGGTGCAGCTGAGGACGATCGCAATGGAGTTCTGGGCCAATCTTGAACACAAGCTCCGTTATAAGAAGGATCTGCCGGAGCCGATCCTCTGTCAGACGGCCGACGAACTGAGCGAATGTGCCAGGCTCAGCGCCTTGTTGGATGTGAAGATGCAGAATATCCGCAATACGATCGAAAGCAACATGGTACACGATGAAGAGCCGGACACGCTGACGGTGTTATAACAAGTCAAATCAGGACGCCAACCTTTTCCATCAAAAAAACAGAGACCCCGGTTTGATTTGTTCTACCGGAATTCTCTGTTTTCTTTTTATTCGATTCAATTCTTAATTTTAATCCATGCTCATGCCTGACTGCGGGCGATCCGCGCGATGTGCACGACAAGAAACGTCACTTCTTCATTCGGCAGGATCCGTCCGTATTTATCATACAGGTAACTCTTGATTTTCAGCGCCACGCCCAGCTCTTTCGGATAGCGCGTCTTGATCTGCTCAAATAACAGATCGTCGTCGTTCTGAAGCAGCTTGTCGGTAAAGAAGCGGTCGACAAAGAATTTGATATGCGTGATAAACCGCGCCGTATGGATGCTTTGGGAATCGAGCTCACGGTTGAGCGAATAGCGGACCAGATTGATGAGTTCGCCGATCAGCTTGGCATTGCGGGCGGCGTCGTAATCCGGGTCGCTTCCCGCCTGGGCGTTGGCCAGATGAAATGCGATATTCGCCGCTTCCTGTTCCGGCAGCTCCACGCCTAAGCGCTGGCGCACCTGTTCGACCGCGTGCAGCCCGGCCTCAAATTCCTGGGGATAGAAGCTTTTGATTTCCCAGAAGACGCGGTTGGTAATCACCATTCCGGTGCGGATCCGCTCTAAGGCAAAGTTGAGATGATCCGCCAGCACAAACACCAGATTTTCTCCCAGCGGCGTTTTTAAACGCTGCTGAGCGTCGATCACGATTTCCTGCGCCAGCTCCAGAATCGCTACGGGCAGGCTGTTGACCAGCTCGACAATCTGCCGGGAACGGGCATTGTCGACAGGCAGAAACACCTGGTTTTCCTGACGCTGGGCAATCACGTTGCCTGGCTTCTGTCCATAACCGATGCCTTTCCCCAGCAGGATCGATTCCTGATGCGCATCGTCTTCGACCAGCACGACGCTGGAATTCAATACTTTTTTGATCCGCATCCCCGCTCCCCTGCCTTTCTGCTTCGTCCCTGCCGGACGTTATTGTTCTTCAAAATCCAGACTGTTGTTCTGAATGACTTTCTGATACCAGTAGAACGAATCTTTTCTGATTCTATTATACGTGCCGTTGCCCTGATCATCAAGATCGACATAAATGTAGCCGTAGCGCTTGGAGATCTGCTTGGTCGATTCGCTGATCAAATCGATACATGCCCACGACGTATAACCCATCAGCTCGACACCGTCCTCTTCGATTGCGTCCAGCATGCACTTGAAATGCTTGCGCAGATAGTCAATCCGGTAGGGATCATGCACCTTTCCATCCGCGCTCAGCACGTCTTTCGCGCCCAGTCCGTTCTCTACGACGAACAGCGGCTTGCGGTAACGGTCGTACAGATCGACTAAGGAAATCCGCA
>ERZ1106981.696-NODE-696-length-21140-cov-46.740432_pt1 | contig 21140 bp, 20 predicted proteins | sample MGYA00403692_ERZ1106981 | MGnify/ENA primary metagenome ERZ1106981 (study PRJEB35170, sample SAMEA104062431) | human gut metagenome | biome: human gut; feature: human-associated habitat; material: faeces | place: Denmark | collected 2012-06-22 ... | reverse complement strand
GGACCATTATGAGCATGATTTTTGTGCTGCTGGTGACCGGGGTGATTATCTGGCGCCCATATTTTGCGGAATATTTCCCGATACCGGTTATTCGTTACAGCCTGCTGATACACGCCACTTCGGCGATTATCCTGATCCACGCGATCCTCATCCATATGTATATGGCATTCTGGGTCAAAGGGTCGATTAAAGGCATGATCGAAGGCAAGGTGAGCCGCCGTTGGGCGAAGAAACATCACCCGCGCTGGTATCGCGATGTCGAACGCCTGGAAGCGCAAAAAGAGAGCCGTGAGGGAATGAAGTAAGCCTTTACGGGGGAAACCCGCTCCGAAGATATTGGGGCGGGCTCCCCGCATTCAGCAGTTAGTGATAAGTGTATCGATTGAATCAATGACCCCCTGACGCGCACAACTCAGATTACATACGAAATCCTGTAGCTGGATTCGTTTATTATTTAAATTACTGATCATCGGCGTACAAAGTAAAAAGCTGTCAAACTCTATATTTATCCTTGGGGCGACATGCTGATGCCAACGAGGTAACTGTCGCGCCCGTATTAAAGGAATAATGACTCTAGTGGCCAGGTCAGCATAGTAATCATTCTACACTATCATATAATACGGCAGGGTGTTATTTGTTTGCGCAGAACAATTTCGATAGACATTGAATTGTTCAAGCATCATAGTACCCTGAAAAATTCATCATCTGTGAGAGTACCTTTTTTTGCAATAAATTCATTCATTGCGGCAATGAATTCCTTATGCTGTCGCTGCTTATCGGCTTCTCGTAAATCCTTTCCTGCCTGCGCTGACTCCTTCCGGGTTGGCACGTCAGTACATCTTTTACGTAGCGTATTACTTTTCATCGTAGGCTCCTTGCTGGTGGTTCAGTGATTATTCTCTTTACTCACTTAAAAATAAACCTCAGCAGTAATTTTAATATTTATTTTGCGAGGCGGATTCCAGCGCAACGCAACAGATGAAATATTAACGTTAGTTGTAATAATCCTTTGCGCAGGGGTAATACTGCGCAAAGGTGATAAAGCTATTCATTCAAAATTTCTCAGGAATAAACCGGAAAGGAAAATGGGTCGGTTTCACTTTGCCAATTTTGCGTTTCGGTAAGGTAATGTGTTCCGTTGGCAGAGACTCGTAGGGGATCTGCGAAAGCAAATGGGTAATAATATTCAGGCGTACGCGTTTTTTATCTTCCGAACGGGCGACAAACCACGGCGCCCAGGCGGTATCGGTGGCGGCAAACATCGCATCGCGCGCTACGGTGTAGTCATCCCAGCGGTTGAAGGATTTTATATCCATCGGCGATAGCTTCCAGATTTTGCGCCCATCATCGATACGGTCGCGCAGGCGCCGTTCTTGCTCCTGCGGCGTCACCTCCAGCCAGTATTTCAGTAAAATAATGCCGGAATCAACCATCCCTCTCTCCACCATTGGCGCGCCGTCGAGGAATTTTTGCACCTCCTCCTCGGTACAAAATCCCATCACCCGCTCAACGCCGGCCCGGTTGTACCAGCTGCGATCGAAAATCACTATCTCGCCGGCGGCGGGAAGATGCTTGATATAGCGCTGAAAATAGAGCTGGCTGCGTTCGCGCTCGGTTGGCGCGGGCAGGGCGACGACGCGGAAAACCCGCGGGCTGACGCGTTCGGTTATCGCTTTGATGGTGCCGCCTTTGCCGGCGCCATCGCGACCCTCGAAGACGATGCATACCTTAAGCCCTTTATGCACGACCCACCGCTGTAGCTTGACCAACTCGACGTGCAGTTTACGCAACGCCTGCTGATACTCTTTCTCGCTTAACGGCTCCATTTTAGCGGGTATGACGGGAGCAACGGTTTTTTTCTTGTTTCCCATGACTGTCCTCATTGCGTGGTGGCCTGAAAGGCAGGTCGCTGTTTAAAGTGTAATCAGAGCCAGGTAAAACGGCGGAAAACTTCTCATCCGGCGGAGAGAGAAAGATAGCCATTAAGCGCATCATCTCACTGCTGATTAATGAGGAATCGGGTAGGATAGTCTCGTCAATTTACTAAAATCATTCAGGGAGAGAGTATGTCGAATAAACTTCTGCAAGTGCACTTTGCTTTTAGCGGACCGTTTGGCGATGAAATGTCGACGCAATTAGCCGAACTCGCGCAATCTATTAACCAGGAGCCTGGTTTTATCTGGAAGATCTGGACGGAGAATCGCGCCACGCAGGAAGCCGGCGGCATATATCTGTTCGAAGATGAACAGAGCGCGCAGGCTTATGCGAAAAAACACGCCGCACGCCTGCGGCAATTTGGCGTGCAGGAGATGTTCTACAAGATTTTCGACGTCAATTTACCACTCAGCCAGATTAACCACGGGCCGCTCAATTAATATGAGACCGTGGTTACATATAGCGCTCAAACTGCCATTCCGCCACGGCTTCGAGGATAAACAGCCCGGATACAACAATACCCGCCACGCGATGGCGGGAATAAAATAGTATTCCCGCGACCACGGCTAACACCGGTAACGTAATGGGCCAGCAGGCGACAATAGTAATCCAGGCGATGATCAGATAATCCTTCATCATGGCGAATACTCCATGGTCAACGTTTATCGGCGCGAACAATGCGCCGGTATAAATCAGAATTCGACGACGCCGCCTTGTTCAATACGGTCAATATCATTGGTAACGGGGTTCACCTTTTCGTTGTAATAGGTGTAGGCGTTAACGTCGGGGGTCATCGTTAATTTTGGTTGTTCCGTTTTCGATTCAGGCGATTCTGTAGGTGGATTAGCGGCAAGGTCTGCCGGTTCCGGCGGCGTATAGTGTAACTGGTCGGCGAGACTCCCCGCCGCGAAGGCGCAGGCGTTAATAGAAAGCGCGCTGAAGGCAATAATAATTAATTTTTTTAAAGTCATGATTTTCATCCATGAGGCAAAACCCGCCACGGCGGCAGGTAAAAAGAGCAAGGCTTAAGATAATACGTAAAAGAAGTTAATGTTTCAAAGCGTAAACGCCGTCTGGTCGCATAAAATTGCTACTCCTCGATAATTCTTTATGGTAGCTGCCTGTAATACCGAGCATTCCCCATCACTTGTCATTGATTTCACATTAATGCAGCAAAATTTTCACTAGTTTTGATCATCTCCGCACTTTTGCACCAGCCCGGTGCGCAAGGTTGCTAAAGACGTTCTATGTTTAGCTCACTGTCGGTATGGACACCAGCGTTCCCGGCAGGCCACGTGACGGCAACAGACCTCCTGACCTGTAAAGACTGGCGCATCGCCGGGGTGGTACCGATTGCGGTCACGCTACGCGACTATTAGTAATCGATCTGGCGATACCTCTCTTCCTGGCGGGTTTTTTGCTTTATCTACCGAAGCCGCTACGGCTTATTCCAGCATTGGCACGTTACGCTGTAAGTGGTTTTTACTGCGCCAGTTTATGGCGTCTGTTCGATATCGCTGAGGACTATCCGAATGTCTTTAAAACTTAAAAAGTTGACTCTGCATTTTGCAATAGCAGGTTGTTTGAGCGCGGCATTTTATGCACAGGCGGATGTGAAGATTGGCGTGGCCGGCCCATTTACCGGGCCGAATGCGACCTATGGCGCCCAATACTGGAAAGGGGCATCGCAGGCGGCGGCGGATATTAATGCCGCCGGGGGAATTAAAGGCGAAAAAATTGTGCTGGTGCAGGGCGATGATGCCTGTGAACCCAAGCAGGCAGTGGCGGTGGCTAACCGCCTGGTTGATGATTCCGGCGTCTCGGCGGTGGTGGGCCATTTCTGCTCTTCCTCGACGATGCCCGCTTCCGAGGTCTATGACGAAGCCGGGATCCTGACCATCACGCCGGGCTCCACCAATCCGCAGATCACCGAACGCGGAATGAAAGATATGTTCCGCATGTGCGGGCGCGATGACCAGCAAGGGGTGATTGCTGCCAACTACATGCTGGATGTGCTGAAGGCGAAGAAGATCGCCGTCATTCACGATAAAGATACCTACGGTCAGGGCTTAGCCGATGCGACGCGCGCGGCGCTCGCGAAACGCGGGACGAAAGAGGTGTTGTATGAAGGCTTATCCCGCGGGGAAAAAGATTTTAATGCCCTGGTAACCAAAATCGGCGCCCTGAAACCGGATGTGGTTTATTTTGGCGGCTGCCATCCGGAAGCCGGCCCGCTGGTGCGCCAGATGCGCGAGCAGGGCGTCCAGGCTAAGTTCTTCTCCGGCGACTGCGTGGTGACCGAAGAGTTGGTTACCGCCGCGGGCGGGCCGCAGTTTACTAATGGTGTGTTAATGACCTTCGGTAAGGATCCGCGCACCATTCCTGAAGGTAAAGCGGTGATCGACAAATTCCGCGCCAGCGGTTTTGAACCGGAGGGCTATACCCTTTACGCCTATGCTTCCATTCAGGCTATCGCCGCCGCCTATAACGCCGCCGGTACCGATAATGCCAAAGCCAGCGAATGGCTGAAAAACCACAGCGTCGATACCGTGATGGGGAAAAAGGCCTGGGATGGCAAAGGCGACCTGAAAGTATCGGATTACGTGGTTTATCAATGGGATGATAAAGGCAAATATCATCAGCTGTAACCCGGGATTGTAGTGCGCATAACGCCCTCATCAGAGGGGCGTCGTACCACCGTAAGCAGCAGACGTTAAGGGCTCGGCGTCTGCTGCACCTTGACTGGCAGGATGGTTCCTATGGCGGCATTCTTTCTGCAACAACTGATCAATGGCTTAACGCTTGGCGCGGTATATGGGCTTATCGCCATTGGCTACACCATGGTTTATGGCATCATCGGTATGATTAACTTCGCCCACGGCGAGGTATATATGGTCTCAGCCTACCTGTGCGCTATCGGGCTGGCGCTGCTGGCCTACTTCGGTATTCACTCTTTCCCGCTGCTTATTTTCGGCACGCTGGTGTTTACGATTATCGTCACCGGGGTGTACGGCTGGGCCATCGAACGCATTGCTTATCGGCCGCTACGTAACTCAACGCGTCTGGCGCCGCTGATTTCGGCTATTGGCATGTCGCTGATTTTACAAAACTACGTCCAACTGAGTCAGGGCCCAAATCAACAGGGGATCCCGACGTTGATGCACGGCGTACTGCGGCTTACGGTAGGAGATGGCGTGGTGCAAATCACCTGGACCAAAATCTTCATCCTGCTCGCCGCCTTCGTCGGCATGGTGGTACTGAGCTGGATAATCAACCACACGCAGCTCGGGCGCGTATGCCGCGCGACCCAGCAGGATCGGCGGATGGCGGCCATTCTCGGCATTAACACCGATCGGGTGATCTCGCTGGTATTTATGATTGGTGCCGCCATGGCGGGCCTCGCCGGGGTGCTGGTGACCATGAATTACGGCACGTTTGATTTTTATATCGGCTTTATTATCGGCATTAAGGCCTTCACCGCAGCGGTACTGGGCGGGATCGGTTCGCTACCGGGGGCGATGCTTGGCGGCCTGCTGCTGGGCGTCGCCGAGGCGCAGTTCGCCGGGTTAGTGAACTCGGATTATAAGGATGTCTTCTCGTTCGCATTGCTGGTGGCGATTCTGATTTTTCGTCCGCAGGGGCTTCTGGGCCGTCCTGTGGTGGCTAAGGTCTAAGGGGGATATATGACCGATATTTCCCGTTTAGACGGCATCGACGTCAAGCGCAGCGTTATCGATAGCGTATTGGCCGGTTTATGCGCGCTGATAGTCTTTGGCCCGATCGTGGGGATCGTGCTGAAGGGGTACAGTTTTACGCTTTCCCCACAGCGCGTCATCGTGCTGGTGGCGGTGGTGATGGCGGGGCGGCTGTTGCTCAGCCTGCTTTTGCAAACCCGCGGGGGGAAGCGGTTTATCGGACGTTTTGAAGGCAACGATCAGGGGGTATTTGTCCGTCCCCCCGGCTATCGTAGTCGGCTGCGTTTTGTTCTGCCGCTGCTGGTGATTGCGGCTATCGCTTTCCCGTTAATGGCCAGTAAGTATCTGCTTACCGTGGCGATCCTCGGGCTTATCTACGTCCTGCTGGGGCTGGGATTAAACATCGTGGTGGGTCTCGCGGGGTTACTTGATTTGGGGTACGTCGCCTTTTACGCCATTGGCGCCTATGGCCTGGCGCTTGGCTATCAATACCTTGGCTTAGGTTTCTGGGCAATGCTGCCGCTGGGGGCGGTGATGGCGGCGCTGGCAGGAGCATTATTGGGTTTTCCGGTATTACGAATGCATGGCGACTACCTGGCTATTGTTACCCTCGGATTCGGCGAGATCATCCGTCTGGTGCTCAACAACTGGGTAAGTTTCACCGGCGGCCCCAACGGCGTTTCGGTGCCGTCGCCAACGCTTTTCGGCCTCGAGTTTGCCCGGCGAGCCAAAGAGGGCGGCACCCCGATTCATGAATTTCTGCATATCGCCTACAACCCCAACCTTAAATTTATTTTTATCTATGCCGTGTTATTTATCGTGGTACTGATGGTGCTGCTGATAAAACACCGCCTGACCCGAATGCCGATTGGCCGGGCCTGGGAGGCGCTGCGGGAAGATGAAATCGCCTGCCGGGCGATGGGGCTGAATCACGTGCTGGTTAAGCTGTCCGCGTTTATGCTTGGCGCGTCGACGGCCGGCATCGCCGGGGTCTTTTTCGCCACTTATCAGGGGTTCGTCAACCCGACGTCGTTCACTTTTTTCGAATCGGCGCTGATTCTCGCCATCGTGGTATTAGGCGGCATGGGTTCGACATTAGGTGTGGTGCTAACGGTCACGCCGGAACTGCTGCGCGGCTTTGACGAATACCGGGTTCTACTCTTTGGCGTGTTGATGGTTCTGATGATGATCTGGCGCCCGCGCGGGCTGGTGCGCACCGGGCGTACCGGGGTGGAAATCCGCAAAGGAGTCGCGCCATGAGCGATGCAATATTGCAGGTCGAGCATCTGATGATGCATTTTGGCGGGATTAAAGCGCTGAATGATGTCAACCTTGAGGTTGAACGCGGATCGATTACCGCCCTGATTGGCCCCAACGGCGCGGGGAAGACCACGGTGTTCAATTGCCTGACCGGGTTTTACCGCGCCAGCGGCGGCGCCATTCGACTTAATGCCCGGCAACGAATGACCGATGTGATTCAGGTTCTCGGGCAGAAACTGCATGCCGATGATTTTTTCCATCCCGCGCGCCTGGGACGGCGGATGTACTACAAAATGTTCGGCGGCGCGCATCTGGTCAACCGCGCCGGGCTGGCGCGTACCTTCCAGAATATCCGCCTGTTTCGAGAAATGACGGTGATTGAAAATCTGATGGTGGCCCAGCATATGCAGGTTAACCGCCATCTGATCGCCGGGATCCTGAATACCCGCGGCTATCGCCAGGCGGAGAACCGCGCAGTAGAGCGGGCCTTTTACTGGCTGGAAGTGGTGGAGATGGTTGACTGCGCCAATCGACTGGCGGGAACGCTCTCTTATGGCCAGCAGCGGCGGCTGGAGATCGCCCGCGCGATGTGTACCGGGCCGGAAATACTGTGTCTTGACGAACCCGCGGCCGGGCTCAACCCGGCGGAAACGCGTGCCCTGAGCCGGATTATTCGTTTTCTGCGTGAACATCATGGCGTCAGCGTACTGTTGATAGAACACGATATGAGCATGGTGATGGAAATCTCCGATCGCGTGATCGTGCTCGACCACGGCGATGTTATTGCTCATGGCACCCCGGCCGAGATCCAGGCCAACCTGAGTGTTATCGCCGCATACCTGGGTACCGATGAACAGGAGATCGCCTGATGAGCCAACCGTTGCTGGAATTTCGCGAGGTGAACGTCTATTACGGGCAAATCCAGGCGCTGAAGTCGGTATCGCTAATGGTCAATGAAGGCGAAACGGTGGCGTTAATCGGCGCTAACGGCGCCGGAAAATCCACGCTGCTGATGTCGATTTTCGGCCAGCCGCGGATTACCGATGGCAGTATTATCTATCGCGGACATGATATCAGCCGCCAGTCGACGCACTATATCGCCACCAACGGTATTGCTCAGGCGCCGGAAGGACGGCGTATTTTTGCCGATATGACGGTGGAAGAAAACCTGCTGATGGGCACTATTCCCATAGGTAATCGTTATCAGAATGAAGATAAGGCGCGGATGTATCAGCTGTTTCCACGGCTGGAAGAGCGTCGCGCGCAGCGGGCGATGACGCTCTCCGGCGGCGAGCAGCAAATGCTGGCAATCGCCCGCGCGCTGATGAGCCGGCCAAAGCTATTGCTATTAGACGAACCGAGCCTGGGTCTGGCGCCGCTGGTGGTGAAGCAGATCTTCAGCGTTTTGCGCGAGTTGACCGACCAGGGCATGACGCTGCTGCTGGTGGAACAAAATGCGCACCACGCGCTGAAACTGGCTAACCGCGCGTATGTGCTGGTCAACGGCGAAATACGTCTGAGCGGTAGCGGCGCAGAGTTGCTGGATAACCCGGAAGTCAGAAATGCTTACCTGGGGATGAGTTAAGTTTTCGTCGGTCTTAAGAGGGAGAAAACAGAGTGTGAAATCGGTTACACTAGCGTCGTGAACGCACATTAAAGTGACCGAATAGATGAAGAAAACGATTTTTTCCTTAGCGCTGGGGACCTTTGGCCTCGGAATGGCGGAGTTCGGCATCATGGGGGTATTGCCGGAAATCGCCCATGATGTCGGCATTACCATCCCCGCGGCCGGCAACATGATCTCGTGGTACGCCTTTGGCGTGGTGTTTGGCGCGCCTGTCATGGCGTTGTTTTCCAGCCGTTTTTCGCTGAAATCAGTGATGCTGTTTCTGGTGGCGCTGTGTGTGGCAGGCAACGCGTTGTTTACCTTCTCCTCAAGTTATCCCATGCTGGCGCTCGGGCGCTTTATTTCCGGTTTTCCTCACGGCGCTTATTTTGGCGTCGGAGCGATTATCTTATCGAAAATCGCCTCGCCGGGCAGGGTTACCGCGGCGGTCGCCGGGATGATAGCGGGTATGACGGTGGCAAACCTGCTTGGCGTACCGGCGGGCACCTGGCTTGGCCATCAGTTCAACTGGCGTTATACCTTCACGGCCATCGCGCTATTTGATGTGCTGGTGCTTTTGGCGATACTGCGCTGGGTGCCAACGCTGTATGACAAATCCACCACCCGGCTCAGCGAGCAATTCCATTTCCTTAAATCCCCGGCGCCATGGTTTATTTTCGCCGCCACGATGTTCGGCAATGCCGGCGTTTTTGCCTGGTTTAGCTATATCAAGCCCTTCATGATAAATGTCTCCGGCTTTAGCGAGTCGGCGATGATGTTCATTATGATGCTGGTGGGATTGGGGATGGTTTTAGGTAATCTCTTTAGCGGCAGGATCTCTGGGCGTTACAGTCCGCTGCGTATTGCGGCGATGACCAACGGCGTCATTGTTGCGGCGTTACTGCTCATCTTTGCCTTTGGCATACAGCCGCTGGCTTCGCTGACGCTGGCGTTTATCTGCTGTGCGGGGCTTTTCGCGCTCGCCGCGCCGCTGCAGATACTACTGCTACAAAATGCCAGAGGCGGAGAAATGCTCGGGGCGGCGGGCGGGCAGATAGCGTTTAACCTCGGCAGCGCGATTGGCACCTACTGCGGCGGGATGATGATTACCTTTGGCGCGGGTTGGCGTTCGGTCGCGCTGCCGGCGGCAGCGCTGTCGTTCCTGGCGATGAGCTCGTTGCTGCTGTATGCGCGATACCAGCGGCGGGTAACGCGTCATCGCGTTACCCAGGCAGAGCAGGCCTGATTAATCCCGCCACGGTTCGCCAAGGGTTAGCATCAGGCGGTTAGCCCAGGCGAAGAATGCCGTCGATTGCAGCAGGTCCAGCTGTTCGACGATATCCAGACCCTGCTGCTCCAGCGCGCTGAGATGCGCTGGGGTTATCGCGGGCGGGGTGACGGAAAGCGCGGCGGCGGCGTCAATCTCCGCCTGCCAGCGCGGCCCTTGGCCATCGCTGAGATTCTCCCCAGGCGTTACCGCCAACAGGGTCTCCACCGCTCGCTCATCTTTGGACAACTGCGCCGCCTTGCGCGCGTGTACCGACGCGCAGTAGATGCAGCCGTTGATTTTACTCGCCACCGTGGCCGCCAGTTCACGCTCGGCGCGCGGCAGGCCGCCCGGCGTATAGAAAATCCCTTTATCGGTCAGCGTGCGCTGTTCAAGCACCGGCTGATTGCGCGCCAGTAAGCGAAAGTAGGGGGAATCACTGTGGCCGAACTGCGCCAGCAGCGCCTGTTCGGCGGCGTTAAATTCAGCGAGAGGCTTATCGGCAATCCACGGTTCCCAGTGTAATTCATCACGAGTAAACGCCACCGGCGCAGGTTTACCGCTAGCCGTCCGGGGATGAGTGTGCCAGTAGCCGGCAACCACCGGGGTCCCGGCTGCGGAAATTGGTTTGCCATTTAACAATCGTAATCCGCTCAGCAATCGGCTTTGAAAACTGACAAACGCAACAAGCTGCGCCAGCGTCACAATACCGCGCAGGCTCCAGCCCGCGTCGCCCAGCGTTTGCAGCGCCGCGGGCGTCGCTTCCACCGGGGTGAAGGTCAACAGGCGGGCAAACCCCAGCGCAGCGGCAAGCCGTGGGGTTGTCGGGTCGGCAATACCGAAACCCGCGTAATGCGCCGCCAGCGCGTCTGCCTGATGAAGTCTGGCCACTTTTGCGGCGACGGCGAACCGTTCTTCGAGCGGAAAATCCTCATCCTGTTGGCTAAATAGCACCTCGTAACTTCCCTGGGCGTGGCGGGTCGCAGCCTCGCGCAAAGCGCGGGCCTTGCCCAGCGCTGAATCGGCGGCGATCTCCGCCAGTTCAGCCAAAATATCCTGACTTAAGCTCATAGCGACTCCTTATCTGAATTGCGGGGCAATGTGTTTAGCGATGAGTTCGATAGAACGCAGCGTGTCCTGATGCGATGGCTCCACCGAATGGACCTGAAACGAAATGTCAGTCACCCGGGTTAGCACACTGTCTTTAGCCAGCGATGCAAGCACATGTGGCGCATCGCCAATGTGGGCATCCAACTGGCGAGCGTAATCCGTGACGGTGTCACCAATAATCTCATGGCCGGCGGCGCGATGGGCTGCCGCCTGTTTACTTAATCCCGGCACTGCGGCCTGTAGCGCGTACCCCTGACTGTCGGCAATAAACGCGGTGCGGGAAGCCAAAATTCGCGGCGCCACGCCGGCTGGCAGCGCGGCGAGGTAGGCGTCGATAATCGGGTTCTGAATCGCATCCAGCGGCAGCTCGCTTTGACCTGGCGGACGCGGCTGTGTGCGCGATAGCATCAACCCGTGGCCGGATTTAGCGGCCCGAATAGCGCCTTCAATCGAAAAGGTGGCGATCCAAATCCGTTTTGCCAGCTGCGGCGCGGGCGGATAAAGATGGTTGTCCGGATGAGCCAACGTATCGCCGCGCCAGGCGCTTTCAATCAAATGCAGATGATCGGTGAAGACCGCGCCGCGTTGTTCGCAGGCCAGGCCAAAGGGGAGAAAAGAGGTTGGCGTTCCGCCGGAACCAAAACCCACTTCCAGGCGACCCTCTGCGAGTAAATCCAGTACTGCCGCATCTTCTGCGACACGTAGCGGGTTCTCCATCGGCAGCGTAATGATGGCGGTGCCGAGTCGGATCCGTTGCGTATGGGCCGCCGCGTAGGCAAGAAACACCAGCGGCGACGGTAAACCGCCTTCATTTTCATGAAAATGGTGTTGCGCCACCCAGGCGCTATCAAAGCCCAGCCGTTCCGCATGGCGGATCTGCTCCGTCGCCAGTCGATAGCGCTCTTGCGGCGTGGCATGGTCGAGTAAGCGGGTAAAAAACCCCAGGCGTTTAGGCGTCATGCAACCTCCGTGCTCGGTGCGTGATAAAGAGGAATGGCGGCGAGCAGCTCGCGGGTATAGTCGTGCTGCGGCGCGGCGAACAACTGCTTAACCTCGCCCTGTTCGATGACTTGCCCGGCGCGCAGCACCGTCACGCTATGGGCGATGCGGCGTACTGTCGCCAGATCGTGGGTGATAAACAGATAGCTCAACCCAAGCTGTTGCTGTAATTGCAGCAACAGGGCGAGAATTTGCGCCTGCACCGTGACATCCAGCGCTGAGGTGGCCTCATCGAGCACCAGAATCGTGGGGTCGAGGATCAATGCCCTGGCGATAGCGATCCGCTGTCGCTGGCCGCCGGAGAGCTCACGAGCGGTTCGGTAGAGTAGCTCCGGCGCCAGCGCGACACGGGCGGCGACGGACTCTACCCGTTGACGCCGAGCTTCTTTGGACAGGCGCTGAAAATTCTTCAGCGGCTCTTCGATAATGTCGAACAGGGTTTGGCGAGGGTCGAGTGAGGCGAAAGGGTTTTGATAAACAAACTGAATTTTACGCCGCAGCTGGCGCTGGGCCTCGCGGCTCAATTGTCCGCTGGCAATACCGTCGATGGTCACCTGTCCGCTATCGGCCTGCTCAAAACCCAGCAAGATACGGGCGAGGGTGGTTTTTCCTGAACCCGATTCGCCGACCAGCGCATGGGTACTGCCACGCGGTAAAATAAAGCTTACGTTATCCAGCGCCTGGAGATGGCTGCCCCCTAACGCAAAGCGTTTGCTCACGCCTTCAACCCGAATTGCCGGCGTAACAAACGGGCGAATCGTGGTGGTTAAGTGCAGGTTCTGTCCCTGCAGATCGCACAGCAACTGGCGGGTATAGCCGTGCTGCGGGGTACGAATAACATCACCCGTATTGCCCTGTTCCTGAATTTCACCGTGACGAAAAACCACCAGCCGGTCGGCACGCTGCGCCGCCAGCGCGAGGTCATGGGTGACAAATAGCACTGCGGTGCCGGATTCACGGCGCAAATGATCGAGCAGATCGAGGATTCTTTTTTGGACCGTCACGTCGAGCGCGCTGGTCGGCTCATCGGCAATAATCAAATCCGGCTTCAGGGCGATGGCAATGGCGATCAGCACCCGCTGCTTCATACCGCCGGAGAGCTGGTGCGGATACTGCTCGAAACGCTGCTCTGGATGGCTTAAGCCGACTTTTTCCAGCAGGGCGATAACCTGCTGTCGACGCTCGGTTTTACTGCTTTTTTGATGCAGTCGGAGTATTTCGCTGACCTGCGCGCCGATGGTTTGCACCGGGTTCAGCGAGTTGCCGGGATCCTGCGGCACCAGGCTGATTCTGGCCCCGCGCAGGTTATCCAGCCGTTTGCCTGACCAGCGGCTAATCTCTTCACCGTTGAGACGAACCGTCCCGGCATCGAGGCGGGCGTTTTCCGCCAGCAGACCGATAATCGCCTGGGCGGTGGTGGTTTTTCCCGAACCGGATTCGCCGACGAACGCCAGCATCTCGCCGCGTTTAATCGTAAAACTGACCCGGTGAACCACTTCGCGCCACAACCCGCCAGAGCGGTAGCTGATGGTGAGGTTTTCTACGCTAAGCACGTTCATCGGCGCTCCCTATTGAGTTGTTGGCTGATACGATTGGCTGCCAGTACCACGGCAATGACCGCGATCCCGGGGAAAGTGGTGAGCCACCAGGCGGTGGAAAGATAGTTGCGCCCCTCGGCGATAAGTAATCCCCATTCCGGCACCGGCGGCGGAGTGCCGTAGCCGAGAAAACTCAGGGTTGAGAGGGCGAGAATAGCCTGGCCAAATTGAAGGGTGGCGAAAGCCAGCACCGGCGAAAGCGCGTTAGGCAGAATATGCCGCCAGAACACGGCCAAAAAGGTTCCCCCGCTACCATAGGCTGCTTCGACATAGTCGCTGTGACGAATGCGCACGACTTCGGCGCGCGACAGTCGAGCGAAACTGGCGATCGCGGCAACGCCGACCGCCATGGCGGCGTTCAGAGTGCCAAAACCAAGCAGTATGATTACCGTTAGCGAAAGCAGGAGCGAAGGAATCGCCAGCAGAATATCGACAATCCGCATGACGACCGCTTCGACCCGCCCGCCCAGCGCGCCGGCAACGGTGCCCAACGCCGTACCGAAAACCAGGCCCATGGCGACGGCGGCCAGGGCCGCGGAAAGCGAATGTCCTGCGCCGTAGACGATGCGGCTCCACACATCGCGACCGAGTTGGTCGGTACCTAACCAGTGTCCCGCCTGCGGCGCCAGACGTTGGGCGCCAGCGATGCCGTCGAGTGGATTAAACTCGGTGAACCATTGCGGCGCGAAAGCCATTAGCACCGCAACCGTCATTACCAACCATGCCAGCCACAGCCCCGGCTGCAAGGAAAAACGGCGCCAGTTGACCGGACGGCGTCGCACCGCCGAGGCGTAATCGACCAGACTCATAGCGCACCTCCGCGCAGGGGTTTTAAGCGCGGGTCGAGCATCGGCATCAGCAGATCGACCAGCAGATTGATGACGACGAAGCCCAGCGCTGAAATCATCACCACGGCCTGAAGAATGGCAATATCCTGATTATTCACCGCCTGCTGCGTCAGTTGGCCGAGCCCGCTGCGGCCAAAAACGGTTTCGGTAATTAAGGCCCCGGCGATCAGTTCTCCCAACAGCAGGCCGGCAATGTTTAATGTCGGTAACAGAGCATTGCCGGTGACATGCCGCCATAACACCCGTGTTTCGCTCATTCCCTTGGTGCGAGCAACGGCGACGAAGGGTTGTGCGGCGATGTGATCCATGGTGCGTAACAGAATTTGCGCCAGCGGCGCGGAAATCGGTATCGCCACCGCGATAACCGGCAGCACCAGGCCTTGCAGAGGTCCGGGATTGATAACCGGGACCCAGTGCAATTGGAATGAAAAGATCTGGATTAAGGCGATGCCGAGCCAAAAGGTCGGCAGTGAAATAAACAGCACCGGCAGCGACTGTAGCAGATTACTGATACCGCGTAGCCCCGGCAAACGCGAAGCGATAGCGATCGCAAAGGCCAGCAGAACCGCCAGCGCGAAGGCCGGCAGCGCCAGCGCCAGCGTGTCGGGTAAATTGCTGGCAATCAGGGAACTAACAGGCAGTCCAGCCTGGAGTGAATAGCCGAAATCCCCCTGCAGCATGGCTAACAAGGTGTGGAAATATTGCTGCCACAGCGGGCTGTCAGCACCGTAGACCACACGCATTTCGGCGATCTGTTGCGGGCTCAGCCCCAGATCGGGGTTCTGAAACTTAATCAAAATCGCGTCGCCGGGCAGTACCTGCAGCAGAAAAAAGGTCAGGGTGAAGGCCGCCCACAGTACCAGCACGCCTTGTGCCAACCGTCGCCAAAGATAGTGGCTCATGGCGCCCCCTTATTGTTTATCCAGCCATGCGCCGTAAAACGACGGACGTCCCACGGCTTCAAAACGTACGCCTTTTACCCATGGCGCGCCGGCAAAGACCTGCGGTTCTTCAAAGATGGGAATGACGTAGGCGTTGTCCAGCAGATAACGCTGCGCATCGCCAGTTAACTGCAGACGCTTTTGCGCATCCACTTCGGCAGAGATTGCGGTTAGCAGGGCGTTGAGCTTATCGTCACGGAAGGTTTTAACTTTGTCGCTCGAACCGCCCTGTTGCAGTAGGGCATCACGGTTGGCGGGGAAGAACATACTCTTCACCACATCCGGGTCGGCGCGGCCGACTTCAGAGACGGTTAATGGCGTTTTCAGCGGGTCGAGATTATCCAGTACCCGGCTGCCGGCGTCGCCGGCTTTCACGCTTAAGGCCACGCCAACCTGACGCCACTGCTGCGCAACCAGCTGTAGCACCTCTTTGTTCTGCGGCTGCGGCAGGGATTCATAGACCGTGAGCGCCAGCCGTTGTCCCGCTTTTTGCCGGATACCATCCGCGCCTGGGGTCCAGCCCGCCTCATCCAGCAGCTGTTTGGCTTTCTGCTGATCGAAGGCCAGTTTGTCGCTTAAATCGACGTATCCCGCCGCGGTGCGGGCGATAACGGAACTTGCCTGCGGATAGTTTGGCGAGAAAAGGGTCTCAACAACCTGTTTGGCGTTGGTAGCATGCAGTAGCGCCTGGCGTACCCGCAGGTCGGCAACCAGCGGATTATCCGGACGGAAGCTCAGGCTATCGTTAACGCCGCGCGTCGGCGCGGCGTAAATATTAAAGCCCTGGTCGGTTGCCTGTTTTTCATCATAGGCCTGCACCTGGCGAATAAACCCGGCCTGTCCCGCCAGTAGCGCGCCAATACGTACGCTATCTTCCGGCGTTACGATATAGGTAATGCCGTCGAGGTTCGCCGGGCCTTGCTGAGCAAGATTTTTCGGCCCCCATTGATAATCTTTCCGCGCCACCAGCGTTAATTCGCGTCCGGGTTTTTCATCTTTTACCGTAAAGGGGCCGGAACCGATGATATTGCGGGCATCGCCCAGCGCCTCAAAGCTCCGCGCCAGAGTGCTGAGGGAAACCAGCCCGGAGCCAATTGTCGCGGTACCTTGCAGGAATCCCGGGGAGGGCTTTTTGAAGTAGAATTTGACGGTCAACGGATCGATGACTTCACTACGATCGTAATTGTTGATCACTTCGGAAACCGGTAGACGCAGTGCTTTATTGCCCAGACCGTAGGTATCAAAGTTCTTTGCGACCGCATTGGCATCGAGTGGGGTACCGTCAGAGAAGGTGACGCCAGGCCGCAGCTTAAAGGTATATTCGGTCTTCTCGTCGTTGCTACTCCAGCTTTCGGCGATCCACGGCTCGATAGCTAGCGTTTCCGGGTTTTGCCAGGTTAGCTTGTCGGTTATCTGATTGAGGATCCCGCCGTTAGGGTAAAAACCGCCGGCTGGCGGATAGAGATTGGTGTGCGGCTGTTGTTCCAGATAAATTAAGGTGCCGCCTTTGATCGGCGTTTGAGCGGCCGAAACTGAAAATGCGCCTGCGATAAAAAGGGCGGCAAGCGTAGGCAGGCGAAAGCGATTTTGCATGGTGAATTCCTTTGTTATCTATTGTCTTGCCATCATCAGGCGCGACGGAATACAAAGGAACCAACGATTTGCGCTAAGCATTTGCGAAATCTGACTATTCCCATCATGCGGGAATAGTCAGCAGATTAGGCTCTTTCGTCTGGCATAGTCAGGCAGAATTAACGGCGGAAATCGATAACCATACGGCCGCGGATTTGACCCTGTTCCATCTCCTTAAAGATGGCGTTGATATCGCCGAGCGGGCGCAGAGTGACTTTCGGCACCACTTTGCCTTCGGCGGCAAACTGGAAGGCTTCAATCAGATCCTGACGGGTACCTACCAGCGAACCTACTACTTCAATCCCGTCCAGCACCAGACGCGGAATATCGAGGCTCATCGCTTCCGGCGGTAGGCCAACGGCGACGACGCGGCCGCCGGCGCGAACCGCATCCACGGCAGAGTTAAATGCCGCTTTAGCAACGGCGGTAACCACGGCCGCGTGGGCGCCGCCGGTTTTCTCCTGAATGATTTTGGCGGCGTCTTCGTTGCGGGAATTTACCGTCAGGTCGGCGCCCATCGAGGCGGCAAGCTCCAGCTGCCCGTCGTTGACGTCAACGGCGATCACTTTGGCATTAAAGACGTTTTTGGCATATTGCAACGCCAGGTTACCCAGGCCGCCGAGGCCATAAATGGCAATCCACTGGCCGGGCTTGATGTGTGAGACCTTCACCGCTTTATAGGTGGTGACGCCGGCGCAGGTGATGCTGCTGGCGGCGGCGGAATCCAGTCCATCCGGCACTTTGACCGCGTAATCGGCGGTGACGATACACTCTTCGGCCATCCCGCCATCGACGGTATAACCGGCATTTTTCACCGAGCGGCACAGGGTTTCGTTGCCGCTGTTACAGTATTCGCAGTGGCCGCAACCTTCAAAGAACCACGCCACGCTGGCGCGATCGCCCGGCTTCAGCGACGTCACGCCAGGGCCGACTTTTTCCACGATGCCGATGCCCTCATGGCCGAGAATGACGCCGGTTTTATCGCCGAAATCGCCGTTTTTCACGTGCAGGTCAGTGTGGCAGACCCCGCAGCATTCCATTTTCAGCAGCGCTTCGCCATGCTCCAGCGGGCGTAACTTTTTATCGGTTACATCAATCTGATGGTCGTGGGTGACTACAGCAGCTTTCATGCGTTTCTCCTTGTTAATGATACGAAGGTGCTAACAGCGAAAATAATACTCATTAAGGATTAGATCTTATGTTGCTAATTACAAGCGGTATGGTTGGGAATGGGGGGATTTGCCGCATATTTGGCACAATATTCATCCGTTTATACCAATTTTAGGGGGCGCAACCCGAAAGGAGCTGAGTATGCCAGGGTCATTGACAGGGCGTGTTGATAATGGTTGTATAATGCAACCACCTTTCGCGGATATTACCATGCCTGACACTTTACTTATCAATCAAATTCGTTCCGCATCACGATTGATGGTGCGCGAGCTCGGCTTTATGAACAGCACGCTGGCGGCGACCGACTATTCACCTTCAGCGGTGCATGCGCTGCTGGAGATTTCTACTCATGGCGCGCTGACCGCCGCGCAACTGGTGCAGGTATTGGGGCTGGACAAATCGAGCGTCAGCCGAATGTTATCGCGCCTGCAGACCGCTAACGAGATAGAGGAAAATGGTTGTGTTGATGACGGGCGTTTTAAACAACTCTCATTGACAACCAAAGGGCAGGCGACGGTCGCCCGCATTCATGAGTACGGCGCCATGCGGGTGAATGAGGCGCTGGCGCATTTGGATAGCGCACAGCAGCAGATCGTTGCCGAGGGGTTGACGGCCTATTCGTGGGCGCTTGAGCGCTGTCGTCAGCAGCCGGTCACGAGCAGACCAAACGACATCACGATAGTTACCGGCTATCAGCCGGGAATGATTGGCCGCATTGCGCAAATGCACGGTGAGTATTACGCCCGTCATTACGGCTTCGGGCATTTTTTTGAAGGTAAAGTCGCCAGCGGTCTGGCTGAATTTTCTGGCAGGCTGAACAATCAACGTAACCAGATTTGGCTGGCGGTCAAAAATGGCGTCATCGTCGGCTCTGTCGCCATTGATGGCGAAGACCTCGGGAATAATGAAGCGCATCTACGTTGGTTTATTCTCGGCGATGGCTGTCGGGGCAGCGGCGTGGGGCGCCGCTTGCTGACTGAAGCTATCAACTTTTGTGATAATCAGCGCTTCGATGCGGTTCAGCTATGGACGTTTAGCGGCTTGCAGGCGGCGCGTAAATTATATGAATCCTTTGGGTTTACGCTGAGTAAAGAGTGGCAGGGCGATCAATGGGGGAAGACCATGCTTGAGCAGCAGTTTACCCGCCGCTAAAGCTGTTAAGCCACCGGGGCGCTGACGCTCCGGTGGCATAGGCATTTAACTCAGATGGGTATTTATCTCCTCAATCTCCTGACGCCACAGCGCCTGTAGCTGCGGCTTCTGATGCTTCGGCTTACGCTGCAGATCGTCCGCCAATAGCTGTTCCAGCATCACCAGACGTTCCAGCAAATCCTCTTGCAGGTCGTCGACGGGCGGCGCCTGCGGCGGCGTTTGCGTCGCCGGGCTCTGAAGCCGCTCGTTGCCGCGCAGACGGGCGTACACCTCGTCGACGTCGTGCCACTCGCTTAACCCGTTTTCATCAATTAACCAGAAGCGGTTACAGCTCTGGCTGATGAGCTGTCGATCGTGGCTAACCAGCAGCAGGCCCCCGGGATACTCCCGCAACGTCGCCGCCAGCGCCTCTTTTCCCTCCATATCCAGATGGTTGGTGGGTTCATCGAGCAGCAGCAGGCTATAGCTCGCCAGCGACAGGCCGACAAACAGCAGCCGTGAACGTTCGCCGCCGCTGAGGGTGCTGACCTTCTGCCCGTGTCGCGCCCAGCCGAAGCCGGCGGAAATCAGCGCCCGCTTGCGCGTTTCCGGCGAAGGCTCAAAGGGCTCCAGCGCCTCCAGCAGGCTGGCCTCATCCGCCAGTTGATGCAGGGTTTGATCGTAATAACCCGGATGTAGTCGAGGATGTAAACGCAGCCCGGCTTCGCTAGCGGGTTGCTGCATTTGCCGCCATAACACGCGCAGCAGCGACGATTTCCCACCGCCGTTGCGCCCCATTATCGCTACCCGGTCGCCGCTTTGCAGCCGCGCCAGACCGGTGGTGAACAGGGCGGGGAGACCGGGCGCCGGCGGCACGGGGAGATTTTCCATCTCCAGCAGACGGTCGGCGCGAACGGCGTCGCCATGCACCTCAAGACGCCACGGCGTGCCGGCGGTGAGTTCCGTCTGGCTATCCTTCAGACGTGAAACCTGCTTTTCCATCTGCTTGGCTTTACGCGCCAGATCTTCGTTATCGTAAACCCGACCCCAGATGGCCAGCCGTTTGGCGCTGGCAGCGACGCGGTCGATCTCCTTTTGTTCCGCTTTGTGGCGCAGAGCATCGCTTGCATCTTGCTCCTGCAGCGCCTGACGGGCGGCGCTGCAGGGTAGTGAGAAAGCGTGCAGCGTGTTATCACGTAAAATCCAACTGGTATTAGTTACAGCATCCAGTAAGAGGTTATCGTGCGACACCACCACGAAGCTCCCCTGCCAGGTTTGCAAGAAGCTTTCCAGCCACAGCAGGGTCGGCAGATCGAGATGGTTGCCTGGCTCATCCAGCAACAGCAAATTGGGCTGTTGGATCAACGCGCGGGCGAGCAACAGACGAGTATGTTGTCCGCCGCTCAGGGTGGCGGCTTGCTGTTGGGTCTGTTGAACCGTAAAACCCATTTCAGCGAGCAGTCGCTCCGCTTGCCAGCGCAGCGAATCCCGTTCGCCAGGCGCCAGTTTTTCCAGTACCACCTGCAATAGCGGTTGGCTGAGTAGGGCGTCAGGCAGATGTTGTTCCACGCGCGCCAGCAGGCAGTGATTAGCCCGCGATACGCTGCCAGAATTCGGCGTGAGAGTGCCGTCCAGCACCTGCAATAGCGTGCTTTTCCCGCAACCGTTATAGCCAATCAGGCCAATGCGATCGCCTTTTTTCAGGGTAAAGGAGAGGTCGTTGAAAAGTGGGCCAAAGGCCGTATCAACGTGGAGAGATTGTGCGCTTAAAAGTGTGCTCATTGTGAACTTACTCAAGAGTTACAGGCATGAGAATGCCTCGTCAAACATCGCTGACGATAACCCGGTAAGCCCGAGGAAGGGATTTAGTCGTTGGCTTCTTCGCTCAAGCTAAAGTTATCGCAGCACGATACCGATAACGCTTGAGCTGGTGCGATCGCCAAATGTA
>ERZ1106981.659-NODE-659-length-22423-cov-46.145073_pt1 | contig 22423 bp, 21 predicted proteins | sample MGYA00403692_ERZ1106981 | MGnify/ENA primary metagenome ERZ1106981 (study PRJEB35170, sample SAMEA104062431) | human gut metagenome | biome: human gut; feature: human-associated habitat; material: faeces | place: Denmark | collected 2012-06-22 ... | reverse complement strand
AAGAGTGATTTCTACTTGCACCGCCCTGAAGTGGAACTTAACTTTTCAGTTGAGAAACTTCAAGAAAACCTGGTTTTTCCTTGCGGAAATTCCGGTTGGGGCGCTACAATAAAAAGGTTGAGGAGTGAGTTCATGAAAAATCAATCATTTGAAAGAGAAAACGCCCGCCTGCTTCAGCAGCTGAGCACTGTCTGCAAGACGATGGAGAACAACGAGATCCAGAACGGACAGCTCGTATTTGAGCGCTGGGACCTGCGGGTATCCGCCCGCGTCGATGCCCTGGACGAGCGGGTCATGGCTGTCTGTACATTTACAATTGAATGTCCGCGGTTTGACGAACCGGTCGTGGAATGCTGTGCAGGAGCGGGCCAGGATCCGGATCAGGCGATCGGCGCAGCGGCCGCCAGCTTTTTGTTCGGCATGATGGCAGCGGTGATTACCCTGATGCGGAGAGAATCCGTCCTGCAGCTGACCAGCGAGTTCGGCGGAAAAGAACGGAAATGGAACTGCATCCAGAGTGAAATCGTCGGCATGGGCCAGCCGCTGTCCGGCGATCACCAACTGGATTTCTGGAACGCCTTGAAAAGCCAGCTGCCGCGGGTACTCGGCAGCCGGAAGATCACGTTCATCAAGATCTATGGCGCGCGTCAGGCCGACGGCAGCGTCACGGCGGAATGCCGCGTCAATGACGTTGTCTGCCGGTTTTTAAGCGAAGCGCTGGCCCGGATTGTGGAAAAGTGGGACAATACGCAGTTCGTTTCCCGCAAGCAAATCTTTATTTTGGAACAGGATCCTGAGCATTCTGCCATTTTCCCTTATACCAAGGATCAGATCACGGAAGCGACTGCCAAAGCAATGCGGCTGTTTCAGGCCTGCGACACGGCTGAAAAGCTGGGACGCTATGTAGAAATCCTGAGCCGGGATCTCAACGATGCCTCCCTGGCTGAGCTGTTCCGGTTCTTTCTGCCGGAAATCTGCGCGGAAAACGCCTTTTCTGAATTGATCGTCGACGAACAGCTGACGCTGTATTGCAAAAATCAGGTGATTCCCGTCACACTTTTCCAGCTGACCGCCTATGCCTGGATGAAGGAAGCGGTCTACGCGGGATTCAGCAGTGAGGAATTTGACAACGATCTGTTCCGGCAGCTGATCGGACTCAGCTCGCTGTATGCCCTGGTCTGTCAGCTGAAGCAGGACGGAGCAGACCTGAACGGCCGGACTGCCGCCCTGCAGTTCCACGCCTCTGATGACTTTCAGCTGTTTTAAATCCCCCGTTCAGCCCGTCCGCGATCCGGCGGGCTTTTTTTGTCTAAAAACAGCCGCTTTAATTTTCATATTCTCTCTACGATTCTTTATTCAATTAATCGCATGATTTCTTTATTTTTCATGATATTCTTGTGGATCGCATTTTATCCATCATCCAATAATTAATTCAATTAATTTTTACCTTTATTTTAATAAAGGGATTTTTCAATACAGATTAACAAAATAATTATTGCATTTATAAAATTACACCGTTGTTTAAAACCAACAAGTCATCTAATACGCAGTCCAATTAAACCGCAGATTGTAACGTTTTAAAAAAGTAACATAAAAATGGAGAAAAGAAGAAAAAAATCGAATAGAAAAGCGGAATTTATTCATCCAGTTTATTACCTTTTTGTTCAATTCCCGCTACAATATTCGCGAAGGAAGTGAATAGTTATGAATGATGTCAATTATGTTCTCTTAGGCCGACGTATCCGGATTCTCCGCAAATACCGGAAGCTGACCCAGGAACAGCTGGCTGAGGTGGTCGGCCTATCCATCCAGCATCTCAGCAATGCGGAAAATGCCCGTACCAAGCTTGGATTTCCAAAAATCAAAAGCATTGCCGATACTTTGGATGTTTCATTAGATGAACTGGCGGGCGACGGGATGAAACACAGACAAATCCGGCCTGAAATTGCCGCGCTTTTCCACGAATAAGGTCACGGCGGTCTTCGCTCTGATCCTTCGGTTCATCGGGAATCTCCGCCCACGATCCTGCGCCGCCCTCGATCTCCTAAGTCCTGCGATCTCCCACCATAAGAAAACGGCTTCCTGCGAAGCCGTTTTCTTCTTAATATTGGGTGATATCGCGGAAAGAAATCAGCGCGATGTCCTTTTTCGCAAACCAGGCCTTCACTTCCGGGGCCGTCGCCGCTTCCAGATCTTTGATCCGCACGTCGGTAAACGAGGGCATCCGGTAAATTTCACGGTCGAGATAGCCGGGATGCAGCGTCACCAGCGACAGCGGCAGCTCCGCAATCCCGCCGAGATCTTCGGTAAAATACGCCGCCGGCTCTACTCCCTGATCATAAAACGGATAGATGGAAGCGGCCCGCTGCGGCCGTTCCGTCAGCCGATGATCGCAGTTTTCCAGGTAAGACAGATGCGGCAGATCGTACTGCTTTGCCAACAATGCCATCGCTTCCAACAGATGCGGTGAACGGACTGCGTGACCTTCCAGATATTCCGGACGGCGGCCCGTCAGCGCGATAAACCTGCGGATCTGCGCTTCCACCTCCGCGACCGCCTGATCCAGATCGGGAATCGGATCCCGGCCCGCGGCCAGTTCTGCCCGGTACATTTTAGAGCTGTGGAAATTGCCCTGCTCGTCGATCAGATCCGGAATCAATACCGGATCGGCAGCCGGCTTTCCGACGACGATGTTGATATGCAGCCCCAGGCATAAGCCCTCGGCTTCGCGCAGCCAGCCCAGGGCGGCCGGCGCCGCCGGCATGTTGACCATCACGCCGGTGCTGCGTACAATCCCTTCGCGGTACGCTTTTAAAATCCCCAGACTGATCGCTTCGGTAAATCCGTAATCGTCAGCCTTCACAAGACAACGTTTCATACGCGTCATCCCCTTTTAAGCGATCTTGCGCTTCATCGCTTCCAGATTGAATACCGAAGTATCCTTCGCACGGTCATAAACGATCCGGCCTTCGACCATCGTCAGCACGCATTCATAATCGTCGGTGATGACCGCCAGATCGGCGTTCTTGCCCTCCGCCAGCGAGCCAGTGACCTGATCGATCTTCAGGAAGCGGGCAGGATTGAGCGACGCCATCTGCACCGCGTCCTCCAGCGATACACCGACGATGTTGACCAGCTGTCCAATATTATACAGCACCCACTTGCCGCTGCCGCAGATCCGGCCGTGCAGATCGAGAATCAGCCCCTTTTCATCGGCGATCATCTCTTTGTTATAGCGCATGTAATGTCCGGTCGGCAGGCCGGCGATATAATTGGAATCCGAAATCAGGCAGAACTTCTCGACCGGCTGCATCCGCAGGCAGATCTGAATCATTTCCTTGCAGACATGATTCAGGTCAGTGATCAGCTCGTAGCGCAGATTGTCTTCCAACAAATACTGGCCCAGCGCCCCGACGTTGCGATGATGAATGCCGCGCATCCCGTTGCCCAGGTGCGTGACGATATCCAGACCGACCTCGTCCATTGCTTTGCGGATATCCTCGGCATAGGCTTTCGTGTGCGCGGACGCGACCAGAATTCCCTCTTGATGAAGCAGCCGGATGACGTCGTAGGCCTTCGGCAGCTCCGGCGCGATCGCCATCATGACCATCTTGCCTTTGGCCTTGTCGATCAAGCGCCGGGCTTCCGCGACGTCCGGCAGCGGATAATCCTCGCCGACCGTATTCTCGCCGCCGCGTGCCCAGAACGGGCCTTCAGAATGCACGCCGTAAATCCGCGCGCCGTCCAGCGGCTGTCCGGTACAGTCGGCGATGGCTTCAAACGCTTCTTCCTTGGCGGTCGGCAGCACGCCGGTCACCCCGACTGACGCCACCGCCTTGGCAAATCCCTTCACGTCTTTCTCCTTCGCCGGATCGGTCATCGACCAGCCGCCGAAGCCGTGGTTATGAATATCAATGATGCCCGGGATGATCCGCAGATCTTGAAAATCAAGATCTGCCGGCCCCGCCGCCGGGCCGATCCGCACGATCTTACCGTCTTCAATCTCGATGATACCGTCAACGATGCCCTGCTCCGTGACGATCCGGCGCGAGCGCAGTACGGTCCTCATGCGTTTTCCTCGATCCGCATCTCGCGGTAGAATTCCGGGTTAAACAGATCGGTATCGGTCTGGCAGTCATACACCTTGCGGCCGCGCACATACGTGGCCACCGCCTGGTAATCGTCGGTGATGACGACGCAGTCAGCGTCCTTGCCGACCTCCAGCGATCCCTTGCGGTCTGCCAGTCCATACTTCTTCGCCGGGTTGAGCGACGCCATCCGGCTGACCGTGCTCATCGGCATGCCCAGCTTTTCCACCAGGTTGCCGATGCCGTAAAGCACCGGCTTGGAGCTGCCGCATAGTCGGCCGGTATCACTCAGACAGAAGCCCTCCGGCGTAATCGAAATGATCATGCCCGGATGCCAGCCCTTGTACTGCCCGATTGGCGCTCCGGCCATGCCGGAACAATCGGAGATCATCATAAACCGCGACGGATCCTTCAGCTTGAAGTACAGCTTCAGCATTTCCAGACTGATATGCAGCCCGTCGCAGATGACTTCACACTCGACGTTCTCATTATTTAAGGCTGCGCCCAGACCGCCGATATCACGATGATGCAGCCCGGTCATGACGTTGCCGGTATGCGTCGCGACGCTGAGGCCCCGGGCATACGCCGCCATCGCTTCGTCATACGTGCAGTCGCTGTGAGCGTAGGCCAGCGTCACACCCTCAGACAGGAAATAGTCGATGATCGGATCGATGCCCGGGATTTCCGGAGCCAGCGCGACCAGCTTCAGTTTGCCCTGACCGTCGGCGACCATCTGCTTCGCCGTGGCCAGCGATACCTCCGGCCAGCCGGTGCGGATTCCTTTCTCCCCGACCCGGTTCAGCCATGGCCCTTCGCTGTGAATACCGACGATGTCCGCGCCTTCGTTGTCCTCGTCCGCCACTTCGCTGACGCTGCGGATCATGGAAACCGCGCAGGTTGGGAAAATGCTGGTGACGCCCTGGGAACCCAAAGCCTTCAGATAATGCCGGACGATCGGTTTCTGAACCTGCGGATCCGCGCTGACCTGTCCGGATAAGCCGTAGCCGTGCGTGCCGTGATTGTGGGTGTCGAAGATGCCCGGGATAATCCGCTGACTGCCGTAATCCACCGCTTCGGCCAGAAGCTGCGGATCCTGAGTGAAGCCGGTAAGCTTGCCTGCTTCGATGATCATCGCGCCGGACTGCCACTGTCCATTCCAGAGAATGCGTTCGCTTTTTAAGATGGTTTTCATTATTTCTCCTTTATTATGATTTATTTTTTATTGAGCTTTGATTAAATGGAAGAAGAAAACACAAAGGGCTGCGCTGGCAGCCCTTCCTTCTTTCCTTAGAAGATTCCGAAGAACGCCAGCGCCACGCTGAGAACGAGAATCCCCAGAACCAGCGTCACCGGACGTACGCCCTTTTTAATTAACGCGACCAGGCCGAAGACCAGCGCGACTGACAAGATCCCCGGCATGATCGAGTTGACGACGTCGAGGACGACAACCGAGGTCTGACCGACCTGAATCGTCCAGGCCAGCTTGACGTTCACCATCGAAGCGACCATTGCGCCGACCATGCTTAAGCCCAGGATGGCCGCCGATTTGGTCAGTGATGTCATTAACCCGGAGGAGAAGATCGAGTCGATGAACGAAGTGCCCATCGTATAGCCGATTTTCAACAGATACCAACGCGCGACGACCTGCGAACCGCCGTAAAGCAGCACGAAGATCAGCACACCCAGCAGATTGCCTTCGGCGCATAAGCCGATGCCGATGCCCGCGGCGATGACGCGCACGCAGTTGAAGAAGAACGCGTCGCCGATCCCGGCGGTCGGCCCCATCAGCGCGACCTTGATGTTTTCAATCGTATCGTCGTCAACGCTGCCCTTGGTCACCTTCTCCCGCTCCAGCGCATAGGCCAGACCGGCGATGAAGCTGAACAGAACGGCGTGAGTGTTGAAGAAGTTATTATGCCGGACCAGCGCCTGCTTGCGCTCTTCCGGATCGCTGTAAAGCTCCTCGATCGCCGGAGCCATCGTGCAGGTGAAGGCGTTGCCTTCCATCTTAACCATATTGAAGCCGCAGAACACCAGTCCGGAATTCCAGAACATGGATTTCAGCGTTTTCTTTTCCTGTGCGGACAATTCCATTTTCGCCATTAGAAGAAATCCTCCTCGTTATTCCCGTTCGCGCTGGCCGCGGCGGCGTTGGCCGTCTTGGCGTCCAGCAGCTTTTTATCATTGTAGAAGTACATGATCGCGACGACCGCCATGATGATCGCGATCGGCAGCTGGCCTAAGCCCAGATATTTCGACAGAACGAAGCCGACGAAGAAGAACCCGCCGATTTCCTTGTCCCAGATCATCGACGTCAGAATGGCGAAGCCGACGCCCGTCATCATGCCCGATGCCGCCGACAGGCCGCTCATGACCCATGCCGGCAGGTTGCCGATCACACTCTGCAAGCCTTCGACCCCAAAGGCGACAGCCAGAAACAGAATGATCGTCTGCGGCAGACGGTCGACGAACAAACCGCACAAAATGGTCTGAATGCGGAAGCTCTTCATGTTGCCGGTTCCCGCCAGATGTTCCCAATACGGTGCTAAGGAAGCCAGCACCGGTTTATACATTTCCCCGACGGTCGCCATCAGCGTGCCGATCGGCATCGCCAGCGCCAGACCGGTTTCCGTATCAACACCGGTCAGAATCGTCATCGCCACGGCGATGATCGAAGCCGAACACGCATCCGCCGGCACTGAACCGCCGATTGCGGAAATCCCCATGAAAATTGCTTCCAGCGAAGCCCCCATGACCACGCCGGTCGTCAGATCGCCTAAAACCAAGCCGGTAATCGCCGCCGTCACGATCGGACGGGCGAAGGTCTGCCACGACATCACGCGGTCGACGCCGTTGACGATCAGCCATGCGAGCATGACTAATAACGCACTTTGAATCATCCTTTTTTCCTCCTCTTATTTAAACAGGTTGGTAATATCCTCGGCCGGCTCCTCCGGAGTCGTCTGATAGATACATTTCAAGCCGGTCGCGATCAGATGCTTGAAGCTCTCCACTTCCACCTCGTCGCAATAGATGTTGTTGCCATAACGCTTGCGCGGCATGCCCGGTTTTTCCGGAGCGATCCGGCCGTAGTTGCCGATGTTGATGTACGGGATGCCGCTGACAGCCGCGACAACGCGCTCGGCATCCTCGGGACTGTTGACCAGCATCAGGATTTTCATACTCTCGCAGCGCGGGTCGTTCAACAGAGCGATCGCGTCGTCCACACCGCGGATCGCGGTTTTAATGCCGGCCGGCGCGGCCATTTTCAAGCTTTTCTGAATAATCGGACTGTTGGCGGCGGCATCGTTGCCGACGACGATGTGATCGACGCCGGTGTGCCGCGACCATTTGATCGCAATCTGGCCGTGAATCAGCCGCTCGTCGATCCGGAACATTTTGATCATAGGAACTCCTCCTCTTTTCCGGGAAAGAACGGTTGGCCTGTCCCCGGACGTATGAACTGCAGAGCAGCGGATTCCAGGCGAGCCAAGCCTGACATTCCGCTGCGAAGATAAGCGCGCGTTTATCTTTACAATTGGATTATAAGCGCTTTCAGAATGAATTACCTCATGGAAAAACAGGACAAAAAAAGGGCAATGTTCATCATTTGCCCTTAGTCAGAGGTAATTTTTTGCGCCGTTTTTATTTTTTACACTTCAAACATCCCGCCGCCGGCCTGCAGACAGCGCTTCACCGCGTCGATCAACAGGCTTAAATCCTGTTTTTCCAACAAAGCTTCGATGTTTTCCTGATCGACCGCCAGCTGGTGCGCGGCCTGATCGAGAAATCGTAAGCTTTGCAAACCCGCGGCGAAATCAGCGGTGATGTAAATCAGATACCGGATCTCTTTCTTTTCCCACACGCCCGGTTTGCTTAACCGGTAGATCTCAAAGCTGTTGCGGCGGGTGTACTGGCGGCTCTGGACGATGATCACGGTCTGGTGCACCACGCGGAAATCGCGCACCCGCGTCAGTTCTTCCTCCATTTTCTGCACGGCGTAGTAATCGCGGCCGTTTTTGTAGCTGATCAGATGGATGAAAGCTTCCTTGCCGTCATATTCAAATTCCGGATAAAAGCTGGCGGCATCCCAGCCGAACTGATCGAGCAGCGGCTGCAGCTGATAGCCGTCCATGATTACCGTGTTGAAAAACTGATTGAATTCGCGTGCTTCCGGAATCTGGTTGATCACCATGTAGGGAATGGTATAGCGGTAGCTGTAGGATGGAAAGTTCAGCAGCAGGCAGTCATATTGGCTTTGATCGAGCCCGCGCACCTCATAGAATTCATAGATGTCGACCGTTTCAAACCAGCGCTTCCGGAACCGGCGCAGCAGGCGGCTGCGGATAATCTCCGAGGCCATCCGGCCGTTGCGGCTGCAGATCAGAACGCGGCGTTTCTTATACGGATAAGGCACGGTGTCGATCAGCGTGAAAAAGCGCACCGCAAGCATATTGACCTCCATATCGGTGATCGGCACGGACAGATGGCTTTCCAGAATCTGCGCGGCGCTGACCGCCAGTGCTTCGCAAACGGGAGAGTAGCGGATGCCGTTGTTGTCGACATGTGAGCCGAGGATGGAATAACGGAAGTTGAGCGAATCGCAGAACAACAGCGGGATCAGGCCCGGAATCATTACGCGGCCGTAATCCGGCAGCGCGGCGAGGTCCACACCCCAGCTTGTTTTCAAGCCTTGCGCGATCTTCCCCGCCAGTTCACAGGCCAGCTGATAACAGCCGGGATACCGCTGGGGCAGCTGCGGATGATCGATCGGATCGTTCCAGCAGAGCAGGATCTCCGCGATCGCCAGCACCTCCTCCTCAGGCAGCTCAAAGCCCGGGTAAACGTCCTGCAGGGCAGCGACGATGTCCGCCGCGATCCGCGCCTCATCGAAGGTGCGCACATAGGTCATCTTCGCTTCGTTCCTCGTTACGGCAAACCCGGCCTTGATGCGGTTGCGCGCCAGCACCAGATACCAGGCAATGCGGTTGGTGTAGGTGTCGCTGATCGCAATCCCGCTCTCCCGCAGCACGCGCAGGAAAATATGCCGGATCTCGTTGCGTTCCGCTTCATCCACGTCAAAATACTGCACGTATTCATCGTAATTCAAAAACGAAACCGCTTTATAATAATGGATTTCATACAGTTCGAGCATGCACAGCCGGCGCTGAAATTCCTCGCCGGTGACCTTGACGCCGTACTTCGGCCGGGACTGCAGCGTCAGCCCGAACGCTTCCAGACATTGGCGGACTTCCCGCAGCTGTGCCTGCAGCGTGCGCCGCGACAAAAAGAGCTGGTCGGAAATCGCGTCGAAGGTCAGATAGCGGGGCGCGACGATCAGCCGGCGGACGATGTCATTGGTGCGGCCGACAATTTCACTTTTGGTGTAGTTCATCGTGCTGAAACGGATCTGAAGCTGTTCGCGGACCGGATCGTACACCGCAGGATCCAGAACCTGAAGCAAATAGCCCTTGCCTTTGCGGGTCAGAATTTCAACGCCGCTGGCCTGCGCCAGCTCGCGCAGCTCCGCCATATCATTTTTCACCGTGCGTTCGCTGACGCCGGCCATCGCCGCCAGCTGCCTGGCCTGCAGCGGCTGATCGCTGTTATCCAGCAGATAAAGCATTAATAACAGCCGGTTCTTCACCACCGCCATAAAATCGATTCCCCTTTCGTTTCAAAACGTGCCGTGCTTCACCGATCAGCCTTCGGCCGCCAGCGGAGCGCAGGCTGCTTCCCGCTGTTTGACTGTCATTTCATGCAGCACGCTGAGCTGCAGCGGAATCGCCAGCACAAAGCTGCACACATCGGCAATCGGCTGGGCGATTTCCACGCCCTGAATCCCGATCAGCGCCGGCAAAAGCAGCACCGCCGGGATGAAGAACAGCCCCTGCCGCGACATCGCCAGCAGCGAAGCGCGGAAGGATTTTCCGATCGTCTGCAGCATCATGTTGCAGATCGTAATCCAGCCGCACAGCGGGAAGGTCAGGCATTGCCAGCGCAGCGCCTGGGTGCCGATCGCGATCACCTGCGGATCATTTTTAGAGAACAGCTGGATCACCTGCGGGGCCAGCAGGTAGCCGGCCGCCGACAACACGATCAGGATCACCGTGGCGACCTTCACGCAGAACCAGAAGCCTTCCTTGACCCGGTCATACAGAAAGGCGCCGTAATTGAAGCCGCAGACCGGCTGGAAGCCCTGACCGAAGCCGGTCACCACCGAAGCCGCCAGATTCATCACCCGGCCGACAACCGACATCGCCGCGATCGCCGCATCGCCGTATGGCCCCGCCATCAAATTCAGACAGATCGTCGCCACGCTGCCTAATCCCTGCCGGCACAGCGAAGGCATGCCGCCGTTGATGATCTGGGAATAGTAGTATTTGGAGAACGTAACGTTGCGCAGGCGGATGCGCAGGTTGCCGCCCTGGGTCGTACCCTTGAGCAGCAGCACGAAACCGACGAACTGGCTGATGATTGTCGCCAGCGCAGCCCCGCTGACCCCCATGTCAAAGACAAAGATGAACAGCGGATCCAGACCGATGTTCAGCACTGCCCCCGAGGCGATGCCGATCATCGCATAGAACGCACTGCCCTGGAAGCGCAGCTGGTTGTTGAGCACCAGCGAAGCCGTCATATACGGCGCGCCGATCAGGATTAAGCGCAGATACTGGCGGGCGTAGGGCAGAATGGTTTCGGTTGCGCCCAGAATCCGGCACAAAGGATCGATCAAGATTTCCCCCAGTAAAAAGATCACCGTGCCCAGCGCCAGCGCCGTAAAAAAGCCGGTCGCCGCCATCTGCTGCGCTTCGTCAAAGCGGTGCTGTCCCATTTTGCGTGAAATATAATTGCCCGAGCCATGACCGCAGAAAAAGCCGAAGGCCTGGATGATCGCCATCAGCGCGAACGATACGCCGACCGCCGCGGTGGCGCTGGTTCCGATCCGGGCGACGAAGAACGTATCCGCCATGTTGTAAAACGACGTTACCAGCATGCTGATAATCGTCGGCACGGCTAACCGGCAGATCAGGCTGGACACGGGCTTCTCCGTCATTGTTTTGTATTTTTCCTCTTGTGTTTCTGGTTTCCCCATAGATTTCTCCTCTTTCAACCTTTTTTCGACCTTCTTATTGTATAATGGAAATCAGGATTCCACAAATTCATTGATTTTATGATTTTCATTACTTCATGTAATAATTGAAGAAGGAAAGGAGCATCTCATGGATTTCAAAGAATTAACGTACGTGCTGGCGCTGGCACGGCATCAGAGTGTTACCAAGGCGGCCCAGGAGTTATATCTGACCCAGCCGGCGCTGACGCGGTTTCTGCAGCGCCTGGAAACGAGCGTGGGCCAGCCGTTGTTCACCCGCTCCGGCAACCGGCTGATTCCAACGTATGCCGGTGAAAAGTATATTGAACGGGCACAGGAAATACTGCTTTTGAAAAAACAGCTGGACGCGGAAATGCAGGATATCGTCCAGGTGCACCGGGGACAGCTGCGGATCGGCTTGTCGATCTTCCGTAGTTTTTCCCTGCTGCCCAACGTGCTGCCGGAATTCACCCGCAAATATCCGCATGTGAAGCTCCTCGTTGAAGAAAACGACCCGGCGTTTCTGGAGGAGGCGTTGTGCCGGGGCGAACTGGATCTGGCGTTTTTCTCGCTGCCGACGCGCCGCAAGGAAATCGTGACGGAAACGATCCGGACTGAAGAGCTGGTGCTGCTTCTGCCGCCGCAGGATCCGCTGGCCAATCAGGCTCAGCGGCGGCCAGGGTCTCGTTACCCCTGGCTGGATCTTGGCTGGGTCAAAGAGCGGCCGTTTATCCTGCAGAAAAAGGATCAGCGCACGCGGCAGATCACAGACCGGTTGTTTCATGATTACGCCTTCACGCCCAACGTGATTCTGGAGATTCAGAACATCGATGTGTCGATGGCGCTGACAGCGGCCGGTTATGGTTGTTCTTTCACCCGCGATATCCATGCGGTCGAGCTGCAGGCGTATCAGCCGGCACCGCAGTGTTTCTCCGTCGGCCGCCAGCGCACGCTGACCCAGTATGCCGCAGCTTACCGCAAGGGTGCGTACCTGCCGGATTATGCCCGGGATTTCATTGAGCTGGTGCGAAAACAGTTGAATACTTCGAGACCCTCTTCATCCTCAATCTAATAAAATCGAATCAGATTTCCATAAGTTTCTCAACGAGCTTCTGCAAAGTTCCCTTGATTTTTTTGATGCTCACGTTTACAATTATATCAAATCACGATTTAGTAAATCACGATTTGATATAATCCGATAGGAGGTGATTGAATGTTTATCGGCAGAGAAAAAGAGCTGAAATTTTTACAAGATAAATATGCCGAGAAGAAAGGCCAGCTGATCGTCTTATATGGAAGAAGACGAATTGGTAAAACTGAAACACTCCGGGAGTTTTGCAAGCATAAGCCGCATATATTCTATTCCTGTACGCAAAGTACGGATCAGATACAGCTTGCGAAATTTTCAAAACAAATTTTGAGGGAAGATATCCCTTCCAGGCAGTATATCTCTGAGTTTTCCGATTGGGAAAAGGCATTTCATGCAATCCTTGAACTCCCCTACGGTGAAAAGAAAAAATTGATCGTAATCGATGAGTTCCCCTATATGTGCAAAGGAAATAAAAGTATTCCGTCAATTTTGCAAAATCTTTGGGATACAGAACTGAAAGAGAGAAATGTCATGATTATTCTCTGCGGCAGCGCGATGAGTTTTATCGAAAAAGAACTGCTCGCGGAAAAGAACCCGTTGTACGGCAGAGCGACGGGTATTTATAAAATGAATGAAATGGGATTTTACGATGCAGCTCGTTTTTTCCCCAATTATTCAGAAAAAGACAAACTACTGGCTTATGCTGTACTTGGCGGTATCCCGCACTATCTGAACCAGTTTGATCCCGAGCTATCAATAGCGGAGAACATCAAGCGCAATATACTTACAAAAGGTTCTGTACTGTATAGTGAGGTAGACTTTCTGCTTCATCAGGAACTTCGCGAAACGCCTATCTACAACTCCATCATTGAAGCTGTGGCTCTGGGGAATACAAGACTAAACGACATCAGTCAAAAGTCACTTATCGAGGACACTTCCAAAACAAGCGTCTATTTAAAAAACTTGATTGAGCTTGGGATTGTAGCACGCGAATTTTCCGTTGATATCGGAATGAAAGAAAGGGCCAATACCCATCGTGGACTCTATCGACTAACCGATAATTTTTTCCGTTTCTGGTATACTTTCGGTTTTGCGAATTTATCACAGCTTGAGGATGGCGACGTTGACGGCGTTTATGAATATTTGATTAATCCTGCCTTACATGAATTTGCTTCGTTAGTTTTTGAGAATGTATGCAAAGAATTCGTGCGCGAACTGCAGAAGGAAAACGCCCTCCCATTCCGCTATAGCAAGATGGGACGTTGGATGGGAAAAACTACAGTCCGTGATAAAAACGCAAAAAACGGCTTAAGGCTGGCGGAAACAGAAATTGATTTACTTGGCATTGGCATCGGTGGAAAAGAATATTTAGTGGGTGAATGTAAATTCAAACACAGCCCCTTTGATTATTCTGAATACCTTGATACCCTAGCCAAATTAACGCCTCAAAAAGAAAAAGCAAAATTCTACTATGCTTTGTTTTCAGAATCCGGTTTTGATAAAAAAATCATAGCGGAAGCGGAAACCTCTGATACGCTCTATCTTTATAATCTCGAAACAATTGTAAACCATAAAAGACAACAATAACATCAGGCTATGGATTGCGTTGCAGCACAAGAGAAGCAAGGTATTGGGTGATAGTCCCCCATTAACCTGCTTCTTTTTTATCATCGATCCATACAAACTATCTTTGATCAAACATAAATCGTGATCTGTTACATGCGATAGTTTTCTAATATCTGAAAACGCTCACGGAACTATCTGTGCCCTATTATACTGCGCTTCACATTGGATCGACACTGTCGAAAAGTGCTTTTGGCTAGATCTTGAAAACTGTATTCGTACAATCCGCGATCTGATAGGTTCGATAGCCAGTAGTTGCTGCTTCCCTGCTTCTTCATCATTTTGATCAGCTCGCCTAAAGTATTGTAGAAGAACAGCACTTCTGCCTAATCATAATACCGATGCGTGACCATGCCCTATTTATATGAAATATCTTGTTTCCAGTTTTTATTATTGCTATAAAAAAACTCAATGATTGTTTTATAATCACGAAGCCTTCCAAAAATATAGAATTTTTGATAAATAAAGCACTTAATTGAATTCATTAAAAATTAAAAAAGCTTTGTGATTACGAAACAGCACAAAGCTTCTTATGAAGAATATAACTATTTTTAACTTTTTAAGGATCAGCAAAATCTATCTTTTCATTAATTGATAACATTTTCTTTCTATTATTGTTGTTACACATAGTATTCAAATGCATGCATTTTGATAATTCTCTACATAAAACCTATTTATATGGAACCATTTCTAAATAAAGCAAAACTAAAAACGCATTTAACTACCACGAAAAAATAGAAATTTAAAGTATGTTGGTTAAATACAGACAGTTTAATTCAATCTACTGCAAGAATATCATACTGTAAAATTAATTAATAGACATCACAAAATAAAACGACCTATTTTAGAAAACTTTTGGATCCATCCTTCCTCATCAAAACAAGCTATTTCACTTCCCATTGATTCACTAAGTTTTGATAAATCCATATCCTTTTCTTCGTATTTTACTACTAACTTCATTTTACTTGGATTTTCTTCAAACATTTCCATAAATCTATAAATCGTATCAGTAACTGTTTCAGATAATAAGTCACATACAGCCTCCCTCTGTACAGATGTTAAATCAGTAAGTGCCTCATATTGCTTAATTTTGACTGGATTGGATGTCTTTTGTTGTACAATATCCATTGAAATCTTCAAAGCCCTATCTCGCACATTTTGAATCACTAACTTTCCGAATGAATCTATTATTTCTTTTTTTTTGTTCTTTGGATACATTATTCATATAACTTATCTCCTATTAATTTTTAATTTCATGGAAAGCAAAGTTCCAAACGATGCCATGGAGAATCTTGGATTCCGTTGATAAACAGTTTATGCTACTCCCAATATAGCTAAGACTGCGTCATTCACCATAGCCATGTTGTGCGTGATTAACTGTTTTTGTCATTTCTTTGACTAATACTCTCCTTTATTTTGTTATCAACTATCAGAACATCTTCATTAATTCGGAGGGTATTTGTTATCTCTTTAAGCTCTGGCATAATGCTCATAACACATAATTAAAGGTCTGCAACGCTTTTGCATTGGCATTACAGCCCCTTAACATTAAATATCTAGCCTGAGTATTTTTTCAATGTCATGTTGGAATTCCATAGATACATGATCTTCAATATCAAATGATTTGTTTTGAACTTTAAAAATGTTTCTTTCAAGCCTAATATCTGAATACTTTTCTAATGCTTCTTTAATATGTTCATGACCAATTGCCTTTTGAATATCTTTTCCCCAATAATTAAGCCAATGAACAGTTGCAGGTTTGTCGTTTATCAAATATCTTTTATATTTCCTCATCATAGCTTTATTCGAAACACATCCCCAAAATGGTATAAAGCTTTGTGCAAGCTGATTGAATAAGTCTGTAATCAATTCAGCATTATTTAAATCCAACGTATTTAATGTATTTGGTATTTCAACTACTAAAGTATTATAGAATACCGATTCTTTATTTCCTACTCGAAGTTGAATTGAAAATGATTCGGCATCAATTAGCGATGAAAACATTAGAATTGAATATCCTAAATTTTCAAAAGTTTTATTATTCTCTTTGTTTATCCCATCCCTAAGAATTTTTTCAAAGTTTTCATAATTCCACTTTACTTCTTGAAATTTTTCCGCAGTAGATATTGCTAAATAATTAGGTCTAAACTGACGTGGAAAATTTTGAAAAACACTTAAAGTTTTAAATGCTTCTTCAGCGATTTGTTTAAATGTCTTATTTGGATCATCTGACTTTCTCCAGAGAATAATTGAATGATTTTGTAACATTTTCCCTCCTATTTAGGTGCTTGATAATAGATAAATTTTGTACTATTTTCAAGGTGCTTACTTCACGAAATGTCGTATTTTAGCGCCATTTGCCATCTTTATTTGCCTATTCGCTTCATCAAGCAGTCCCTTCTTTCAGGTGAACAAGTCATAGAATTTTCCGATGTTTTCTTGCAGACATTCCTTCTACTTCATACTCAGGATACCATCTAAAGTCGAGCAAATAATTGCCAATAAATTTAACTTTTAACATATCCTCTGTTAACAAATCAAGCTGTTTTATATATGATTTGGAAGGATCTACATTAAATTAATCATTTACGATTTCTCCCAATCTAAAATTTATACCGTTCATATGCTATCCCAACAATTTAAAATATTCAGACTCTGTATTGGGATGACCGTGTATTGTATTAGCACTATTCTCAATTCGAATATATCGTATTTCTTTTCCGCCTGTAGCCAATAACTTCATTATACGCTTTTCCCTTCCAAATCTTAATATTTAATTCTTTTTTCTCACAACTTGAAATCCTCCTTTTGTTTTCCTCACACAGAAACTACCCACAGAGAGCTGATTTGTTGCATTTTTCAGTAAATTGTTTTAACTTTTTCTACTATTAGTACAAATGAGAAGTATCCAATCAGCAGGATTTAGAAAAATCCATTAAAAAGCGCTCAACATTGCACACTAAGAGTGCATTGTTAAAACGCTTATAAATATCCTTATATACTGACTGTTTTCTGCTTATTGATCTGTATCTGCAGGGCGGTGTTTCATGGCGCTCATACAAAGATTGTCGCTACGTTCCAATCTCAAGCCCCTCTCATTGCTTACACTTTGTACGCAAGAAGGGCTTGAAGTTGAGTAGTAGACTTACTAAAATCTTTTACAATATTGAGATTATTAAATATTTAAAGTTTTTCGTACACTTTTTTCGTTTCGTTCCCCATCATCTCTTTATACTTACTTCTTTCTTTCAAAAGGTATTGAATACTCTCTAAGACACTTAATGTTATCACCTCACTTGCATATTCGTCTTGTTTTATTAACACTAATTCTAAATAATCAAATATAGCTTTAAGTTCAATGTCTTTTTCATTTTTAATACATCGAACAATATATGGCGTAAATACATCTCCATATACTGTGTGAGATCCAGTTTCATCCCCTTCTTGCCAATCTACCTCATCTTGATAATCCTCTATCAGGTTTGGAAATTTACTAATTAATAATCTATTTAACTCACAACTTTTCATTTCATTTACCTCCTAATGCATCCTTTAAATCATTCAAGAGTTTATTAGCTATTTCCAAATCTCCACTACTTAAATTCTGTTTTTAAATTATATTCTCAAGCTTTGTAACTCTTTCCGTAGCCTTTAATATGCGAGATTTACCTCCTACCAATTCTCCTGTGGATAATTCATGCCTAACTGCATCAGCTAATCCACTATCTCCCTTATTTCCACTTTGCAAACCATTTTCATCAGGATGTAGTTTAGCCCCAATATATTCCTGTGTCCCTGCCGCAAGGCTGCCAAAGATAGCACCTTTGATCATAGAAGTTCTCTGAAAAATTCATGTTCTATATCTGCATCAAACTGTTTTTTCAATTTAGCTAACAATTCTAATAATTTTGAATTTCCAATTGGTTTATTTACATCCATTTTAATCTCCTATTCCTTAATATGATAAACACCATCTTCAAACTTTCTCACAAAACCTTTAGCAGGAAAATCGGGATACACAAATTCCCATAAGGTTCCACAGGTTTTACATTTATACCATTTATTTGCATACCACTTATACTCATCCTTTACTTCTTTCGGTTTTAAATTATAGCCACAAAAATAAGGTTGTGTTACTGGAATATCTAAAAATATCCCTTTTTCTACTTGAGTATTGAAAAATGTTTTCAGATCCTCAAATAATTGGTAAGAGTTAATTTCAATCCCTACTCTTTCATTGCAATCGCACTTTGTCATTTAAACCACTCCACTTCTACTTTAGGAATATATATCTGATTTCCTCCTCCTGGCAGTGTTCCTATTGTATTGCTTAAACTATTTAAAATATTTTGTGGTGCTGCTACACCTTCATAAATTATAGTACCCTTTGGAATAATAACCTTAGTTACATTTTCAGTTGTGTTCCCCCAGGATGGGTTTAGTGCCAAGTCTAGTTGAGACTGTAAGCCTCCTCCTTGTGGTGTTTTAGATAGATAAGATCCAACTTCACCAGCTTTTCCACCACTTATCCTATACATAATTGTATCTTCTGTCAAAACTTTTTCAGTGAACGTAGCGCCTCTAAAAGATCCAGCAACTTCTTGACTAATTTTATCACATGGATTTATTGGTGAATATTTTGTTCCAGCTCCACCAGCTCCCTTATTTCCACTTTGCACACCATTTTCATAAGAATGTAGTTTAGCCCCAATATATTCCTGTGTCCCTGCCGCAAGGCTGCCAAAGATAGCACCTTTGACCATGGAAGTTCCTGCTTGATCCAGTACTCGATTTCCAAGCTCTGCCCAATCCTTTACGCCATACTTCTCAAACAGCTCATCCTGATTCTTTGACGCTATCGCATCTACGACTTCATAGCTATCTCCCGCAATTGATCCGGCTGCCCCTGCCATGCCGCCTGCACAAAACCATTGACAACCGCTCCGCCTCCTGAACTGGAAAGATATTGAATTGCCTTATCATATTAGCCATAAAATCAGCCGGGCTGTTCGGGTATCCGTCCACTCTGTTGGATGGATTAAATGTATTTTTTACGGTATTGACAACATTATTTACTGTTTTATCACCATATTAACATTTATCGGAAAGTAAAACCACAAAACTAATTCATTGCTTCCTTTTAATGGGCCTGAATAGACTTCATCTTTAAGTCCTTTTTCTTAATTGAACCCTTAGTTAGATAAAAATGGATATTTAGTCTTTTCACTCTTTAAAACGTAGACTATCTATCCATTTTTTATCATTTACAACCCCTATACGATTTTATAGCTCATTTTCTAAAAACCCGACAAAATTTTATATTACCATTCTTTTTTTCAGAATTCAGGTTATAAAAACTAAAAAACAATATCTCTGGGCATATTAAAATAAACCAAATTAATTGCAATATCGTTTTTTGGCCACTTATCAAGTGCATTAACATACCCTTCTAACATGGATATGTAACCATTTTCTACAAACAAAATGAAACCAACTGCATATTTAACATCTTCGTAGTTTCCAAAGACATCTCCAATATGAAATGTATCAAGTTTACTCTGATTGACCGTCTCTTTCACTTTAAAATTGATAAAAAAACCAGCTTCACTATCTTCCTCTGATATAACAAGAGCGTTTTCGAATTGTTCTCTTAATTGTGAAAGAATGTCATTTTTCCCTTCCAAAAGCATATTTATAACTTGCTCAGCTAATGCAATATGTTTCATTATTTCTCCTTTATTCTTCGTTCAAGGTTTCTGATATTTTGTTTTTATGTATTCTTCAGCTGCTTTAATTAAGAATTTAAAATATTTTTATTTATATCAATATTTTCTTAGCAGTCTGAGTCCTTATATGGAAACTACGTTTCGTCCGCTTTAAGTTTTCCTTCTTGATCCTTTGTCTAATACGACTAAGAACCTTAAATTCTTTTGTATCACTTCATATTTTTCGTCAGCTTGTTTCTTTATATATTATTTGAACTAGAACCGAACTAAAATGCTGGATGCTATAGCTTTCTCAGCATATTTATCTTGCTTTAAAGGCTACATCCTTATAACTTTAAAGATTTTATTGAGTTCATTGGTTTTTTTGCAATGCAATTGGTAATATGCTTTTTAAACACGTTTCAATATACTATGAACTTATTTTATCACCTTTTTGCCTTTCACTTCTTCTTGATATCTTTAAAGATTGGAAAATTACTAATTAGCATCCTAGTTTAAATCATAACTTTGCAATTTCATTTTCCTTCTAACGTATTTTTGTGATACACAAAGGAAAGGCAATGATCTTTTTTATGTCATTGCCTTTTGTGCATCTCCTCCTTTTCGACTTTAGGATATCGTTATTTGTTTATCACTCATACAGGTTTCTTTTCTTTGTCCTTGACATGGGGTACACTTCATATGCTGCTTTATTCTTGTCTGCCCTTTTTATCGAGTAAGAACCTGCATGAAGCCATTGCTTTTCTTTTCTAAATCATCAATGATTTAATACTAGTCATGATACACAAGTACTTAAATTTCAATTTTCATACCTGCTTTTAATTCACAACACTCATAATCAGACAAATCAATTACTGTGATACAAATTAATTTATCTTCTTTATCAAACCCAAATTTAACTCTTCCAAGTTGAACACATTTCACAGGATGAAGCTCTTCCCCAAACTTTATAGAAATATCCTCTGAACTTAAATAGACGCAAAAATCCATTATTTGATCGCAAAAACCATTACTAATATCTCCATCTAGTATAAAAGACGGTACACCTGTCGCTTTTTTTTCACACTCTTCTTCGGGGAAATCTACACAACAAACTTCATTCACAGCTACTAAGGTAATATCTTTCAGAGTTCCTTTTTCTTCATCTATAGAAATTTCAATAAGAGAATTTTTAAAATTCCCAGTTCTCCAATAAATTGACTTACCAAAGTAACTTTCAGCACCGACAGTGATAGTTATTGGAACATAGTAATCCACTTCAATCTCACACTTTTTTTCACTTTCGACTTTTTTTAAAAATAACATTATTTTCCTTTCACCTCATTACCGATTAAACTTAGCATGTTTTATAACGTAATTTAAGCCTTCCTCCCTTGGAGTGGTAATCATAAATTCCCAGTTTCCTCCATAAATTAATTCATCTATTTTTAGCCCTTCTTTCGCAATCGCAACTTTCAAAGCAGATGCGAATTCATTTAACATACTTTGACTATTTATTGGAGTCGTAAATGATCCAATATTTTGTGTATTCCTTGTTATATATTGATACATGTGCTTTGTTGCATTAGGATGCACCCAAAACTCTTGACCATCTACTGTAATATTGAACGATTTTGGAATTTCAGTCCCTTCTAGAATTGGCTGAGTAGGTTTAATACTATCCCAAACTGTTCCAGTATCCTTATTTGTGTCTATTTTGGAAGTACTTTCGCTCCAACTCTCATTTTTATTTGAATTTAGCTTCGACCCAATATATTCCTGTGTCCCTGCCGCAAGGCTGCCAAAGATAGCACCTTTGACCATGGAAGTTCCTGCTTGATCCAGTACTCGATTTCCAAGCTCTGCCCAATCCTTTACGCCATACTTCTCAAACAGCTCATCCTGATTCTTTGACGCTATCGCATCTACGACTTCATAGCTATCTCCCGCGATTGATCCGGCTGCCCCTGCCATGCCTCCTGCTACAAAGCCATTGACAACCGCGCCGACCACTCCGCCTCCTGGCACGAATAATACCGCAAATGTCGCAGTCCCTGCAGTGAACGATATTGCTGCTTTTTTCCAATCTTTCCATGTCATATTGGAAATAGCTTCCGAGACAGCTACAACAGAATCGCTGACGCTTTGCAAGCCCCCTAATAAGGCCTCGTTCAGCTGATCACCCAACTCTTTTCCGCCTTTTTTGAAATTTTCTCCAACTTCTTTAATCTCTTTGCCTCGTTCATTGCACCAGCCACTGACACGATTATATAAACTTCCTATCTTATTGAAGAAATCTACGTTGAATTGCGGCCCTTGAATCGAAGCCATAATTGCGTCAACTTTTCGTTTTTCTTCCTGCTTCTTCGTTAATGCCGCAGTCGAATCCTTCAAGCTTGATATAATTGCCAGGTTTTTCTCTTTGGTCAACTGCATGATGTTCTGGCTGGTGTATGAATTCCCTGTCTGTGAAGGTGAACTGGTGTTATTGAACGGCCTTGTTGTGCTGGTTGGATTGTTATTCGTAGGTTTATTACCACCACTATTTGTTGGATGCTGGATTGCCTTGTCATATTGGCTGTAAATCGGCGGGGCTGTTCGGGCATCAGTTGGGTTGTTATTGTTCTTTTTCGGCGCTGGATTCTGTTTTGGCGGATTGAATGTGTTTTTCACCGTATTGACGACGTTATTCACTGTTTTCTTCACTGTATTGACAACATTGTTCACAGTCTTCTTCACCGTGTTCACAACTTTGTTTACCGTGTTTTTTACCGCTCCCCACAGACTCCACTTTCCGGTTGGGTCAAAGTACTTGTTCGGGTTGTTG
>ERZ1106981.643-NODE-643-length-22819-cov-5.141671_pt1 | contig 22819 bp, 19 predicted proteins | sample MGYA00403692_ERZ1106981 | MGnify/ENA primary metagenome ERZ1106981 (study PRJEB35170, sample SAMEA104062431) | human gut metagenome | biome: human gut; feature: human-associated habitat; material: faeces | place: Denmark | collected 2012-06-22 ... | reverse complement strand
TTATGAAGTGCTGGCGCACGCGGAAAAACTGGCGCTGGAGGCGGGTCTGCTGACGACCGAAGATGACTACAGCGTAATGCTTTCACCGGAGTTCAGGCAGTTCTTCAGCCAGTACAGCATTGCCGTGGGTTCAACCGGTAATCTGGGGCTGTCGATTGGCATTATGAGCGCCTGTATCGGCTTTAAGGTGACGGTGCATATGTCCGCCGACGCCCGCGCCTGGAAGAAAGCCAAACTGCGCAGCCACGGCGTAACGGTAGTGGAATACGAAGAGGATTACGGCGTAGCGGTTGAGCAAGGACGCAAAGCGGCACAGTCCGATCCAAACTGTTTCTTCATTGACGATGAAAACTCCCGCACGCTGTTTTTGGGCTATGCGGTGGCCGGGCAGCGCCTGAAGGCTCAGTTTGCGCAGCAGGGGCGCGTGGTGGATGCCGACCATCCGCTGTTTGTCTACCTGCCGTGCGGCGTTGGCGGCGGCCCTGGCGGCGTGGCTTTTGGTCTGAAACTGGCATTTGGCGACAACGTCCACTGCTTCTTCGCCGAACCAACCCACTCTCCGTGCATGTTACTGGGCGTATATACCGGTCTGCATGATGCCATTTCCGTCCAGGAGATTGGCGTCGATAACCTGACGGCGGCAGACGGTCTGGCGGTGGGGCGCGCATCCGGGTTTGTAGGGCGGGCAATGGAACGTCTGCTGGACGGGCTGTACACCCTCGACGATCGGACGATGTACGACATGCTGGGTTGGCTGGCGCAGGAAGAAGGTATTCGCCTGGAGCCGTCCGCACTGGCGGGAATGGCCGGGCCGCAGCGTGTTTGCCGTTCGACGGATTACCAGCAGATGCACGCCTTCAGCGCTGAGCAGCTTAATCACGCCACGCATCTGGTGTGGGCGACCGGCGGCGGTATGGTGCCGGAAGAAGAGATGGCGCAGTACCTGGCGAAAGGGCGCTAAACGTCACTGACCTTAACGCAGCATCGCCATCAGCTCCATCGGTGAGCGATGCTGTTTAATTAGATCCCGCATGACGCGCATATGCGGCGACGTGTGGTTAATAAACGCTTTATACCCGCCGCACAGCACGCTTTTCCCGCTTAAATCCCGATGCTTTGGACAATCACCGTTGCAGAATCGCAATAAGGCGCAGTCCAGGCAATCCGCCCCCAGCGTTGATTTTTTCTGCTGTCCAAATTCACTCGCCTGCGGGCTGGCATTCAGCATATGTAGTGGCGTTTGATGGATATTACCCAGCCGGAACGCCGGGTAGACATAGTGATCGCACTGATAGAGATCGCCGTTTGCTTCCAGGGCGAACGCGTGACCGCAGGTTTCGCTAAGCGCGCACATTTGTGCCGGATGCCCACTCCACACGCCCAGCATCGAATCAAACAGTTGTACAAAAACGCGCCCAATATCTTCCCGAACCCAGAGATCAAACACATCATTGAGAAAATGCCCCCAGTCTTCCGACGTCACGGAATCAGCGGTCAGTTTGCCGCGATCGTCACGTTCAACCAACGGAATGAACTGAAGAAAAGGCGTGCCAAGCTGGCGAAGATAGCGATACATACGCGCAGGCTGCTGGCTGTTCAGCCGATTCACCACCACCAGCAGGTTGAAGTCCACGCGATGGGCAGCCAGCCTTGCTATCGCTTCCACCACCTTATGATGCGTTGGTTTTCCACTACGGCTAACGCGATAAGCATCATGTAAATCGGCGGGGCCATCCAGTGAGATACCGACCAGCCAGCCATTATCGCGTAAGAATCGGCACCACTCGTCACTGAGTAAAATGCCGTTAGTCTGGAAGGTATTCTGGATGCGTTTCCCCTCTCCATAGCGTTTTTGCAACGCGACCACGCGGTGAAAAAAATCGAGTCCACACAGCGTCGGCTCTCCGCCCTGCCAGGCAAACAGCACATCATCAACCGACTGCGCGGCAATATGCTGGCAAATAAAAGCCTCTAAGGTCGCGTCATCCATAACGGGTTGAGAGGGTTTATCGATATAAAAACAGTAATGACAATCAAGGTTACAACGTGAGCTGGCCGGTTTAGCCATGACCTGACATCCTGTCATGCAAAATCCCTAATAAAGACGATAAGTTGACGAATATGCGTTACAGCAAACAGTATTGCGAGGGACAACACCGCGAGAGAGATCAAAAATTTGTCACGCACGGCGCGAGATTCGGAAAAATCACTGTGCGCCACATCCATCAGGTTACGGCTGCGGGTATAGCGCCAGAGAATGAGCGCGACAATCGCCAGCACGCCAATAGAAACCCAGAACAGAAACCCCGCCTGATGCCAGTTATGTTTCAGCGCCAGCGCCATCAATGCGCCATAGCCTAACAGGGTACGAAACCAGGCCAGCGACGTGCGCTCCGGCTGTAGACCGGGATCAACCTGACGGCGGGCTTTGCGGCTATCCGGCATACAACACCAGCGCCATGACAATCACCGCAACAATCATCAGCATCAGGCTGATTATCATCAGGCTATGGGTGTACGGCAGGTCTTCTTTCAGACGCATCGCTTTTTCGTTGCGTAGCCAGCGCAGATAGCCATAAATCGCCAGGCCGCCCGCAAAGAGACACAGCAGCAGTGCCAGCAGTTCGCGAATCACCGGCGTGGCGAAGTCCGGCGCGAGTTGGTCAAGCCCGACGCCCGCCGCCAGAAACCCCAGCGCGGTGCGAATCCACGCCAAAAAGGTACGCTCATTTGCCAGCGAGAAGCGGTAATCCGGCGCTTCTCCGAGGCGGGAAATCTTCATGACGGCTCCTTTAAATTATTGCCGGATGGCGGCGTAAATGCCTTATCCGGCCTACGGTGTTGCGCTTTTTGTAGGCCCGGTAAGCGCAGCGCCACCGGGCATTATTATTGCCGGATGGCGGCGTAAACGCCTTATCCGGCCTACGGTGTTGCGCTTTTTGTAGGCCCGGTAAGCACAGCGCCACCGGGCATCATTATTGCCGGATGGCGGCGTAAACGCCTTATCCGGCCTACGGTATTGCGCTTTTTGTAGGCCCGGTAAGCACAGCGCCACCGGGCATAACGCATCAAAACTTCTGCTTTTTCTCTTCTACTTTCACGCCTTGCGTGGGCAAACCGGTATCGTAATCACGTACCACCGGAGAATAACCGTCTTGTGGGCGTGGGCGGAATGCCCCCATCCAGCGCGGCCGTGCATCTTTACGCCACGGACGCAGGATCCACTGGTACGTACGGAACGGGTCGCGGATTTTATCCATGTAATCCAGCAGCGCGTCGTGCATCTGACTGCGAACACCGGCAAATTCCGGCGCAGCAATCAGATTATGCAGTTCATCCGGGTCATTACGCCTGTCGTACAGCTCATCGCTGGTAAACAGGTTCAGCACCAGCTTCCAGTTATCCGTCACCCAGCAGCGCACCGGAATAAAGCCGCCAAAGCTGTCATGCTCGATCTCATAGCGGTTGAACTCCACCATCACCCCGCGCGGCGCTTCAACGGCCAGGATGTTTTCACCCGGAAGAATATCGGGCTTATCAATCCCCGCCAGCGCCATCATCGTAGGCAGCAGGTCAATATGGCTGACCGGCGTATCGATCTGCAGCGGCGCTCCCTGCGGCGGGCGCATAATCAGCGGGATGCGGGTAATGTCATCATACATTGCCGCCCCTTTGCTGATGAGTTTGTGCGCCCCCATCATTTCACCGTGATCGGAGGTATAAATCACCCAGGTATTCTCACGTTGTTCCGGGGTTAACGCATTGATCACCCGCCCAATCTGATCGTCAACAAAGTCATTGCAGGCAAAGTAGAGCGGATGATGATAACAGCCATCATCGCCCACCGGGGACGGCATCGCCTGCGCCCATAGCCGATGGTGCTCAGGTTTATTACTCAGCGAATCCTGCGCCTTCGCGCCCAGGTCATAATAAAAATCCTGATACTTCTCCAGATACTCAACCGGACAGGTAAACGGATGATGCGGCTCATCATAAGAGACCACCATCAGGAACGGTTCGTCATCTCTCGCTGGCTGATGGAGAAAATCAACCGCCCGGTTGCTGATGCGATACGCCCAGGTAAAGGTCTCATCAATATTATTGGTCTGCAAATCCTCAATACTGTTCAGTCCGTTACGCCACAGGCTGATTTCATTCTCCGTCAGTTCAGAAAGGTAGTTTGCGCCGTCATACCAGTAGTCGGCATCCCACTCAGGCGGGCACTCGCCGGTGCCAAAGTAATCGTGCCCGTCGAGGTGCCATTTACCGATATAGCAGGTGTGATAGCCTGCATCCTTAAAATAACGCCCCATCGTGGAGATGTTCTTCCCCGGCGCGACGTTGTTCGTCCACGGGCCGGACTGATTGGCATAAATACCGGTAAAAAGCCCCGCGCGGGCTGGCGTACACACCGGCGAGCAGGTATACGCGGAGTTAAAGCGAATCCCTTCAGCGGCCAGGCTGTCAATATGCTGCGTGTTCAGCGGCTTACCGCTATAGCAGCCCACCATATTGGTCGCCTGTGTATCGGTCATAATGAACAGAAAATTCGGACGGGTCATGCTTTATCCTTAGCGTCAGAAACATAAACCACAGGCGCGGAATGGCGCGTCTGCCATGAGCTGTAAATCAGGTAAACAACCACCGCAGCGGTGATGGCGTAGCTGAGAATGGTCAGCCACCGGGTCTGATAGCCACCGAACTGCGCCAGACCAGAATAGACGCCAATCATCGCGAACATGACGCCAACGGCGGCGATCTTCACGTTTTTCCACGGTTTCATGTCAACCGCAAACGCATCATGAAATTTAAACGGCGTTGCACGCGGCTTAATCACGCCAATGAGCAGCATCACCACGACGTTGATACAGAAGGTACAGGCCAGCACATAGAGGAAATGAAAATCAAATTTCACCAGGTAGTTGATGGTGATGTAACTGACAATACCGAGTCCCATTGCGACCTTCGCAGCCAGCGCCGGAATACGCGGGAAGAAGAAGCCCATAATAACAATGGTCACCAACGGCACGTTATAAATCCCGTTGAGCTGTTTCATCCAACTGTAGAGCCCTTGCGGCGCATAGGCGATCCACGGCGCCACCAGTACGGAGATCACGGCCACAATAAAGCCAAAGCGACGACCAACAGTGACCAGTTTATCGGGGCTGGCCTGTTCATTAATCAGTCGGCGATAGATACCGAGGCTAAACAGGGTCGAAGCACTGTTCAAAAAACCGCAGAATGCGCTGATAATCGCGCCAAACAGCACCGCGCTAAAAAAGCCAATCAGCGGCAGCGGCATCACTTTGTTCACCAGCGCCGGGTAGGCCATGTCTGCTTTCGGTAGATCCTGAAAGAGATGAAAAGCGATAACGCCCGGCAGCACCAGAATCAGCGGGTCCAGCATCTTCAACACCGCCGTAAGCAGCGCCCCTTTTTGCCCTTCCGATAAACTTTTTGATGCCAGCGTACGCTGAACGATCCCCTGGTTGGTGCACCAGTAGAACGTATTGACCAGGATAAGCCCGGTCAACGCCGCGCCAATCGGCACCGGGTCGTTGCTGCCGCCAATCGAGTTCAGCATCTGGCTGTGATCCTGGGTTAAGCGCGTAATACCTTCGCTCAGACTGCCTTTCCCCATCGCCATCAGACCAAACAGCGGCACCATCAGGCCGCCAATCACCAGACCGATACCGTTAATCACATCGGCAATGGCAATCGCCCGCATCCCGCCGACGACAGCATACAGGATGCCGCTAATCCCCAGCACGACAGCCATCAGCCAAATCGCCGTATGTTGTGAAATACCAAAGGTTTCAGTGACATGAAACATGCTGTTAAAGGCAAGCGCGCCGGAATACAGAATGATGGGTAAAAAACAGATTCCCGTCGCAATCAAAAAACAGCAATCGATAATGATGCGGGTGGTTTTGTCATAGCGCTCTTCAATAAAATCCGGGATCGTTGCAATGCCGCGTTGCAGATAGCGTGGCAGAAAGATCAGCGCCAGAAAAATAAGCGGAATTGCGGAGATGACTTCCCATGCCATTACCGACATACCGCTGCGATAAGCCTGGCCGGTTAATCCCACCAGTTGTTCCGTTGAGAGGTTAGTTAACATCAGCGAGGCGGCAATAACCGGTGCTTTTAACGAACGTCCCGCCAGAAAATATCCCTGCTGCGAACCGGTATCCGCTTTTCGTAACTTCCACCAGGTGATAACCGCCACCAGTAGCGTAAAACCAACAAAGCTCAAAATTTGTAGCGTATTCATCTCATAGCCCTTGTTTTTCATTATGTCCCGGCAGCGGTAGGGTCAACACGAGGTAAAGCGTGCCGGGTCAGGCAGTCAGATTTCTTAATTACAAACATCGCCTCCCTGAAGCATTCACTTTCTGTTATGTTCAGGTTGTGGGCATCATTCTCCGGCGAGAAAATAAAATGAATGGAAACTTGCTAAGTTCGCATGTAAAAAACGAAACTACGTACAATATTCCCCTGCTGATTAATGAAAATGTGATCTCCAGCGGAATTTCATTGATCTCGCTGTGGCATACCTACGCTGACGAAAATTACCGTGTTATATGGCCGCGAGATAAGAAAAAGCCGCTAATCGCCAATTCGTGGGTCGCGGTCTATACCGTACAGGGGTGCGGGAAAATCCTGCTGAAAGACGGCGAGCAAATTACATTAAACGGCAACTGCATTATCTTTTTAAAACCCACTGATATACAGTCTTACCATTGCGAAGGTTTATTGTGGGAGCAATACTGGATGGAGTTTACCCCAACCAGTATTATGGATATTCCTATCCGACAACAAAGCGTTATTTATAACGGTGACGTTTATAATCAGGAACTGGCCGAAGTTTCACAATTAATTACCCGCCCGGAACCGATTAAAAATAATCTCGCCGTCGCGTTTCTCACGAAAATTATTTATCAGTGGATTTGTCTTATTGACTCAAACGGGAAAAAAGACCCACAACGCATACAGGTTGAAAAGTTAATTGCAGCGTTACATGCCAGCCTGCAACGCCGCTGGAGCGTAGCGGATATGGCGGCCACGATCCCCTGTAGCGAAGCCTGGCTGCGTCGTCTGTTTTTACGCTATACCGGGAAAACACCGAAAGAATATTATCTGGACGCCCGACTGGAACTGGCATTATCGCTGTTAAAACAGGAAGGGAATTCGGTGGGTCAGGTAGCGGATATGCTCAACTTCTTTGACTCATTTCATTTCAGCAAAGCATTTAAGCATAAATTTGGCTACGCGCCGTCGGCGGTGTTGAAACATCCTGACCGGCACCCGCTGGATGCCGGTCAACAAGATTAGTGCAGTTCAGGCCAGTATTCTTTGTTGGCTTCAATCAGATCATCAAGAATCGCTTTGGCGACAGACGCGCTCGGCACGGTTTTGGAGAGCGTAATCGCCTGCCACAGACGCTGATAGGAGCGATGCTCCCAGGCATCGACCACCAGTTTCTCGACGGCCACCTGCTGGCTCATCAGCCCTTTCTGGAACTGCGGAATATCGCCAACCGTCAGAGGTTCCGGCCCGTTATGCCCCACCAGGCAAGGGATCTCCACCATCGCTTCATCATCAAAGTTATGAATCGCCCCGTTGTTTGGCACAATCAGCAGCATCCGTTCCTGCGTATTAAAGGCGATTGCCGTTGCCAGATCGACGATATAAGACGCATGTTCATCAATTTCCAGCTCGCCAGCGGAGGAGTGGCCTGCTTCAATAATCGCGCGGCAGGAGCCAAATACCTGTTTTTCACGGTGATCCATCACCTCATTAGCACGCGTGCGCGCCGGGTTCGAGTGCTGTACCACATAGTCCGGGAACAGATAGTATTTCAGATAGGTATTCGGCATGGTGTCCGGGTCCAGCGCCTGCACATCCTTCGCTTTGGCGAACGTATCATTCCAGCTCGCTTCAGTATGCGGATCGTTAGATGGCGGAACATAACCGTGTTTCGCGACGTATTCCCGCAGTTTCGGCATCAGGTCGTTACCCTGCAAGTCCTCAATCGACGTCCACCAGCCAAAGTGGTTCAGCCCGTAATAACGCACGCGCATTTGCTTACGATCTTGCAGGCCGACAATCTGCGCCATCCGCCCTTCAATGCCGATCGGCATATCACAGATATTGAGGATTTTGGCGTTCGGGCGCAGACGTCGCGTCGCCTCGGCCACTATCGCCGCCGGGTTGGAGTAGTTCAGCATCCACGCGTTCGGGGAGTATTTCTCCATGTAATCCACCAGCTCCAGCACGCCGCCAATAGAACGCATCCCATACGCAATCCCGCCCGGGCCACAGGTTTCCTGGCCTAATACGCCGTGGCGCAGCGGGATTTTTTCGTCTTTTTCCCGCATCGGGTATTTGCCCACGCGGATATGCGCCATCACGAAATCAACATCGGTAAACGCTGCTTCGGGATCGGTGGTGTAACTAAACTCAATCTCCGGCGCCTGCTCTTTAAGGATGATTTTGCACGCTTCGGCAATCACTTCCTGGCGAGCGCCGTCGTTGTCATAGAATTTCAGCGCGCGAAGCGGAAAACGGTCCTGGTTTGCCAGCAACATCAATACGATGCCCGGCGTAAATGTGCTGCCGCCGCCTGCGATAACCACTGAGAATTTTTTCATGATACTGCCTCCGTCATGGGGATTTGTTCGGTCGATAAGGGGGATTTCATTAGCGTTTCAAGCTGGTCACGCACCTGGGGCACATGCAGGCCGACAATCACCTGGATGCCATTGCCACGGCGAACCACGCCGTGCGCGCCCAGCGCTTTAAAGACGTCATCACTCTGGGTCTGCGCCATATCGTGGAGCGCGATACGTAAGCGCGTGGCGCAGTTATTAATGCTTTCAATATTGCCCGCGCCGCCCAGCGCCTGGAGGAACCCGGCTGCCTGCCCAAGTTTTGCGTCCGGCGCGGGCGCCGTTGTCTGTCCACGCGCGGCCTTGTAATCCGCTTTGCTGTAGAGTCTGACTTCACTCTCTTCACGACCCGGCGTTTTCAGATTGAAGCGCAGGATCAGGGTGCGGAAAACCACAAAATAGAGGGCGGTGAATGCCAGCCCGATGCCTATCTGGGTAAACATCATTCCGGCATGGTTGTGGAACATCGGGATCCAGTTTTGCGGTAAGAACTGATCCAGCAGTCCGCCGCCCATATTTCCTACCACGCCACAGATATACATCACCGTCGCCATTGAGGCCGCCAGTACCGCGTGTACGGCAAACAGCAGCGGAGAGATAAACAGGAAAGTGAATTCCAGCGGTTCCGTGATGCCCACCAGTACAGCGGTTAACGTGGCGGGGATCAGCAAACCAGCGACCTTCACCCGGTTTTCTGGCGATGCGGTGTAATAGAGCGCCAGCGCAATCCCGACGGAGCCAAAGATTTTTGAGTTACCGTGCAGGGCAAAACCGCCTTCCGGGAATAACGTCTTCAGCGATTCCGTGCTCTGGCTGAACGCCTGCATGTGTTGCGCCCAGTAAACCTGAATGCCACCTTCTACCGCCGCCGGGCCAAAAATGAAGGGGCCATAGACGAAGTGGTGCAGCCCTGTCGGGATCAGAATACGTTCGAGGAAGGTGTAGACCCACACGCCCAGCGCGCCCGCTGAACGCAGGAAAGCCTGTAGAGATTCAATGCCCATCTGCACTTTTGGCCAGCCGAGCAGCGTCAGCCAGGCGCAGGGGATCATCACCAGGAACGCGATAATCACCACAAACGACGTGCCCTGAAAAATACCGAGGAACACGGGCAACGGCTTATCGAAATAGCGGTTGTGCAGCGCGGTGACGATGCCCGAAATCATAATGGCGCCGATAATGCTGGTATCGAGCGTTTTTATTCCGGCCATCATCGTCAGACCGCTGCCTGCCGTCGGGTCTACGCTGAAGTCCACGCCGAAAAAATGACCCCAGGTCATGCCCATGGCATTAATGAAATAGTTCCATGTCAGGAAGCTGACCAGCACCGCCAGACAAGCTCGGCCTTGCGCCTGTTTAGCCAGGCCAATCGGCAAGCCGACGGCGAAAATCAGCGGCATATTACGGAAAACCGTCCAGCCGCCTTCTTCAATAATATGAACGATTTGCGCGAATAAACTGTTGGGATCGGTCAGCGCTTCGCCAACAAAAAGCGGGTTGCGCAGCATGATAGCGATACCCACGACGATACCGGCGAACGGGAACAACAGTACCGGGGTAAACATAGCGCCGCCAAAGCGTTGTATTTGACTGAGCATTTTTACATCCTCATATAACAACCAGTAGGGAGAGGCCTTTTTTGTAGTGATTGCTGGCCTGATACGAGAATAGGTAGTTGCGATTCTGAGAACATGACGCGCCGCTTCGATTCGTGATCGCATTCATGGTTTTAATTCAGTCAATAATGTCTACTTTTTACATAAAAGTTAGACATCAAAAGGTTCGTAGCGCGGAAATTAAAGGGAAAAAGAGGTCTGGTAGTGATCTACAAATCGATAGCGGAACGACTAAGAATCCGGCTCAACTCATCTGATTACAACATCGGTAGCCCGTTGCCTGGTGAAAAAAAGCTGGCGGAAGAGTTTGCTGTGTCACGAATGACCATCCGCAAAGCCGTCGATATGCTGGTGGGGTGGGGACTGGTGGTGCGGCGGCACGGGAGCGGCACATACGTGGCGCGTAAAGACCTTCATCATGAAACCACCAACCTGACCGGACTGGCGGAAGTGCTGCGGCGTCAGGGAAAAGAGGTCACCAGCCAGGTGCTGGTGTTCGAAGTGATGCCTGCGCCCCCCGCCATTGCCAGCCAGTTGCGGATTCAGATCAACGAACGTATCTACTTTTCCCGCCGCGTGCGCTATGTGGATGGCAAACCGCTGATGCTGGAGGACAGCTATATGCCCGTCAGGCTGTTCCGTAACCTCTCGCTGATCCACCTGGAAGGGTCGAAATTTGATTATATTGAGAAAGAGTGCGGCATCACCATCAGTGGCAACTATGAAAGCCTGACGCCCGTACTGGCCGATAAACAGCTCTCCGCGCAAATGAACGTCCCCGAGCAAACGCCGCTACTGCGGATCACATCGCTTTCTTACAGCGACAGCGGGGAGTTTTTGAATTATTCGGTCATGTTCAGAAATGCCAGCGAATACCAGGTGGACTACCATTTACGGCGCGTCCACCCGGATGCAAACCTGACCTAGCCTAACCCCCAGAAAAGCACCGCCAGCAGTTGCGGGGTGATAATCCGCAGGAACATTACCAGTGGATAAACGGTGGCGTAGGAGAGCGCCGCCGCACCGCTGGTGGCATGCAGGTTGTTAGCAAACGCCAGTGCAGGCGGATCGGTCATTGACCCCGCCAGCATCCCGCATAGCGTCAGGTAGTTCATTTTGGCAAAGATACGCGCCAGAAGACCGACGGTAATCAGCGGAATGGCAGTAATAAAGATGCCGTAACCAATCCAGCTCAGACCATCACCCTGAGTCAACGTATCAATAAAGTCACCGCCAGACTTCAGCCCGACCACCGCGAGAAACAGCACGATCCCCAGCTCACGCAGCGCCAGGTTGGCGCTTGGCGGCATAAACCAGTACAGCTTGCCGATGCTGCCGATACGTCCCAGAATCAGCGCCATGATCAGCGGCCCGCCCGCCAGTCCCAGCTTTAACGCTACCGGGAATCCAGGGACAAACAACGGAATCGACCCCAACAACACGCCCAGACCAATACCGATAAACACCGGTAACATCTGCACCTGTTGCAGTTTTTGCTGGGCGTTCCCCACAACATTGGCCACCGCATCAATTGAAGAAGGACGGCCAACCAGATTGAGGATGTCACCGAATTGCAGGCTGGCGTCGTTACTGGCCACCAGCTCTACGCCCGCACGGTTCAGACGGGAGATCACCACGTCATAGCGTTCTTTAAAATGGAGGTCGCGAATGCGTTTTCCGAGCACCTTTTCGTTAGTGACCACGACGCGTTCAACGCGCAAATCCGTCCCTCGCGTTGAGAGCGAGGTGTCCACCTCCTGACCAATGACCAGCTGCGCGTTATGCAGATCGGCGGGCTGTCCCACCAGATGCAGCAGGTCGCCCGACTGGATGATCGTTCCCGGTGAAGGCACCATCAGCGTCTCGTCGCGTTTCAGACGCGAACAGATGATTTTATCGCTGTTCAGGATGGGCACATCCTGGATCGCCATATTGTTGAGATTCGGGTTCTCAACACGGATATTCATGGTCTGGATTAACGAGTGTCCATTGCTAAGCGTGTCTTCATGCTGCTTCGCTTCCGCCTCCACGTTGACGCGAAAAATCATCCGCATCAGCCACATGGTGAGCAAAATGCCGCAAATCCCGAAAGGATAGGCCATCGCATAGCTCATCCCCATCTGGTCCACCGCTTCCATTGGCGTTCCCAGATCGCGCAGAATTTGCTGCCCGGCCCCCAGCGCAGGCGTATTGGTGACCGCGCCGGAGAAAATCCCCAGCACCACCGGTAGCGGGATAGCGAAGATTTTATGCAGAATGGCGGTAACCAGCCCACCGATAATGACAATCAGGATGGCAAAGAGATTAAGGCGCAACCCTGAGACGCGCAGAGAGGCAAAGAACCCCGGCCCCACCTGAATACCAATGGTGTAAACGAAGAGTATCAGGCCGAATTCCTGGATAAAATGCAGCATGTCACTGCTCAGCGTCATCCCGGCCTGATCGACAAAGTGGCCGACGATAATCCCGCCGAACAGTACGCCGCCAATGCCAAAACCGACACCCCGCACCTTGATATTGCCGATCCACAACCCGACAACCGCCACCAACGCCAGAACGCTGACCGTCAATGCTATATCACTCATCTTCTTTTCCCTGTGAATAACATTATTAATTAAATGGATTCTCGCAGAGTACAAGCGGTATGTATGGGTGGTAAAGCACAAAAATGCCCCGTCATTGCTGGCGGGGCGGTTTGTTGAAAAGCATGATGCCGGACCTATAGGTTCTGCGTCGCTTTGTAGGCCCGGTAAGCATAGCGCACCGGGCGATTTGCCGGATGGCGGCTACGCTTTATCCGGCCTACAGGTAGTCCTGGACTAGCTATTTAACGCGGGACGTTCGCTAATAGCGATACGCTGCGGAGCGATGGTTTCCGGCTCGTTGCGGGTTAAATCAATGTGCAATAACCCATTGGTGAAGGTCGCGCCGCTGACCTCCATATTTTCTGCCAGAGTAAAACTCAGACTGAATGGCTGTGTCACCAGGCCCTGATGCAACCATTTGGTTTCTTTTTCCGGCTGCGCTGGCGTGCCTTTTACGGTCAGGCGCGTGCCTTCCAGTTGAATATCCAGATCTTCCTGACGGAAACCGGCTAACGCGAGGGTAATGCGGTAGTGGTTGTCATCGCTTTTTTCAATGTTATAGGGCGGGAAGCCCTGGCTTTCACCGGTGTTTTGCAGGGCGTTGGCCAGTTTGTCAAAACCGATCCATTGACGCAGCAGTGGGGATAAATCGTAATTACGCATGATAATAATCTCCTTCTAAGAAGCGAGTAATACCCAGCGAATCCTCAGATTCGCATATGCTCCCTGACGGCGAGCATGGGGATAACAGGCCGCCGGCGGCGACCTGACTGAATCAGTTAATTTCGATACGGCGCGGTTTGTTCGCTTCTGGAATCACGCGCTCCAGGTCGATATACAGCAGACCGTTCACCAGGTTAGCGCCGCGAACATGAATATTCTCTGCTAACTGGAATTTGCGTTCAAAGTTACGCTCTGCGATGCCCTGGTAGAGATAGGTACGTTCTTTTTGCTCATCCGCATGAGCGCCTTTTACCACCAGCAGATTATCCTGAGCAGTAATTTCCAGTTCGCTTTCCGCAAAGCCTGCAACGGCAATCGCAATGCGGTAATGGTTTTCATCCACCAGCTCGACGTTATACGGAGGATAACCGCCATTACTCTGGCTCTGGTTGTTTTCTAAGAGGTTAAACAGACGATCAAAACCAATGGCAGAACGGTACAGCGGGGATAAGTCAAAGTTACGCATAATGAATAGATCCTGAAATCAGCGAGAATAGTTGACCTTCCATCATGGACAGGTCAGATAGCCAGAACACCCATCAGGCGTGCTCTTTATTTGCCTACACCCTAAAAATGGGTCTGGAAATGAACTTTTCAAGCGCTTGCAGGGGACTTTTTTTGCAGTTTGTTGTCTATCGCATAGACTGGGTGAACAGCACACATTGTTAAAGTGCGATAAGCGCCACAGTGCGACGTGATGGTGATGTTATTTTTCGCGACGGATCGCTATAACTCATCATGCAAACACCGATAATCAACAGATGAATAAATCATGATAAAAAATGTGTTGTTAACGCTGATGATGTGCAGTGGATTGGTTTTACTGGGTGGCTGCTCCAGCGTAATGTCACATACCGGCGGCAAAGAGGGGACCTACCCCGGCACACGCGCCAGCGCCGAAATGATCGGCAGCAGTGATACAAACTGGGGCACCAAATCGCTGGCAATCCTGGATATGCCCTTTACCGCCGTCATGGATACGATACTCTTGCCGTGGGACTTCTTCCGCACAGACAGCTCAGTGAAGTCGCGAGTGGAAAAGAGCGAGGAGAAAACGAAGATGACCAACGCCGTTATCCCCCCGGCAAAAATGCCCGCTCACTGATTTATCGTTCGGTTTCCGTCACCCAAAGCTGGCGGAAACCGTCAACCTCTTCCATCCACGCGATTAACGCTCCATCCGGCGAAAAAACAACGGCGTCCGCTGAAGGCTGGCTGTCATGACTCTCCGTTAAAAAGGCGATTGCCCCGCTCTGCGCGTCGCAGCAGGCAATGCGGTTTTCCAGCACAAACCCCAACCACTGGCCTGACGGGTGCCAGTTGAACGCTGACTGAATATCGGTCGCGTTATGCGTAAGCTGGCGCGGCTCTCCCCCCTGCGCCGGGATCAGCCAGAGCTGGACAATACCGCGATCATCGCGCATCAAAAACGCAATGTCCGTGGCTTGCGGGTTACTCCGCACCCAATGGCGCGGAACGTTTACCAGCCCAGGGAAAGCGCGATCGTGCGTAAAGGTCAGACGGCGCTGAACAACGCCCGCAGGCGGCGCTGGCAGCGTTGATTCTGTTCCGGTCAGCGGCATATCGCCTGCCTGTTTCCAGCCTTTTTCATCCTGCGGCAACGCCACCAGAAACAGCTCCGGCACTTTTTCACCCTTCGCCGACAAGGTATCGCCAATAAACGCCAACGCATGATCGCCCACCCACCCCTCTTCGTAGGCGCGGTTAATGTCATCGCTGCCCGGCCGTGGCGCCGGCGTGGTCTGGCTCACCAACACGCACCAGTGGCTGCCGCTGTACTCCCGAGGATGCTGAACCGCTACCGTAACCGGGCCATACGGCACCGCAACGCCGACGTTACGCAAGTCCAGCGCCGGATCGCGCTCACGCAGTACATGGTCGTTATAGGTGAAGCTGACACGCTCGCCGTTCGGACTGAACACATGCACATGGCTGCCGCCGCGCAGCGCGCCGGGCGTATACGGCACGGTGATGTCCATTGCATCCAGATTCGTCACGCGGTTTTGCGCCGCTATCACGCCGCGACGATGGTGGAAATCATAACGCCACGTCTCGTCCGGGTTCTCCGGGCCATGAATGAACACATAGCGATCGTCTTGTGGATGAACGGTCACCACGCCAACGTGCGCGCCCTGCGTAGCGCGATAAATGACCTCAACCTCGCCAGTCTGTACGTTGACGCGCTCAATCGTCTCACCGGTAAACGAGGCGCCTGACGGACGCACATCAAAAACCAGCCACTGGCTGTCCGCCGTCCAGGTGTTGGTATTCGTAAGCTGATGATGACGCAAAGCGAAAGTGATTTGTTTCATGGAGATACCCTGATGCGCGGTTTTCGCATCAGGGTATAGCATTGGAAGAAATTAGCCTACCCGTTTAACGTCGCCGACCAGCAGGATATAAGAGAGCTCCATTTGGGGAGGGTAGCTACCGCTTTTAAAAACTCAGAATATTAACTTACTAACAGTCATGTTATTGCGATATTTAACTAAAATGTTGGCAACAAAAAGTGAATTCAGGATGCTGCTAATGATAATGTAGGTGATAATGAGTTTCATTCGCGATTATGGTTTGTTAACATACCTGCCTGTTATAAACCAGTCTGCATCAATAAAATGGCCAGTGAAGGCCTCTTCCAGGCAGAAATATGCGAAAAAAAATAATCCTGACTTCTTTGATAGCGTTAGCCAGTCTGAGCCTGAGCTCCTGTAGCCAGCCTGCATCAATAAACCAGAATAAACCATTACAAACAGCCCGTGTTTCTGACGGGCAAATAGTTGATTTAAAAAGCAATAAAACCATTACCAAACAAGAGCTTTTGGCTGAGCTTGCCGTTGCCCGGCAGCTTATTATTGGCGAAAAACACGATAATGCCGGACATCATCAGATTGAGCTCTGGCTTATTCAAAACCTGCCCACCCGGCGACCACAGGGGAGTGTGCTGCTTGAGATGCTGACGGCAGACCAGCAGCCCCGCGTTAACCAGGTTAAACGCTGGCTGAAAGATGATCCCGTGGTCCGGGATGGCCGTATTCAGGAACTGCTTAACTGGCAAAAAGGGTGGCCCTGGGAGATGTATGGCGACATAGTCATGCAGGCATTACGTGCGCCTTACCCTCTGCTCAATGCCAACATTGACCGGGATCGGGTAATGGCGCTGTACAAAAAAAACGAATTTCCTGAAGGGAAAAAATCCACAGCACCTGCGGTACAAGAAGCTCTGCGCGAAACCATCATAGCCATGCATGAAGGCAACATTGAAGGCCAGCAACTGGCGTCAATGCTCTCTGTTCAGCAACAGCGGGATCGCTACATGGCCCGCCAGCTTCTGGATGCCCCGGCTCCGTCGTTGTTGATTGCAGGAGGTTATCACGCGTCAAAAAGCATCGGCGTACCGTTACACATAGAAGATCTCGCCCCCGGCACCCAGCCTGTGGTACTGATGCTCGCAGAAAAAGGGATGAACATCACCGTAGATCATGCTGACTACGTGTGGTTCGTGACGCCAGACACTGCAAAACGGTAAACCATGGATGATGAATATTCTCTACCTTCCACGACCGGCAAAATGGAGCGGCTGGTTTATCTGTTCACTGCTGCTTCATGGACTGCTTTTCCTTGCGTTTGTCTGGCGGTTTTCCGACATACAGCCCGCCACGCCTCCTGCCCCGGCGATAATGCTGCAATGGGCCGATAATATCGAGGCTCCTTCTTCTCCTCTTCCGCTTCCGGTGGGAATCGCTCAGCAGGAATCCGCAGCGGCAGAAGAAAAGCAGCAGGCTGAGGACAGGCAGCAGCGTCCTGTCACTGAAGACAGGGATGCGACCATTGAAATAACCAGGAAGAAAAAGGCATCCGACGGGGAAAAGAAAAAGCCACGTCCGCCACGTAAGATAAAGGATCAAACCAGCGACAGCAGCCACGCAGCCGTTTCCAGTAATGCCGCGCCTCAGGCCCCGGTCGAATCATCCCGTATTGCTGCGCCTTTCAACAGTGACTCAGCGAAGCGAGACAATTCCGGTGCATCCTGGGAAAGCAGAGTGAAAGGCCACCTTAACCGTTATAAACGTTACCCAGGCGATGCCAGAAAACGCGCACGAACCGGCACAGCCATAGTGACTTTTACCGTTAACGCGGAAGGCACCGTTGTCAGTAATTCTCTGGCAACGTCTTCGGGAACCCTCTCTCTCGATCGCGAAGCTGTTGCCGTTTTAGAACGCGCTCAACCACTTCCCAGACCACCAGCTGAAATATTAGAGGGAGGCTTCTTTAAAGTAAAAATGCCGATTACCTTTGATCTGACGGAGTTAAGGGAAAATTAGCGACTCTGGTTCGCTTAACTGAAATTTGATATTCATTTTTATGCTGAACATTTTATCAGACTTCACTGCTGTCGAAAAAATCAAGAAAACGTCAGAGAAGTTTTATTAAAAAATAAACAAAGATCTGGATCTTTTATTTATTACGATACTTCTAAGGATATTTATGAACGTTATTAAACTGGCCATCGGCTCAGGCATATTATTGCTCAGCTGCGGCGCTTACGCACAATCCATCAGTGAAAAAACAGGTACCGATAAAAAAGGAGCGGCAGAATTCAGCCCGCTCAACGTTTCTATCGGGAAGACGACCAGTGAGCAGGAGGCTCTTGAGAAAACAGGCGCGACCAGTTCCCGGACAACGGACAAAAACCTGCAATCACTCGACGCAACGCTGCGCAGCATGCCCGGTACTTATACCCAAATCGATCCAGGCCAGGGAGCAGTAAGTGTGAATATTCGCGGCATGAGCGGATTTGGCCGCGTAAACACTATGGTGGACGGTATCACCCAAAGTTTTTACGGCTCCTCAACCTCCGGTACCACTGCACATGGCTCAACCAACAATATGGCTGGCGTACTTATCGACCCTAATTTTCTGGTAGCAGTTGATGTTACGCGCGGCGACAGCAGTGGCCCGGCAGGAGTCAACGCCCTGGCCGGTAGTGCAAACATGCGTACTATTGGCGTTGACGATGTGATATTTAACGGTAATACATATGGCCTTCGTTCACGTTTCTCAGTTGGCAGCAATGGGCTTGGGCGCAGCGGAATGATCGCCGTCGGTGGAAAAACCGACGCTTTTACGGATACAGGCAGCGTTGGCGTTATGGCCGCTGTGAGCGGCAGTTCTGTTTACTCTAATTTCTCAAATGGCTCTGGAATTAACAGCAAAGAGTTTGGTTATGATAAATATATGAAGCAGAACCCAAAATCCCAACTGTATAAAATGGATATCAGACCAGACGAATTTAACAGCTTCGAACTTTCCGCTCGAACCTATGAAAATAAATTTACACGTCGTGATATAACCAGTGACGACTATTACATTAAATATCATTACACCCCTTTTTCTGAATTAATTGACTTTAACGTAACGGCCAGTACCAGCCGCGGTAATCAAAAGTATCGTGATGGCTCGCTGTATACTTTCTACAAAACCTCAGCGCAAAATCGTTCTGACGCGCTGGATATCAACAATACCAGCCGGTTCACTGTCGCGGACAATGACCTGGAGTTTATGCTGGGCAGCAAACTGATGCGTACCCGCTATGACCGAACCATTCACTCAGCGGCGGGCGACCCGAAAGCGAATCAGGAAGCGATCGAGAACAATCCGTTCGCACCCTCCGGTCAGCAGGATATTTCAGCGCTGTATACCGGGCTGAAGGTTACGCGCGGCATCTGGGAGGCAGATTTCAATCTCAACTACACACGTAACAGGATCACAGGGTACAAGCCCGCCTGCGATTCACGCGTTATCTGCGTGCCACAGGGTAGCTACGATATTGACGATAAGGAGGGTGGCTTCAACCCTTCAGTTCAGCTTTCTGCTCAGGTAACACCATGGCTTCAGCCGTTCATTGGCTACAGCAAATCCATGCGCGCCCCGAACATCCAGGAGATGTTCTTCTCTAATTCAGGAGGCGCATCCATGAACCCATTCCTGAAGCCTGAACGTGCAGAAACCTGGCAGGCGGGTTTTAACATTGATACCAGAGATTTACTGGTCGAACAGGATGCCCTGCGCTTTAAGGCTCTGGCGTACCGCAGCAGGATCCAGAACTACATCTACAGCGAGTCTTATCTGGTTTGTTCTGGAGGTCGTAAATGCAGTATGGCTGAGGTGATTGGCAATGACTGGGAGGGCATGAGCGATGAATACAGCGACAATATGTACATCTACGTTAACTCGGCAAGCGACGTTATCGCAAAGGGCTTCGAACTGGAGATGGATTATGATGCAGGTTTTGCCTTTGGCCGACTCTCTTTCAGCCAGCAGCAAACAGACCAGCCAACCTCCATCGCCAGCACCTACTTTGGCGCAGGGGATATGACCGAACTGCCCAGAAAATACATGACGCTGGATACCGGTGTTCGCTTCTTCGATAACGCGTTGACCCTGGGCACTATCATAAAATACACAGGCAAAGCTCGTCGCCTGTCGCCTGATTTTGAGCAGGACGAACATACCGGCGCAATAATCAAACAGGATTTGCCGCAGATTCCAACGATTATCGATCTCTATGGTACTTACGAGTACAACCGCAATCTGACACTGAAACTTTCGGTACAAAACCTGATGAACAGAGATTATTCGGAGGCGCTGAATAAGCTCAACATGATGCCGGGTCTTGGTGACGAGACCCACCCGGCCAATTCCGCGCGTGGCAGAACATGGATATTTGGCGGGGACATTCGTTTCTGATGACAATTTCCGCGAGGTTCAGACAGTACGTTTTCTCTCTTATGTCAATTTTATTGCAGGAACGAAAAATGAATATTTTCACTTTATCCAAAGCACCGCTATACCTGTTAATTTCACTATTTTTACCCACGATGGCCATGGCTATCGATCCACCTGAACGCGAACTTTCGCGATTTGCCCTGAAAACGAATTACCTTCAGTCCCCTGATGAAGGCGTCTATGAACTGGCGTTTGATAATGCCAGTAAAAAGGTGTTTGCAGCAGTCACCGATCGTGTAAATCGTGAAGCCAATAAAGGCTATCTGTATTCGTTTAATTCAGATTCGCTGAAAGTCGAAAATAAATACACGATGCCATACCGGGCATTTTCGCTGGCGATAAATCAGGATAAACATCAGCTCTATATCGGACACACCCAGTCAGCGTCCCTGCGTATCAGTATGTTTGACACCTCAACCGGCAAACTGGTAAGAACCAGTGACAGGTTAAGTTTTAAAGCGGCAAACGCTGCAGATTCGCGTTTTGAGCATTTGCGCCATATGGTTTACAGCCAGGATTCCGATACCCTGTTTGTGAGTTATAGCAATATGCTGAAAACGGCCGAGGGCATGAAGCCTCTGCATAAGCTGTTAATGCTCGACGGGACGACGCTTGCCTTAAAAGGCGAGGTTAAGGATGCTTACAAAGGTACAGCGTATGGTCTGACGATGGATGAAAAAACACAGAAAATCTACGTTGGCGGAAGAGATTACATCAACGAAATTGATGCGAAAAATCAGACGCTGCTGCGTACCATCCCGTTGAAAGATCCGAGACCACAAATCACAAGTGTGCAGAATCTGGCGGTGGACTCCGCTTCTGACCGTGCCTTTGTGGTGGTATTCGACCATGACGATCGCTCCGGTACAAAAGATGGACTCTATATTTTTGACTTACGCGACGGTAAACAGCTTGGCTATGTGCACACAGGAGCCGGAGCTAACGCGGTGAAATACAATCCGAAATATAACGAACTGTATGTCACCAACTTCACCAGCGGCACCATCAGCGTAGTGGATGCCACCAAATACAGCATCACCCGTGAATTTAACATGCCGGTCTACCCAAACCAGATGGTGTTATCGGACGACATGGATACCCTTTACATTGGCATCAAAGAAGGCTTTAACCGCGACTGGGATCCAGATGTGTTTGTAGAAGGGGCTAAAGAACGCATTCTGAGCATTGATTTGAATAAGTCGTGATCGGACCGTTCCCCCGTCAAACTGGCCGGGGGAACGGCAAACCAGCGAAGTACTGTAGTCCGCCGCGTCAGTGGGTTCCCGGATGGCGGTTTCTCTTAATCCAGGCCAGCCACTTAATTCAGTACAAATTTCTCAATTGCGTATGCCACGCCGTCTTCCAGGTTGGATTTGGTGACAAAATTAGCCACCTCTTTCACCGACGGAATCGCGTTGTCCATCGCCACACCCATGCCTGCATATTCGATCATCGCGATGTCGTTTTCCTGATCGCCAATCGCCATGATTTCTTCCGGCTTGATCCCCAGCGCATCGGCCAGCGACTTCACGCCAGTGCCTTTATTGACGCGTTTATCCAGGATTTCGAGGAAGTACGGCGCACTTTTTAACACGGTATATTTCTCTTTTACTTCCGCCGGAATACGCGCAATGGCCTGATCAAGGATGACGGGTTCATCAATCATCATCACTTTCAGGAACTGCGTTGCCGGGTCCATTTTCTCCGCTTCACAGAACACCAGCGGAATGGTGGCGACATAGGATTCATGTACGGTGTAGTAGCTGATATCACGGTTTGCGGTGTACAGCGTGTTGCGATCCAGCGCGTGGAAGTGTGAGCCGACTTCGCGGGACAACTTCTCCAGAAAGCGGTAATCGTCATAGCTCAGCGCCGTTTGCGCAACGGTACTGCCATCGCCCGCTTTCTGCACCAGCGCGCCATTGTAGGTGATGCAGTAGTCGCCGGGTTGTTCCATGTGAAGCTCTTTCAGATAGCTATGGACACCCGCATACGGACGGCCAGTGGTCAGCACCACGTTAACGCCACGGGCGCGCGCGGCGGCAATCGCCGTTTTTACCGCAGGTGAAATGGTGTGATCGGGCAGCAAAAGGGTGCCATCCATATCGATAGCAATGAGTTTGATAGCCATGAGTTCCCCGGATTAAATGAGTCCGTCCTCATGCTAACGCGATTCCGCTCAAAAAACAGCAACGAAAAGGGGGATGGAAAGGGGAACCGGGATTCCCCTTTTGCAGATCGGTTGTAGGCCGGATAAGGCCTAAGCCGCCATCCGGCAGCTTAGGCTGATGAACTGCCTGATGGCGCTTCGCTTATCAGGCCTACAGGAGAGGCCTACAAGCTGATTAGATATCGATGTTTGCCGCTTTCAGGGCGTTCTCTTCGATAAAGGCGCGACGCGGTTCAACGGCATCGC
>ERZ1106981.640-NODE-640-length-22861-cov-4.356354_pt1 | contig 22861 bp, 15 predicted proteins | sample MGYA00403692_ERZ1106981 | MGnify/ENA primary metagenome ERZ1106981 (study PRJEB35170, sample SAMEA104062431) | human gut metagenome | biome: human gut; feature: human-associated habitat; material: faeces | place: Denmark | collected 2012-06-22 ... | reverse complement strand
CATTGTTCTTGTTGTTCGACGTACAGCGTCAGACGATTCTCGACCTGATGGCAGGAAAAGCGGAACCTTCCGCCTTACTGCCTTTCCAAATGCCTGCAGACATGCGCACGGTAGAGGAGCAGGCGGAGGATACTCCACATGATATGCGTTGTTATCACGATGCCGACGGTCATGTGTACGATTATACATATGGACTGAACTGGAAGGGTGTGATAGACGATGAGCGAGTGAAGAAATACAAGTAATATCCGTTTTTCAGTTTTCAATAAAAGTTCTGCACGTATGTCGGCTGATTCACTCGCTGGACACGTGCAGAACTTCTTTTTTATTCTAAAGTCCGGAAGGCTTACGAAACACTTCTCCTTCTTTTGCCGGTTTGCCCAGCAAAGGCAGACCTTCTTCATCCCAACCGATGGGTTGCATCCGTAAAGAACGGCTATCCACCATAAGCATATCATGAAGTGAATTACGCACCAAATAAAGCATATACCACTCTTTATAATCCGGCGAAGGGACAAAACATATATTGCCGGGAGCGTATGCGTTATTTTCGGGCGATTGCCTGAAAACCGGTTCAGACAATTTAGTCCATGAAGCCGGAGAAAGTGGGTCGCTGTCGGCATTAGCAACTAATAATCCTATGCAGTGATAGGGAGTCCAGTTGGCACTAGCGGAATAATAAACAAGAAGTTTGTCTTTATCGCGGGAATGAAAAAGAAAAGGCATCTCGTTGACGTAGACCGGATAGGCAGCTTTATTCCCATCAGTTCCCACCCATTGGCATTCCCATTCATACTTGGGTTCAGATATCAGGACACGTTCGGATGCCAACGTCCACGGGTCGGACATTTCGGCAATATACAAGCATTGCATTTCCTCAAAGATACGCTTGTTTTTCCAGCCGCTCCAAAGCAAATACAGTTTGCCTTTATGTACAAACGGATGCCCGTAAATAGCAAGATTATTGTGAGGATCGGTAGAAATTTTGCCTTTCAATACAAATTCTCCTTCCAACGGGTCGGGGGAAGCATTTTCCAGTACATGCAACTGGCGGTTGTCCGAATCGCCGTCGTCCATGCTAAAATACACATACCATTTTCCATTGATATAATGTATCTGTGGGTCCCAAATATGAGAATAAGATTGACTGTCGTCCACCGGCCATATCGTTTTGGTAGGTTCATGCGTTATTTCAGTAATGTCTTTCAATGCCCACAAACAGATTTTATCATCCACTCCGCGAATGTAATAATACATACCGTTATGGAACAGGGCACCAAAAGCCGGACCGCCAATCGACAAAAGCGGATTCGTATAACAGGAAGCGGAATCTATGGTTCCCGATGCGTGAGATGTTGTTGCTTTATGCTGGCAGGAGAAGTTACAGAACAAACAAGCCAATATCCCCACAATATGTATAAGACGTATCATAAGAAATGAACTTTAAGGCTAAAAACTGCGACAAAGGAAATATAAAAAAAGCAAATATCCGCATTCTAACAGGATTTTATTCCTTGCAGGCAGAATTTTAGCCTTAATAGGCAAAATTTTAGCCTTTATTCATCCGGAGATTTAACACTTTTGCAAAGTGAACATGAAAAACAATTTAAGAAACATATAAATATTGTTCTATATGAAAATAGTAATGAAAGAGATGGCGAAGTATTCGTACATCTATGGGGTGTTAATCATGTGGGTGTGTTGCACCGGCTCTTATGCCCAATGGAAACCTGCCGGTAACAGAATCGTTACAGAATGGGCAGCACAAGTAGACGTAAGTAATGTATTACCCGAATACCCGCGTCCTTTGATGGAACGTACGGAGTGGGTAAACCTGAACGGACTTTGGCAGTATGCCATTCTTCCGTCGGGCAAAGCAATGCCGAAGACGTATGACGGTGAGATTCTGGTACCCTTCGCCGTAGAATCCGCACTTTCCGGTGTAGGAAAAGAATTGGGAGAGAACAACGAGTTATGGTATCGGCGCACCTTTTCCGTGCCTTCCCACTGGAAAGGACAACGGGTATTGCTGAATTTCGGAGCGGTAGACTGGAAAACCACTGTATGGGTGAACGGAACCAAACTCGGTGAACACTGCGGCGGATTCACTCCTTTTGCATTCGACATCACACAAGCGCTGAAAAAAGGAGACAATGAAGTAGTGGTGCGGGTATGGGACCCGACGGACAAAGGCAAACAGGCACGCGGCAAGCAGGTAAGCAACCCCGGACATATCTGGTATACACCGGTGAGCGGCATCTGGCAGACCGTATGGCTGGAACCTGTCCCCGAACGTGCCATAGAAAACATCCGGACGACTCCCGACATAGACGGCGGCAAACTGACGGTGGAAACAACGGTGAACAACCCCAAAGCCAACGACCGGATAGAAGTGAAAGTGCTCGACGGCAACAAAGTCATCGCATCCGGCAGTGCATTGAACCATACTTCCGTAGAAATACCGATGCCGGCAGATTGCAAACTATGGTCTCCGGACTCTCCTTCGCTTTATGACTTGGAAATCTCATTCTATGCCGACGGCAAATTGCAGGACAAAGTGAAAAGCTACACCGCCATGCGGAAATTCTCCACGCGAAGAGACGAGAAAGGGTACATGCGCCTGCAACTGAACAACAAAGACATCTTCCACTTCGGTCCGCTCGACCAGGGCTGGTGGCCCGACGGACTGTATACAGCACCGACGGACGAAGCCTTGTGCTACGATATCGAAAAGACCAAGGAACTCGGATTCAACATGATACGCAAGCACCTGAAAGTGGAACCGGCACGTTGGTATGCGCATTGCGACCGTCTGGGAATGATGGTATGGCAGGATATGCCTAACGGCGACAAGAATCAGGACTGGCAATACAAGCAATTCTACTATGGTCCGGAGATGGTACGTACTTCGGAATCGGAAGCTGTCTACCGGAAAGAGTGGAAAGAGGTGATGGACTGTCTCTATTCTTATCCCTGCATTGGCGTATGGACACCGTTCAACGAAGCGATGGGACAATTCAAATCCGTAGAAATAGCTGACTGGACCAAGAAATATGACCCGACGCGCCCGGTGAATCCCGCCAGTGGCGGCAATTATTTCCCTTGCGGGGATATTCTCGACCTGCACAGTTATCCGGAACCCGTCATGTTCCTCTTTGATGCCGACCGGGTGAATGTAATCGGTGAGTTCGGCGGAATCGGCATGGCGCTGAAAGGACATCTGTGGAACGAAGACCGCAACTGGGGATACGGCGACCTGAAAGGCAAAGAAGAAGCAACGGAAGAGTACCTGAAGTATGCCAACCGCCTCAAGGAACTGTCTGCATTGGGACTATGCGGTGCCGTATATACCCAAACAACCGATGTAGAATCGGAAATCAACGGACTGATGACCTACGACCGCAAAGTAGTGAAAATGAACGCGGATGCATTACAGAAAGTCAACAGTGAAGTTTGCCGTTGCCTGGATAATCCGCTTCCTGCAAAAAATTCCCGTTAGTAGACATTAAAATGCATAATTTGCTATTATGACAATTATAAATAAAAGAAATCTGTTTTTCCTAATTTCCGTCTGGCTGTTGTCTACACTTCTGCCAGCGCAGAATGTCACCATATCCACTCCCCATACACAGTTGCTCCTCTCGGCACCAAACGGCGGTACACCGAAACAACTGTATTACGGCTCACGCACCTCCGATGCGGATATCCGAAGCATTTGCGAAACGGCACGCGGGAGAAATGCTTATCCCGTCTACGGAATGGGGTATCCATGCGAAACGACATTGTCCGTCCGCCATGCCGACGGCAACCTGACACTTCAAATGGCAGTAGCAGGCGTAAAAGAAACACGCCTTACAGAAGAAAATGCCACTTTGACGGTGATAGAACTGAAAGACAAAGTGTATCCTTTCTTCGTCAACATCTGCTACAAAGCATGGCAGGATGCGGATGTCATCGAAACATGGACTGAAATCCGTCACGAAGAGAAGAAGCCTGTCCAACTTCAGCAGTTCGCTTCCGCCTACTTGCCTGTCCGCCGTGGCAATGTCTGGCTGGCACATCTTTCCGGTGCCTGGGCAAACGAAGGACAACTCTGCCAGGAAGCGTTGCAACCGGGTATGAAAGTCATCAAAAACACGGACGGGGTACGCAATTCCCAATCGGCACACGCGGAAGTGATGTTCTCGCTCGACGGTAAACCGCAGGAGAACACGGGACGCGTCATCGGTGCGGCACTTTGCTACAGCGGCAACTACAAACTGCGCATTGACACGCAAGAAGACGACTGGCACCATTTCCTCGCCGGCATCAACGAAGAAAACTCCTGGTACAACCTGAAAAAAGAAGAAGTGTTCCGCACTCCCGCATTGGCACTGACCTACAGCGATGAAGGGATGAGCGGATGCAGCCGGAAATTCCACCAATGGGCACGCCTGCATAAACTCGCCAACGGGAACACTCCCCGCAAAATTCTGCTGAACAGTTGGGAAGGCGTCTATTTCGACATCAACGAACAGGGCATGGACCAGATGATGGGTGACATCGCTGCCATGGGAGGCGAACTGTTTGTAATGGACGACGGTTGGTTCGGCGACAAATATCCACGCAAAAACGACTCTTATGCCTTAGGCGACTGGACCGTAGACAAGACCAAACTCCCCGGCGGACTGCAATCATTACTTGACAACGCCCGGAAACACGGCATACGGTTCGGCATCTGGCTGGAACCGGAAATGGCTAATACCAAAAGCGAACTGTACGAAAAGCACCCCGAATGGATTATCAAGGCACCCGAACGGGAAGTGGTATGCGCCCGCGGCGGCACACAAGTCGTGCTCGACCTCTCCAACCCGCAAGTGCAGGATTTTATCGTACAGACGGTGGACGAACTGATGAATTCCTATCCCGACATTGATTATATCAAGTGGGACGCCAATATGTCCATCATCACCCAAGGTTCGCAATACCTGACCAAAGACAATCAAAGCCACCTGAACATCGAATACCACCGGGGTTTTGAGAACGTGTGCCGACGCATTCGCGCCAGCTATCCGCAACTGACGATACAAGCTTGCGCCAGCGGCGGCGGACGTGTCAACTACGGTGTACTGCCCTACTTCGACGAATTCTGGACAAGCGACAATACGGATGCACTTCAGCGTATCTACATCCAATGGGGCACTTCCTATTTCTTCCCCGCCATCGGCATGGGGGCGCATATCAGCGCAAGCCCCAACCATCAGACATCGCGTTCCGTTCCGTTGAAGTTCCGTATTGATGTAGCGATGAGCGGACGATTAGGTATGGAAATACAGCCCAAGAATATGACGGAAGAGGAAAAGGCATTGTGCAGAAACGCTATTGCCGAATACAAGACGATACGTCCCGTCGTACAGTTCGGAGATATTTACCGTTTACTTTCTCCGTATGACAAACAGGGCGCAGCTTCGCTGATGTATGTATCGCCAGAAAAGGACAAAGCCGTATTCTACTGGTGGAAAACGGAACATTTCTGCAACCGGCACTTGCCACGGGTGAAGATGGCAGGACTTGCTCCAGACAAATATTATAAGGTGCATGAGCTGAACCGCATCGACACTGAACCTTTGAAATTTGAAGGTAAAAGTTTCAGCGGTGCATATCTGAATGACAACGGACTGGAAATTCCCTCTACCCACAGAGTGGAACCTTCGAAACAAAACGAATATGCCAGCCGCGTGCTTTATCTGGAAGAAGTAACTCCCTCATTTTCCGACAACCGGATAGAACAACGCCCTCCGTTACGTGTTCTTTGCTTAGGCAACTCTATCACCCGCCACGAATATAAAGCGGACATCGAATGGTTCTCCGAATGGGGCATGGCAGCATCCAAAGAAGAAAACGACTATTGCCATCAATTGGAGAAGATGCTCTCGCAAAACCGTCCCGGCACAGTGGTTACCCCGCTGAACATCGCCTATTGGGAACGCAACTTGAATTGCAGTATCGACTCACTGATTGGTGCTCACACTACAGACAAGGATGTGATCGTTATCCGCCTGGGAGAAAACGTACAAGATAAGGAAGCATTCAAATCAGATATCCTCCGATTGGTGGAATATTGCAAGCGGAAAGCAAACAAAGTAGTCATCACCGGCTGTTTCTGGAAGGATGATGAAAAAGAACGTGCCATCATCAACGCTGCGCATATGTATGGACTCACTTATATTCCGATTGACTGGATAGACCGCTTGTATGATTCACGTCCGAAAGTCGGAGACACTCTTTATGACATACACGGAAAACCATATACTGTAACCAAAGATTTCATCATCGCCCATCCCGATGACAAAGGCATGAAAAAGATAGCAGAAGCAATATATAGGGTTCTCTAATAGCTCCCCGGTTTTTCGTACTTCCATTATTTACACCTGTAGTTTCCACATGATGAGAAACTACAGGTGTATGAATAGAAAATCTCAGTTTAAACCCACCAAACACAATTGAATCAGTTGTCAATATTTATACGACAAATATTCCTTCATGTCATCATTTTATAGATAATATCTTTGGAATTTATTCCATTAATCTTTTATTTTGTACAGAGAAACATAAAATTGTAACATGAGCAAAGAACAAATATTTGACGAAGCATATAAATTGTATTACCGAAAGTGTTTACTGTTCGCCCGGTCTTATACCCATGATATAGTACAAGCCGAAGACATCGTTGCCGAAGCCATGATTGTGTTATGGGAAAAACTCTGCAAAGCGGAAGAAATAGGTGCGACATTACCCTTTCTGATAGGCACTATCCGCAATAAAATACTACAATATTTCCGCAGGGAAGCCTTCAAACTCAAAATCCGCTCCACCCTCGAAGAAGACAGCATGCGCGAATTGCAAATGCGTATATCTACTTTGGAAGAATGCAATCCCCAAGAGCTATACAGCATGGACGTGCAGAGTATATTAAAAGAATCACTGAAAACAATGCACAGCCAAACCCAAACTGTCTTCATGCTCAGTCGTTTCGCTCATAAAACCAATGAAGAGATTGCCCGGGAACTGGGCATTGGAGTAAAAGGAGTGGAATACCACATTACAAAAGCACTGAAAAAACTACGGATAGACCTCAAAGATTTCTATCCTCTTCTGGACGTACTGCTTTAGTCCTTGTTTCCTGTCTCTCCCACTCTCCCTTGCAAAATACGTATATTCATTGCTTTTTCTTCTTAACTACTATACAGCCCCAATAAATTTCTTAATCTTTTTTGAAAAAAATTCATTATTCCGTTAGGGTTATTGCTTTTTCAAGCAACTATTATATAGAACAGCAATAAAATAATGCTATGGAACGAAATGTAATTCTTAAATATCTGCGGGGAGAAACCTCTCCCGAAGAACGCATCAAAATGCTCCGATGGCTGGAAGAAGACCCGGCGCATTTGGAAGAATACAAATATCTGCGCCGGATTTTTGATGCAACCTTATGCAACGAAGAGAATATACCCCTATCTATTCATTCGTCACGCTCCACCAACCGGAGAATATGGATGCAAGTAGCGGCAGCCGTGGCGTTTATCTGTCTTTTTGCAGGCGGAACATGGCTATACACACAGCATCTTTCCGAAAACCAGGCAGAATTGTTAGCTACACGCGATATCCACGTCCCTGTAGGACAACGTACGGAAATCACCCTAAACGATGGGACAAGAATATGGCTCAACTCCAATACAACCCTGCACATAGAAAGCCAAAAAGGAAAAGACCTGCGCCGCGTCTGCCTGAATGGTGAGGCTTACTTTGAAGTAACGCCGAACAAGCACCTGCCGTTCGTAGTGCAGACAGGTTCCCATGAAATTCAAGTATTAGGAACAAAGTTCAGCATATTCGCCTATAAAGACCGGAACGATTTTTCCGTCAAACTTTATGAAGGAGCGGTCGACGTGAGTGACAAGCAAAACGCCACCACTCTCCGTCTCTCTCCCGACGAAGAAGCAAAGATGTCCGACGGCGGACAATTGATAAAAGCCCCCTTCGACAAAACAGAATCACTGCTATGGATTGAAGGTATTTATCACTTCGAAGACACGGACTATGCTTCCATCTTCCGGCAAATGAAAGAATATTATAAGGTAGACTTTGATGTCCGTAATCCCCAAATACTACAATATAAATGTACCTGTAAATTCCGGCAGGAAGACGGTTTGAAACATATTCTGGAAATCCTGCAACGAATCCACCGGTTTGAATACGAATGGAGCGACGATGAACAGACCGTCATTATCCGATAAATTATCACTTTTTCAGTTAACCCTATTCATTATGAAAAACAAAGATCCCGTTTATTTAACTAAAAAACGGTCGGAAGTGCTCCAACACTATCCGACCGTGAAAGTCGTGCATACTTCCCTCGTTACCCAACGGAGAATGAACTCGTTATATTACACAACTTATTAAAACATACAAAGTTATGAATAAAAAAATAACTCTTTTGTTTGGAATAATGTTTTTTATATTAAATACGACTGTTTTTGCACAAAATAAGACAGTTACACTTCACGAAGAACAAAGTTCCATTCAAACAATCCTTTCAAAGATTGAAAAACAGACGAAATATCTGTTCGTCTATGACAAGGCACAAATCGACGTAAAGCGTAAAGTTACGTTGAAAGTAAACAACAAGCCGGTTTCGCAAGTACTGAATACATTATTTGCAGGCACACAGGTCTCTTATACCCAGAACGGAAACAACATCGTACTGACCATCCGGAAAGAGCCTGTCAGGCAATCGTCCGTAAGACTCATAAAAGGAACCATCACCGCCCCGAACGGTGAACCGGTCATCGGAGCCACCGTCAAAGAGAAGGACACCGATAACGGAGTGATTTCCGACATCGATGGAAAATTCTCTATCAGAATACATTCCGGTGCCCAATTAATCATCTCATACGTCGGAATGGTCACCAAAACCATCTCTACAACAGGAAAGAGTTTCCTGTCCGTCACTTTGGCAGAAGACAGCAAAACGTTGGAAGAAGTAGTAGTCGTAGGTTATGGTACGCAAAAGCGTGTCAACCTGACTGGTGCCATCTCCACCGTTTCCAGTAAAGATCTGATTGACCGTCCGGCAACCAGCGCCACACATATGCTGCAAGGTAAAGTACCGGGGCTGAACATCACTACCTCCTCCGGTACGCCAGGCAACAGTGCCAGTATCAACATCCGCGGAACAAACTCCATCAACGGCGGTAGCCCGCTTGTACTTATCGACGGAGTGGAAGGCGACTTGGGACACATCAATCCGGCGGACATCGAATCCATCTCTGTCATCAAGGACGCTTCTTCATCCGCTATCTACGGTGCCCGTGCCTCGTTCGGCGTCGTACTAGTTACGACCAAGGATGGCGGCGAAGGCAAAGTCCGCGTATCCTACAACGGACGGTTCGGATGGACAAGACCTACGGCATCGGTCGATTTTGAGACACGAGGTTACTATTCGGTGAAAACCGTAAACACATTCTGGAACGCCTACACTGGTGTGAACTATATGAGCTATACGGAAGACGATATGTTGGAACTATGGTTGAGAAGGAACGACAAGACAGAAAATCCGTCCCGCCCATGGACCGTGGTAAAAGAGCGCAACGGACGTCCTACATACTATTATTATGCAAACACGGACTTCTGGCATTACCTCTACCGGGAAAACAAACCGATGATGAATCACGACGTCTCTATTTCAGGCGGAACGAAGAAGATGAAGTATCTGTTGTCCGGCGGTTATAACTGGGAAAAAGGTATGATTAAAAAGAGTTCGGACATATTCAAAAAAGCCAATTTCCGTTCCAAACTTTCGTTTGATGTAAATGACTATGTGAATATCAGCAACAATACCTCTTTCTATCATTCCAAATATACTTACCCAGGTGCCGGAGGAAGCAGTAACTGGTATTTTAGTACCAGCCAATTACACGCCTTAGCCTGTTTCCCGACTCAGAATCCCGATGGAACCAGCATATCCAGCCATGCCTTCAATGGTTATCGGATGATGAACAGTTTGCTTACCATACGTGACAAAGACAAGCACAAAGGTGCCGATCGTTTGGATGATTTCAACACAACCACCGAAGTAACCCTCAAACCGGTCAAAGGATTGGAAGTGAAGGCCAACTTTACTTATAATATTACCAACAAGCGTTCCATGAGCCGCTATGTCACCACCGAATATTCACAATATCCCGGTATGGTAGAGACCTACGAAGAGCCTTCAGCGTATACAGAGAACCGTTTGAAAGAGGCTACGGACTATGCGCATTACCTTGCCACCAATGTATATGCCACTTATGGCGGCAATTTTCTGAAAAAGCATAACTATAAGGTGACTGCCGGCTTCAATTATGAAACCAAGTACATGAAAACCAACAGTGCCTATGGTTACAACCTGCTGTCGGAAACGCTGAATGATTTCAACCTTATCGGCGAAGACAGCGAAGGCGAACGCCGCATGGAAATAAAAGGTGGACAAAACGAATACGCCTTAGCTGGCTATTTCGGGCGTATCAACTACGACTACGATGGCAAATACCTAGTTGAATTTAGCGGACGTTACGATGGTAGTTCCCGCTTCAGTTCGAAAGACCGCTGGGGTTTCTTTCCTTCGGCTTCTGTAGGATGGAGACTCTCGGAAGAATCCTTCTTATCTTCTGCTAGGTCTTGGTTGAGCAATCTGAAAGTAAGATATTCCTATGGTAATCTTGGCAATCAGCAGGTGGGGTATTACGACTATCTCCGCACCATTAACATCGGCACGCAGAGTTACCTGTTCGGTGACAAACTGCCCTCCTCCGCTTCCATTTCGGCACCGGTATCCAGCAACCTGACATGGGAAACCGTGGAACACCACAATATCGGTCTGGATGCCAGCTTCTTCAACAACCGGTTAACCTTTACAGGTGAAGCTTATATCCGTAACACCAAAGATATGTTGACCGCAGGTATCTCCCTCCCTGCCACATACGGCACCAGTTCTCCCAGAATGAACAGCGCCGATATGCAAACGAAAGGTTACGAACTTTCATTGGGCTGGCAAGATATGTTCAAGTTGGCAGGAAAGCCGTTCTCTTATCAAGTGAACCTGACTTTCAATGACTATACCAGCGAAATCACCAAATTCAACAATCCAGAGAAAGCATTCGCCAAAGGATATTACGAGGGGATGCGCATCGGTGAAATCTGGGGATACCACATCGACGGTTTGTTTGCTACGGATGAAGAAGCCGCCAGTTACGAAGTAGACCAACGCAGGGTAAATGACATCATCAACAGTTCATCAGGTGCGCTAAAAGGACTTCATGCCGGTGACCTGCGTTTCGCAGATTTGGATGGTGACAATATTATCTCTACCGGTGAAAACACCGTAGACAACCCCGGCGACCGACGCATTATCGGTAACTCCGAACCCCGCTACCAATACGGTGCCAACCTGGCTTTCCAATGGTATGGCTTCGACTTCAGCGTGTTCTTCCAAGGCATCGGACGCATGGATTGGTATCCCGCCCATGAGGCAGAACTCTTTTGGGGACCTTTCAACCGTGCCTACGCTACGTTCCTGCCCAAGAACTTCCTGGAACAATGTTGGTCGGAAGAGAATCCGAACGCTTATTTCCCCCGTCCTCGTGCATACGTAGCTTATGACAATATGGGAGACCAATGTCGTGAGTTGACGGCTAAGAACGACCGTTACCTGCAGAATATCGGTTATTGCCGTCTGAAGAATCTGACAGTAGGTTACACACTACCCAAAAACTGGACGCGAAAAGCAGGAATTGATATGTTACGGGTTTACTTCTCGGGTGAGAATCTTGCCTGTTGGTCGGGCATCAAGACGGACTACGTCGACCCCGAACAAGCCCGTCGGGGAGGTGACTTGAAAGTGTATCCATGGCAGAAAACATTCACATTTGGTATCAATGTCAATTTTTAAAATGAACAATCATGAATAAGAAATTATTAATAACCATATTTTCCTGTTCGCTGACATTAACCTCATGCAGCGACTGGTTGGACAAGCTACCGCAGGACAAGATGTCACCGGAGACATTCTTTTCCAACGAAACGGAGTTACAGGCTTTTTCCAATTCTTTCTATACTTCACTCCCGTCCAGTTCGCTTTACAGAGACGACTTAGACAATATCACCCATGGTTCTGCCGCTTCCATGATGAGAGACGGACGTGTTGTTCCGAGTTCCGGCGGCGGATGGGACTGGGGAAACTTACGTAAGTTCAATACGTTGCTCGAATATTCGGTGAATTGCGATGATGGTGGTGTACGAACACGCTATGATGCCTTGGCACGTTTTTTCCGCGCTTACTTCTATTTCGATAAGGTCCGCACATTCGGCGATGTACCCTGGTATGACAAGCAAGTCAGTTCCGATGACGAAGCGCAGCTCAAGAAGCCGAGAGACTCGCGCGAGTACATCATGCAACGTATGATAGAAGACATCGATTATGCCATTGCCAACCTTTCGGAAGACCGCTCTCTATATCGCATCACCAAATGGACTGCGTTGGCACTCAAGTCACGTTTCTGTCTCTTCGAAGGTACGTTCCGCAAGTACCACAATGTCTCCTATCCGGAACATTCGTGGGAGTATTACCTGGAGCAGTCCGCAGCAGCTTCTTTAGAACTGATGGAGAAAAGTGGCTACTCGCTCTACACGGAAGGCGGAAAAGACGTATGCTATCGTAACCTGTTTTCTTCGCATAGGGCACAGGGATGCGAAGTGATTCTGGCGCGTAATCTGAATGCAGAATACAAAGTGTATTGCGATGTCGGCCAGTACCTGACCAACAAAACATTCGGACGTCCGGGAGTGACCAAGAAGATTATCAACAGCTACTTGATGAAAGACGGCACCCGCTTCACAGATAAAGCCGGCTACGAGAAAATGAGCTTCACCGAAGAGTGCCGCAACCGCGACCCGCGCATGGCACAATCCATCCGTACACCGGGATACACACGTATCGGTTCGACCCAACAAGTTGCCCCCGACCTTGCCACCAGCATTACCGGCTATCAGCCTACCAAGTTTTTGGGAACGGAAGCACAGGATGCAGGTGGAGCCAGCGACAACGACCTGATTATTTTCCGGCTGGGCGAAATCTACCTGAACTATGCAGAAGCACGTGCCGAATTAGGAAAACTGACGCAAGCCGACTTGGACAAGACCATCAACAAACTGCGCGACCGCGTTGAAATGAAACACCTCAACATGAATGTAGCAAACGCCAATATAGATCCTTACTTGGACAATATTGCCACCGGCTACATCGGAGTGACAGGCATCAACAAAGGAGTGATTCTGGAAATCCGCCGTGAACGGAGTATCGAGCTGTTGCAGGAAGGTTTTCGGACCCATGATATCCTGCGTTGGAAAGAAGGACAAATCCTGACGCAACGTCTCTTAGGTATCTACTTTGAAAGTATCAACCAAGAGGTCGACTTAGATGGTGACGGAAAACCGGATGTCTGTCTGTACGAAGGAGCAAAACCCGGCGACAAAGACGGAGTGACCTACTTGCAAGTGGAGAAAGACATCATCCTGAGCAATCGTAACTACGGCTACATCGAACCGCATAGAGACACGAAACTTTCGTTCAACGAAGAGAGAGATTATCTTTCACCGATACCCAGCAATGAACGAACCTTGACGGGTGGTGCCCTGACGCAAAATCCAGGTTGGGAAGACGGATTGCATTTCGACTAAATTGGATTATAAAAAAGAACAAATGTTTAAAATAAGAATTATGAAAAAGAACATATTTTATAATATCCTCTGCTGCCTGCTGACACTATGCATCACCGGATGTACAGACAATGAAGGACAGCAGAAAGCAACGTTGGTAGCCATCCGCCCGGCAATAGGGACAACCGGTACGGAAGTTACCTTGTATGGCGAAGGATTCCATCCCGTAGCATCAGAAAATATCATACAAGTGTATGGCGAAACAGCAGAAGTAACGGAGGTAAATCCGAATGAATATATCAAATTCATCGCACCGGAAAATCCGTTAGGCTCGTTCCCCGTGATGCTGACCATCAATGGAAAGACGTATACCGGCTCCAAATTCACTTATCGCGACCTGAACAGTAAAATCAAGGTATCTACTTTCTGTGGAGGTAGTTATGGTTCTGCCACCGGTGATAAATTCTCAACCAAATTTGCGAATGTACACGGATTGGCGTGGATTGAAAAGGGAAAAACCATAGCTGTAGCCGATCGCGGTGTCCATTCTGTGTTGAGTATCGATTCGAAAGGAAACAGCAGTTTCCTAATAGGTGGAGAAAACAATCCACTGAAAGACAAACACCCTTGGAGAATGACCGTACATAATGGAATACTATACATCGCTTGTAAAGCAGGAGGATTGTACACTTATGACCTGGTTACAAAAAATGTGGAAAAACTATGCGAACCGGGTTCCAACACACAAGATGTGAAATTCGACAAGACAGGCAATATGTTTGTACTTTGCCGTGAAGCCGGAATTTTCCGTGCTGAAGCAGGAAAATTCAACTCTCCGAAACTATGGGTGAACTTCCAGGAAGAGGAAGGAGTGGCACAGATACACGCTATGGAATTTGACCCCGAAGGAAACCTGATTGTCAGCAGTAACGACAGAGGACAATTCTTCATGGTGACTCCGGAGAAGGAAATCATCTGTATTGCCGGCTCGGAAAAGGGTGACTCAGACGGTACGTCCGGCAATCCGAGAAGCGCCAAGTTCTATCAACTGTATGGTTTTGCCATCGATTCAGAAGGTACTATCTATACGGTAGACGGAAACGACGGCAATGTGGGAAGCGGTCAGAAGATAAAGCGCATCACACGCGGCAAGAAAGGTTATGAAGACGGTACAGTCGTTACCTTGGTTGGTTCCGCCGGTGGAGCAATTGTAGACGGTAGCGTGGATGAGGCGGTATTTGGCAATCCGTACGATATTATCCTGGACGAGGCGAACCGTGCCTTATACGTAAGCGACCGTAGCAACAATGCTATCCGGAAAATTGAGTATTAACATAAACAGAAAAAGAAATGAAAAAGAACTTTTTTTATATATTAGCCTATACACTGTTGCTCGGAATCGGCGGTTGCTCGGACGATGACGAACCAATCGTCCCCAAAGAACTGAAGATTTTCTCGATGACTCCTACCGAAGGAGTGGCAGGCGACGAGGTGACTATCACCGGTCAAGGATTCAGCATTGTGCCATCCGAGAACATCGTCACGTTTAATGGCGAACGGCTTACAGCCATAGAGACTTCGGTCACTATTTTGAAGATGTCCGTACCTCACAATCAAAAAGGAACCTTTCCATTGATGATTACCGTTAACGGACAAACTGCAGAAGGCCCCTCTTTCACTTACACCGAGGCTTCGTATGACGTAAAGCTGGAAGTGAACGAACTGGAAAAGACGTCAGGTTATGCAGGTGATGAAATTGTCATTACCGGTAAGGGCTTCAGCACGACAGCCGAAGAAAACGAAGTATATTTCGGTGAAAAAGCCGCCACCATCACTGCTTGCACCACTACCTCGCTGACAGTGACTGTTCCAAAACTAGAACCGGGCAATTACGAACTCACCATAAAATCCGGCGTACAGGAAAACAAATCGCTGACATTTACTTGTCTGGCTATTCCTACACTGAAAGTAGACGACATCAGTCCGTCATCCGGACGCGAAGGTACCGAAATCGTCATTACCGGAGAAAATTTCAGTACCGTAGCAGAGGAAAACAGCGTAACCATCAACGGAAAACCGGCAGAACTGAAGAGTGCTTCGGAAATGGAACTGAGAGTTATCGTTCCTGCCAATGAATTAGGTAGTTATAAAGTCAAAGTGACCGTGAAGAACCAGACAGTAGAAGGACCGGAGTTTGAATATATCAAACCAGAATTGACATACACGGTAAGTAGCAATATTTACACAGGAGAAAAACTGGGCGGACTTACAGGAATGGCAATCTTGCCCGACGGTCGCATAGCTGTTGCACAACGTGGCGATGCTCATGTTATCTTGGCATTCGACCTACAAAATAAGACGAAGAGTGTGTTGTGTAACAAATACGCCGATGCACATCCTTGGAATATCGCTCTCAACCACATCGACCAAAAGCTCTACATAGCCTACAAAGGTAAAGGAGAAGTCGGTAGAGTGGATCCATCGAAAGGTGATGGACAGGAGGTAGAAATCCTTATCACAGGGCTTCCCAATGTAATGGATGTAAAATTCGATACACAAGGCAATATGTATGTATTGTGCCGTGACGAAAAGAAAGTCTACAAGTATCCGAAAGATAACTTCAACAACAGCTCCAAGCAATTATTTGCAACTGTTGGAGCGAACTCAGAAGGGCTCTATTCCATGGACTTCGATACAAACGGCAATCTGATTGTCGGTGCACAGAGAGACGGTCTCTATGCTGTCGCCCCGAATGGAACAGTCACCAAAATTGCCTGTGACGGTAACGGAAATACGGATGGCGAAGCAAACAAACCGATGACAGCCAAACTTATACAACCGGAAGGTATCGTGGTCGATAAGACACGTAATGACATCTATTTCACCGATGGATATAACAACAAGATCAGACGTATCCGCCCAGGCAAGAACGGATATACCGATGCCACTGTCAGTACAATTGCTGGCTCTGGAACGAAAGGCAATCAGGATGGCGATGGCGCAACCGCACAACTTGCGATGCCTCACGGTATAACGATGACTGCAGATGGCAACACCATCTATTTCTCAGACTTGGATAACTATATCATACGAAAAATTACAATCACAGAGAAAGATTAGTTTTAGGTAACATTTGTAGTTTTGAAGGTATGCCACGCTACCTGATTTTCTAATGAAGGGAGTTAAGGTATACCTTCTGTTTCAATGAACTGATTTATTCACTATTTAAAATAAAAAAATATGCATTATTTAAGAACATTAACTTGCTTATGGAGTTTACTTGCAATTCTTGTTTTAGCCTGTTCCTCCAGTAATGAAGATAACATTGAAAATGGAACAAAGAACGACCCAAAAACAGAAAACGAACTTTACAAGATGTTGCAAGGAAGTTCCACTGTAAAGAACATTCAGACATGGACTGAAAAGGAACTGTCTGAAGGTGTTACGTATGCCAAAACTCAAGTAGTCAAGGCTTCCGAACGTCCGGCCACTATATATCTTGTAAAGATGGCTGGCGATGCAACTAATGCTGCGTTGAAAACCGGGCTTGATGTTCCGACAGCAAACGACCAGTTCCCTTACCAAATGAGATATCCATCGGATATAGCAGAGAAGTTTGACAAAACCGACGAGAATGTGGTAGCCTTAATTGGTGGTGATTTCTCAAGATGGTTAGACTATCAGTTAGAAAATCCACACCCCATTGATTTCGGTACCCGCGGACCGGTTCATCATCGCGGACAAGTGTTGCAAGACCACTTCGTACCGGAAGAAGGGTGGGTACACCAAGCACTGAGCTTCTTGGGTGTAGACAAGAACGGTAAGGTACTCATAGGTGATGCAGCCGACTATGCAACCATGAAAGACAATCTTCAGGAATGTACCGGCGGTGGTTACCGTACGTTACGCGATGGAAAGATATGTAAAGGATTTGATATCAAATATAATGGAAATTATGTTCCTCTTGAAGACAACTATCCGTTCTCAAGTGTAGGTTATCGAGACGATGGTACAGTTATCATGATGATTGTAGACGGACGTTCGACCATTTCTACAGGATTGACTTACGCCGAAGCCGGTGAATTGATGAAATCGATGGGATGTACCAATGCTCTCATGCTAGACGGTGGCGGTTCGGCACAGATGTTGCTAAAAAATGAGAAAACCGGAAAATTCACTCTTCAGAACAAGGCTACGGATGGCGGTCAGCGTCAAATGCGTACTTATTGGATGATAACAGTAAAAAAGTAAGAATAAGATAATAAATGGGCAATATTATGAAAAAGGTAGGAAGATATTTTCTTTTAATGGCTGCTATCATGACAATCAGCTCTTGCGTTTCTACACCCCCCAAAAAAGGACAGTCGGAAGCACAAGATGACTATTATGTAGCAGCTTACATTTGGCCATCGTGTCACAACGATCCGAGAGGACGCGATACGTTATGGAGTGAAGGTATTGGCGAGTGGGAAGTCATTCAAAAAGGTACTCCCCGTTTCGAAGGACACTATCAGCCAAAGGTACCTTTGTGGGGATATGAAATGGATGATGACACGCAAGTAATGGAAAAATGGATTGATGTGGCAACTGCGCATGGCATCAATATGTTTATTTTCGATTGGTATTGGTATGATGGGAAGCCTTTTTTGGAAAGCACCGTCAATAACGGATTTCTGAAAGCCAAGAACAATGAAAAGATGAAATTCTATTTGATGTGGGCCAATCATCATGTGGCACACAATTATTGGAATGTACACCGTTATAAGGATGACAAGTCACGCTTGTGGAATGGTACGGTGGATTGGGATAATTTCAAGATCATAGTGGGTCGGGTTATAAGCCAGTATTTCCACAAACCGAATTATTTCAAGATAGACGGTTGTCCGGTATTCTCTATCTTCGGCTACTATGAGCTGATTGAAAGCTTTGGAGATGCCCAAGGAGTGAAAAAGGCAATGGATTACTTCCGTGAAGAGGTGAAAAAGGCTGGATTCCCGGACTTGCACCTTCAGCTTATCGGTGATGGCTTCCCTTTCTCCGAATTTATGGAATTAGTGGCCACGGTGGGTGTCAACAGCGTAACGAAATACAACTGGGGATGGCCTTATGAGGAAGACTACGTGGCATGGGGCACAAAAGCTATGCAACGTAGAGAACAATGGACGCAGGCTTTGGATTCTCTTGGAGTTCCCTTCTTCCCCAATGCATCTATCGGTTGGGATGATTCTCCCCGGTTCCCGAATAAAACAGTCAAGGACATTGTGCATTATAATGATTCGCCCGAGAGTTTTGCCGCTTTCTTGCAGAAGACGAAAGAGTATGTAGATCAGCGCCCCGGACGTCCGAAACTGATAACTATCAATTCCTGGAACGAATGGGTGGAGGGTAGCTATCTCTTGCCTGATATGAAGAACGGTTTCGGTTACCTGAATGCAGTGAAGCGGGTAATGAATGGTGAATATGAGTATAAACCCTAAAAAAGTGCGGATTACTGAATAATGGAGAAATTGATACGGTATAAAAAAACATCATACATAATAGTACTTATTTCTTTTCTATTCCATGTTGTCACATCATTCGCTCAACAACGTGATAGTCGTGTGCGTGAGTATCTTTCTCCGACACGTATTGTTTGGCAGCAGGAGAGTCAACTGATACAGGGTGCAGAATATTTGCTTCGACCGGGGCATGGACAAACAAATCTTGTGAATAATGAACTCTGCAAACTTTCGAGTACCGAGCAGAAACATCCAGCTATTCTTTTCGACTTCGGAAAGGAATTGCAAGGCGGCTTGCAAATTGTCACCGGTATGCCGGATTCACATGCTCCTGTTACTATTCGTGTTCGCTTGGGAGAGTCGGTAAGCGAAGCTATGTGTGATATAGACGAAGTGAATGGAGCGACAAACGATCATGCTATGCGTGATTTTGTTATTAGGGTACCTTGGCTTGGAGTCTTGGAAGTCGGAAATTCCGGTTTCCGGTTTGCCCGGATTGACCTTTTGGACGATTCCGCAGAATTGCACCTCAAAGAGATACGGGCTATTTCTGTTTATCAAGATATCCCTTATAAAGGTTCGTTCCGATGCAACGACGAGCGCTTGAACCGGATTTGGCAAACCGGAGCTTATACGGTGCATTTGAATATGCAAGAATATATCTGGGATGGGATAAAACGTGATCGCTTGGTTTGGATTGGAGACTTGCACCCCGAAGTGATGACTGTCAATACGGTTTTTGGGTATAATGAAGTGATTCCCAAAAGTATCGACTTAATCCGTGACTCTACACCACTTCCCAGATGGATGACAATGTGTACGTATTCTCTTTGGTGGATATTGATTCAGAGAGACTGGTATCTTTATCAAGGCAACCTGGATTATTTGAAAGAGCAAAAAAGCTATCTATGTGACTTGTTGCAACTAATAATGACAAGAATTGGAGAAGACGGACTTGAAAAATTCAATGATGATGAAGGTCGCTTTCTTGACTGGCCTTCATGTGAGAATCCGCTTGCTATCAATGCCGGTGTGCAAGCCTTGGTAATACAGGCAATGAAGGCCGGATATGAACTTTGCAGCGTGTTGGGAGAAGACATGTTGGCAACTAAATGTGAAGCCGTACGAAGAAAGATGGTTAATGCTGCTCCCAAAATAATAAAACCATTTCTGAAATCTGGCATGGCTCCGGATGCTCCGGGACAGAAACAGGCGGCTTCATTATTGGCGTTGACTGGGTTGATCTCTCCTAAAGAAGCCAATCAGAAATATCTTTCGGTTAATGGTGGTCATGGATTCTCTACTTTCTATGGCTATTATATGCTTCAGGCAATGGCTGCTGCAGGAAATTATCAGGGAGCAATCGATGTAATCCGCCAATATTGGGGAGCAATGATCGACCTTGGGGCTACAACTTTTTGGGAAGATTTTAATTTGGATTGGTTGCCTGATGCTTCTCGCATTGATGAATTGGTGGCTACAGGCAAGAAAGATATTCATAGGGATTACGGAGATCATTGTTATAAAGGTTTTCGCCATAGTCTTTGCCATGGATGGTCTTCAGGTCCAACCTCTTGGTTGAGTGAACATGTATTGGGTGTGCAGGTTGTGGAACCAGGCTGCCGTGTGGTTCGTATCACACCGCATTTAGGTGATTTGGAGTGGGTGGAAGGAACATTCCCTACGCCTTACGGACAGATTGTTATTCGCCATGAGAAAGGTGCGGATGCAAAAGTGCGAAGTAGGATTGATGCACCGTCTGAAGTAAAAGTTTTGCAATAGCCGGTTGGTGAAATAGGATAAAAGAATATTTACCCGTTCGCTTTTTTGCGGACAATAATAAAAGAATCAAATGAATAAGTTTTTAGTATTATTTTTGTTGGCATTTTCCTTAAGTATTTACGATATACATGCAGAATGTGCAGATAGCTTGGCATTGACGCCGCCTATGGGATGGAGTAGCTGGAACTGTTTTAATAGCGATATCAGCGAACAGAAAATACGTGAAATCGCTGACTTCATGGTGTCTACAGGAATGAAAGACGCCGGATATGAATACCTGAATATTGACGACTGTTGGCAAATAGGGCGTGATGAAGATGGAAATATTATTGTGGATGATAAGAATTTCCCCTCAGGAATGAAAGCTTTGGCAGATTATGTTCATTCTAAAGGCTTGAAGTTTGGAATTTATTCATGTGCCGGAACGATGACATGTGCCGGTCGTCCGGGAAGTTTCGGATATGAGTTTCAGGATGCGCGGACGTATGCTTCATGGGGTGTTGATTACTTAAAATATGACTGGTGTAACAATGAAGGGCGAAACGCACAAGCTGCTTATAAAATAATGAGTGATGCCTTGAAAAAGTCCGGGCGTCCCATTATATTATCAATTTGCGAATGGGGACATAGCAAACCTTGGACATGGGGACAGGGAATCGGGCAACTTTGGCGGACTACTCATGATATAATTAGTGTTTTTAGTGGTACTATTCATTGGGGAGCTTTGGGCATAGTGGAGATTATAGACCAAAATGCGGAATTATATAAATATTCCGGTCCCGGACATTGGAACGATCCGGATATGCTTCAAGTAGGTAATCCCGGACTGTCTATGGAGGAAAATCGTTCACATTTTACAATGTGGTGCATGCTTGCTGCGCCATTAATGGCCGGTAATGACATTCGCAAAATGGACAAGGAAGTTGCTAAAATATTAATGAATAAAGAAGTTATAGCCGTTGACCAAGATCGGTTGGGTAAGCAAGGTCGTCGCTATAAGGTATTTGGCAAAAATGAGATTTGGGTAAAACAATTATCTGGCGATGAGATTGCCGTTTGTCTTTTCAATCGTGATGATCACTTTTCTTGGAACTTGGACATCGACTGGCAGAAAGAAGACTTTTCTTTGGTCGGTGTGAATCTTACCGAAAAGAAATATAAGGTACGTGACTTGTGGAAACAGAAAGATTTAGGGACAGCCGCAGATAAGATGTCCTTTGATGTTCCGGTACACGGCGTTGTTTTGCTCAGACTAACTCCGGAAAAATAAGATATAGTTGGAAATTAGATTGTGTTTGTAGAGTAATGTACATGAAATAAAAAGTAAAAACATCTAATGAATAAGAGCTTATATTTATTTGTTTTATTGCCCGGCTTGCTCTGCAGTTGCGGCGGACTGCGATGGACGGAATCCGTAGAAGACGGCTATCATCTGATTACCCAAAAAGGCGGCGCTACATTAGGATACAGTCCGAAGTCGGGCATCTCTATCATACAGCAAGACGGATATGCATTCAAGGACTTGAACCGCAACGGCAAGCTGGATGTGTATGAGGATTGGCGCCAGTCGGTAGATGTGCGTGTGGCAGACTTGACAGCCCAACTCAGTATGGAAGATATTGCCGGGCTTATGTTATACAGTAGCCATCAGACTATCCCTGTGAACAGAAATGTCTATAACGGGAAAACATACACAGAGAGTGGTGTGCCAGCATGGGAACTGACTGATGAACAAAAGGTATTTCTTGAGAAAGATGGTGTGCGCCATGTGCTGATTACCGCAGTGGAGAGTCCGGAAACGGCTGCCCGTTGGAACAATGCGGCACAAGGTTATGTGGAAGGTCTGG
>ERZ1106981.627-NODE-627-length-23105-cov-39.438134_pt1 | contig 23105 bp, 22 predicted proteins | sample MGYA00403692_ERZ1106981 | MGnify/ENA primary metagenome ERZ1106981 (study PRJEB35170, sample SAMEA104062431) | human gut metagenome | biome: human gut; feature: human-associated habitat; material: faeces | place: Denmark | collected 2012-06-22 ... | reverse complement strand
TTATTATTATATATGAACTCCTATTAAAATGCAAGGCTAAAATGAAACGAATTTCAGCGGACTTTCAAAACAAAAAAGGCGCCGATTTCAACGCCTTTTCCGTTCTGTTTCGATCTGATCCGTCAGACTTTTAACTGTTTTTGACTTTAATCCACAGATCCGCTAATTTCTTTTTCAGGATCTCGTTATGCTTGAACACTTCATCCTTGGCATACCCGACACGCGGCAGATAAGCCGGATTTCCGTCATATTCCCCGCCCGCGGCGCTCATTTCCTCCAGCACGTTCTTGTTGCTGGAAGCGTAGCCGACCGTACTGGAATTATCATAAGAAGCGTCGTCAGTCAGAATGTAATTGATGAATTCGTTGGCCAGCTTCGGACATTTGGCGTTCGCCGGGATGACCATCGCGTCGCTCCACAGGTTCGTGCCTTCCTCCGGCAGCCAGTAGGCCATATCCTCATTTTCCGATAAAATGTAAGCCGCGTCGCCGCTGTAAACGACGGCGATATCCTTTTCGCCGGTGACCATGCCGTCGATGACTTCATCTGTCACATAGGAAGGATCGACCTTCTTATCCATGTCCAGCAGCCATTCATAAGCTGCCTGAATCTCGTCTTCATTTTCTGTGTTCATCGAATACCCCAGCGCCTTAAATGCCATCATAAACGAATCCCGCTCGGAGTCATAGACGAACACATGTCCCTTGTATTTCTCATTGCGCAGCACGTCGAAGCCCTGCGATTCCACATCTGCCGGATCGACGTTGTTCTTGTTGTAGACAATGCCAACCATGCCCCAGAAATACGGTGCGGAATAGGTATTATCCGGATCGTAGGACAACCCCTTGACGCCGTCGGCCAGGTTCGCCAGATTCGGAATCATCGACTTATCCAGCGGCTGAAGCATATCTTCGTCGATCATCCGCTCGATCATGTAGTCGGAAGGCACCAGCACGTCGTACTGACTGCCGCCCAGCAGCTTCGTATACATTTCCTCGTTGGAGGCAAACATCGAGTAATTGATTTTGACATTGTACTGTCTTTCAAAATTGGACAGAACGTTTTCCCCGACGTATTCGCCCCAGTTGTAGACATTCAGCGTGCTGCAGCCATAGACCTCCTGCGGATCGATGTCACTCTTGCCGCCGCCCCCGCAGCCGCCAAGCGAAACGACCATCAGGCCGCACAAACCCAGTTTAACCCAGTTTTTCATTTTTCTTCAATTTCCTTTCTTTCACCAGCGGAATGACGTTGACCAGAATCAGAACAACGGTGATCATCACCACAATGATCGTGGACAGCGCGTTGATGCTCGGATTGATTCGTTTATACATCGAATAGACGTAAATCGAGATGTTGTTGATGCCCGGACCGGTCGTGAAGAACGAGATGACGAAGTCGTCAAACGACATCGTGAAGGCGATCAAAGCGCCGGAAACGATCCCCGGCATGATCTCCGGAACGATCACCTTGATCAGAGCCTGCCATGGCGTCGCGCCCAGATCCAGCGCGGCTTCCGGCAGGTTGGGATCCATCTGGCGGAGCTTGGGCATGATGCTGAGCATGACGTAGGGGATACAGAACGCGATATGCGCCAATAACAGCGTCATGAAGCCGGTTTTAATATTTAACGAGGTGAACAGAAGCATTAAGCCGATCGCCGTGACGATTTCCGGATTCATCATCGGCAGATTGTTGATCTGCAGCGTGAGTTCCTTAACGATCCGCTTGGATTTCGACAGACCGATGGCCGCGATCGTGCCGACGATCGTGGAAACCACCGTCGCGATCACTGCGATGACTACGGTGTAATAGATCGACTCCATAATCGTGCGGTTGGCAAACATCTTTTCATACCATTGCAGCGAGAAGCCGGTGAATTTGCTTAACGACTTACTGTCGTTGAAGGAGAAGACGATGACATAGAGAATCGGCAGATAGAAGAACGCGAGAACCAGCACCAGATAAAACCGGGAGAACAGGGATTTCAATTTTTTCATGCGCGGGTTTCCCCCTTGTTCTCATAGTCGACCTTCTTGGTGATGAACATCGAGATCATGATGATCACCGCCATGATCAGCGAAATCGCCGAGCCGAAGTTCCAATCGCCGGTGGAAATAAAGTAGTTCTCGATCAGGTTGCCGACCAGGACGTAATCACCGCCGCCCAGAAGCTTCGGAATGAAGAAGCTCGATACCGCCGGCAGAAAGACGAGCGTAATGCCGGAGATGACGCCCGGCATCGACAGCGGCAGCGTGACGCGCAGGAAGGTCTGCACCTTGTTGGCGCCCAGATCCTCCGCTGCGGTTAACAGGCTTTGATCCATTTTAGTCAGCGACGTATAGATCTGTAAAATCATAAAGGGAATAAAGTTATAAACCATGCCGACAAACACCTTGAATTCGCTGCTGACCGGAAAGTTCAGCAGAATGCCGCGCCAGGCGTAGGTTCTGACCAGCATGTTGATCCACATCGGCAGCGTGATCAGCAGCACCATGATCGATTTGCGGTTGCCGTCGAGCTTGGCGATGAAATACGCCGCCGGATAGCCTAACAGCACGCAGATGACCGTTGTGATCAGCGCGATCTTTAACGACCGCCACAGCACGTTGGGAAAAATACTGTCGGAGAAAAAGCGGGCGAAGTTATCGAGCGTAAATTGCAGCGTCAGCACGGAGTTGCCCTGCTTGGTGAACGCGTACAGCACGATCAGAAGCATCGGCGCCAGAATCATGATCGCGATCCATACCAGATATGGATACAGCATGCGCGCAAAGGATTTCATAGCGGCTTACACTCCCATCTTGGACATGACGTGAATGTCCTCCGGCGCGAATTTGAGATCGACTTTCTTGCCTTCCTCCTGGAAATCCGTGGTGTGGATCTTGAAGATGCGGCCCTTGGTCGCAAAGGTGATGTCAAAGTCGCCTTCCGCAATCGTTTCCGGATCGAAATCGTATTTCACTTCGCTGATCTCGATCGGACTGTCGTCCTCCAGATCCCAGGCCTCGGCGCTGGCCCACATTTTCAAATCGGTGTTCAGCGCGACGCTCTCTTTGATTTCATCCGGTGTTTTATAGAAGTCAAAAGCGGTAATGCCGATGTTATGCTTGTTATCCTCGACGTACTTCGGTTCGACGACGCTGATTTTAATCGTGATCGAAGTGCCTTTGGAGGTGCCGAAGGTCGCCGGATAGGTACCGGGCTGCGGTTTGATATCATATTCGACGGTAGACAGGGAAATAAATTCATCTTCCTCGTCCCAGGCCTGCGCGTTGGCGCGGGCGATGACATCGGCGTCGGTCATCTCCGCAACGTCCTCCAGGTCCATCGTGAAGTCGTTGGCGGAAATTTTTTCGTTAGCTTCCGGATTTACTTTGTCATGATTGGCCAGGACGTGCATCTTGACCGTTTTCGCGGTACCCGACACGGTCTGGACCATGATTTCGTAATGAACGCCCTTGAACAACAGCGATTTAACCTCGCCGTTGAGGATTCCCTGGCCGCGCGGCACGATGTCGATGTCTTCCGGACGGATCACGATATCGACGTTTTCATTCTTTTTAAAGCCGAAATCCACGCAGTCATAGATCTTATCGTCAAACATGACGCGGTAGTCTTCCTTCATGACGCCGTCGATGATATTCGATTCCCCGATAAAGCGGGCGACGTATTCGTTTTCCGGCTCGTTGTAGATTTCTTCCGGGGTGCCGATCTGCTGGATTTCGCCGTCCTTCATGACGACGATCTTATCAGACATCGTCAGGGCTTCTTCCTGATCATGGGTAACGAAGATAAACGTGATGCCGACTTCCTTCTGAATTTTTTTCAGCTCATGCTGCATTTCCTTGCGCAGCTTGAGGTCCAGCGCGCCTAACGGTTCGTCCAAAAGCAGAACCTCCGGCTCGTTGACCAACGCGCGGGCTATCGCGACGCGCTGCTGCTGACCGCCGGAAAGCAGGGTGACGTTGCGTTTTTCAAAGCCTTCCAGACCGACTAAGGAAAGCATCCGCATGACCTTCTGTTCGATGACGTCCTTGGACTGCTTCTTGATTTTCAAGCCGAAGGCGATGTTTTCATACACGTTCATGTGCGGAAACAGCGCATACTTCTGGAACACGGTGTTGATCTCCCGTTTGTAGGGCGGGACCTGGCTGATATCCTGACCGTCGAAGATAATCTTGCCTTCCGTCGGTTCCAGAAATCCACCCAAAATTCTGAGCAGCGTCGTCTTGCCGCAGCCCGATGGACCAAGCAGCGTGACAAACTCATTTTCATAGATATCCAGATTGACGCCCTTCAAGACGATCTGGCCGTCAAATTCCTTCACGATATTCTTAAACTGAATTAGTTTTTTCATCCGTAAATCCCCTTTCTCATTGGATCTAAAAGATCGGCGGCGTGCAGATCCACAGCACGCGGGCCGGCTGGGCCGAATCATTTTTCAGACAGTGGCTGAACGATCCCTTGACATAAAATGTCTGCCCTTTTTTAACGATATAGACCTTTCCTGTGTCCAGATTGACCAGTTTGATCCGGCCGGACAGCACGTAGCCGAATTCCTCCCCTTCGTGAACAGCGACCTCATGCGACTGGCCCTGCGGCGGCAGTTCCAGCAAAATCGGCTCCATTTCGTTTTTCTGGGCATTGGGCACGATCCAGTGGATCGTACAGTCCTCACGTTCATCGACGAAGTAGTCGTCGTCGGTAAAGACCAGCTTTTCCTCGGTTTCTTCCTGGAAAAACTTCGCCAGCGTCGTCCCCAGCGCTTCAACGATATCCTGCAGCGTCGCGATCGAAGGCGAGGTCAGATTCCGTTCCAGCTGCGACAGGAACCCCTTGGTTAATTCGCAGCGGCTGGCCAGTTCTTCCAGCGTCAGGTTGTTCTTCGTCCGCAGCTGTTTGATCCGATATCCGATATCCATCCAACCCCTCCTTTTTCGCTTCGATGTTTAGTAACACTAAACTTCTCGGAAGCATTTAATAAACACAGATATTATTATACATACGCGCCTGTAAAATTCAATAGTTTTAAACAAAAAGATTACTGCCGTTAAACTTTTTTTCAGGATTCAGGTCAGCGCGGACCTGCGGCGGCTAAGTTTATCAGCGTCGCGAGGATGGACAGCGGCTGAATTCTGACGGATTGTCTATTCGCAGCGTTCTGCTTTCTAAGAAACTTTGTCCTTCAATCCATTCTGGAATACGCGGCTGCGTTCTCCTTTGCCAGCGCTCCCCGCCCGGGATCAGATGCTTCCGACTTCTGCTTTAACCTCACCAATGACCGCCGCTGATCTTGCCCTGCTTTCCAGTTCTTTGCCTGTAACCAGTTTTCCCTGATCTGTCCGCTTCATCCCTGCTCTCGCTGATCAGCCGAGAATAAAAAAAACCGGATACATGGAGTACCCGGCTTTGTAAAACAATCTGAGAATTAATTGGACCGCAACAGACGATTTACAGCAAACCGTCGATCATGTTTTCCAACATGTTTTTCGGCTGGAAGCCGACGCTCTGCTTTACGGCTTTTCCGCCCTTGAACGCGATTAACGTCGGGATCGACATGACGCCGTAGCGCTGCGCCAGATCCTGCGACTGATCGACATTCACTTTCACGATGTCCAGCTTGCCTTCATATTTCGCCGCGACTTCTTCCAGCACCGGCGCCAGCATTTTGCACGGCCCGCACCAATCGGCGAAGAAATCCACGAGCACCAGCCCGTCCTTCGCTGTTATTTCATCAAATTCCTGCGTATTTACAATTTTCATATTCTTCATCCTCCTGTTCAGTAATCTAAGTATATCACAGTTTTTTCCTTTGCATACCGAAATGCTCACGGCTGAGGGCCGGGGGTATCGCCTGTCAAAGTCTTCATTGACGGCAAAAAACAAAACAGCCCGAAGGCTGTTTTAAGATTAGGCTATATCCGCTCGGAACGGCTTAGAGCTTGCTTGCCGCGCCGCGGTCGACGATGACCGTAACATCCGGATGGTTCTGCAGGACGCTGGCCGGGCATTCTTCCGTAACCGGACCCTTGATCATGGCATAGACGGCATCCGCCTTGTTTTTGCCATTGGCGACCAACAGGATTTTCTTGGCTTTCATGATCGTCGCGATGCCCATGGTGATCGCTTCGGTCGGAACTTCCTCGCCTAACGGATCGAAGAAACGCGCGTTGTCCTGACGTGTCTTTTCCTTCAGAACGACGGTGTGCGTCAGCGTATCAAACGATGTACCTGGTTCGTTGAAACCGATGTGGCCATTCGCGCCGATGCCTAACAGCTGGATGTCGACTTCAAAGTTCTTCATCGCTTCTTCATACTTTTCGCATTCCGCCTGAATGTTGTCGCTGTCGCCGACTGGAACGTGAACATTCGCATCAGGAATGTCTAAGCCGTTGAACAGGTTTTCATGCATGAAGGTCCAGTAAGTCTGGCTGTGATCGCGCTTCAGGCCGATGTATTCATCCAGGTTGAAGGTGACGACATTCTTGTAGGACGTCCCGTTTTCCTTGTGATCCTTGATCATATTCTGGTACAGACCGATCGGGCTGGAGCCTGTCGCCAGACCCAGAACCGGATTGGACTTGGATGTGATGACTTCCTTCATGACTTCAAAAGCTTTTTCGCTCAGTTCGTCATAGTTTTCCGTCACAATAATTTTGAACATTTGAAATTCCTCCCTTTTTCATCTATAACAATAGCACGAAACCGATGTAAACTCAACGTCTCGAGCCGTTGTTGCCAAAATTAAAATTACGCGATTTCGATCGTGTACGAAGTCGTGAAGCTGCCGTTTTCCTTCAGCTGGATCGTGCCCTCGCGTTCTTCAAACGGAACGTGGACTTCCTCGAAATCACCATGCCCGTGCCAAGGTTCAATGCACAGGTAAGGCGCGTTCTGCTTGGTCCAGAAGGCCAGCCAGCGATAACCGGCAACGCTGACTTTAACGCTGTTTTTGCCATTGGTCAGCGTGACATACGGTGAGCGCAGATGCTCGAACAAAAGCGTCGGAATGTTGTTGAACGTCGCATAGTCCAGGGCGATTTCCCGTTCCTCATTTAAGCTTAGCGACGCGTTGGAACTGGAGGTCGTCTGCGTTTCCGGGCAGGCGAAAATCAGTTTATAATCTTCGAAGCGCTCGCCTGAAGCCATCGGACAGTTGAACGCCGGATGCAGGCCGAAGGAGAACGGCATCATCCGCGGTGAATGATTGTCAATCCGGTAGGTGATCGTCAACTTCCGGCCGGACAGCTGATAGGTCACCGTGAGTTTAAATTCAAACGGATACTGCGCGCGGGTTTCCTCATTATCGCTTAATGATAAAACGATCGTATCTTCACTCACGCTTTCAACGGTGAATTCGCTGTGGCGGGCAAAGCCATGGTTGCCCATCTTGTAGGTCTTCCCGTCGATCTGGTAGTCCTTGGTCCAGGTGCTGCCGACCATGGGGAACAGGATCGGATTGCGGCCGGCCCAGAACTGCGGATCGCCCTGCCACATGTGTTCGATATTCTTTTCTTTGTCATAAAAGCTGGTGATTTCCGCCGCCAGCGTTTTTACTTCCACCACGGCGACTTCATTTTCAATTCTCGGCATGATTTTCCTCCTCGATCAATCCAAAATGCAGACAGGCTTTGTAGACACCGTCGCGGTCGATATCGTCGCTCACATAATCGGCGGCCTGCTTCGCTTCGTCGCATCCATTGCCCATCGCGATCCCCAAACCTGCCCGGCGAATCATTTCCACGTCATTGTAGCCATCGCCAAAGGCCACGGTTTGGGATCCGTCAAAGCCCCAATGCGACGCCAGTTCAAGCATTCCGCTGGCCTTGTTCGCGTCCGCCGCGGTGACTTCGTTGGCGAAATGCATGACCATGAGATGCGAATTGTGCAGCAGCGGCCGGATCGCATCGACCTGCTGGGCATCCCGGGTGTAAAAAATGATGTTGACTAACGGCTGATGCTTCCACAGTGTCTGGCCGGGACGCATCTTATACAGGAAATAGAACAGATCGCTGATTTCCTGGGTGTAGTGCAGGTCATGGCTGTTTTCGCCATGCACGCCGCTGTAGCGCACGACTAAGTTGTTGCGGCGGCAATAATCAATCACCCGTTCGGCATCGCCTTCGTCAATGATTTTCGAAGCGATGATTTTCCCATGATCCATGATAATCCCGCCCTGAGCGCAGACAACGCCGTCCAGCAGATCCGTCAGTCTCGGCGGCAGATTAACTAATTCCTCCACCGCCCGGCTTGTGCACAGCGCGATCTGACTGCCGTTTTGCTTCAGTTTTTCCAAAGCGGTATAAGCGGAAGCGGGAACGTCGTGAAGGGTATGGGAGAACAGGGTGTGATCGATATCGAAAAAGACGGCGCGGGCTTTACTCATGCAGCATCGCCTCGCCCAGCACCCAGGTTTGGGCTACGCTGTAATCGTCGTTGAGCACGCATAAATCGGCGTCGAAGCCGGCTTCGATCAAGCCTTTGCGGGCAAAGCCCATGCGTTTGGCCGGATTGATCGTCGCAGCGTTGATCGCCGTTGCCAGCGGCAGCTTCATCATTTCGATCAGATTGCCGACCAGCACGTTCATGCGGTTGGAGCTGCCTGCCAGCTTGCCGTTAGGCAGCCGACCGCAGCCGTCCTCGCCGACCGTCACGTCGCGCCCCTTCATGTGGTAGAAGCCAGGTTTCAAGCCTTTAATCGACACGGAATCAGTGACCAGGATGAGTTTATCCTTGCCCTTGACGCGGCCCAGCACGCTGGCAACGGCCGGATGCACATGCACGCCGTCGGCGATCAGCTCGGCGTAAATGTCCTCAAAGAACATCGCGGCCCCGGCGGTTCCCGGTTCGCGGTGATGCAGGCCGAGCATGCCGTTAAACGTATGCGTGAAGCTGTCTGCCCCGTCTTCGATCGCTTTGGCGCATTCGTCGAATTTCGCTCCGGTATGCCCCATTGCCACCTTGACGCCCTGGGAAACACAATAGCGGATCAGCGCGTGATCGTCATCTTTTTCCGGTGCGATGCAGATCATCTTGATCTTGCCTTCAGCCGCCTTCTGGTAGCGGTCAAACTGGTCGACGTCGGGTTTCTGAATTAAGTAGGGATTGTGCGCGCCCTTGAATTCATGGGAAATCTGCGGGCCTTCGACATGGATGCCCTGGATTTTAGCGCCGCGGTGATCCTCGTCCATGATCTTGCTGATGAGCGCGAAGGATTCCAGCAGATTGCTTTCCGGAGCGGTCGAGGTCGTCGCTAAAAAGCTGGTGACGCCGTCCTGCGGCAGATATTCGATCCAGTTCAGCAGACCTTCGCGGGTTGCGTAGTTGCAGTCCAGCCCGTTGTAGCCGTGGCAGTGGATGTCGATCAGCCCCGGCAGGATCCGCTTGCCGCCGTAATCCACGTCAGCTTTCTGAGCGTCATAGGATTCGATAGCCGTGATCTTTCCGTTGTCAAAAACAAGCTGAGCCGGAACGAATTGTTCGTTTAGCCAGACGCGAGTGCTTTGTATTCTCATCTTAATTCCCTCTTTTCTCTGGGTGTTTCTCTTTTTTGGCCGTTGCCGAATTGAACGGGGATTCCCATGGCCGCAAAGCCTGGACGCATAATCCAGCCGCTGATCTGCGGTGTTTGCGGAAAGAACAGACCGCTGGAAATCCTGTTATCCATTAAGATTCCTCGCAGCAGCTGTGTTTTTCCTTAGTTCTGACGGCCAACTACAAAGAAAAACCTGAAAGGTTCAGGTTTTTACAGCATTTCTTTTCCGAGGCAGTATGTCTGAACCACGTCGTAATCGCGGTTGAGAACAACCAGGTCGGCGTCGTAGCCCGCCATGATCTTGCCCTTGCGGTCATCCATGTTCAACAGACGAGCCGGGTTCAGGGAAACCATGTTGACGGCCCAGTCAAACGGCAGCAGCGCCTTTTCAACCAGGTTCTGCAGACCGCGGTTAAACTTCAAGGTACCGCCGGCCAGCGTGTCGGTGCCATGCAGATAAGCGGAGCCGTTTTCACGGATATCGATCTGATTGCCGCCCAGCTCATAGTAGCCTGGCTCGCAGCCCTTTGCGCACAGCGCGTCGTCGATCATGACGGCATAATCGCGGCCCTTTGCGGTAACGTAAGCGTTGACCGCTGCCCAGTTGACATGATTGCCGTCGCAGATGATTTCGCCATAGGTATCGCGGCAGCGCATCGCAGCGCCAACCAGGTTCGGCGTGCGGTGATGCAGCCCGTTCATTCCGTTAAAGACATGCGTCATGGAGTTTGCGCCGTTGGCAATACCCATCAGCGCGTCTTCATAGGTCGCGCCGGAATGACCAATCGAAACGCAGACGCCATGGCTGGAGGCGTAGCGTGTTAAAGCCCAGTCCGGATCCATTTCCGTTGCCAGTGTGATGACTTTGATCATGCCCTTGGCGGCTTCCTGATATTTCTTGAACTGCTCAACATTCGGCGTCACGATGAACTGTTCCGGCTGCGCGCCCTTGTTTTTTGCGTTCAGGTACGGGCCTTCAAAATGAATGCCGAGGATTTCCGCGCCTTCATAGCCTTCGTCAACAACTTCCGTGACATTGATCAACGCTTTGGTCAGCACTTCTTCGCTCTGCGTGACTGTGGTCGGCAGGAAACCGGTGATGCCTTCCTTCGGCAGTCCGGCAGCCCAGGTCCGCAGCCCTTCATGATTGGCGTCGTTCGTATCAAAACCCAGACCTCCGTGGCAATGGATATCGATCATGCCCGGCAGGATCCGGTCCTCGCCGTAATCCTTATCGACCGGCTTGGTTCCATATGGGTAAATTCCTGTGATCTTCGCGTCTTCGATCTCCAGCTGCGCTTCGATGAACGTACTGGAAACCCAGACCTGCTTACTTTGAATAATCATCTTTTAGTCCTCCCTTGATGTTCTTATTATATCCCCTTTGAAAATTGAATTCAACAATTGCACCCCGCAAAGATGGCTTTTTTATTCATTGATAAGAGTATGTTTTGTGATAATAATTTCATGAATGAAAGCGGTTCGGCTGCGGCCTGGAAACGAATCGGAAAAAGAACGAAGAACATGGGCGGTTATGCGCAGTTTTCTTGTCTTGGGCGAGCAGGATTCCTCATGAATAAGGGTGAACTCGAGCTATCGCGCTGGACTTTCAGATTCCCCGTATTGACAGCCTTTTGGCTTTAGAGCAGTTTTGAAAGTGTGCACCTAAAGGTTTGGCAGAGATCGCCGGCGTTCGTTGAGACAAATAGCGATGGATTACCCGTAAAGCAAAACGGGTGGGATCATCCCTTGCGCTTGTTCGCAGGCGAGGATGAACCCTGAGATGATTTTCTCCGTTGATCAAAGCGCTTGTCCTGAGCTGCGTGTTTTTTTCCTGCAGCGGATTCCTCATGCCCTTTTCCCGACTTTTGCGGGCGGCTTTCTGACATTGTATTTCCGCTGCCGCTCCCCTTTCGTTTGCCATCTTCTTTAACGTGCCGGTCCGTCTTCCGGCCAGCCCCTGCCGCAGGCTTTCCCCAGGGAACAGGCGGAATCAGACAATCGCGGCCATAGCCGATCAGATCGGTCCGTCCGGCACGGGTCAGCGCTTCATGCACAAGTTTATAATTCCGCGGGGCGTTGAATTGCATCAACGCTCGCTGCAGCTGTTTTTCATGCGGATCCCGGGCGACGTAGACCGGTTTCATCGTCATCGGATCCAGCCCCGTCCAGTACATCGTCGTGGAAATCGTCGCCGGGGTCGGATAGAAATCCTGCACCTGCTGCGGAATGTGATTGATCGACTTGAGATAACAGGCCAGCTCGATCGCGTCGTTCAGATCGCAGCCGGGATGCGAGCTCATCAGATATGGAACGAGGAATTGATTCATTCCATATTCCTTGTTCAGCGCCAGATACTTCTCCCTGAATTTTTCATACAGGGCGTGATTGCATTTGCCCATCGTATCCAGCACCTTGTCGCTGACATGTTCCGGCGCTACCTTCAGCTGACCGGAAATGTGATACTGCACCAGTTCGCGGAAAAAGGTATCGTCTTGATCGTACATCAGATAATCGTACCTCACACCTGAGCGCACAAACACCTTTTTCACGCCCGGCAATACCCGCAGATCGCGCAGGATGCTGAGATAATCGCGGTGAGAAACCTCAAGATTTTTGCATGGCTTGGGATGCAGGCATTCCTTACCCGGACAGGTTCCGCGCTTCAGCTGATCCTGACAGGAAGGATGGTAGAAATTCGCGGTCGGGCCGCCGACGTCATGGATGTAACCTTTGAAATCCGGATCCTGGATTATCTTTTTCGCTTCCTCCAGAATCGACTGCTTGCTTCGTGAAGAAATCACCCGGCCCTGATGATTGGTCAGCGCGCAGAAAGCGCAGCTGCCGAAACAGCCGCGGTTGGAGATGATCGAAAAGCGGACTTCATCAATCGCCGGGATGTGATGATACATCGGATGGAAGGTTCTTTTGTAGGGGAGTGAATAGGTAAAATCCATCTGTTGCTGCGTCAGGGGCAGCGCCGGGGTATTGGCGACGACATACCAGCCTTGATATGGCTCGACCAGCACCGCGGCATTGAGGGCATCGATGTTGAGATGCTGGATGCGGAAGCTCTCGGCATATTTGCGCTTATCCTGCGCCACTTCCTCAAAGGCCGGCAGCAGCTTATGTTCAAACAGATGATCGATTGTCTTGCATTTGTAGACAGAGCCTTTAATCCAGATGATATCCTGAATCGGCAGGCCGCCGTCCAGCGCTTCTGCCAGCTCGATGATCGAGTTCTCGCCCATGCCGTACAATACGAGATCAGCACCGGAATCCAAAAGGATCGACCGCCGGACTTGATCATCCCAATAGTCATAATGGGCTAACCGCCGCAGCGATGCCTCAATCCCGCCCAGAATCACCGGCGTTTTGGGATAGAGTTGTTTGATTTTCTGGGAATACACAATCGTCGCGCGGTCCGGACGTTTGCCCATCTCGCCGTTATCCGTGTAATTATCTTTATCACGGCGGCGTTTGGAAACCGAATAATGATTGACCATCGAGTCAATGTTGCCGGAGGACACCAGAAAGCCCAGCCGCGGCTCACCGAATTCCATAAAAGGTTCGTCGCGCGTCCAGTCGGGCTGTGGGATCATGCAGACCTTATAGCCGTAGGCTTCCAGCATGCGCGTGATGATCGCCGGGCCGAAGGACGGATGATCGACGTAGGCGTCGCCGCTGACATAGATGAAATCGGGCTGCGTCCAACCGCGTTGTTCCATTTCTTCACGGGTTACAGGTAAAAAATCAGTCATCGTCTTCCTCCTTGGCTGGCTGCCAGCACTTCTTGTTTCTGTTTGTTTAGAGCGGATGGGGTAGCGCAAATCAAAGTGGCGGGAAATCCGGTCGCTTTGAGATGAGGGTTTTCGCCAGCGGGCGCGTTTTCCTGGTTTGCGCTGTGAATAATATAAAATCTTTTATTTGCCTGTTGTCATTCCCATTTTCTTGATTAGTGATGGGATTGTCTTCATTGTACTTGAATTTTGTCGTTTTGTCTTCCTCAGCGGCGAAGAAAAAGCGCCGGTCAGCGCTTTAACTCAATTAATTTTTCCCAGGCGCAATCGCTGCGGCCAAAGTGACCGTAAGCAGAATAGCGGCTGTAAATCGGCTTTTTCAGGTCTAACTGACGCAGGATGCTGGAGACGCGGAAATCGAAATTCTTATGAATAATTTCCAGAATTTCCTCGTCGCTGACCTTGCCGGTCCCGAAGGTTTCAACATAGATCGAAATCGGTTCGCTCTTGCCGATGGCGTAAGAGACTTCAATTTCCAACCGATCCGCCAGGCCGGCCGCCACCAGGTTCTTGGCGACGAAACGACTGTAATAGGCCGCACTGCGGTCAACCTTGCTCGGGTCCTTGGAGCTGAAGCAGCCGCCGCCGATCCGTCCCATGCCGCCGTAGGTATCGACGACGATCTTACGGCCGGTCGTGCCGCTGTCGCCGAACGGTCCGCCGACGACGAAGGATCCGCTTGGATTAACGAGGATCTTCGTGTCCTTATCGATCAGGTTGGCGTCGATTACCGGATTGATGACCTCATGGATGATCTTGGCCCGGATTTCTTCCTGGGTCGCTTCAGCGATATGCTGCGTGGAAACGACAATGGTGTCAAGCCGGACTGGTTTGTTATCATCATATTCCACGGTGACCTGAGTTTTGCCATCAGGTTTCAGAATGGAGTGGGCTTCCTGCTTGCGGACTTGTTCCAGCCGTTCTGCCAGCCGGTGAGCCAGCGCGATCGGCATCGGCATGTAGTTTTCAGTTTCGTTGCAGGCGTAGCCGAACATAATTCCCTGATCGCCCGCGCCCATATCGGCTTCATCATGCATGACCGCTTCATAGATTTCTGCCGACTGCTTCGACACCTTGGTCAAGACTTCAAATTCTTCTGTGTAGCCAATTTCGCGGATTTTGTCCTTCGCAATTTTCTCAAACGGCAGATCGGCGCTGGTGTTCGCTTCGCCATAGATAAAAATCAGATTGTCTTTGATCGTCGTTTCCACTGCCATCTTGCTGGCAGGATCCTGACGAAGCGCTTCGTCCAGAATCGCGTCGGAAATGGCGTCGCAGATTTTGTCCGGGTGCCCGCTGGTGACGGATTCGCTGGTAAAAAATTTTTTCATAGATTATCCTCCTTGTCTTTTTTATCAAGGCAGATATGACGCATAAGAAAAGCCTTCAGAAAGAAGGCTTCATGATTCATCGTCCTGCTTTCTTATCGTTGCCAGCATTACCACCTTGCTTCCAAGCAGGTTGGTATGAGTTCGTCGAGCTGACTCTCTCCCTCATTCTTGATAAAAAGACCAGGAATAGTAAACCATACCTGATGATAAAAAGCAAGGATTTCTCTACATAATCCGCAAATTCCAGACATTTCCGGCTTTCTGCCTGAGCTTGATTTGAATTGATTTGAATTCTGCGAAGCTTGCCGCCCATTTGTTATTTTCAGGCTTGTATTCCTTCTGCGGCTTTGGTATCATAGTTAGAAAATATTCAGAAAGAGGAAAGAGGAGGATTTTTGTTTATGAGTTCAATTCGCCTGATCGCCACCGACCTGGATTTCACATTACTGAACGAACATTTTATCTTAACCGAAACCACAAAGGAAATTCTCAGCCGAATTTTGGACAGCGGCGTGGAATTTGTGCCATGCAGTTCCCGGCCTTTAGGGGAGATTCCGCAATGGCTGCGGGATCAGAAAAAAATCCGCTGGATCGTCACGGCCAACGGAGGCTTGATCGTGGATAATCATACGGGAGAAACCTTGGTTTCCAATACGCTGCCTGCGGCCAGAGCCAAAGCGTTATTGACAAAGGCGGAACCGATGAATCCGCATTGGAGTTGTTTGATTGAAGGGCGGCTTCACAGTCATCTGGCGATTCTGGACGACCGGAAGGCGTTGAAGATCGACGGTTCTTATCTGGAAAACATTTTGAAAAATCGGATTTGGGAATCGGGGAAGGATTTCTTGGATGCCCTGCCGGACGCGCAGATCGCGAAGATTCATTTTATTACCAGCCGCGATTATCCGGAAAAGAAGCAGGCGTTGATCAATCTGTTATCGGATGAAGAGGGAATTGAACTGACGTCTTCGCATCCGTCAAACCTGGAGATTCTGCATCCGCAGGCGAATAAAGGCGAAGCGTTGAAATGGGTCATGCGGCAGCTGAACTGCACGCCGGAGGAAACGGCGGCTTTTGGTGATAACGCCAACGACCTGCCGATGTTGAACGTCGCCGGACACAGCGTCGCTGTCGCCAACGCAACGGAAGAAGTGCTGGCGATGGCGCGGCATCATGCGTTATCGCATAAAGAAGATGGGGCTGCGCGGATGATGGAGCAGCTGGTGTTTCAGTAGGGAGTAAAGAAGAAGCTTTTTCAAAGTATGTCCATCACGGTTTATCCTTGTTTGCCAAAATGCATGAGTATAGATTAAATCAAATATAAGAGGCCGGCTGACAGAGACAATCTCACTCTGCTTTACCGGCCTTTTTCTTATCCTTTAATGACGCTTATTTCTCGCTCCGCTGTTTTTTTCTATCACTCTATTTCAAGTTTACGATCACGCTTCAGTAATTAACGATTAATAATAATCCGAAGTTTCTCCATCCATCTCTAAATCAGAAACTTTGAAGCCATAATTCCCACAAAACTCATTGATGATTTCTTCATAATTGTACCCATAATCTTCCGCAACTGGAGGGTAATAATCCTCTGCAGTAACATAACCATCAAAATCTTTAGATAGTTCTGCCTTTAGGATCTTTTCTATATGTTGATAAATTGCTTCAGCTTTTACATAAGGGTTGGTGGTCAATAACGCCTTCAGTTGCCCAACTAAAATCTCTTTGTCACAAACTTCGAGATCGAATGAAGCTGAGAATTCAGCATCCACCCAGCAGCTATCATTATTCCATGCACTCTCTGCTTTCAGTTTGAAATGCCACGATCGTCCGCAGAATTCGATAAAACCTTCATTCACACGTTGTTTCCAATTGACTCGATTTTCCGGGCTGAATAGTTTTTCGTACAGATTGGCCAAAGTTTCAGCAGCATCCTGATTTAGACAACATTCCTTTTGGATATATTGAATCAATGTTTCCAAATCCCAGTTATTCCTTTCTAATTTCTCTGGTATTTTTGCCAACAAAGTCATAAGAATCAGTCTTGCGGAATGCTCAGCTACATCCTTATCAATTAGATTTTGATATACCCCAAAAGGATTCGTCTTAAGATAGTTTAAGCTTTCCTGGTCGATGATTTGTTTTAAAATCGTTTCCAGCTTTTTTTCTAAATTCATTATCGCACCCTCTGCTTTCTACTTATGTAAGTGAAAATTCTTAACAACACATTTATCCATAAAGCACACAATTTAGATCAAATCTCGAAATTTTAAACATCATCTTGAATTGAGGTTTTATCCTCTTGATGCGTCTTTTTAAAGTCCACAATGACCGCTAAGAATCGTTGTCCATATTTTTGTAGTTTATTAACACCAACGCCTGCGATATCTAACATGGCCTCTTCATCAAGCGGCAATCTAACACACATTTCAATCAATGTCTTATCATTGAAAATGATATATGGCGGTAATCCTTCCTCCCTCGCAATATCAATACGTAGTTTGCGCAAAGCATCAAATAAAACATAGCCAGCGGAGGTAAGTTTATCTGTATTTCTTTGCTTACTCTTTAATTTTCCAGCTTCCTGTGTTTTTTCTTCAGTGACTTTTAAATTCACATGGGTATTCTCATCTTGCAGCATCGTGATATCGCCAAGTTTTAAAACTCCATATTGGTCTTCTGACTGAATCAAATATCCCTGATTAATGAGTTCATAGATGAGCTCTCGGATCTGTGACTCAGAGTATTTCTTTAATGCTCCATAGGTTTTATAACGATTCGTGCCTACCTCTTTAAGTCTTGCACGATTTGCACCGATTAAGGTTCCCAATACTATCGTTAATCCGTACCGGCCTCTTGTTTCTGCAACGCAATTGATAACCTGTTTCGCTTCTTCAGTCATATCAATTTTTTTATAATCTTTCATACAATTGCCGCAGTTATCGCAAGGTTTTATTACTTTTTCCCCAAAATAATCTAAAATGGTATTCCTCAGACATCCATTAGTTCTGCAATAATTCTCCATAATTTTAAGACGCCGGGCATCCCGTTGTTTTATAATCTCAATTTCCTCAGGAGAAAGATCTGAAAAATCTTTATTTTCCAGCAGGAACTTGTTGATCATGATATCTTGGGCAGAAAATAATAGGATGCATTGTGAAGTCTCGCCATCCCGGCCTGCACGGCCTGCTTCTTGGTAATAACTTTCCATGCTTTGAGGCATATTATAATGGATTACATACCGGACGTTCGACTTATCAATGCCCATCCCAAAAGCATTCGTTGCCACGATGACCGGAGTTCGATCATAGATAAAATCATCCTGATTTTGCTTTCTTTCTTCTTTGTCTAATCCGGCGTGATAGCGGGTAACAGAAACACCTTGTTTAGAAAGCAACATAAAAAGGTTATCTACGTTTTTGCGAGTCGCGCAATAGATAATTCCGCTTTCTTTTGCATGTTTCTCAACATACTCTATGACAAAACGATCTTTATCTTTTCTTTTTTCTACACTATAAAATAAGTTTTTCCGATCGAATCCAGTCACAACCACCTCCGGTTCAATCAGATTTAAAACACAGAGTATATCTGTTTTTACTTCTTGCGTTGCGGTTGCCGTAAATGCACTGACAATCGGACGTTTTGGCAAACTTTTGACAAATTCGATAATTTTCAAATAACTCGGCCTAAAATCTTGACCCCATTGAGAAATGCAGTGAGCTTCGTCAACGGTAATCATGGAAATATCTGCACGATGGGCAAAATGGATAAAATAGTGACTTTCTAGTCGCTCTGGAGCGACATAGATAATCTTATAGACTCCTTTTTCAGCAAGCTGTAAAGCTTTAGCAATTTGAGCTTCACTTAGGGATGAATTAATAAAAGCTGCTCGAATTCCAGCCTCATTCAAAGCCTTGACCTGATCCATCATCAATGATATCAGCGGTGAAATTACCAACGTAATCCCAGGCAACATCACAGCAGGAATTTGATAGCAGATTGATTTCCCTGCCCCTGTCGGCATGATTACCAATGCATCGCGCCCCGCAAGAATTGCATTAATGATCTTCTCCTGACCTTCTCGAAAAGAATCATAGCCAAAATATTTTTTCAGGTTCTGTCTTGCGTCCATCTTTCATCCCTCAACTCTAATTCATAAACCTATATCAATCATAACATAGAAATTTAGTAAACTGCTTGGATATTTGAAGCAAGTATCTTAAAGATAGAGTGTCAGGAACAATTTAAACCACTTTTATAACAGAAAAAGAAAATTAATCAATGGAATGGATAATAAAAGTTTAGAATAAGGTTTAAATTTTTATAACCTACCAATAAATCTTTTATTCAGGTGCCACCGGTACACTTTTCCAGTAGAGAAACACTTTCACAATTGTAAATTTCACCGTGATATACCAGTATGGATAAAGTTTACGACAACTGTTGTAGCATTGACGTGCACAGAAACTCATTAATCCTGCTTTGGGAAAAGCAATAAACAGGAAGTACAGGTGTTTGCTGAAGCAACCAAAAAACTTCTTGCAAAGGTTGGACGGATAAGGAATGGTAGCTACAAAAGATCGCAATGTAAAGCAGCGTCCTTTTGGAAGCCTCTATACGGCATCCTTGAATCATCTGACTTGTACGCCATAGCGGTCATAACCCGCCATATGAAAGCTGTTTCCCTACGGACATGCATATTTTCTCATGGATTGGGTTATGCTCCGGCGGTAACAAAAATACTATTAACGAAAGTCTGGTAAGGCCAGAAAAAGAAAATTCTTGCTACATATTACTTTGGTCACCTGCACCCATGCAGCTATAAAGAATAAAAATTCATACTTCCATGTGCAGTCTATGAGAATCAGTACCACTCATGGAAATAAATTCGCAGATGCTATGACTACCCATTCAAAGCACATTGTCATTTATCATATCCTGAAATATGGAATAGTTTTCAAAGATCTTGGTACTAATTATTACATCCAGTTTAACAAAGAATGCATAAGCAATTATAATTAATCATTACCCTTTATTTGATTGCAATATCTATGTAACAATTGTGCATTTTTGATATCAGTAGAGCCACCTTTAGAAAAAGGAATAACATGGTCGATTTCGCAATCATTTATATTCAAAATTTCGTTTCCACAGTAGCCACATTTACAGCCTTTATAAAAGAGCTGTTTTTTTACATTTTCTGTAAAAAATCTATTTCCTTTCTCCATTCCACTTTTACCAATTATTGGTATTAACAAACTCCATATTTTACTAATCCTTCCAAAAACCTTTTTCCTCGAATTTGTTCCCGCATAAACATTGCTTTTATAATCTTCATCTAACATTTTCACTTTTTCTATCGCATTCCTTATTAAATCTGCATGATTTATTAAATCACATTTTTCATAAAAAAAGAACGGAATCATAATTGAATCATAAACTGCGCCGTTAAATTTTTTTCTACCTTTTTCTTCATAAGCAAAAAAAGATGTATTTCCTAGAATCAGTTTAACAGTATCAATAGTGCTGTTAAACAAAAACTTTGCTTTTTGTATTTCAATGTCATTATCATTCTGATGAATAGACATATATTTATTCATAGCATTAACATACGTATCATCAAGAATCATTGATTCTCTTAAAACAAAAAACCTTAATATTCTTTCCTCATATATACTTCTATTGTTTTTATCGTGAAACAATTCAATTAACTGACTATTTTTTGAAGCAATTTCTTTCAACATATTATTAAAACTACCTCGATAAATACAATTACGCAACTCTTGTGGCTTTAGTGATACTGCGCCCAAATTAAGCCTGGAGAAAATTTCATACTTTAAATCTTGAGATTCTTTTCCCAGACAAATAGTCTTTAAACAGCTTACATTTAACTTACGCTGTATATTTTATCTAAATTTTTAAAATATTTGTCATTTAATACGCTTAGTTGAGATAAACCAATTAATGGATACTCATTCTTTAAAAACTTTACAAATGACGTTATACGTTGCTGCCCATCAATTACTGAATATACGCCATCGTTTTCTTCACATAAATAAATTATTGGAATGGGTATTCCTAACAATACCGATTCTATTAAACTAGATGCTCGTTTAGTATCATAAATATATTTGCGTTGATAGTCCGGATCTGTAATAATATCATTTGCATCTTACATTTCTTTTAGCTGTGATAATGACAATTCTTTCGATTCTGTGTGAATAGTAACTCCATTATATGTATTCATTTATCTATTAGTTCTCCTTAACTCCCATTATTTAATTATCTAATCTATATACTAATTATTTTACTGAATTTGTAACTTTTAAGTTTGCTTTTTTACCATTATATATTTTAAGAAGAATAACATGAAAAAAAGAAAATTTCAGTAATTTTTATTTTTTACCAAATAATATGGTTTTTGTCAAATTGTATTTTTTGCTCAGTAAAGCCCTCATTTTCAAACTATCCAGTGTTATCTCCATCCTACTATCTGCGAAACCTTATTCATCTCACCTTTCGCAAAAACACACCTCCTTTTCCCGCTAAAAATCCCGCAAACTCTTCTGGAATCTAGATTTCCGCACGAGAGGCACGACACTCTCTGCACGCGGTGAAAGTTTTTTCTTATACTACATGGCAAAAGATTTCGTTCAAAAAAATTCACGACTTTTACCAGAGGGTTGCTTTTTACCGCTTTATCCCTTTTTGCAGTATTTAACCCCTTTTCAGAGTGCTTATCATACCTATACTCATTGGCAAAACTCCCGTTTATTTCGTTTCGCCAGTGAGCATATCTTTAATCCTTTTTGGGTACCGTAGAGACTTTTTCCTCGACAAGAAGCATTTTCACAATTTCCACTGTGTCCTCTTTCACCAGAACCTGTCCCAGATATAGCCGTCATGACTGCAGAACTTCTGCGTTATGAACGAACTTTCAAATTTCTTTCCGCAAAACATGCACCCATGCTTGTAAAGCGATAAATGATTCTTTGGCCACACTATTCTACATTCATCTGAGCGGTAAATTCTTCTCCGTCCGATAGTTTACTTCTCAATTGGTTTATCACAATGTCTGCATACACTGTCGACACAGTCTTCTTCCATCTGCTTACCTTCCTTGACTTGCAAACGCTTCTTGGCATAGCCATCTAAACCGTTTGCCTTGTAATAATTTCTTACTGTATCTCTTATAAGTCTAAGACGATTGCAATTTTCCGGAAGCCTAATCCTACATTTCGAAGATGCGCAATCATTCGCTTCTGTTCCTCTGTCATTTGATATCAACTCCTTAACAAATTTGGCTGCTCAGTAATTGCTCTGAATTGCAAATTTGTTAAGAAGTCTTTTATTTATCTATTCCGTCAATCCTAGTTGTTTTAAAAATCTATCAGCAATAAAATATTGAATATCTAATTTTTCTACAGGCTGTTTTTTTGCTCTAATAGAAATTTTTAATTTTCCTGATGAAACACTCATTAGGCCTATATTTAAATCTTTAAATTGTTGCCTATCTACTTTTGACACATATTCTGCACTTAAGGCAACATACACCTCATTTGCATACTGTTTATATCTAACAGCCTGTTCTAACCCAGCCTTCCAATCTGAAATTTTTGCCTCTACTGCTATAAAATTCCTTGTAACTGCATCTACCTTTTTTATTGAAGTAATCTCATTTCCACTGATTTTAATATACCCAAGCTCTTCTAATTCCCGAAGAAAATGATGAAATTTTTTATTTACTTTCTCATCTATAATTCTTACATCATCAAAATTTATTTTTTTATGATTGTAAATTCCATTAAAATAGTAATATGCATTAAAATATTCATCAAAAACAATATTACTTCTTTTTATGTCAGTAGTATAAACCACATCTGCAATATTGTTACCACCTCGTAATTCTCTAACAATATATTGAGTATCAAATCTTTCTTGTAAATCAAGAACTAATTTTTCTACCAATTCATTTTCATTTACAAACATCTATATCACCCACTTAATTTTTTAGACCACCTTTTTTAAATTTTTCAACAATTTATAGTAATCTGTATTTTTTTGACTTCCCATAATATCTTTTGATATTGAATCTAAATTTTTCAATGCATTTTCAATACGTGTTCTTAAATAATTAATGCGAACTTCTCCTTCAAGTTGGTTGAATTTTTCAACTTCATCCAACATCATTTGCCAATGATGTAATTGCACGCCTTTGTCACCGGCACCAATTTCAATTGCCGAACGGTCTTTACACCATCTACAGTTACATCCACCAAAGTAATTATAAATTTGTTCAAATGCAAAAGTATCCTTCTTAGGATAAGTCAAGAAAGACATTACCTGTGGAAAATAAAACTTAGAATATAAATTAAAGGAATCTTTTTCGTATTATAGAAGTAGGAATAAAGTATCCTACTCGATATAGAATTAGAT
>ERZ1106981.615-NODE-615-length-23362-cov-3.233320_pt1 | contig 23362 bp, 17 predicted proteins | sample MGYA00403692_ERZ1106981 | MGnify/ENA primary metagenome ERZ1106981 (study PRJEB35170, sample SAMEA104062431) | human gut metagenome | biome: human gut; feature: human-associated habitat; material: faeces | place: Denmark | collected 2012-06-22 ... | reverse complement strand
TCTCCAAGAATCTTCTCACGAGCCAATAATTGATTTCCGTGTGTAATCCATGGTCGATTCCGTCAATGACATAAACGCAGTTCTTCTTGCTGAGCAAAAGATCGTTGATGGTCGGAGCAAGGTCAATAATTTTCCTTGCGCCGGTGGATTCCTCTTCTAAAGGAATCAAGTATTCTTTGCCTGATATTTCATGTACTGCACTGAGCCTGCAGAAAGCTAAATCTCCGTCTTTGTAATGTGCCAATATCCGTCCGCCGCTGGTTTTTCGGATGAGTTGGCTTCCGCGACAGCAAACAGTTGAAAGTAGTTCGTTTCGCTCATAAGGAGATAGACGTAAGGCTGACTCTGAAACAGGAGTGGAAACAAGGGCTGATATTCCAGTATCGGTGTTTTTCAGAACTTCAGACAATAGGCTGTTCCACGAACCATTCCCACCGACATCTAAATCGTAAGAAACCAGAAAAGAATCCGGATAAATGACTTTAAGTTCCTCAGAGAACCATCTGAAAACTTCTTCAAATGGTTTGAATTTCATTGAACTCAAAGTCGTGCGAAGCGGGATGGTACGATCCAGAGAACGATCAGCGATGCACTGAATGGCGTCGTGAGAATTAATACTCGGATTTATCTGAACCTTGTCCTTCTCTCGAAGACACAGAGTCTTTTCGCTACGGCTGTTCCTTTCAATTAGTTCCTCATACAAGATTTCATCTTCGTTGCATGCAATTTTGAATTCATAGATCAGCTCGTTGACAAGGATTGAAATCTCAAATTTGGAGATCGGATTTTTATCCTCGGAAAAGTAAAAATTCCGCGGTGGAATTTTTCCCTTAAGCTTTGGCGTTGTTACCAATGTCTTAAGGAAATCCAACGCGTTGATGAGATTGCTTTTGCCTGAAGCATTGGCCCCATAGATGGCAGCCAAGGGAAGCAGTTTCAGTCTGAACTTAGGAACCGATGCCAATGTTTTGCTGTTTGTCCTCTCTTTTCCCGCGACCATGGAAAAAGTGGCCATCTCTTCATAAGAGAGAAAGTTTGATAACTCAAACTCAATAAGCATGATGTTCTTTGCGACTGTGATGGTTAAATTCTCTTTTGGAAATTTAGTGTTGCGTATAGAGAGATTTTATCTCCTATAACGTAACAGAAGTCTTTCTCAAGGGAAGCGCCCTTAAGGTCTTTCTTCTTTAAATCCTAACTACAGCCGGAAGAAACGGAGATCTCTATTTAGGTATTGTTGTAATTCCTTAGGTCTAACTTTTCATATTCAGGAAGATGAGGTCTGATTTCCAACAAATCCTTCCGTTATCAAACGGTAATGCGCTCAGTCAATCTTTTTCTATAACTATATGAACTCACGGTGATTTTTTCTTTAAGATGAGAGGAGAAATCTTCGAGAAAGGAGATAGAAGTGCGCAAACTTGCTGATCTAATCTTTCAAAGGGACCGACTTCGAGAAGAGTTGTCGAAGATTGAAAAAGAAATCTCTGTCCTAACTCAGAAAACACCCTCTCTTAATCTTCCTTTTGCGCATGAAATACCCAAAGATACGGATCAAGAGAAACCTTCCGATTCCGCACCATTAACGCCGCAGCAAAAGATTTCGCTTTTCTATGACTTGTTCAAAGGAAGAGGCGACACCTTTGCTGAACGATGGGAATCCTTCTACGATCCGCAAAAGGCCGGATATTCTCCGATTTGCATCAAACGTTCCGGCGAATGCCAGAGACCGTATTCGCTCTGCAAAAACTGCCCCGATAAACGTTACAAACCGTTCACACCAAAAGACGTTGAACAGCACCTTTTAGGAAACAAAACGGTTGGAACCTATCCGCTCGTGAATGGTCGATATTGTCCTTTCGCTGTCATTGATTTGGACGAGGATGATTGGAGAAATGATGCCAAGGCCATTCTTGAGTGTGCTGAGAAATTGGGCATTCCGGCTTATCCTGAAATATCACGTTCAGGAAAGGGCATACATATCTGGATTTTCTTCGAGGGCTTGGTTTCTGCAAAAGACGCAAGACTTCTCTGCGATTCACTAATTACTCTGACTCAGAATCAGATCAGAACGGAGGTCTCTTTGTCTTCCTTCGATCGTATCATTCCCTGCCAAGACGTATTGGGTACGAATCAGCTAGGCAATCTTGTCGCACTTCCGCTTCAAAAGAAGCGGCGTCCTAATGCTTCAGTCTTTGTGGATAAAAGTCTGCAACCCATAAAGGATCAATGGCAGCTGCTGAGAACGGTTCGCAAACTTTCCGCTGAGGAACTTTCGGAATGGTTGGAGAATTACGGTGTAGATGAATCAGGAAACGTTACGGCAGAAAATGGCCTTCCTTGGGAATCCGCAAAGTTCCGTCCAAAGTTAAAGGCTGCGGCCGAGAATATCACAGTAGATGTCTTCGATAAGATCTATTTCCGTCTGTCAGATTTAACTGTCGGCCTAAAGAATGCCCTGACTAAGTTCGTCACATTCCACAATCCGATGTTTTATCAACTGCAAGCTCTAAACAAGTTTGTCGGACGAACGCCTCGGTTTTTGACAATGGCTGAGCCGTTCAATCGAGATTATTTCAGTCTCCCGAGAGGCGTCTTAACCGAAGTGATAGATCTCTTAGAAGAAAACGATATTTCTTTTGATTTGAGAGATAGGAGGGTAGCCGGAACGAAAGTTTTCATCAAGCTTGATCTTAAACTTCGGGAAAAGCAGAAGAAAGCCTTGAAGGCGCTCCTTTCCGAAGACCAAGGTCTGCTTATTGCCTCTACGGGCTTTGGCAAAACCATCGTCGCTGCGGCTTTGATTGCTGAGCGGAAGGTTTCAACTTTGATACTCGTGAATAGAGTGGAACTTGTCCGCCAGTGTCTGAACTTCTCGGGGTTGCTTACACTCAAATCCGTAACCCCGACTCTAACCTTAGCCTTTTAGGAAGGTCATAAGTTCCTCATAGCTTCGGCCGCTTTTGCGGAGAGCCGACAAGATTTCGGCGGCTTGGGCGGTTTGCAGCTCCTTCTTCATAGCCAGCAGCTCTCGGGATTTCCTTTCATATCGCTCCTTTAACTTTACGAGGGCCGCCTCTGTTAATTTAATCCTGGATTTCAAAGTTTTAGTACGCATCATCGCAGATCTCTCCGTCCTCGTAATCTTCATCCTCAAGTTCTGCTTCCTTGACTTTCGTCTTGAGGATTCTTGCAATTTGATTGGCGTACACCTGTACGTCTTCTAAGCTGATGCCAAAGGAAGACAGGATGGTTTTTTGTGTTTTAGTAATAGCGTGGTGCAGCTGATAATCCCCCTGACCGAGTTTTACCATCTCCAGTTTATTAAGTTCAACAATAGCGGCCGGCACCGTCATGTAGTTGCGTCTAATGTTTAGCTTGAGCATTTGGTGCTTGAGCAGCGAGTAAATCCGATTTCTTATAATCAGAGCCGTGAAGCCGATGAGCGTCTTTGCATCTAAGGCCGCGTTCGAACAAATCCGCAAACTCTTTGAACCAAGGTAGGACTTATCCGCTCTAAAGAGTTTCTCCGTGCTGTCCCGTCCCTTATAGAGAAGATAGGCGTCCTGAGCTGACATCTCCTCTGAAGTAATGATGCTGAAGTAACCGCACAAATCCAATTCTTGCTCGATTACCTCCGGGCGTTCTCGTGCAAAGAGAAGCTCTTTATTTTTGCCGTAATGGAAGTCGAAGTAGTGCTCGTACCTTCCGCCGAAGAGGACCTGTTTTCCTTCCATTTTCCGGATCTCCTGCTTCATCTTCTCCAGAAGATTCTCAAGCTTTTCCCTCTCGCCGGCCGCTTTCCCGGAACTGTAATAAAGATGGAAATACCTTTGATGTTCCTTCTCCATGCCGGGGATCGCTGCTTTCACACTTGTTCCGTAAACATGGTAAGCGCTGATAAAGCAATCCCGCTTAGATTCAAATCTGTGTCTATGTTCTTTGATGATTGAGCTTACAAGCTGTTTGCAGCCCTTGACCATCATGACGAAGGGACATTTCTTTTCATCAAGACAGCGGATATTTTCACGGCTGAAGTAACCCCTATCGAGAATAAAACCCATCCTCTTATAACCGTAGGCTGTCACTTTGTCGATGACATACTTAAGCTGAGCGACATCAGTTACAGAACCGGGATATTCTTCATAAAAAAGAGGAACACGATTGTTCTGATCGAAGACCAGGGAGAGGTTAAAGACGGGCAGTCCTTTGTCATCCTTCGGTTTGCCGTATTCAACGATGTTCAAATCACCGGCCTGACTGTTCTTATTGGTGGAGTCGTAGGAGATATATACCTTAGCTTGGTGGTCTTTATCCTCGTTCCAGTCATCGAGAAAGCCAAAGATCTGATCCTTAGTTACCGAGGAGAGAAAGCGCGAGACCTTAGAGTCGCTGACCAAACGCATTCCTTCGGTAAACAGAGGATGGTTGAATGCGTACCCGGGATAGTATTGGCCGACATTATCTTCCGTGACAATCATGTAAGCGGCTAAGTCCAGAAAGAGGCCGGCATCCTTGCCGAACCAGTCGGAAGCGATTTTATCGAGCTTGTAATGCTTGATGATTTTATCGATGACAATGAAGCTGCCGATTTCCAGAGCGCAGCTCCTAAGAGAGTTTTCTTCGGTCGGTTCGACTTTATCAACAGTCTGGGGAAAGTGTTCGAAGTACTTTTCGTTGGGATACATTTTCTCCGGATCGTTAGGGTCAGCCTTGCCGATGACTACTCGGTGAGGAACATTGTATTTTTTAGCGGCGTTATAAGTACGCCCGATTTCATAAAGGATATAGACCGTCTTGCCGGCCTGAGTCTTTCGAGTTTGAGTTGTAATCTTTCCCTTCTCGTCAGGGGTGGAAACGAGAAAATCCTTAAACATAACGACCTCGTAATTGAGTCTAGCGCTACACTCAATTATAGCAAAAGAAAATTAAAAATGCAAGAATTTTTATATAGAAAATTAAGAAGTTAGAAAATAAATTGGGACTTGAGGCCAAATCTCATGAGAAGTTCAGAATATTAATCTCATAATTAGTGTCGCAATATTGAGCAGCAAAATCCAGAAGATATTTTCCATGTACGAGGCCCGGCTGCTGGTAGTACAAAGAGTCACCTCTGCGGCAAGCAATGAGTTCCGCAGGAGAATTCACAAGGCACAGCCGCTGAGCTTTCTCCGAAGCAATTGTTTCGTGCTCAAAAGAAAAGAAGGAGACAAAAACCGCACTGATGCAAATTATCGAAGCCACTAACTTTCTAGACATAACATCCTCGCATTCAGAAGTATTCTTTTTTTAACCACTCTAAGAAGAAATAGTCATAGATACGCAATCCTCGATCGTTCTTTTGAAGAATCCCTCGCTCAAGTAATGTCCTAGCGGATGATTGAGCCGAACTTACAGAAGAGAGGCTGTGATCCTTTACAAAAGCGGTTGATGTTGGATTCTCAACTGTGCCTTCCTTTGCAATGGCTAACAACAAGGATTTTTGATTTAGGCTAAGGTCAGATAGGAGGGCCCTGTAAAAAACGCCTTGCTCTTGTACTATCGTGGAAAGAACCTTGCCTAACATTTCTTCCGATACGACATTACCCTCTTGAGTTACTGAATAAAGCCTGTTTAATATTGATTGAATAAACCAAGTGCAGCCAAAAAATCGCGTATAAATGCGATAGAAGATTTCTTCAGGGATAGTTTTACCGGAATCTCTAAACTTTTCTTCTGCAAATAAAAAATATTCTTTTTTATCTATCGGATTTAAATGCATCATGGATGCGCTTTGATAGAAAGGGCTGCGGCCTTGAACAAACAACTCCGAGAGCAAGTGAAATTCACTCCCGGCATAGATCATCCGGATATTTTTTTTAGTTTGAATAATTCCCCTCAGTAAAGCTGTAGCATCGGCCTCTTTGAAAGAAGCAATTTTTTGGAATTCGTCAATCGCCAAAATTACAGGCTTGTCCAAGCTATCTAGAAAAGAGAAGGCTTCTTCTATCGTTTTTTCCGGTTGTTTGATATCTCCGAGACTGAGAGACACCTCCGGTGACCCATTATTTGGATCAACAGACATCGTTAATTTGAGAGTCCGAAAAAATGAAGATATCTTTTCTAAGAAACCACTCTCTTTTTTTAACGACCTAAAAATACTGTTGCTCAAAGCAAAAGTAAATTCTTGAAGAGTACCGCATGCGAGCGCATCGAAGTAAAGACAGTGAAAATCTTTTTTTATTCGAAGGTCATGGAAAACATGCTGAATTAGCCCTGTCTTGCCCATTCTTCTTTCTGAGAACAAAACTACATTTCTTCCATTCCTAACATGCTCTTCCAGTGATTCTGTCTCTACTCTCCGGTCGCAGAAATACTCTTTAGAAATGTAGGTTCCGACAACAAAAGGATTCATAATTATTCAAATCTAAATTATTAAATTTTTAATAATTATATATTAAATTATTGAGATTCTAATAATCTTAGATTTTGTCGTTTCTCGCTATTGCTCAAGGATATAGGGAGTTTCTTTCTAAAATTATCCTTTATTCTCATTGTGTTTGATTTCTTGGAGTTTTTAAATACAAAGTCCATAATTCTTTTTATAGTCTTCAGATATAAGCAATATTCTTCTCCAGAAGAATAGAAACCGAATCAAAGGTCTAAAAGGGTAAAAAATGACCAAAAATCACATCAGTCTACAATTGCTTCCGCTAGATCGTCGGAAACCTTTGCCTTGGCGTGATTTCGGCAGAATTGCTTTCACCTCTATCGCGAATCTTTCGCATCTAAACGGAATGACACTCGTTCCTTCTAAGGCAAATCTTCTTAAGCGTGCGTGGCTTGTGAGAGAAGCCCGAGCCTCTAGTGAAATTGAAGGCCTTATTGCAACAATCGAAGAAATCGAGGAGTGTCGCCTTGGTATTTCCCTTTCTCTTAAAAGAAAAAGAAATATACGGCGGGTTCTGAATTATCAGGAGGCCACGAGATTTGGTTTTAACGAGCTAAAAAACGGGCGTCCTTTTTCCATCCCTTTGCTTAAATCCGTACATGCTTTACTTTCGGAGAGTTTCCCAGATGAAAACAAAACTTCAATAGTATGGAGAACGACGCAAGTTAATTTAGGTAATTCAGCTTTTTTTCCAGATCAAACTTCTATTGTTCTACCCGATCCAATATTCGTGGGGGAGCTTATGGAGAATTGGGAAGATTTTTCGCGCAGAGAGGACCTAAACCCGATAATTCAAGCAGCTGTCCTTCATGCTCAATTCATGATGATTCAACCATTCTCTGAAGATAACGGAAGGATTGGAAGACTCTCAATTTTGCTGTTCCTTGCAGCGAAAAACATTCTAATCAATCCTTGTTTTTTCTTGAGTTCATATCTTCTTCGAAACAAAGAAACTTATTATGCATCTTTAGCCGAGATCTTAAAAAATAAGGATTGGAATACCTGGATTTCCTTTTTTCTAAACGCTGTCGCTGAAGAATCAGAAGCTGAAGCTTCATCGCTGTTAAAACTTGCAGACTTTTACGAAACATCAAGATCTCAATTGGCTGAGAAAGCTAAATCGTCCCCTTCTATTGAAATCCTTGATTGCATATTTGAGCAGCCAGTATTCACAGCTCCAAGCTTAATTAAACTTTTCAACTTGAAGCTATCAAAGGCGACACTTCTCAAAATCATCCAAAAACTCGAAAGCGCCGGGCTTGTGAACAAACTTAGCGAAGGTAGAGGAAGGAGACCAACAGTTTGGAAATTCGGATCTCTTGTAGATCTCCTCCAAGAATGAGGCCTCGAGCTTTGAGTGTTTAAGAAAAGAATCGAGAGTCGGAGAAATCTAAACACCCCCCCCTCTTTTTTCTCATGCGAGAAGTTGCACGCTAGAGAATCGATTGGCAATTTGAAGCCATCACACTATTCGGAGCAGTTAAGACACGCGACTTCGTGAGGGCCCCGTATCTAAACTTCTTGCCACTTAACAAATTGTCGAGCTTCAACCGAGAAGACAAGCGCAACCTTTTTCACTTCTTTTGAGTATTGTTGATCACCATAATGCCTTTGCTTTATTTGCTCAACAGCCTCACTCAGTTTTTCGGTTTCGCCTTTGTTGCCCTGCACAACCTTGAACTCAAAGATCCAATGTCTGTTGCCTGCATTCACCTCCAAATCGCTCCTGCCATGTGCATTGTGATGTTCAACTTTTACATCCAGGCCGGCGCCTGCAAAATAGACTTGAACATAGGCTCTTAAAGAAGCTTCGTCCCGCACTGGATACCTTTGATAATCAATTGCCAGAAAAAGTCGATTAAGGATATGGAAGACAGACTCCGCCGACTCTTCACATAAGACCTTAACAATCGGCCCTGCTCCTACTTGTCCTGCCACCTTTCCGTCCAAAAGGCGCTCGGTGTAGAGCTGTGCCATGGCACGTTTAACTTCTAAATTTGGATAATCAAGGAAAACAGTATTACCAAACTCGACAGACTTAATGGTGAGGTAGCCGGCTTGTGTTAACAAACCGATATCTGACAAAGTTTCAACATCAGAGGAACCCGTCAACGCAGACAACGATATTGTTTTATCTCTAGCGTACTCCTCAGGTTCTTTAATAGTGTGGCTCTTTAAATATTCCATCAAAACTGCCGGCCTACCACCGCTTTCAAACCAATAGTCTTTAAACCCTCGGTCAGGTTGTGCAAAGAAATTGAGAAGCGACCAAGGCGCGAAAACTTTCTTTGTCCCGCTCTCCTCAAAGCAAAATCCATCGTAATGAGCAGCCAGCAGATCTAATAATTCATTTTGACCTATGGAAAGAACTTCAGCTGACTTTGCGATATAAGGTCCGAAGTATGTCTGAACTTCTTCATGTGTGTAACCCAATAAGGAGCCAAATCGTGGCGCTAAAGAAATATCGCTCAGATTATTAAGTTCAGAAAAAATTCTCATTTTATTGAATTTTGTAATTCCGGTGATGAACACAAATCTGAGTGCTCTGTCGTGGGACTTCAGAACAGCATAAAACTCGGAGAGTTGTCCTCTAACAGCATTGAACAACTCATGCTGATTAAGGCAAGATGTTAGGGGAGCATCATATTCGTCAATCAAGACAACTAACGAACTGAGCCTTAATGTTTGCAGCCATGTTGATAATTGACCTGCAGCGCTGTTAAGGTCGTCGTCAACATATTGAAATCCAACAGTGCCGAAGCACCTTGAAATAAGGGAAGCGAATTTTCTAGAAAACTCTTCAGGCGAAGAAAAAAACTTTATTTCTGAGAAGTCAAGTCTCACAACAAGGAATTTTGTCTCTTCAACCCAAAGCTTCTCAATAGCTAAGCCTTTGAAATCTCTTAGTCCGTGCGTAAACAACGACTCAAAGGTGGAAATCAACAGAGACTTACCAAACCTTCTTGGACGAGCCAAAAAATATTTGCGTCTTGTAGAGGCCAGCTCGTAGACCAAATCTGATTTGTCTACGTAAATCTCATTTGCATACCTTAAGACAGCAAAATCCGATGTTCCCAGCGGCAAATTCTTCAATTTATTATCTTTCATCAGCCTATCCCACCATCATGATTTTCTCTATTTTAATGAGAACTTATAGTTCCTCAATATCTCTAATTTTTAAGGATTTCACCAAATTATCCGACCTGTCCTAAACGTTAAAATAATTCTCGAATCCTCAAACTCGAAGAAGAAAAATTGTTCCGAAAGCTCCTGACTCTCTTGTTATGGTCTGCTGTCCTATGCACACCATGGACAGTTCATTCCGCAGACAAACCTGGGGAAGTCAGGATTGCTGTACTTTTCACTGAGGACCCGCTGTTTTTCATCAACACCTTTGCGCCGACTTTGGATCATCTTCGCAAGGCGCTTCCTCAGTACAAGATCGTCACCAAGGAAATTTCGGGCCATGAGTCTCCGGAAGACATCAGAAAAGAGCACTTCAGCTTCCTGATTTCTTCGGCCGGCTTCTACGCTTCCTTTGATCCGTCATCTGCAGGCTTAAGACAAATTGCCACGCGCCACGACGCTCGAGCCAAGACTGCATCCGAATCCATCGGCTCTACCATCATCGCGTTAACCGATCGCAATGACCTCGATCGAATGGAAGATCTCAGAAAGAAACGCCTTGTCACGAGAGATATTGACTCACTTTCCGGCTGGCTCGGTGCCAAAGGAAAACTTGCCGATCGAATCAGCCCTAAAGAAGATCAGCCGCACCTCTTCAGTACGAAGTACAGCTATCCGGACGTCTACTCTTACCTGCTTTCTGGTGAAGCAGACGCCGCAGTGATCCCGACCTGCGAATTAGAAAACATCTCTATCGCTCACCTCTTCAAGGTCATCGGCGAAGAGAAAACTTCCCTAGCCTGTAAGAGCTCCTCTCCGCTCTACCCTGACTTTGTGTTTTCGTCTTTTCCGGATGCTTCTCCCGAGGTCGTTAAGAATTTCACGGTCAGCCTTCTGACAATGCAGAAGATGCCCGACGGCGCCTCTTGGGGTATCGCCAATGACTTCCGGTCCGTGCTTCAGCTCTTCAAAAAATTGGAACTCGGCCCTTACCGGCCCGAACCCTTCTCGGTAGGAGCTTTCATTGAGAAATACAAAACAGAAGTTTTTCTGGCGCTTGCACTGCTCCTAGGCGTTCTCTTCCATATCTATCGTTCGAACTCTTTAGTTTTTCAGAGAACAGCGGAGCTGAGAGAAGCCATTGATCAGCGTGACCGAGTGGCAGAAGTCGCGAGAAACTCTTTAAAGCGTTTGAGCCAAATGGAAAAGCGCGGCATCCTTTCTCAGCTCTCGCACATGTTTGCCCACGAGCTCAAGCAGCCTTTGTCGACTGTTGTGAATTACGCGAACGGCCTCAAGATGTACGGCGAACAAAAGGAGCTTGATCCGATTGTGAGTCAAGGTATCGAAGCCATTGCCTCCGAATCTTCCAAAGCCGCTCAAATCGTCGACCGAGTTCGAGAGTATGCCAAGTCCTCAAGACCGGTGGATTCACAAAGCACAACCGACTTATCTCAAGTCACTCGTAAAGCCATCGATGCTTTCCGACTATACGTCTCGACGCAATGCCGACTTCAAATCGACTTGCCGCAAAAAGCCGAGATCAACGGTGATCCGTTTGAACTCGAAATCCTCGCCCTTAATCTTCTGAGAAATGCCGCAGATGCCGTCGAGCCGCTTAAAGCCAGGGCTCTCATAAAAGTTTCTGTAGCTTCTGAAAATGCGGATTGGGTCTTGTCCATCACAGACAACGGGCCGCCCGTTCCTGACGAAGTGCTGGAGCGCATGAAAAAAGCTCTGCAGAACTCGCTTAAAGCCGACGGCTTAGGACTCGGCCTTAAGATTGTCTTTGCGATTGCCGAAAGACACCGTGTTGAACTCACGTTTTCTCGCGTTGACCCGCAAGGATTGCGCGCTGAAATTCATTTCAAAAGGGTTTCCTCATGAAGTCATCCAAACTTACGCCCGTCGTCCGAATCGTCGATGACGATGAAAAAGTCCTCGCCTCCGAAGCCTTTTTGGTGAATATGGCGGGATTCCGGACCTCAACCTACAACAGCGCTAAAGAATTCCTTGAGAAAGACGATCCTCTTTTTCCGGGATGTGTGATTTTGGACATCCGTATGCCGGAGATGAGCGGACTGCAGCTCCAAGAAGAAATGAAGAAGCGCGAGATCGATCTTCCGATCATTTTCCTCACCGGACACGGCGACATCGACATGGCCGTCAAAGCTTTGCTCACCGGCGCCACCGATTTTATCGTGAAGCCTCCTGAACCTAATCGTCTGAAAGAAGCGCTCGCTAAAGCCGTCGCTAAAAATCAGAGCGATCGGGAGGCTTCCGAAACCTGCGAAGAAATGCGCGCTCTGTTCGACTTATTGACGCCGGCCGAGAAAAAAGCAGCAGAAATGATTGCCTTAGGCAAGCTCAATAAAGTCATTTCCTTTGAGCTGGAAGTCTCAGAGCAAGCCGTTAAAAACTGGCGAAGCTCGATTTTCCACAAGCTAAACTGCAAAAACATCGTTGAGCTCAACGCTTTCCTCCGTAAGATTCATATTCTTAACGACTAACAATCCTATGTTCAGAAGAGATTTCCTACTCACGACTTTAGCCGTCGCCGCTCCTGCCGCAGCCTTTGCCCAAGACATCAATTGGCGCCTGAGCTGCGACGTCTTAGTCGTAGGAGCGGGAGGCGCGGGTCTGGCTGCCGCGGTAAGAGCTTCGGAACTCGATGCTGAAGTCATCTTGATAGAGCAGAACGTACATCTCGGCGGAAACACTCTGATCTCCGGCGGCTTTCTCGGTGTCGTAGATCCGATAAGGCAGGCGCCTTTGGGTATCACTGACAGCGAAGAAAGACACTTTCAAGACATTTGGAACAACGGCGACAAAATTGCGGATCCGACCTTGGTCCGCAAACTCGTCCATGAAGCACCCAGAATGCTCTCTTGGTTGGAAGCCAAAGGCGTGAAATTTCAAGATGAAGTCATCGAAATCTACGGTTCTCACTTCCCGCGCTGTCACAAGCCTATCTTCCCGAACGGTACCGCATACGTGCGAGCGCTCACCGGCGCCTTGATGCAAAGGAAAGTCAACGTTCTGACAGAAACCAAAGCAATTGAGCTGGTTCAGGACGACAACGGACGAGTGATCGGGATCAAAGCCACCTCGAAACAAGATGAGTTTTTCATTCGAGCAAGAAAAGGCGTCATCCTTGCCGCCGGCGGATTCGGCGCAAATCTAAAGACCGTCGCGGCTTTCGATCCTCGCCTTAAAGGTCTTCCGAGCAACTGTTCATCGGGTTCAACCGGAGACATGCTTTTTGCAGCGCGCAGAATCGGCGCTTCAGTGGTCGACTTAAACGAAATTCAGTGTCTTCCTGGCCCGATTTCGAACAAAGGTATTCGAGTTCGATTTCACAATGACGTTCGCCGCTTTGTCTTTGTCAACGACGAAGGGCAACGTTTCGTAGACGAAAGAGCACGCCGCGATGAACTCAAAGAAAAGATTCTGGTTCAGAGGAACAAAAGCTGCTACTGCATCATTGACAACGACGGCCTCGAAACGCTAGACCTGCTTGTCCGCCGCGACGCTATCCGTGCCGCTGAAACCGGCGATGCCGTCAAAGCTCCAAGCTTGGAAGAATTGGCCTTCGCTCTAAACATTCCAGCAGAGAGTCTGATAAAAACGATCGAAGAACGAAACGCTGAGATTGCCTCTGACAAACCTCAAAGCCGCAGATTCCCGATTCAAAAAGCGCCCTTCTGGGCAGCTCGTGTCGGCATGAGAATCCATTACACGATGGGCGGCCTTCAGATCAACGAAAAAGCTCAATGCCTCAAGGACGGCAAAACGATTCCCGGACTCTACGCGGCAGGCGAAATCACCGGCGGAATCCATGGCAGAAACCGAATCGGCGGAAACGGATTAGCCGATGCCTTTACCTTCGGCATGATTGCGGCGGAAAATCTCGTCTCCGAGTCTTAATCAAAATCGCTTACTCCTTAACTGTAACTTTGTCAATAACCTAATGTTTATTTGGCGTGAAACGCTGAATTCTTAGACTTCTTCTCAACGAGGCCAAACAAGCAAACCGCCTCAAACCTCAGATTTCACACACGGAGAGATAAATGACAAAGCTTTCACGTCGAGTATTCCTCGGTTCTGCACCCGTAGCTGCTGCCGCTGCCGGTATTTTCGGAACATTCTTCAGCACTGCCGCTGAAGCCGCTATCAAGTGGGATGAGACTTATAACGTCATCGTGATCGGTGCCGGCGGTGCCGGTCTTTCTGCTGCCATTTCCGCTAAGGAAGCCGGTGCTAAGAAAGTCGTTGTTCTTGAAAAAATGATGTTTGCCGGCGGCAACACCATTCGCGCGGGCGGCGGATTCAACGCAGCCATCAAAGCCGACTACGAAAAAGCCGGTATTACCGACTCTCCCAAACTGCACGCTGAACAGACTCTGGCTGCCGGCGACGGACGCGGCGATCCCGTCTTGGTTCACCAGCTCACAGAAAAAGCTCCTGAAAGCGTTCAGTGGCTCAAGGACCACGGCGTCAAATTCCAGGATCACATCTATCAGATTTACGGCGGCCTCTACAAACGTGCTCGTAATCCGATCGGACCCAGAGGCGGCGCTTACATCAAGGCTCTTCTTGAAGTCTGCAAGAAAGAAGACATTCCTATCCTCTACAGCACACGTGTTGTTGAAATCATCCGCGAACATCAGCTGAGCGGCCGTGTTCTCGGCGTCAAAGTCGAACAAAAAGACGGAAAGACACTCTATTTGCGTGCTACCAACGCTGTTGTTGCTGCTGCCGGCGGTTTCGCTGCAAATGACAGACTGACCGCAATCTCCGATCCTCGCATGGGCCAGCTCGGCACAACCAACCATCCCGGCGCCACGGGCGACGTCTTAACCGATCTGATCGATATCGGTGCAGGTACCCGCGGTCTGGATTACATCCAGTGCATCCCGGGCGGAGTTCCGGGAGAAAAACATGCTCCTAACCTCTTCACGCATGTTGACCGCTTCTTGTTTGTGAACCTCGACGGCAAACGCTTCATTAAAGAAGACGCAAGACGTGACGTATTGCGTGACGCCATGCTTGATCAGCCGAAGGCTATTGCTTGGACAATCGTTGACGCAGACGGTTTTGAACAGCAAAAGAACTCCAAAGGACCAGAAAACGAAGCTGCTTTAAAGGCCGGAACACTCTACTACGCCGACTCTATTGAAGACCTGGCTAAGAAGATCGGTGTTCCTGCAAACAACCTCAAAGAAGCTGTCGACACCTACAATAAGGCTGTTGACACCAAGAAAGATCCGCTCGGCCGTGCTGAAGGCGTTCTGGTCAACAAGATCATCAAAGCCCCGTTCTATGCCGGTCGCGTTACGATGAAACGTCACCACACCATGGGCGGTGTGATCATCAACAAAGACGCTCAAGTCATTGACCGTCGCGGCAATGTCATCCCCGGCTTGTATGCAGCCGGTGAAGTCACAGGCGGTATCCACGGTACCAACCGTGTCGGCGGTAACGCTATGGCTGACATCTTCACATACGGTCGTATCGCCGGTGTGAACGCAGCTAAGAATCCTGCCTAATGTTCAGAGACACTCTAACCTTCGTTAGATGGTTAGAGTGCGACTGAAGAGGAGCTTCCGATGGACTACCGTCGGAAGCTCTTTCAATTCTAAAGCTGTGAATAAACTAACAAAACCTCAGACCTCAAATCACCATACCAAGTTGAGAGCATTGAAACTAAAGATTTGAGATGCCAAACTATCAGAATGGAAGGTGAGCCGCTGTGTCACTTATTGCCCACGCACTAGAGACCTATGCAGAAAACTTCCATTTCGCCAAACAATTCCGAACAGTAATCGCTTTAAAAGCTGATTGAAAATCAAGCCTATGACAACCGTACATTTCAAGCTTTCTGATGCCAAACCCTGGACTGCGGAAGAACTCCAACGAATCAAAAGCATCAGAGACGGGGATATCGATTACTCTGACATTCCGCCAACTACGCCAGAAGATTGGAAAAAAGCCGTCCGCGGAAAGTTTTGCAAGCCTGCTAAGAAATCGGCCACCCGGAAGTGATTGCTTAATGCAAATGCGGCGGCTGGCAAAGCCGCCTCACAAATTCCAGTCGGGGACTTTTTTGAGCTTCTTTCTGCCCTCAATTTCCTGCGGCGTCAAAGGACTGCCGACCAATTCAACCAAAGCTTGATACTGGTCTTCAGGCAGAAGAATCGATTTCTTCTCTAAGAAATTTTCTTCAAAAACACTTCTCAGAGCGGATAGAACGATCTGTGTTTTGGTCGTGCCTTGCGTTCTGCCAAGACCTCTAAGCATGCCATCTCATCGTCCGGAATTCTGATCTTTAACACTGCCATACTGTCTCCTTGAAGAACTGCTGCAAAAAGAGGCGTCCGCCTGAAACTAGGGCTCGATAGAAAGAAAGTGTGCTGAGAAAAACTACAAAAAATTATCCTCGCAACTAACGAGACCCTTCACTTTTGAGACCAAGCATCTGCGCCATTTCTTCAGATGAAACGACGACTTCCCGGCCATCGCGTATTCGTTGTACTACCTTGTCAGAAAAATAGATGTCCTCCAGATCATCTAAATAATGATCCAGAGCTTCTTTGACTAAAGCAGTCTCTGAGCGACCCGTTTCTTTAGCAAACCGACACAGCCGCGCCTCAATGCATTTCGGAAGCTGAATTTCTAACAACGAACAATCCCCTGAAAATTTTCGATTCCTTCAAGAAGAAAGAAATCATCCGAGAAGAAAAACTCTACGGATCTCCTTCCTTAATTATCCTTCCGAGGCCGAATTAACACAGCCGTTCAAACTTGGTATCGCAAAAATCTTCACGACGACCATGCGGCTAAAGATCAATGTCTTCTTCTAAACGTCTCTTCAAGAAGCTTATAAGCCGCCTCTTTCATTTGACGAGAATGCTTGATGTCTGACTGAATACTAAAAATCTTCGGAATATCATCCCCGATGCCCAAGCAGACAATCTCAATCCCGGCACGCTTCAAATCTTGCTCAATATCAGTCAGAAGTTCGGCATCGGAACACAATCCGTCCGTAATCAAAAAGATAATTTTGCGAGACTCTCTTCGACTGACAAGCTGAGCGGCCGCAGAGTTAATCGATTGTCTGACCGGCGTGTATCCGAAAGGCCTTAACGCGCAAAAGCGATCTAAACAAGACGCAACGGGCTCATCAAAACGCTTGACTTCTAACAGCGTCTGCCGTTCAACACCCGGGAATGCATAAACCGAGCTTCGGCATCCGCTCACGGAATCAGTCATTCCGGCGATGGCCTGACCACACAAAGATCCGGTTCTCATGTCTTCGCGCGTCATGGAGCCACTGCGGTCTAAAAGGACGCACATCGCAACTGACGGACGCAGCACAGATTCTTCGCATCGAAACACTCTGGTGTCGCCGACATACAACCGGCTCAGTCTCTTGGGCTCCAGGTCTCTGCCGCTTCTCGCATAACGCGTAGGCTGGAAACTCAATCCCTGCAGGAACCGATGAAACTGCTGTGAGCCTCCGCGAAGCAGCTTTTCCGCTTCCGCTTTGAATTCAGGATCAACCCGAGGACTGAGTTCACTTCTGACCGTCGGCCAAACCGCGGCTTTGCCGGTCGGATTCTCGCCTGTGGCTCCTCGATAGTTTTTATAGTCTTCTTCTATGGCACGGTGGATATCGGCGTCCTTAAGATCATCGCTCTCGAACAAGGCATCAAACTCGTCGGACTTTTGCTTGTCTTTCTTCGGAATTTTGGCTTTGCCCTTTCCTTCAGAAGAAGCCGATGCTCCTTTTGATGAAGAGCCGGCGCCTGGTTGATCGGAACTGCACTTGTTCTCTTCAGAGAATACCTTTTGAGAAATCGCCTGACTGAATAGTTGTGCAATCTCTCTTGCGCATTGAATAACCGCAGCGGTATTCGGGCTTCTGACCGATTCTTCTGCCTTCTGCATAATCCGCTCAAAGAGCTCCTGACCGAATCTCTGTACAAAAGCAAAGCTTCGCTCTCCCTCTTTCCGCGTCCGGCGGCCAGCGTTTCCGGCCTGACCATCCGTCCCCCGGCAATGACGCTGTTCGTGGACGAAGGGACCGTCTATCCTGATTTCTGGGCCCTGCTCCACGGAGAAACGCGCATCGCCGGAGTCCGTCTTCTCAAGCCCACGCTGCTGCTTGAGCCGCCAGCCGGAACGACGCCGAACAGCCGCGATTCTCCATACCACCGCAACTTGCTGAAATGGATATCGATCTCGAAGACGGAACCATCGCCTCTCTCCTTCCCGGCGCGAACAAGTCCGGGATTCACTCTCGGTGGCGGATGTCCGGCATTTCCGGAAGCGCCACCGTTCCGGGAAACGGAGAACCCGGTGAGCTCTCGCTCTCGGTGGGCAAAATGGAATGGTACGGAAACACGCCGCCGGAAAAGGACGGGCAGGCCACCCCAATCCAAACCCTCAGCAACGTTGATCTGGAAATATCCGATCTGGAATATGCGTTCCCGGCTGATGCCGCGGCCATGCTCCGCTTCAAAGCCACTTGCGCCATGCCGCTTTCCTTTGGCGAGGGCAGCCCCCGGTTTGTCCTCGGTGTGACGGCCCGCACCACTCAAGGCACGCTCGCCATTGACGGCGTGGCCTCCCTTGACGGCACTTTTTCACTGAAACGCCAATCCGTTCCCGTCCATGTCCTGCTTCCGTTCACGACGGAAGCCCCTTTGGGCTCCCTCTTTCAGGGTGCCCCTCTCCCGCAGATCGCCATCAAAGGGGCCAGCCTCAAAGTCGAAGGGGATCAGGCCACGTTGGACGGACGGCTGATATTCGGCGCGGATTATGTGCCGACGCTGCGGGGGACGCTCGCCCTCAAGCACCTCAGCCTTCCCCGCTGGTTCGGCTTTGCGCGGGATCTCCCGCCGGGCGTGCAAGTCGCCTTGGATAACATCTCGGGAACGCTTCCGTTTGAGCTGACCCCGCAAAAACTCGTCGCCTCTTCCGTCACCGCGACGACGCTGAATACCGTCTTTACAGGAGGCGGAGGCGTCAACGATTTTTCCAATCCCGTCATTGCGCTGCACCTTGCGACCAAAGACGCCCCATTGAACCGGATATTCCCCGAAGTGGAAAACAAGGCGGTTTCCACGCCGTCCTACAAAGTGCCGCCGCTTCTCGGAGGAGACGATTCCAATGCGGCGGTGGGCTATGACATCCATTTGGAAGCCGCCCGCGCCACATTCTGGAAGTGGGCGGCCAACGGCGTTTCCGTCCGCATTACGCCCGATCCGGCCAGTAGAACGGAACAGACCAAAGTCGCCATCCGCTGCGGCTCACTGTACGGCGGATCGGCACAAGGCGATCTCATCCCCGGCGACGTCATGGCCCTGAACCTCACGGCCAGCGGCGTCAACGTCGACAGCCTGTTCAGCCCTGTAGCGGGCTATCCCGTTCTGAAAGGCACATTGACAGGTTCGGCCAGTTTTACGGCACGGCCGACTTCGCCCGCCGCTTTCCTCTCCTCGCTGAAAGGCAAGGGGGAAGCGCTTATCAAGAAAGGCAATCTGTCGCTTTCTCGGGCCAAAAAAGAAAAAAATCTCGCCTTCTCTCAATTGCGCGTCGCTTTTCAGGGGGCGGGAAGCCGGACGCAGGGAACGCAGCCGCGTTATGCCTACACCGGGAAATGGCAGGGCAGCCTGACGACGCCGGCCGGGCAGAGTTCGCTCGACCTGACGGGTGCGCTCCAGTTCCCAACGAGCGGTCCTTTCAATCTTTTCGCCGACGCCGTTTCCGCTTCAGGCAAGCTCTCAGCCAACGGCATCGGCGGGCAGGCTTCAGGCAAACTGTCCCTCAATACGCAAGCCAACACGCTGGAGGCTAAAGAGCTCTCCGGGCAGCTTCTCACGAAAGACGCCTCCGCCTCGTTCACCGGTTCCGTAAGCGGAACCCGTCTGGATGCCAATCCGGCATGGGACGCTTCGTTGTCCGTTTCCACGGGAAACCTCCGTGCCTTCCTCGCCCAATGGGGCATGTTGCCCTCCAGCCTTCCCCAACAGGCGCTCAGGCAGGCGCAGATCAAAGCAAAAATCCGGGCGGACGAGTCCATACTGCGCCTTTCAGAGCTTGAAGGGCGCGTCGATGATACCCGCCTTGCCGGTCAAATCGAAGGCACCAAAGGAACGCCGCCGCACTGGACCGCCAAACTCCGGCTTGGGACATTGCGTCTGGGGGACTATCTGCCCGCGTCTTCCAAATACGCACAACCGAGTACACCGTGGCAGACCGAATGGCTCAGAAAAGTGCAACTGGATGGGGATCTCAGTGTGGAACGTCTGGTCATCGCCCGCATTCCGCATGAAAACCTGACCGTTCCCGTGACCATCAAAAACGGCGTGCTCACGGCCGACCCCATCAAGGCCCGTGTCGCTGGGGGAACGGCGGGGGCCGGACTGCGCGCGGAGGGCACTGCGGGAGGGCTGCTCGGGCGATTGCGGTATACGCTGAGCGCCGTCAACGTCCTGACGCTGTGCAAGGAACGGGGGCAGGAGCAACTGCTGTCCGGCACGGGAAGCCTTGACGCGGACGTTTCCGGCCTGCTCCGCTCCGGCGCGGATATCCCCGCCGCCCTGAGCGGCACCCTCAATTTCGTTATCCGGAACGGGGAATTGGATGCGAAGAAACCCGGCCCTATGAGCCGTTTCAGTTCCCTGAGCGCTTCCGGGGCGCTTTCCAAGGGAATCCTGACCACACGCGATCTCAACCTCTCCGGCGGCCTGTCCGTCCGAGGCCAAGGCAGCATCAATCTCATCAACAAAACGCTCAACTATGCCTTGAACGTAACCGGGCCCGGTATCCCGGAAATTCCAGTGCGCTACTACGGCAGCCTTGACGCGCCGCAGCGCAGTTTCAACGCTACCGGTATTTTAGCCAATGTCTTCAACAGTATCGGCAGCGGAGTCCTCAACATTCTGGATATTGTGGTTTCCGCCCCGCTCCGCCTGCTTGCGCCGTAACGGAAAGGGACCGAATCGCTTCGGTCCCTTCGATTTATTCACCGATGGTGTACTCAACCCACGGCAGGCTGACCACACGCACCTGCTTGAGGAAGGCTACAACATCATCGGGGCCATGATAGCGGGTCACCTTGAGATCGTCGTAACTCAGCATCGCCACCGGAACGCCGGGAAAGAGCGCTTGGGCGCGTTCCGAAAACGCTTCCAGTTCGCTGGGATTCATAAACAGCTTGGGGTCGACCAGCACCACCGCGAAATCCAGCCCGCATTGCGTCACTCGCGCCGCTTGCAACTTCGGCATTGTCATATCCTTTAGGTTTCTGTTACGCCTTTTCAGGGAAAAACCTCTCCACTGAGGCGAGGTCTCCCGTTTGTACGTCTTCTTCGCGCAAAAGGCTACGGTCCGTACGCCACCCCCCGCATATTTTCATTTGAAACATCCCCGATCCGGGCTATAGCCAAAAGAACACCATGCTTAGAGGAGAACGCCATGCCCAATCATGCGGCCTTCAATTGGAAGTTTCACAGGATCGGCGGTCTGGATCAGGTGACCTTGCGGACGCCTGAAGAACTGCTGCACCTCAACGAGCTTGACCCCAAACTCTGGGTCGCGCTCAGTTGCCCTATCGACAAGCTCCAGTTCGACGCACGGACGCTGGAACTGCTTGACGCCGACAAGGACGGGCGCATCCGCATTCAAGAGGTTCTCGACGCCGTTCGCTGGACTGTGGACCGCCTCAGCGATCCGGCGCTGCTGGCCGAAAGCCGTCCGGAGTTGGCCCTTGAGGAAATCAGGCAGGATACGGATGAAGGCCGCCTGCTTTATTCCACAGCAAGCCGTATCCTCACGCAAAGTGGAAAAGAAGTGGCTCTCACGCAGGAGGATGTAGCGGAAGCCATTGACGCGGCTACACAGACCGCCTTCAACGGCGACGGCGTGATGACGCCGCACCCTTCCTTCGATCCGATATGAACCGCTTCATCGAAGACATCGTCGCAACGACGGGCGGAGCAACCGACGCCGGAGGCCAGCAAGGCGCCACGCTCGAACTGGCCCAAACGTTCATGCGCAACATACAGGATTACAAGACGTGGTTCGACGAACTTGCGGCCTATGCGGACACTTTTCCGCTTGGTTCCGGTACGGACACGGCCTTCCAGATTTTCCAGTCCGTGCGACCCAAAATCGATGACTACTTCACGCGCTGTCAGCTTGTCGCCTTTGACGTTCGGGCCTCGGATGCGCTCAATGCCCCGGAAACGATTTTTGCCCAGCTTGTCGATCACGCCCTCAACACGGATGACGAGGCCATGCGCGAACTGCCCCTCGCGCATATCGCGGCGGATCAGCCGCTTCCTCTTGAAAAAGGCCTCAACCCCGCATGGCGCGATCAGATCATCGCTCTGAAAGATACGATTGCCGTTCCTCTCCTCGGCGTACGGGACGAGCTGACCTCCGATAAATGGCAGACCATCAAAACGCGTTTCGCCCCGTATGCGGAACTGGTTGCCCGCAAGCCCGAAAGCGGCGTGGAAAAACTCGGCATGGAACGGCTTGGAGAACTGCTCTCCAGCGACCTCCCGTCCCGTTTCGAGGCGCTGACGCAACAGGACGAAGACGCGGCGGGCCACCTCAAAACGCTCACGGACGTGGAGCGCCTCGTCCTCTACCATCACCACCTGCACCGGCTGTTGATGAACTTCGTTTCCTTCTGCGACTTCTACGCCCTTTCACGGCCTACGACCTTTCAGATCGGCACGCTGTTCATCGACGGCAGAGGTTGCAATCTCTGCCTGCGCGTGGACGACATCACCAACCACGCGGCACAGGCCCAGCCCAGCCATCTCTGCCTTGCCTATTGCGAGTGCTCACGCCTCGACACGGGCCAAAAGATGAATATCGTCGCTGCGGTTACGGCGGGTGACTCCAACCTGCTGATACCGGGGCGGCACGGCGTTTTTGTGGACACGCAAGGCCAGAGCTGGGAAGCCGTTTTGGTCAAGCTGGTGGATAACCCCATCAGTATCCGTACAGCCATGTTCGCGCCTTACAAACGGTTCGGGCGCATGATCACCGACCAGCTCGAAAAGCTCGCGTCGTCCAAAGATTCAGCGCTCATGTCCGACGCCTCCAAATCCATTGATAAACTGACCGCGGATGCCCAGAAGGAAGCCAAGCCGTTCGGGCGGAGCATGGGGATCTTCGCGGCTATCGGGCTCGCCCTCGGCGCCATCGGCACGGCGCTCGCCAGCATCGCGGCGGCGTTGTTCTCTCTGGCATGGTGGCAGTTCCCCCTGCTGTTCGTGGGGATCTTCCTGTGCATATCCGGCCCCTCCATGTTCCTCGCGTGGCTGAAGCTGCGGCGCAGGACGCTCGGTCCTGTCCTTGATGCCTCGGGATGGGCGGTGAACAGCCAAATCCCCATCAATTTCATGCTCGGATCCTGCCTGACCGACGCGGCGGCCTTGCCTCCCAATGCCAGCCGCTCCTTTGACGATCCCTTCCGCAAACAGAGCCGCTGGAAAAAATGGGCCGTGGCGCTCGGCGTCGTCTGCCTCGCCGCACTGCTCGCCGGAGGCGGCTATTGGGGCTGGAAGGAGTATCAGAAGCGGCATCCGGCAAAGCAGGAACAGACTAGCGACATCGCCGCTCCCAAGGTTCCCGCCCCTTCGGCCAAGTAAGGGGGGCTTGCCCGCCCCATGCTCACAGGCTATCTGTAGAAACCGGCCTCTGACGGAGGCCGGCTACGGAGCCTTCGATATGAATACCTGGAATCGGGGTATTCAAATGTCAACTTCTAATGCTTTTGAG
>ERZ1106981.599-NODE-599-length-23997-cov-43.837065_pt1 | contig 23997 bp, 24 predicted proteins | sample MGYA00403692_ERZ1106981 | MGnify/ENA primary metagenome ERZ1106981 (study PRJEB35170, sample SAMEA104062431) | human gut metagenome | biome: human gut; feature: human-associated habitat; material: faeces | place: Denmark | collected 2012-06-22 ... | reverse complement strand
TGCGTCTTTCTTGTTTCGGTTTTTCTCTCACCAACACTATTTTTGAAAGAGCCAATAAAAACAGCGTCGCTTTGGAAGCTTGATGACTCTCGCTTCTCAAAGTTTCGCTGTTTTTTAGCCTAAGATAAAATGGTTCAGCGCGCCGAACAGACCTGCGCTGGCTAAGCCCATAATGACGCCGGCCAGTAAGACGCCGCCCATCACGGCTAAGACGCTGGATTTAAAATCCATGTCCAGAAAGCTGGCTGCCAACGTTCCCGTCCAGGCGCCGGTGCCCGGCAGCGGAATTCCCACGAACAGCAGCAGCGCGACAAACAGGCCGCGGCCGGCTTTTTCCTGCAGCTTTTTCCCGCCTTTTTCGCCTTTGTCCAGACAGTAGGTAAAGAACTTGCCGATAACCGGCTTGTCTGCGCCCCAGATCAAGACCTTCCGGGCGAACAAATAGATAAATGGAACCGGGATCATATTGCCAACAATCGCAACAATATAAGAGGACCACAGCGGCATACCAAACGCCTGGGAATATGGGATCGCGCCGCGCAGCTCAATCAGGGGTACCATGGATATCAGAAACACTAGGAAATATTTTTTTAACACATTCAGCACTCCAATTCTTTTCGTTATTTACAGCATTGCCATTGTACACGAATTCAAACTAAGTTACAAGGTGAAATGGCTTTTCTTAAGGGATTCTTAGAAATTTCCAGGTTGGTTTCTCGAGAAAAGGAAGGGCGTAAAAACCAGGAATCCCGATTAGGATCGTTCCTATTTATCCCTTCTAAACTTTCGTTTTTTATAAAATATTCTAATCCCCTTCACTTTACTTTAGACTTAACATTCATGGAATTTACTTCATTCGCATCATACAGAAGATTTAATCCTGGTTCTTTTTTACATATCTTGTTTCTTTTATTGGCTTTTTAGGCATTCGTACACATTCCCTTAGCTTTATTTTATTACATCTATTTATCATTGTTTTTTAATATAGGCCGCGGGTAGTTTTCATAGCAATCTTAGGGCCTGACTTTTCATTATTGCAGGGAACAAGTCCATTAATCTTCATCTCTTGAATTATTCGAAATTTCTGGATAGATCATTTTCACTGTTTCCCTTTTTGTTCCAGCCGCTTTATACTTTCCAAATAATCCTTTTCCACACTGCTAAGTGTTTTTGCTTTGTATTTCTTATATTCCGTTTAAGCCTTTTCCATCGCCTGCAATGGCTGACCGTTCGATTTCTAATGAGAAGATCTTCACCTGTTGATGTCAAAATCCCGTCCAGGTGCTTTGCCCAATCTTCCATGGTCATCGGTATTTCTCGTTCCGCCTGCCTTTCCGCAAAATCAAGATAACCCGAGTGTTTGTAACTGCTATGATTTAGGTAGAGTAACCCCTTTTTAGAAATATAATTCAAAATAAAACAACCTAATAATCATCATAACAAGAAGGTCATATATGCTGGAATACATATAATTTCATCTTTAATTGATAGGTTTTTAGGATGAATGATATAACATTCTCCTATGCGATCATTATATTTTTCCTTAAATCTTAGTAAAGAATTGATTGTATATTTTTTCCCAGATTTTACTTCAATTGGAAAAAGTTTATATTTCAATTTACTATTATTTGATAATAGAAAATCTATTTCAATATCATTCCGGTGCTTTTCTTCATTATAGTGTGTATAAAAATATAATTTATGGTTATTTGAAACTAACATCTGAGCTATCATATTTTCATAAAACATACCTTTATTTAAAGATAATTTATCTAAAAGTATTTGTTTATAAACTTCATCTTCAAGCAATTCATTTTCATCAAAGGCATGACTTACTAAAAGCCCAGTGTCCCCTAAATAACATTTCACATACGTCCTTACTTCATTAATTGACAAACCTACGCTTGGATCACTACATAAAAAACATTCATTAGAAATCATTGAATCAGCCAACCAAAAAAATGTTTCCTCATATTGATCTGCCTGCGATCCTTCTTTTATCTCTTTAAAAACAACTCTTTTTTCGTGTTTAGAAAGAAGCCCTGGAATTTGATCAAAAATCGCTAATACTTTACTTCTATATTGTGCATTAATTTTCATAATATCTTCTCTATAAAGCTTTAAAATATCTCTTTTTTCTTTATCTGCTTCAAAAAAGCTCTTATCATTTTCAATAAATTTTATGATTGACATTGGCATTCCGCCTACAAGCATATATTGCTTAAACAATAACATTGCTTTTTTATGTAGAGATTCTTCTAGTGGTTTTCTTTCATGAAAACACTTTTTAATATATTCAATTATTACTTTTTCGTTAAGTGCATCACAAAATTCTTCAAAATCTAAAGGATACATGGATATATGTCTTTCTTCAGAAGGTATTACAATATTTTTGACATTCTCTTTAATTGATATCAATGATCCAGTTTCAATATAATCATATCTACCATCCGCTACTAAATATTTTATGGCTGCTCTTGCCTGTGGAAACATTTGCACTTCATCAAAAATAATAACTGATTTTCTTTTTTGCAATTGAACCCCAAAGTGTGCTTGAAGCATCATAAAAAGTGTATTCATATCATTCAAAAATTTTTCAAAATATAACTCTACTTCTTTATCTTTTTTCGCAAAATCAATCAAAATATAGCTATCGTATTCATTTTTAGCAAATTCCTGTGCAATGGTACTTTTACCAATGCGGCGTGCCCCCTCAATAAGAATTGCTTTTTCTCCATTCGTCTCTTGTTTCCATTTTAGAAGTTTATCATATATTTTTCTTTTTAATATCATAACTTTATCCTCCCATTCTATTATACGCATTTTTTAATTTAACTAAATCTCTGATTATACGCATATTATAAGCCAACTTTCGATTGTGCGCAAGATATGAAATAATTATTTTTGCGATTATACGCATATATAATAGGTTTTTCATTAAGAAGATTGAAAAATGCAAGAATTACAACTTGCATTTTACACTTTCATTTTTCACTAGCAAACACACATTCAACTAGCGAATTTTTGTCAAAATATTTTGGAAATACTTTCTCTACAATTAGACATTTTGAAAAATATTACATTATTAATCTCTCACTAAGGTTAAAAAGAGCAAATATCGGTTCTTACTCGGATTTTGGCAAAGATAAAAAGGGCAAGCAAGATAACGCTTTATCTCGCCTGCTTCTTTGTATGGAAATTCTATTCCTATCCTAAACTGAGTAAGAACCCAAATATCTTCTTTCCTTTTTTCATATATCTTTTCGTTTATTATTCCTGTTGTTGATGACACTTGGATTGAAAAAATAAACAAACTAATAGGGCGGATGATGTACAACCATATTCGGTTCTTTCAATTCATCTACAATTAATTTTGCATATTTATGATACTTATCAGCTTTTCTCGTAACACGATCTAATTCTTTGAAAAATGTATCATATGAATCAAGAATACATTTTGCATTTGGTAAATATGTATATGGGAATTCTTTAATAATATCCCTATCTTTCTCACATGAAGCGATAAGAATCAATCCATTTAAATAACCTTCATAATATGCTTCATCCCAATAATTTTTCGAATCAGTACATTTTTGTTTAATATCATCATATGCTCTAGCAGATGACGACATAATCCCAGGTATATTATAATTTCCTGTATTATACAACTGAATAAAACGTTCAAATGCATGTATCACCCCATCCTGATACGCCAAGCAATATATGACACTTGGATACATATGAATATCAATATGAGAAACCTTTTTATGAAGATCATTGATCGTACTATTTACACCTTCTATGATAGGAAGTGTATCACAATTTTCTATTAACTTCCTTTCTAACATTTCCAATTTAAGCTGATGTAAAAAATAAGTTCCATCAGTTAATATATAGGTAGAGTTCTTATAACTCAATTTAGAGTTTAAGTGCTCATCTATAGTAACGATATAAATATGTGGCATTATTTCTTTTAATTCAGCTTGTAAATATGCCATAATTTGTGAAAAATCTTCATCCCCAAATGAAAAACCAATAAATACAACAGTACGTCGTGCTAATATAGTTTTTAAGGTTGCCCCAATTACTCCTTTTTCTAAACTTTCAGTACACTTAGTATAATCATCCTCTGTAGCAACAATTGAGCCAATATTATTAATTGAACCATGAATTTTTAATACACAACGTTCATTTTCATCCCAAAAAATATAATCTGCCGGAGTTGTGATTGGTGTTGCCGCACAACATTCTTCAAAATATGTATCCCAATTTGTTGTAATGATTGTCTTAATAAAATATAGCTCTGCTAATTCACGATGAAACTTTGTAGCAGCACGTTCCAACTCTGGAAATGAATGAATATATTCAAATCGATTTTTAATCATCTTTAATAATTTTCTACGCCCGTTCGGTAAATCACAATAAATTTGCATGAGTTTACTAAAAGAAAATGTATTATCCGTTATTTCGAGTTCTTCCTGAATCTCTTTATAAAAAGAAAATGGGAGGACACTTTTATTTTCTGTACTAATTCCAGCACCACAAAACAACACAAGTTCACCATTTTTTGCCGCATCTAAGATTTCCTTTGGCATTACAAATGGTTTTTGCTCTTTGCAAATTGCACATTCACAATTCATAAATTACTTCTCCTTTATAGATCTCAAATCATCTGAAAATATCTAAACGCATCTTTTATTGCATCTTCTTTTTCTATTAGACAAATTGGTTGTTTTGAATCGTCATATTTCGATTTGTTATAGTTTTCTCTTTCTTTAATTCCACACTTTTCTTTTACTTGTGCCATATATAAATTTTAAACATTAAATCCATACTTATCAAAACCATACTGTTTTATATTGTTATAAGTAGCTTTGCTTTCTGAAGAAGTCAAATCTAATTCATCCGCATGTAATTCAATGTCGACATGTTTTTTCGTCTTAAGTTTGGAAAGTAGTACCACCGTCTCAACATGCGGCGTGTTGGGAAACATATCAAACGGAATCACGGTTTTCACTTCATACAAGTCCCTCAATTCCTTCAAGTTTTTCCCCAGTGTTGCCGGATTGCAGGAAATGTACACAATCTGCTTTGGCTGACACTGCCGCAGACTTTCGATCATCGCTCCGTCCAGTCCCGTCCGCGGCGGATCGACGACAACTGCATCAATTTTCGTCCGGCGGATGATCTTCTTCATTTCCTTCGCCGCATCGCCGCATACAAACCGCACGTTCTCCGCCCGATTCAGCCGGGCGTTTTCCTTCGCGTTCTCCACCGCTTCCGGAACAAACTCAATTCCGATGATCGTTTTCGCTTTTTCTTTCAACATCAGCGAGATGCCGCCAACGCCGCTGTAGGCCTCAACTAACGTATCGCACGGTTCGATCAACGACGCGGCCATCCGCATCATCTGCAGTGCCTGCGGCCGGTTCAGCTGGAAAAACGAAGCGCAGGAAAGCGATAGCCGCACATCGCCGAACTGCACCGGCAGCCGGTCTTCCCCCGCCAGCAGCGACCACCGATTGGAAAATAACTGACGCGTCCGTTTGTCCGGGTTGATATTCTGCATGATGCAGGTCATCCCCTCAATCGCCTTGAGTTTCTCTATGAACCCCTTAGGCAGGGAATCCTCCCCGCTCACCAGTACGCATTGGTACTGACCCTCAAATCCCCGCAAGACCAACGTGCGCAATCCTGTTCCCTTTTTCGGATCATACGCCTTGAGCCGGAACTGATTAGCCAACGCCAGAATCTGCTTGCGCAAAGCTTCCAGATCCGGGTCATGAATAAGACAATGCGCGATCGGCATCACACGGTTGCTTCCTTCTTCAAACAGACCGTTCACCAGTCTGCCCCGTTCTTCCCGGATCGGCAGCTTGCATTGATTGCGGTAGCCCAATCCAGACGGACTGGCGATCACCGGCTGCACCTTATCGCGAGATAGTCCGGCATACTTGATCAGCGCTTCCTGCACCAGCTCCCGCTTTACCTGAAGCTGCGCTTCTGGTTTCAGAATCATTAACGGACATCCCGAACAGCGCCCCTGCACCGGACACTGCGGCTTTACCCGCTGCGGACTATCGTTCAGCCGTTTTACAACCTGCCCTTTCGCATACCGCGGCTGCGAGTCAAGGAGAACAATCTCAGCCGTTTCCCCCGGCAGCAGCTGATCGACGAACACCGGTTTTCCCTCCAGATAAGCGATCCCCTCGCCATTAATCCCGATCTTTTTCGCCGTCACCGTCACAGTGCGGTCTTGATTTTTCTCCATGATGATAGCCTCCCTCTACTTTAATAATGAAAACGGAAATATCTTTTCCAGAATTTTAACCGCCGTTACATAATGCTTCAGCGGCTGAACCATATCTTTTTCCACAAACACCTGGTTGACGCAGAACCCCAGATAGATGATCGACGCGATGATATAGACGCTAAGAAACAAAATCACCATCGACGATAAGGGTCCGTAAATCGATTCATAACGTGTGAAATGATTGATAACAAAAAAGAAAAACGTACCGAGCAGCGACATGCAGATCGTCGTAAACAAAGCTCCCGGAGCCACCGCACGCCATTGATAATTACGAAACGACAACAGCCGGTAAAAGATGCAGAACCCCACGAACAGCACAACAATCTGCGTCAGTAACCCTGTAAACGGGAATTGCTGGAGAACAAAGACCATTAAGCCCAGGCTGGCCAGCAGCACAACGAAATCGACCAACGATACACCGCGCATGAACCACAGCGGCAGCTCCACTTCGTCCAGATGTGCGGAAATCATTAAGAAAGAATAAATTGCCCGCGATGCGACCCACAAGGAAACAACGATGAAGAAGATCAGCGGAATCAGTTCCACCGGTGAATTGCCTAAGAAAAAATCAATGAACGGGCTCAGCAGATCCTGGGGGATATACTGCTCCGCAAAGTCCAGAATGCTCGCAAGACCAGCCGGGGAACTTCTGAAAAACACGACCAGCAGTGCGGTCAGCGGCGCCAGCGCCAGAAGCAGTGAATACGACAGGGCGTAAACAAACGTCGTGCCGTCATAAGAAGTAAACATTTCATAAACCTGAAGGATCTTTTTCATCATGTTCTCCTTTACCGATCTTCACTTTATTTTACCATCACCATCCCTAAACGAACAGCCATTTCCCCGAAAAGAAAGCCAGACTCCTCATCAGCCTGACTCCCTTTTGTATACTTCTGGGTTCCCCCTGTCTCACAGTCAAGTTTGTCTTATTTTAACAAACCTAAATTGGTATCCGCACAGAAGTTATCCACACTGTAAAGGATAAGAATCCGATCGGCTCCCATCTGCTGAGCCAGCTGCGACATCGGCAACCGATAGTAGCGCAGATCAGCCAGGGTAATCTGACTGAAATGCGGCGCCAGATACGGCACCAGCACATGCGCGTAGGAATCCTTAATGACGAGCAATTTCTCTGCGGATGCGCTCGAGATTTCGATTTCGACTAACGCGTGATTGCCGTCAAGATAGGTCATATACTTATCTTTTTCATTCAGCCGTTGTTCGCTGAACAGCGAAGTCTGCGCGTCGCCAGTCTGATCGTAAACGACCCGCACATCGAAAGGAAAAGTATACGTCCATGTCCAGATTGGATCGCCCGGATGCCAGAATGCGCCGGAACGGGAATACTGCGTTCCCTTGAATCCCTCGGCCGCTCGCTGATAGATGAAATCTTCGCCGGGCTTCAGCGGCTTCTTATTCCAAGACGTCATCAACGCTTCATAGCCCGCCCAGGCCCCCTGCGCCGTCCAATGATGGTCGGTTTTAAAATACAAGGTTTCATCTGCGTTCAGCTGTGTTTTCTGGGCCTGCAGCGCGGCACGGACATCGACAATTTGAACCCCCGCCAACTGACTTTCCAGAGCGTCGATCAACGCGTCCTGATCCGTATTGTACGCTCCCTGCGGCAGATTCTCCTTTTCCATCAGCGCTGCGGTCGGCACCAGCATGACGCTGACCGGAATTTCCGACTGCGCGGCAAAGGCGTTGATCTTGGCGATGTTCTTCGCGCTTTGTGTCCCGTCCAAAACATCCACCTGACCGATCAGCCAGTCCTCACGGCCGAAGTAAACATTTTGATTTTCTATTTTACCCAGCGCCCGTTCTCCCGCCGCTTTGACGCCGATCCACAGATCTCGGGCAATAAACTGATCTGTAAACCATTCCTCCAGATCCGTTGTGTAATCATCGAAGAAAAACCGTTTCCAACTGAACTCGGGAAACTGCGCCAGCACCCGATTTTCCGCTTCGGAGAATGTCCGCTGGGGAGAAAACAGGTTTAAAATCGTGAAACAGCCCAGAAAACTGCAGAAAATAATAATGATCGCTGTCTGAGTTCCTTTTTTCATCCTGCTTCCTCCTTTCTAAAACCGGAAATATAAGAATGGATTGTACGAAGCGTCGACCAGATACGCCGTGCAGAGAATCAATCCCGCCGCGATCAATAACGGCATTGCACCTTCCCAGCGGTGCCCGCGGATCTTCGTTTCGTAAAGCTGATGACCCAGCGGCGTGCTGGCCAGGATCATGATGATCAAAAGCAAACCGTAGTCCCGCAGATAAAATAACGTTCGAGCATTAATCAAACTGACCGATCCCCAGCCGAACATCGTTTTCAGATACGTTAACCCGGCGTCCAGATCGGTAAAGGCAAACAGCACCCAGCCTAACAGAATCAGGACTAACGCGTAGCCATGCTGAAGCACTTTCGGAAGCCGCTCCAAGATCGGCTTGAGAACAAACTTTTCCAGTATCAAAATCACGCCGAAGTAGATTCCCCAAAGCATGAAATTCCAGCTTGCGCCGTGCCAGAAACCCGTCAGCAGCCAGACGATCATCAGGTTGCGGATCTGCTTTCCCCGACCGTGCCGGCTGCCGCCTAAAGGGATATAGACATAATCGCGAAACCATGTGCTTAGTGATATATGCCAGCGCCGCCAGAATTCTGTAATCGAACGGGAGATATATGGATAGTTGAAGTTTTCCAGAAATTCAAAGCCCAGCATTTTGCCTAAACCGATCGCCATGTCGCTGTAACCGCTGAAATCGAAATAGATTTGAAAGGCGAACGCGATGATGCCTAACCAGGCCGCGGCCACACTCATCTCACTGGCCGGCAGGGCGGAGATCGTATCCCACAGTGCGCCGATGGAATTGGCAAGCAGCACTTTTTTGGCCAGACCCGCGACAAACCGCTGTACGCCCAAGGCAAATTGATCCGCCGTTTCCTGACGATGATCCAACTGTTCAGCGATATCCTTGTAGCGCACGATCGGACCGGCGATCAGCTGCGGAAACAGCGTCACGTAAGCGCCGAAGGAAACGACGCTCTTTTGGACCGGCGCCTGCTTCCGGTACACGTCGATCGGATAGGACATCGTCTGAAAAGTATAAAAGGAAATGCCCACCGGCAGGGATAAGTTCAGCGGACTGAGCGGCAAACCCAGCGCCTGTAAATTGAGAATGAAAAAATCGGCATATTTGAAAAAGCCTAATAAGCTTAAATTGAAAATAACCGAGAACCAGACAAACCGCTTCGCTTTTTTCCGGTCGTCACGATACTTATCCACCATCCGGCCGTTGTAATAATCAACAAAGGTGGAGATCAGCATGATCACAATGTAAACCGGTTCCGACCAACCGTAAAAAATCAATGAAACGAGAAAAAGACAAAAATTCCTGGCATGCAGCGGCGCTAATTTAAGCACCGCCAGCACGACAGGAAGATAACCAAACAAAAATGGCAGACTGCTGAAAACCATGTTACTGCGCGGCAGCGTTCAGGCTGTCGGAAATCTCCTGCAGAATCGCGTCGGCTTGATCGGCAATGACAATCGCGATCACGTTGCCTTCCTCCAGCGTTTTGCGGTTTTTGACCAGCTCATACTGTTCCGGAAGATAGGTCGACCAGGTTTGTTCTACAGTTTCCATCCGTTTGTCCAGCGCTTTCTTGACTTCATCCAGCTTACCGTCCTGGGCTTCGACCAGAATGATTTCCGTCGCGTGGACGTTCATCGCCGGCATGAAGATCGCGTAATCCTTGACCAGATCGCTCGACAAGCCATACATATCCACTAAGACCGTATCGTCGACATCCATCGACATCGGCAGCTGATATTCGTCGTTGCGGCGAATCGCTTCCAAAATTCCTTTTAAGCCTTCCGCAGTTTCCGGCGAAGCACTTGGCGTCATCGTCGGTTCAGCCGACGGCGTCGCACTCGGCGTTGGCGACGGCTGCGGATTCTTCTTCGAACATCCCGTCAGCATCAGACAGCCGACCGCTACACATGCAATGATTAATTTTTTCATTTTCAAATCCCTCCGTGGCATTAGCATGCCCCTTGCCGATCGCGGGTATACCCCGGATCGTATCAGAATTATATCAAAAGCCCGTTTAAAAAACTATCCCTTGTTTCTTTCGATTTCTTGACGTTTTCCTTAACCCCTGGACTTCGTTGCTTTTCCGTTTATTCCCGATCCTTTTCTTTTCCGCTGTTCCCCTGTGTGATCAATCGAAAATAGTTGATTCATCCGGAATACGTCCTTTTAATCAGAATGAAATTACGCCGGATGGGCATGCCGTCCTGCTTTAAAAATGGTAAACTGAACATAGGAGGGATAAGGATGAAAAAACGAATTCAAACGGCTGTCGTTAAAGCCTTGCCGTTCCTTGCGTTTTCCCTGTTTATGGTCTTTCTGTTATCCTGGACCTTTGTGCCTTACAAAGAAGAAAATGTGGCCAGGCATGATTTCACAGGCTATGCCATAGGCATCAAAAACAACGCTCTGCGGCAGGAATATCCCGATGCCTTTTTGCATCTCGTCTGGCAGCCCACGGATGAGGAAACCGCTGAGATCCTGGCTTTTCTGCGCCAGCTCCAGCCGGTGCAGACGGATGATTTCAATCAGAGCGCGGGCCTTTATGTCCCAACGAGCCGGGATCCGGAAGGGGTTATTCTCTATGATGATCAACAGCTCTACCGACTGTATGAAGCTGGAAAAACATACAAGCATCAGCCGCTTTTGATCATCTACAAATTCTCGATCAAAGATCAGACGTTAAACTTCAAAGAATCCGTTTATTATGCCAGCGATCAGGACGTCGGCGCTTTCATGGATCAACTGGCCGAAATCCGCGGTTCATTAGCGGATTATCCTTATTGACCAGAGATCACTTTTACCATTCGGGTCAGCCTCTGCCCTGAACAAGCTGATGAACATCTTCTTCTTTAAATCTCATTCGTTTCTTCCGCGCCCATTTTCGGGCGTTTTTAGATATTTTGGGCAAAAAGAAAAACAGCGCCCGCTGTCCTCTTTCCTTAATCCGTTAAGCCCCATTCCGGGATTTCATTGCCGCGGCGGATCAGAATCGTTTTCTGAAAATCCGTCTGATTCAGAAACCGCAGGATCAGATCTTCCTCCGCTTTCGAGCAGCCGACCAACAACTTCACATCGATTTCCTTCTGCAGAATATCCGCAGCCACAACCGCCGTTTTCACCATCGAGGATTTTTCACTGCCGCGGTACACCGCGATGCCGCCTTCATTCGATTCAGCGGCCAGATCGATGTAATGACCATAGTCTACCGGATAGATCAGATTTTTATATTCCGGATGTTGTTCTCCTTTTTTCCGGCTTAAAACAAATTTGCTGGAAAATACGAGAGTATCTATCTTCTGCCAAAAGAACGCATTGTTTTCATAATTGTCCATTGATAAATCTCCTATCTCTTTTGTATTATATCGAAAATGAAAAGACTTGTAAATCATAAATCATTCTTTACAAGTCAGTTTGAGGCTTTTTTACAGCCTTTTATGAAAATTATTTAATATGCTTTCTTAATCGACATGAACATGACTGCGGGTAATCTCGGCAATCGTACTGCAGCCGGACATGATCATCGTTTCGCGCAGCTCGCTGCGGATCTTATCCAGCGTTAACCGCACGCCTTCTTTACCGCCGCCGACTGCAGCCAGGGCCAGTGGCCGGCCAATCAATACGCCGTCCGCACCCAGGGCCAGCGCCTTAAACACATCCAGTCCGGTCCGGAAACCACCGTCAACCAGAATCGTGATCTGTCCCTTAACCGCAGCCGCGATTTCCGGCAGAACCTCGATCGTCGATAACGCATCATCCAGAACGCGTCCGCCATGATTGCTGACAACAATCGCATCGGCTCCGGCTTCGACGCACTTCCGCGCCCCTTCCACCGTTAAAACACCTTTGACGATCAGCGGGATGCCGCCGGCCATTTCCTTCATTTTCTTTAAATCCGCCACGCTCTTGTTGACCACCGGCGTCGTTCCTTTGCGCAGCAGCACCAGGCCCGCCGCGTCCACATCGGTCGCCAGCGCGAAGACCTTATGTCCTTTAAACCGTTCAATCCGCGCCTGCACGCCTTCCTCACACCACGGCTTGATCGTCGGGATGCCCATGCCGTCGTGATCCAGCACCGCCTGCAGTGGTTTGGCAAACAGCGTGTCGATGTCGATGCCATCGCCCGTAAAGGCCAGCGTTCCTGCTTCCAGACAGCCCTCAACCGTCGCTTTGTTGTACTCTTCTTCCGTCATTTCCGCGCCGTAGTTATTCTTAATTCCCGCCACCGGCGCGCAGTACACCGGCAAGGATACGGTATGACCGAACAACGTCGACGTCGTGTCGATTTCTTTGTTTTCCACTAACACGTCCATCTGAATCCGGACGGATTTTAACTTTTCCACATTGCGGATAAACGTACTTCCGCTGCCTTTTCCCCCTAAGCCCGGGATTTCCCCCTTGCAGGCTAAGCCGTTGCAAACCGGACAAGCCCGGCATTTCGGCGATTTTCGCTTTGCTTCCTGAATGATTTCTTCTAAGGTCATTTTTGCCAACCCCTTTCCCTGTTCTTCATTATAAGAGTCCTGACGGATGAAGACAAGCGATATTTGACAGAATTCGCCCGGGGTCATGGCAATCAATGAAATCTCAGTAAAGATCTAACGCGCTGCCGCAGACCGCAGTTTCTTTTCTGATGTCCGATGAGTCTCCCATTCTGTTTAGGATCGTTGTTTGTTTTCTCGCTGAACAATCGCCAGTGCTTCCGCAACGGATTCCACCATCCAGCGAGCCTCGTCCCGGATTTCAGGCTCCGCTGACGCCATACAGAAGCTGTTTTCAAAGGTCTTAAAACATGTCAGATCATTGCGGTCGTCGCCGATCACCGCGATTTCTTCCCGCTTTAACCCTAACCTCCTGCCGGCCTCCAGAATACCCTGTGCTTTATCCACGCCCGCGCGAACGATCATCAAAGTGCGGGAACTCGTTTCAATCGCGTGCAGCCCTCTGTCCTGGGCAAGCAGCCGTGCGGAAACGGTCTGCGCAAAACAGGCGTCGGGATACACCGCTAAAATAACCGCAAGCTGTAAATCCGGCCGCTGGGGATCCCACTCCAGAACCTGCCGATGATCCTGAATCAGATTTAACGGATTTTCACAATACCCTCGGGCTAACGGAAATCGCAAATCATAAGCGAGCCAGTCATTATCCGGTGTGACCATCGCCACCCAGTTTTCCGGCTGATCACCGCCTAAAGTTTTCCACAATTGCCTTTCGTTCCGGCTTGGCAGCGGATGCAGCCAGCGGCGGCCGCCTTGCTCGATCACCGCTCCGTTCCAGCCGACGACTGCCGCCCAGGTTCGCGAACTGTATTTTTGAATATAACCGGCAGAGCGTGAAGTTGCGATTCCCGCTAATCCTCCGGCCGCCTGCCAGCGCTGTAAAGCATGTTCATTTTCATCGCTGATGCCCGCCGTTTTCTTTCCCGGTTTCCGCAGCAGCGTACCGTCTAAATCAATCATGACGCATCGGATCATTCTTTCTTCCTCCTGGACGGTTTGTCCAGATTTATTATTTCAAAGTTCCAGACGGAAAACCAGACGCGAGCGTCAGCTTACAGCTCCGCCTGTTCAATCAAACGACAGGCTAATTCGGTTTTCCCCAACCGAACTAAGGTCTGAAACCGCAGCTGAACCAGCTTTTTTTGCAGCGGCCCGGCCAGCGGATCAGATTGTAAGCTGAGCTCCGCGAGTTGTTTTTCGTCCTGCCTGACTAGCGCTTCAATCCAGCGCAGCGTAGCGTCGGACTGATGCTTACGCTGAATTTCCGCCTCCATCCGATTTAAAAAGAACCGACAATCTTCCTGACGATGACAAAGCCATGCGGACAGCGCACCTGCGATCAACAAAGGCATTCGGTGAATGACTGCCGCGCAGGCTTGAGCATGGGCCAGCGCCGCTTCCGGCTGATCCAGCAGAAAAGCCGCCAGCGCCAAGCGCTCCTCAGCCATCAACAAAACTTCCGGACATTGAAAGCGCTCCGCTTCCTGGCGGACGCGCCGGGCTAAAGTCTGCGCCGTTGCCGGTTCGTCATTTAAAAACAAATCGGCCTGATGAATCCGAGTATGGATAGCCCGAACGAAATAACCGTTGCGGGAAAACTGATCAAGGGCCTGCTGATTTATAAGAAGTGCGCTTTGCGGGCGATGCAGACGCATCAGACAATCTGCTTCATGATAATGGATCAGAGCCTGCGTGCCTTCGTCCTGCCCCAGCGTTTCAGCTCCGGCCAGCCAGGACTGCGCCGCTTCTATCTCATCCAGTGCCTTATGATGAATGCCGCGATAAAGCCGATACCATTGTTGGTCCTGATTCCGCAAAGCTGAGCCGGCCGCCTCCAGGATATCCCGCAACTGATAAACCCGCGCTTCCCGGTTCTCGCCCCGGCTGATCCGGACAATCCATTCCGCCAATAAGAACTGAGCATAGTGGCAGCTGGCTTTCAAAGCTTCCCGCCGCTGCCACAGATCATCAAAAAACGCGTCGCGCCGGTCCATCCGGTAATCCAGGATCGCCTGCGTCAGCGGGTGTAAAGTAAATTCCGGCTGCCAGAGCAACGCGGGATCATACGGCAGAGCCAGTTCGCTGAACAGCTTGCGCAGCGTGTAGTCGGCTGGCCGCTGCACACCATTTTCTACATCGCTTAAATACATAGCCGAGATTCCTGTGCGTTCCGCCAGGGCGCGCAGCGACAAATTCTGATCTAGCCGATTTTGTTTAAGCATAAACCCCAGCGCTTGTTTTGGATAGTCCATGATGATCTCTCCTTTATTTTCGTTTCGTACGACACGGCAAACATCTCTTAATCCATCGTCTGTTGAATGGAAAAAAGTCTGTCTCTGGGTTCAGACAGACTAATCGAGAATTTTATTCACCGGGATCTGACACGTCTGAGCCAGCTCCAGCGGTTCATAGATCTGCATCAAATTCATTGTATTCGCAACGATCAGCGCGCAGCCGCGGGCATCGCTGCCGGCGTCGTGGTGATCGAGCTGAATTCCCATATAATCGCAGACATCGTTCAGACGGTGATGTTTCAGATACGGATATACTTTGCGGCTTAGCTTCACCGTACAAAAATACGGGGCATCCGGCAGCTCTAAGCGGTACAGGGAGCAGCAGCTGGCCAGCACCTTCATATCAAAACCCGCGTTATGCGCGCACAACACGCCGCCGTCCAGCCACGGTTTCAACTGTTCATAAACTTTAGGGAAAAAAGGTGCGTCAGCCACCTGATCAGGGGTAATGCCATGGATATCAATAAAAGAAGGATAAAACGCGTCATAATAAGGATGCGGCCGGATCAGCCAGCTGTCGCTGAATACCATCTCGCCCTCGTCGAATACCGTTAAGCCTACGGCGCAGGCACTCATCGGCGAGGGATTGGCGGTTTCAAAATCAATCGCTGCCCACTTCATTATTCGCGGACATGATCCAGAGCCTTCTGGAATATTTCTTCAATATGATCATCATCAAGCGAGTAATAGACCACTTTGCCATCTTTCCGGCTGCGGACCAACCGCGTTTTCTTCAGCGAAGCCAACTGATGCGACACTGCGGAATGCGTCATCTTGAGCAGCACGGCCAGATCGCCCACACACATCTCCCGCTCAAACAACGCCTTTAACACTTTTAAGCGGGTCGGGTCCGCAAACATTTTGAACAATAAAGCCAGATCTTCAAATTCGCTTTCACTGAGCATTTTCTTTTCCACTTCCGCGACAATCTCGGGATGGACGATTTTTTCCTGCAGTTCTTCCTTCTCCATGCGCTTCACCACCATTGGGAATATTATATCACATTCCGTTTGGTTACGGACAATTCGCCCATGCTTTCCCGTTTTGGATTTACCTGGAAAAGATTGACCCTCAGTCTGATTTATTGGAATCGACCTGAAGTTCCTTAGAAACATTAAAAATTACGCACCTTCTCTGCCGTGCGCCCGCTCTGAAACAAAGAAAAGATCGGCTTCTCCCTTTTCCACCGTTGAATGTCTGGCTTGAGATGAAACCGATCTGATTTTCATGTGTTGATTGCACGTTCATTGAGCTTTGAATATAAGGTTTATCGGGCGAATTTCCCTTAAACCTTAATTCTTTAAACAAACCGGCTATTTCTTCGCTGGTACAATCTCAATCCAGTAGCCGTCAGGGTCCTCGATAAAATAAATCCCCATGTCCGGATTTTCAAAGCAGATCACGCCCATTTCCTGATGTTCGCGATGCGCTTCTTCAAAGTGATCCGTCGTCAAGGCGAGGTGGAATTCACACTCTCCCAGATCATATTTCTCTTTCCGATCTTTCAGCTCTGTCAATTCCAGCTGGAAATGCCCCAGATCGTCTTCCAGGTAAATCAGCTGAAAGCTGCCGTCTGCCGCGGTATGTTTGCGTGCGATATGCAGGCCCAGTGCTTTTTCATAAAATTCCAGCGACCGCTGCATGTTCAGAACATTGAAGTTAAAATGATTAAACGTAAATTTCATATTTTCTGCCGGGAACTGGCGGTTGAACGCCGGCGCCGCGCCGGTTTCAGCTGCCGTTCTTTTCCTTTCGCATAGATTTTAAAATACGGCACGATCTTGTTGCGGTTAAAGCATTCAATCGTTTCCGTCTGGCCGTCGGTCAGCTGCAGCCACAGCTGATCTTCGTTGTTATGTTTCTGATATTGCCAAAGCAGGATTTCATCCCAGTAAATCAACATACATTCGTCACGGTTTTTCCGGTTGTAAAGAACCAGGTACTCATCGGTAAACTGCATCAAAATCCGGTCCGGCATCACTAACAGGGCATACGAAGAAATCGCAAGCAGAACGACGCCCATGATGGCGATCGTGGATCCGGAAATGATGAAAACTCCGGAAACCAACATCAACACCAACAGGGATCCGATCGGTTTGACTTTGACTTCGTTCAGTACCTGCATCTCTTCGGGCAGATTACGAATTTTCAGCACTTTTGATTTCACAGAGGAGCTTCCTTTCTTTTTCCAATATCCCTATTATACCGTGATTTTTTAACTCTGCGCGATTTTCACATCACATCACAAAATGTCGTCAGCTGCCTGCAGCGCCAGATTGTGGATATTGTTCCGGGCAGTCAGGATCTTGGTATTGGAACGCGTCGGATGAACACGGTTTGCCAACGTTACGACGCCGATTCCCAGCTTGAAGTCGACGATAATCGATGGGCCGGAGAATCCGGTGTGATACAGGCAGGCATCGCTGGCATAATCGCCCAGCGCGTAATTCGGATCGGAGAGCACCCAGCCGATTGAACGTTTTTCATTCAGCCCCACAGTCTGACATTTCTGAAGCAATTCAATCGTGCGCTTGCTGAAAAACCGTTGGCCGTTGTAAACGCCGTCGTTGAGCAGCATTGTAATATAATGCGAAATATCCTCCAGCGTCGAGAACACACCCGCATGACCGCTGACGCCGCCCAGCTTGAATGCCTTGCCGTCATGCACGACACCGCGCACCACGCCGCCGCGGCTTTCCATGACTTCTTCCGCACAGCAGCGCAAACGCAGCGACGCCGCCGGCCGGTAACCTGTTTCTTTCATTTCCAGCGGTTCAAACATAACCTGCTTTGCATAGCCGTCCAGACTGCCCTTCAACCGGGCGATGACTAACCCTAACAGGATGAAATTGACGTCGGAATATTTCACCTGCGTCCCGGTCGGATATTCCAGTTCCATTTTCCATACCGCTTCGATCATTTCCGCATCGTCCTTCATCTGCTTATAGCCGTTGATATCCGCCGGCAAGCCAGAGCTATGGGTAATGCAGTCCTTGATCGTCAGCTCTTTCTGACCGAACTGCGGCAGGATCTCCGCAATCTTGGTTTTCAGGGTAATCGTGCCTTCTTCAATCAGCTTGAGAATGCAGGTCGTCGTGACAAGTACCTTGGAAATCGACGCCAGGTCATAGATTGTATCCAGGCCGTTGACTTCTTTTTCCGGAACTAACTGCTTATAACCGACGCTGCATGTCCACTTGTCATCTTTCGTAATTACGGCGCAATTGCAGCCCGGGAAGGTACCGTCTTCCACGCACCGCTGTAAATATTGTTTTAATGTTTCCAGTTTTTTTTCATTCAACATGAGTTACTCTCCTCTTTCGTCCTCATTATAGCTTACTTGCGATGAAAATTCATCCCCTATTTCCGGGAAGGCCCGGTCCGTCAGATTCAGTCTGGAAATCAGCCCGGCGATTAATTCCTGCAGCCCCTGTCCGGTAAGACAGCTGAGTAAAAGGCCATCCTTTCGATCCCATTGCGGAACCTGATCCGCCTTGTTATAAATTCGCATCCGGTCGATATGCGCGGCATGCAAGCGGCGCAGCGTCCGCATAACTATTTCGTGCTGCAGCTCCCATTGCGGATCGGAAGCGTCGATCACTTCCATTAAAAGATCCGCTTCCTGGATTTCCTGCAGCGTGGATTCAAAGGCGTCAAGCAGAAAATCCGGCAGATCGCGGACAAAACCGACGGTATCGCTGAGCAGCATCTCCGCCCGCCCGGCCAGTTTGATCCTGCGGGTCGCGGAATCTAAGGTCGCAAACAGCTGATCGGCAGAAACAACCTGCTTGGCCGGCGAGATGGAACGCAAGGACAACAACGCGTTCATCAGCGAGGATTTCCCGGCGTTGGAATAACCGATCAAACACACCCGCGGCAAGCCGCTCTGACGGCGCCGATGACTCTGGACGGCTTGTTGAAGCTTGAGCTGATCCAGCTCCAAGCGGATATTCCGGATCTGTTTTTCGATCGTCCGGCGCGAACGTTCCAGCCGCGTTTCTCCGGCTCCGCGGTTGCGGACGCCGCCGCCCTGCTGCTGATCGGCATGGATCTGACCTTCGATCAGACGCGGCAGCTGATAAGCTAACCGCGCGGCCTCCACCTGCAGATGAGCCTGGCGTGTGCGGGCGCGCCGCTCAAAGATCTCCAGAATCAACGCGCTGCGGTCGATCACCGGGAAACCGGTCTCCTGTTCCAGATTCCGCGTCTGAATGCCCGTCAGCTCGTTGACAAACACAACGCCGTCCGCGCTCTGCGCTTCACAGGCTTGTTTCAGTTCATTCACTTTGCCTGATCCAAACAAGGTCCGCGGATGTCCCTTTTGTGCTTTCTGCGTCAGCCGCGTTTTCACTTCAATTCCGCAGGCTTCGCAAAGCAGCGCCGCCTCGTCTAGCTTCTGCGTCCAGCTTTCCTCTGTTTCCTGTGTTCTTAGTCCTGCCAATACCGCTGATTTCATGGATTCCCGCCCTTCATTTTTTTATTGAATATTACTCTGCCCGCAGCCTTTCCTCTTTAAGGAAAACCAAAAATTGATGATGGAAAAATATAAGAAAAATGGGCTGATGTCCTCCCAAATTTCTTATCGTTGTTATCTTTTGATGGAATTCAATGATTCCGTAAAATGATGATGAACTCAGTCCAAAATCGGCTTGATCGTCGAGTGGATGATCTCTTTCAAGGTCTCACAGCTGGCATCAAATTTTCCTTGATCGACTTCGTTCAGTTTCAGCTTAATGATCGTTTCCACACCGGCCCGGGTAATGATCGCCGGAACGCCGATATACAGGTCTTCCTGACCATATTCCTGATTCTGATAACAAGACACAGTCAGAATGACATGTTCATCATCGAGAATGGCCCGGACCAACCGATTTAAAGACAAGCCGATACCATAATAGGTAGATTTCTTACGATTGATAATCTCATAAGCGGCCTGCTGAACCTGATGATAGATTTCGTTGAGATCCTGTAAATCGCGATGATTTTCATCCAGCATTTCCAGCAGATTCTTGCATCCGATATAGGCATGTGTCCACGGCACAAAGCTGGAATCGCCATGCTCGCCCATGATATAAGCATGGATATTGCTTGTCGAAATGCCAAGATATTCGCTCATTAAATAGCGCAGACGCGCTGTATCCAGAATGGTTCCTGATCCGATAACACGATTTTTCGGCAGGCCGGAGACCTGTTGGGCGACATAGGTCATCAGATCAACCGGATTGGAGGCGATCAACAGGATTCCGTCAAAACCGGAAGCCATAATATTCTCAGTAATACTTTTCATGATCTTGGTGTTGACGGCCGTCATGTCCAATCGAGTCTGGCCCGGTCTTTGGGCAGTTCCTGCGGTGATGACGACCATTTCCGCATCCGCGCATTCTTCATAGCCGCCGGCTTTGATGACCAGCTTGTTGCGTGCATACGGCAGACCGTGCTGCAAGTCCATTGTTTCTCCGATCGCTTTCTCCTCATCGACGTCCACTAAGACGAGTTCATCGATTCCGCCTGTTGTTAAAAATGAATAAGCCATGCTCATTCCGACGAAGCCTGTGCCGACCAAGACGATTTTTCTGTCCTTCATAAGAGTTCAGCTCCTTTTCCAGGGTATTTACCCTTCTCTTTCTTTTATTGTAACAGGATTACCGGAAATAGGGGGAACTATGCGCTGAAAGCGATGAAACTTTGCCGGAAATACAAGCTTCCTTCTTTTTTGACCCGGTTTTAACGGGTTTCAGAATCTCAAGCTCTGGATTTTGATCTTCCACTTTAGGTTACTTGTTTTCCATTTTGGGCGGGAACCGTTGATTTCTGTTCGCTGAATAAGCAAACAGCCAAGTAAAAAGGCAAAAGCCAAGATGCGCCTTTGCCTAAAATATACTTGATGTTATAAACAGAAAAGCTGCGAGCCAAATCTGTGCCGGTCTATTTCCGGCGGCCGGCTCCGCCCCCGCGGCTGGCTCCGCCGCCTCCGCGATTCATGCCCCCGCCAAAGGAACGGCCGGCTCCGGAAGACCGGGAAGCTGATCCGCCGCCAAAGGAGCTGCGGGTGGAGGAATGGGAACGATACGTCGGCCGGGGTTCACGCGGACGGCGCTCTGGTCCCCATGGGTCCATCGGCCGCGGGCGTGGTCCGTAGTAACGGCGCGGACGCGGACGGAACACCGGGCCGCCATAATAACGGCGGCGGCGCGGCGTAAAGACAGACAAAATCACAACGACGATGACGAAAACAAAAATCATGAGGAAAATTGAAGGAATCATTGTAAACAGTCCGAAAGCAGGGCGGGCGGAATACGGCGTTCCACCGCCTCCTCCCTGCGATGGAGATGGATTCACAACCGGCGTACCCGCGGTTTTTTCCAATCGCTGCGCCAGAGCCTGAACTGTTTTTAACGCTCCAGTGCTGTAATTGCCAGCCGCAAACTCCGGTTCCAGCGTAGAATCCAGGATGGCCTGAATGTCCGAAGTCGGCAGCGTTTTTTCCAAGCCTTTTCCCTGGAGGCAATAGTAATCTTCTTCACCGATTGCCAGGACCAGCAGCACGCCGTTATTATCGCTGGCGCTGCCGATCTTCCAGCCGTTAAACAGGTCGTAGGCGACGTCGTCGATCGCTTCCCCATCCAGAAAGTCAAACGTTGCCACGACGATCTGCGATCCGTTTCGTGCTTCGAGGTTTTTATTCAGATTACGGATCGCATCCGCATCCTGACTGTTGATCGCATTGGCATAATCCGCAACATAGAAGTTTTCCAGCGGCTGCGGTACGGTGAAGGCGCTGACCGTCCAGACGCTGAACGCAATCACCGCCAGAAAGGCTGTCAGTCCCTGTGCAAGCTTTTTCATACGCTATCCTCCAATTTGGTAAATTTCCAGTGAGCTGGCCGTCAGTTTTTGCATCAGCGACGGAAACCAACCCGATGTGTCCTGCCGAATGGACGCAGCTTTCTCATGGTAAGGATCGCGCTCTATCCGATCCTGACTGGCCAGATATTCGGCCATGAATCCCGTGACGTACTGTTCATCTTTCTCCGTCATCGGCGCCTTCAGAAGCGCACCCGCAAGCGTGGAAAACGCAGTGTCAAGCTTCTTCTCCCAGCGCTGCCGTTCACCCATCGAAGCTGCCTGATCCAACCCTTCGGCGGCCTTTTCCACCGCGGTGATGAACGAAGCGTTGATCGCAGAATCATACCGGCGGGCCACCGTCACGCAGTTGCGGGCCGTCTTTTGTTTCTCTTTAACATCCTGAGCAATAGATTGTCCGTCCTGGTCAATTCCTTCCGTATAGATCACATCCAGCTGCTTTTGCATGGAGCTGAACGTCAATTTTGCTTTACCCCAGGCACTGCCGATCACCAGCAGAACCGCCAGAAGCAGCGCGGTTTTCTGATTGATTTTCATTCTCTGCCCTCCTTGAAGGATGGAGAAACAAGGCCTTGCTTAACAAGCAGCGTTTCCAGCACGTCGCTGTCGGCCTGAATTTCCATCGACTGATGCTCATGCAGATCATCCCACTGTTTAACAAACGCTTCCGCACAGAGCTTCACCGTCTTTTTGATATTTTCACGGGAATTCTGGATATTCTGCGTCTGCAGCGGATCCGCTTCCAGTTCATCATAGTTCAAAAGCAGTTTTGTCAGCATCGGCAGATAGTAATCGACTAACCGCCGGGCCTGATCGTTAAACCGCTGCCGCTGCTCCATTTCTTCCACAATCTGACGGCAAACCGAATCAATTTTCCGCAAATCCTGCGTCATCGCCGGATCGTCGATCTTCGCCGCTGCCTGCTGCAGCCCGGTTAACGCCGACCGCGCGGCCTCCAGCTGCTCGTGCTGTTGCTGCTCCAACGGCGTCAGTGGAACTGCCACTTCAATTTCCTGATCCGGGATTTGTTTCCGTGCGATGAAATACGCGATCCCGCCGATCAATAACGCGATCAAATAATGCCAAAGCTGGATCATCGGCAAAATCAGGCAGACGATCGCCCAACCCAAAGCCCCGATCAAAATCGGCCACGGCGATGGTTTCCGAATAATTTTTGTTTTACCTGTCATAGGTTTCCTCCTGATTGTATCTTCCCAATTTTAATCCCGGTTCGCTCAGAAATCGGAATGAACGACGGAAAGGAATCGACGTTTCCATTCGTCCCCCGTTAACAATAGTCCAGTTCCTTTGCGAGTCCGGAATCGGAATAATAATCTCCACTATCTTCAGAGTAGTATACCGTAAGCGAAGCCAGACTGCCGTCCAGCTGAACCATGGCGTACAGTTGAAATGGATGTTGGCCTGAAAAGTCAAGATTCGCTTTCATCCGCTCCCGCACCGCGACGGAATACAGATCATCCGGCTCCGTGCCCCCCTGCTCGTCACTGTCGATCGTGACCAGCGTGTAAAGCTGCGAAACGACGCTATCGCCCCTTTTTCGGTTCAGCCCCGACGAGGTTTTCACTAAGACCTCCACGGATTTATAGACCGTTGCAAGGCTGCGGATCGTGTCCTGAACGGCGGTATGCTTCGCCTGCTGCGCGAAACCGCTCATCCGCGGCACAAGCAGCAGCACGACCAGAATGGCGATGACAATCAATTCCGGTAACGTAAAACCTTACTTTTTTTTCATAACGTATTCTTTTAATCTCTCGGTTATGCCTCTTATTGTATCGTACTCCCAACATTTTTACCACAGAAAGCAGTGCGCAATGTTCGTAAGATAGAAAAAATCCCTGTTTCCAGGGATTCATAAAATTATGGTTCTATAAATTTTGGTGTTGGTGGAAACCAACGCCTTTTTTTCTTGAGC
>ERZ1106981.593-NODE-593-length-24244-cov-3.401381_pt1 | contig 24244 bp, 22 predicted proteins | sample MGYA00403692_ERZ1106981 | MGnify/ENA primary metagenome ERZ1106981 (study PRJEB35170, sample SAMEA104062431) | human gut metagenome | biome: human gut; feature: human-associated habitat; material: faeces | place: Denmark | collected 2012-06-22 ... | reverse complement strand
TAAACCAGCCATAGCAACGGTGCGGTAAAGATAAATAAGAACTCAAAAGGTTCGGTGATCCCCACCAGGAATGAAGTCACAATCAAAGGAATCAGCGTGATTTTCAACTTTTGCTTATTTTCCGGCCTGGCGGTTGTATAAAAGGCCAGGGCCATTCCGGCGGTACCGAAAATTTTCACCATGCCGTAGGTGAGAAATCGCGCCGAGTCGCTTAACGGCCCAGCGCTATGGGCAATTTCAGCGAGGAAAATCGGTTTTGCCCCCACCACCGTCTGTCCATCAATCAACAGCTGTCCGCCAATGGAGGTAAAGACAAAGGGCGACCAAATCAGATGGTGTAGCCCGGTCGGGATAAGAAAACGATTGAGAAAACCGTACAGAAAAACGCCGGCGGCGCCGAAGGTTTTCATCACCCCGGTCAGCGCCGATATGCCGTGTTCAACAATCGGCCAGACGTACACCGTGGCGATGGCAAACACGCCGACCAGCGGGATCATCATCATCAGCACCAGCTTGCTGTTGCCGTAGATCGACAGCGCGCCGCGAAACTCAATCCCAACCACGCGATTATGGACAAAGGCGACAGCGCAGCCAAGGATAATCCCAAGGAATACGCCCATATCGATAACCTGAAAACCGAAGATAAAGGTTTGTCCGCTGCCGTACAGTTGCGCGTTGGTGGCTCCGGTCGCCAGGCGATGGGTGAGGGTTAGCCAGCTATTATTCGCCGCCAGGTACATCAGCCAGGTCATGGCCGCCACGAAGGCCGCTTCGGCCTTGCGGGTTTTCGCCAGACCGCTGGCCAGCCCAAGGCAGAACAGAAACCCAAGATGGTTCATCAGCGCCCAGAGCATACTGGAGACAAATTTCCCCACCAGGTAGAGCCCGCTGCTTTCATCCACCCACAGCCGGTTGGTCGTCATGCTGAACAGGGCGATCAACAGGCCGATAGCTGGCAGATACAGCACCGGCCCGATCATCGCCTTGGAAAAGTCCTGAAGCTTTTTCACTCCAATCATGGTTGTCCTCTCGTCTTTGCAGACCGCTGTCATCACCTGATGAATAGGCTTATCAGACTAGGAGCAGACCACCGGGATCCCGAGCAGGAAAAGGGCCATCTGTGACGAAAGTCATATATATTGTTGCTGGACAGATATATAAATATGGCGTGATTTATAGATGTGTTGTTGTTGATTTTTTCGCTGCAAGATAAAAATAATCATTTAATTACATGAGGTTATTCATGGTCACTGTTGACTGGCGCCACTCCATTGAGACATCTAAAAGTGATTTATAAAAAGATTGCCACTGAACTGAGGACCCGCATCAACAGCGACGACTATGCCGTCGGCGATATGCTGCCCAGCGAAAAAGCGCTCGCCGCGGAGCTGAAGGTCTCGGTGATGACGCTGCGCAAAGCGCTGGCGCTACTGGAGGAAGAAAAGCTGATCGCGCGGCGGCACGGCAGCGGAACCTGCATTGTGCGTAAAAGTAACTATCATGGCGGGGAACTGGAGGGCTTTAACTACCAGATGCAGGTGGTGGGCGTCACCAACTACCGTAACAAAGTTATTGAATTTACGCTGCTTGATGCCCCGCCAGCCATTGCCCAGCAGCTAAAGATCCAGCCGGGGGAGAAAGTGTATTACGTCAGACGGCTGCGGCTGATCGATGAGGTCCCAATCCTGGTGGAAAACAGCTATATCCCCTTCGCCACCTTCCCCTGGCTCAGCGTGGGTAACCTCGAGCAGTCTAAGTTCAACTATTTCAAAAAAGAGTGCCATATCACCATCATCGAGAGCCACCGCAGCTATACCCCGGTGCTGGCGACCCGTGAGCAGGCGGAGCTGCTGCAGGTGGCGCCAAACAGCCTCCTGCTGCGGGTGCAGTCGATCAGCTACGCCCAGAACCGGGCGATCGTCGATTTCTCAGAGATCTACCAGAACACCAGTAAGTACAATGTGAAGCACATTACCCGCCGCTAGAGGATTCAGACCAGCCATCCCCGGGCGATCAGCTCTATCCCCAGCGCCAGCAGGAACAACAGAAAGCCCTGACGAAAGCGCTGCGGGCTGAGACGCGAGCGGATCCGCTTTCCCAGCCACATGCCGAGCAGCGCCGGCAACAGCGCCAGCGCCGACAATAGCCATGCATCATCATGCCAGCCATCGTGCAGGGCGAGGCCAGCCGCCAACGCCAGAGTGGAAAGGGTGAACGACAACCCCAGGGCCTGCACCAGCTCGTCGCGACGAAAGCCCAGCGCCTGTAGCCAGGGAACGGCCGGAATAACAAATACCCCGGTCGCCCCGGTGATAACGCCGGTCAGCCCGCCCATGAGCGGCGACAGCCACTTCTCCACGCGGCCGGAAACCTGAAACACCGGACTGCAGAGCGCATACCCGGCATAGACTATCAATGCGGCGCCAAGCGCCAGCGCCGACCACCGAGGATTGAGGCCGATCAGCAGTGAGGATCCGGCCAACGTGCCAATAATAATCCCGGTCATCATAAGCCAGAGACGGCGTACAATCTGCGCCAGCGCCGGGCCTGCCAGTAACTGCCAGAGATTGGTGAGTAGCGAGGGAAGCACCAGCAGCGCCGCTGCGGCCTGCGGCGGCATCAGCAGGCCAAGCAGGCCCATCGCCACGGTGGGCAATCCCATGCCGGTCACCCCTTTGACCAGCCCGGCGGCAATAAAGATCAACAGGAAAGAGATCGTGTGTAAATCGAACATTATGGCTCACTTTTCAGGGTATAAAGGGGCATTGAAACAGCTGGTCGTGAGGGCCACAATGCGGTATGTTGGCCATAGACTACGGAAAAACCGAAGGGAAAGGAGGGCCTGATGCGACTGGATCTGGCCGATCTGCGGCTATTTATCGCCATCGTGGATACCGGTAGTATCACCGGCGGAGCGGCGAATGCCCATCTGGCCCTGGCGTCCGCCAGTGAGAGGCTGCGCAAGATGGAGGCCGAGATCGGCGTGCCGCTGTTGCACCGTCATGCCCGTGGAGTGACGATGACAGAGGCCGGGGAGGTACTGGCGCGCCATGCCCGCCCGCTTCTTGCGCAGCAACAGCGTCTGCGCCAGGCGATGCACGCCTTCGCCTGCGGTCAGCGGGGGACGCTGCGCCTGTTCGCCAACACCTCGGCGATGTCGGCTTTTCTGCCGGGGAAGCTCGCCGCCTGGATGGCAGCGCACCCGGCGGTGCAGATCGAAACCGAAGAACGCACCAGCGCGGATATCGTCAGCTGTATCCTGGCGGGCGTGGCGCAGGCCGGAGTGGTGTCCGATGCGGTCGACCCCGGGCCGCTGCGCCTCGATCCCGTCGCTGACGACCCGCTGGTGCTGATCGTGCCGCCAGCTCGCCCTCTGGCCGAAAAACAGGAAGTGGCGTTTGCGGCGGTGCTCAACGAGCCGTTGGTCGCCCTCTATCAGACCAGTGCGCTACAGCAGCATATCGAACAGCACGCAGCTGAACTCGGCCAGGCGCTAAACGTTCGGGTCAGGATGAGCCATTTTGCAGGGCTTTGCGAGATGGTGGCGCACGGCGCCGGCGGGGCGATCCTGCCGCGCGTTATTGCCGAGCGTTACCGGCAGCGTTATTCGTTTGCCGTCATCGGGTTACAGGACCGCTGGGCGCAGCGCCGTTTGTGCCTGTGCTACCAGGATGACGCCAGCCTGTCGCCAGCGATGCGCCGCTTACTGGAATGGCTTCGTCAGCCTTGAGAATATCAGTGACAGTGTCACTTTTCATGCCCGTTATTGCTACTGACATCCGTGCCAGAGATGCGATAGTAGAGGTCCGCTTTTATTAAGACGCGAATCAGGACAGACAAGATGAGTACATTACCAAAGGTCGCGGTGCTGGGACTCGGCGCCATGGGACACGCTTTTGCCAGTAACCTGCTGAAAAACGGCTTTACCGTTGCCGGCTGGAACCGTTCGCCAGCCCGCGGCGAAGATTTACAGGCGCATGGGTTATCTCTGCACGCCACGCCGCAGCAGGCGGTGGCCGATGCCGAGGTGATCATCAGTATGCTCGCCGACGGCGAGGCCACCCTCGAGGTACTGGCGCAAATCGCGCCCGCCTGTCAGCCGCAGGCGATCTATTGCCAGATGGGCACCATTGGCCTGCCGGAGACCCGGCAGGCCATCGCGTTGTTGCGGGAACTTCAGCCAGCGATGACCTATATTGATGCCCCGGTGTCGGGGACCAAAGCCCCAGCGGAGAAGGCACAGATCCTGGTGCTCGCCAGCGGCGATAGGGAAAAGGGCGCCGCTGCCGAACCGGTGTTTGCGGCTATCTCCCGCGGGACGCAGTGGTTTGGCGAGGCGGGCAACAGCCAGAAAATGAAGCTGGTCCTCAATGCCTGGCTGATTTCGATGATGCAGGGCATCGCGGAAAGCGCCCAGCTGGCGAAGACGCTGGGCTTCACCCCCGACCAGCTGTGGAGCGCCCTGGAAGGCGGCCCGCTGGCGGCGCCCTATGTCAAAGTGAAACTGGACGCCATCGCCAGCGAGCAGTTTACCCCGCAGATGCAGCTGGCGCATGCCCTGAAAGATGCCCGGCTGGCGCTTTCCCTGGCCGAGCCGCACACCATGCCGGGGCTGGAAAACATCGCCGAACTGTGGCAGCAGGCGGCGGACGCGGGATATGCCGGAGAGGATTTGTCTGCGGTATATCAGTGGCTGTCGCCGTCGTCAAAAGCGTAGTTTCCTACCCACGCCAGGAAAGAAGTGGCCATGGTGGCCACTTATCCTGGCGGATGGGGCATCAATTCGAATCTATCGTACGTTAGCTTAAGCTATCAATCCATTCGCTCTGGCGCGGGTTCTGCCGACGATAGCAGTGTACCGACACCGCCAGCTGCGTCAGGTCGGTGAAGACCATCGGATCGAGCTGTATATGCTTTTTAATTTGCTGCAGCCGATAGGTGAGCGTATTACGATGAATCCCCAACAGCAGCGACGTTTTGCCCGGTTCGGCATTATTGGCAATAAAGCTGCTCAGGGTATCCAGCAGCACTTCGCCGGAATCATGCTCAAGCAGCTGGCGTACGTTATTGATAAAAAAATTGACCATATAGCTGTCTTCCAGCACCCGGAACAGGCAGAGCATCGCCATTTCACGAAAGTAGTAGATCTGCCGCTGCGGCTGCACTTTGCTCCCCACCTCAATCACCGAACGGGCGAATCGGATGGCCTCGCGAATATCAGGAGCGCTGTCCGCCTGCACGCCAATACCGATATGGTAATGGCTGATCTGATTGCTGAGGACAAACTCGATGCCCCGCAGCAGCGTTTCCTGGGATTCGCTCAGCGTATTGAGGAGCAATATTTCATTGCTGCCCAGCAAAATCACGTCTCTTACCCCGGACAGCTGCGAGAATTCCCGCAGCAGCGTACTCAGTATTTCGCTTAGCTGGTGCTGTTCGACCTGGACGGTTACCACGACCGGCACCAGCGGCGCATCAAAAGCGAAGCCAAGCTCCACCAGGCGATGCAGCGCTTCCTGTCCGGCGGGCGAAGCGCCTTGATCAAGATATTGACCAAACAGGGTATCGCGCAGACGCTGTCGCCAGTTGGTTTCCCGCATCTCTATGGCCTGGCGGACCAGCAGCTCGGCGGTGAGTACCGCCAGTTCAGCATAGCGGCTGATCGCCGCGGGATCGCCGCTGATGCCCACCACCATCACCACGCGATCGTCATAGATAATGGGATGATTAATACCAGGATGCACGTTGTGAAAACGCGCGGCTTCCGCGGCGTTGTTAATACAAATGCGTTTCCCGGTGCGTATTACCTCCCGGGCGACTTCATGCTGTTCGCCGATACGATGCCGTTCACCTGAGGCAATGATCTGTCCATGATGGTCAATCACGTTCACGTTATGATGAATTATCGCCATTGCCCGGGCGACAATTTCATTAGCCAGCGCTGTTGTAATAATCATACAGTTATCCGCTTATGTGCCTCTCCGCGCCACCCGCTCAGAAAGGTTCGTAGAACATTCTCCGCGGCGTCGGCGAGGAGCGGTTCGCATGTGTTCATCGACTCTGCCAGCGCCATAGGGCGCTGGCAAATAGACCACATTGCGTCAATATGGTGTTGATATAATTGCCGGCTGCTCTCATCACGCCCGCCGCAAAGGGCCACAACCGGCACGCCATGGCGTGCGGCTTTGCCTGCCACGCCCACCGGGGCCTTACCAAAGGCGCTCTGCCGATCGAGCCAGCCTTCACCCACGATCGTCAGCGCGGCATCGCGAAGATGGTCGTCGGCGTTAAGCAGCTCCAGCACCAGGTCAATGCCCGGACGCAGCGTGGCGCCGGTATAGGCGATAAGCGCAGCCCCCATACCGCCCGCGGCCCCGGCGCCGGGCCGTCCGCTGACGTCGAATCCGAGGGTTTGCGTAAGCAGCTGGCTATAATGCGCCATTCCCGCCTCCAGTTCGCAGAGCGCCGCCTCGTCCGCGCCTTTCTGCGCCCCATACACCCAGGTGGCGCCATGCTCGCCAAGCAGAGGGTTAGTGACATCGCAGGAGGCCTGTATTTCGCTTTGCTGTAGACGCGGGTCCAGACCGCTCAAATCGATGCGCTGAATATGCGCCAGGTCCTGACCTGCCGCGGGAGCCGGCAGCAGGGTGCCGTCCTTACGCCAGAATCGTGCGCCGAGCGCCTGGGCAAAACCGATGCCGCCATCGTTGGTCGCGCTGCCGCCCAGCCCGATAATCAAACGCCGACACCCGGCATCCAGCGCCGCTTTTACCTGCTCACCCAGCCCAAAGCTGCTGGCCAGGCGCACATCCCGCTGCGCTTTCGGCGTGAGCTCCAGCCCACAGCTTTGCGCCATCTCGATAATGGCCCGCTCGCCGGGCAGGATCAGGAAATCCGCCTGCACGGAGAGACCGTAAGGCGAGGTACAGCGCTGCTGTTGCCACACCGCCCCCTTAAGCAACGGACTATCCGCCAGAGTCGACAGCAGTCCCTCTCCGCCGTCGGACACGGGCATTTCGACCAGCTCCAGCTCCTCGTCAACCCGGCGCAACCCCTGTGCTACCGCTGCGCAAGCGGCCTGCGCGCTACAGCTACCCTTAAACGAATCCAGCGCGATAACAATCTTCATGCGTTCTCCTGCGTTAATGCGCTTTGCGCGGCGTTTTATCGGTGGTCATAAGCTGCAATAACATCCCCAGCAGCGCGCATCCCGCCATGGTAAAGAAGGCGTAGATATAACCCGCCGGATTTTCCCACCCCCCACCGAACTGGATGAGCCAGCCCATAAGCAATGGCGAAATGCCGCCGCCGATAAACATCGCCGTGGTGATAATGCCGTTGGCGGTAGAGGTGGCGCGTTCTTCGGCGGAGTCCGACGCCATGGCGTAGTAGATAGGCCACACGGCGTTGGCCACCAGGCCAAAAAATAGCTGAATGGCGATAAGGCGCGGCATATTGGTGGCGAAATAGAACAGCGCAATGCCGATACTCATCCACAGACCGCAGACGATCAGAGTACGTTTACGGCCAAAGCTATCGGACAGCCAGGGCCAAATTATCTGGCCCAGGGTACCGGTAAGCGTGAAGATAATACTCAGCCCGGCGGACGCCGCCAGCGACAGGCCGGAGACGTGATAAAGATACGGGGGCAGTACAACGTTAATGCCCATATAGACGATTTGCGTCAGCAGGGTATTGCCCGCCGTTAGCGAAATATTGCGGTTGCGCAGGGTGCGTAAAAAGGTCTTCATCCCTTCGCCTTTGGCAACATGGCTGCTTTCCTGGGTCGCCGGGCGCGTCATCCCCTGGCTATCGATATGCAGATAAAGCGTGTTGATGCGATCGGCGGTGGAATATTTCGCCCAGAAAATCATCAGCGGGATGGCGACGATCAGCGCCAGCAGGAAGCAGTAGCGCCAGCTGCCTTCGCCAAATGCGGAAAGCACCAGACTTGCCACCACGCCGCTCAGCAGCGCGCCAATCGGATAGCCGGTATGATGCACCCCCAGCGCGAAGCCGCGTTTCTCTTTCGGCCACCACTCTGCGGTGTTGCTGACGCCGACGGGCTCGCCCCAGCCGGCCCCGAGGTTGACGCCAACGCGCAGCAGCACAAAGGCCGTCAGCCCGTGGCTGATCGCTTTTATCCCGGAAATAAAAGACAGCGCGGTATAGCCCAGCACCAGCGGTACCTGAAAGCGGGCTCGTTTCCAGCCAGACCCGTAGCGATCGCTCCAGATGGAGCCGGGGATATCCAGCACCGCAAGGGCAACCATAATCAGGGCGACGACGTTGCCCCACTGTTCCGGCGAGAGCGAAAACTCTTTAGAGATGACCGGGCCAAGGCGCAGGATCATCTCGCGATCGTAGGCGTTAAGCACCCAGATTAGCCAGCAAACCAGCAGCGAAACCCAGGAGAAACGATGTATCAGCCGCTTTTTTGCGCCTTGTTCGCCGGCAGGTGTGTGATTGATTGTTGTCATAGTCGTGTTTACTCCGCGGCGTCGCGACAGCATGATGCGCGCCGCCTGGTGTCAGGGTCAGAGTCAGTTCGCCGGGTATTATTGTTATCGCGGCGAGCCGGAGGTTGGCTTAGCCGGCAAAACGCCGTTCCGCTACGCCGGTCACGCCCAGGTCGTATAGGGCGAACAGGCTGCCGCGCAGCTGATTATCTTCCGGGAAGCGCGGCAGGGGCGGCTGCGCCATGGAGGTGACGTACAGCACATCAAGGTTTTCGCCGCCGAACATCACGCTGGTCACTTTTTTCACCGGCATCTCAATGATGCGATCGACCTTGCCCTCCGGGGTATAGCGCACCAGCTTGCCCGCGTAGACCAGCGCGTTCCACAGATAGCCTTCGCTGTCCACGGTGGCGCCATCCGCCGCGCCGCCTTCGCTGCGATCGACACGGCAAAAGACTCGTTCTCCGGAGAGATCGCCGGTCGCGGTGTTGTAGTCCCAGGCGCAGATTTCGCCCGTCCAGGTATCGGCAAAATAGAAGGTCTCGCCGGAGGGGCTCCAGCAGGGGGCGTTAGAGACGATAATGTCTTTCTTCAGCACGTGCAGGGACAGATCGGGGTCCAGGCGATATAGCGCGCCGCTCGGTTCCTCTTCGCGCATATCCATTGACCCGAACAGAAAGCGTCCCTGACGATCGACTTTGCCGTCGTTGAGCCGGTTAAAGGGTCGGTCCGCTTCCGGATGGTGCAACAGCGTCAGCTCGCCGCTGGCGAAGTCGAGCAGATGAACGCCATTCTGCAGCGCCACCACCGCGCCTTCGCCGTTCTGGCGCAGGGCGAAAGAGCCAATTTTCTGCCGCACGTCCCAGCTCTTAATCGCGCCGCCCTGCGCGTTACAGGCGAACAGGCGCCCGTCGAGGCTGTCCACCCACCAAAGACGCTGCTGTTCGACATCCCAGACCGGGCTTTCGCCGAGTCGGGTTTTTAAATCCAGTAACACTTCAATGCGCATAATGGCCTCCTGATTACACTTTTTCGCCGTGGGCCTGTTTCGCCGATACGGAGCCTGGGGATGAGGAACTTTTGAGAAACAGGGACACCAGCGCGCCGATAATCAGTAGCGCGACAGCGAACCATAAGCCGGACGTTGCCGCGCCGGTGCGGTCCTCAAACGCGCCGAGAATAAACGGCCCGAGAAAGCCCCCGCACAGCCCGAGGCAGTTAAGCAGGCCGAAGCTGCCCGCCAGCATATGCCCGCTCATGATCGAGGGGAGCCAGTTAAAGATGATGGATTGCATGGCGAAGAACATGAAGGCGGCCAGCGAGAAGCCAAGCAGCGCCACGCCGTGGCCGGCAATCGCGCCAATCGCCATGCCGGTCGCCATGACCAGATATCCGGCCATCAGCATGCTGCGGGAACGCTGTTCCGTGCGGGCGAATCGCGGCAGCAGGATCCCACCCGCGGCGGCGGCAATCCACGGGATGGCGGTCAGCAGACCGATCTGCAGCGGGGTAAGCTGGCCCCAGCTACCGATGATCCCCGGCAGGAAATAACTCAGGCCGTAAACCGAAAACTGGTGGGTAAAGTAAATCAGCACCAGCAACAAAAACACTCGGGTGGACAGCGCGGTTTTCAGGGAGAAACGGCTCGGCGTATGGCGCGTTTCCTCGGCTTCTTTCGCCAGTACCGCGTTAATGGCTTGCGCATCGTCGCTGTCCAGCCAGCGGGCGTCGGCTGGTTTATCCGGCAGTCTGCGCCAGACGACGAACGCCAGCGCTATCGCAGGCAGCCCTTCGATAAAGAACATCCACTGCCAGCCGTGCCAGCCGGACATGCCATCAAGGCTTAATAACAATCCGCCCAGCGGCGCGCCGATAATATTGGCCAGACAGACCCCCAGCAGGAACAGGCCGGTGGCTTTTGCGCGCTCTTCGCGGCCAAACCAGAGGGTCAGGTAGTAAATAATGCCCGGATAGAGCCCCGCTTCGGCGGCGCCGAGCAAAAGGCGCATCACGTAAAAGGACGTAGGCCCGGTGACAAACGCCATACCGCAGGAGAGGATGCCCCAGGTAATCATGATGCGAGCTATCCAGCGCCGTGCGCCAATCCGGGTGAGAAACAGGTTACTGGGGATCTCCAGCACTGCGTAGGTGAGAAAAAACAACCCGGCCCCGAGGCCGAATGCGGTTGCGGAAAGGCCGATATCCACCGACATGGTCGCTTTCGCCATGCCAATATTGGTACGATCAATAAAGCTGATGATGTACGCCACGATAAGCAGCGGCATCAAATGGCGGTAGATCTTTTTATGGGTGCGCTGTAGCTGCGTCCCGTTTACCGCCTTTTCATTTATTGCGGACATGGTTATTATTTCCCCGTATTCGTGGTCAGAAGCCTTGCCGGGATCGAGACGATCCCGTTCGTCAGCTCACAGGTTGTCGCCGGGTGCTGACCCGAACGACGCCCGGCCCGAAGCCCCACTTCGGGCCGTCTTTTCCTAAGCGCCTTCGCGCTCGAACAGCATAGAAATCCCCTGGCCGCCGCCGATGCACATGGTGACCAGACCGGTGCGCGCGCCGCTGCGCGCCATTTCATACATCAGTTTGACCGGCAGAATCGCACCGCTGGCGCCTACCGGGTGGCCGAGGGCGATCGCGCCGCCGTTGACGTTAACGCGGGCTGGATCGAGACGCAGATCGTTCATCACCGCCAGCGCCTGGGCGGCGAAGGCCTCATTGAGTTCAATTAAATCGATGGCGTGAACATCCATATTGAGACGGTCCATCAGGCGTCGGGTAGCGGGAGAGGGACCAAACCCCATAATCTCCGCTCCGCAGCCGGCGACCGCCCAGCCGCGAATGCGCATGCGCGGGGTTAAGCCGCGCTGTTCCGCCTGCTGGCGGGTCATCATCACCAGTGCGGCCGCGCCGTCGTTAATGCCGGAGGAGTTGGCCGCCGTCACCACGCCGTCGGCTTTAAATGCCGGACGCAGCGCGGCGAGCTTTTCGCGCGGGGTGTCGCGCGGGTGTTCATCGGTCGCGAACAGGCGGGTCGCTTTTTTGCCGTCCGGCACCTCAAGGGCCAGAATCTGCTCGCGGAAGCGATCCTCAGCGATCGCCTTCAGCGCCTTCTGCTGGCTCGACCAGGCGAAATCGTCCATCGCTTCGCGGGTAATACCGAAGCGTTGCGCGACGTTTTCCGCGGTGATGCCGTTGTGATAAGGGCCTTCCGGCCAGGTGAGAATGGAGATCAGGCCATCTTCCAGCTCGCCGTGGCCCATGCGATAGCCATCGCGCGCTTTGCGCAGGTAGTAGGGCAACTGGGTCATATTTTCCGTTCCGCAGGCGACGACCACCTCGGCCTGGCCGCTTTGCAGCTGCATCATGCCGTCCGCCAGGGCCTGAAGCCCGGAGCCGCACTGGCGGTTAACCGAATACGCGGTGCTCTCCTGCGGGATCCCCGCCCGCAGCTGGCAGATGCGGGCGATAAAACCGCTTTCGGCGATTTGCCCGACGTTGCCGACGATCGTTTCGTCGATATCCTGCGGCGCAATCCCGGCGCGGGCGATCGCTTCGCGAATGACGGCGGCCCCAAGGTCATGCTGATGGGTATGTTTAAGACTGCCGTTAAACGTGCCAATAGCGGTACGGACGCCGCTGACAATCACAATATCATTAGCCTGGGTCATTGTTTTTCTCCTTACAGCACCATGCCGCCGCCGACGTTAATCACTTCACCATTGATATAGCGCGCGCCATCGGACGCCAGAAACGCCACGCACTCGCCGACGTCTTTCGCCTCGCCGGCGTAACCCGCGGGAATTTTGCTGATCATGATTTGCCAGACGTTTTCCGGTACGCCGCGCGTCATGTCGGTATCGATAAAGCCCGGGCAGATGGCATTCACCGTGACACCTTTTTTCGCCAGTTCGCGGCAGGCGGTTTTGGTCATCCCCACCACGCCGGCTTTTGACGCCGAATAGTTGGTTTGCCCGACGTTGCCAAGCCAGCTGGCGGAAGCGATATTGATAATGCGGCCCGCGCCGCGCTCGCGCATGCGGATGGCGGCCTGCTGCATACAGAGAAAAGTGCCCTTCAGATTGACATCGATCACCGTGTCCCAGTCCGCTTCGGAGAGTTTGTGCAGCATGGCGTCGCGGTTGATTCCGGCGTTATTCACCACAATATCCACCGGGCCAAACGCCTCTTCGGCCTGGGAAAACAGCGCTTCGACCTGCGCTTTTTCACCGATATTGCAGCTGATAAACAGCGCCTGTGCGCCCGATTCGCGCAGGGACGCGGCGGCGGCTTCGGCGTGCGCGTCGCGATCGGCGATGATCACTCGCGCGCCTTCCCGCGCAAGCACCTGGGCAATGCCAAAGCCGATACCGCGTGCGGCGCCGGTGACAATGGCGGTTTTACTGGCAAGTTTCATAGCAACGTTCCTTATGAGTCAGAGGATGAATTCCGGGACAGATGTTCCGCGAGGCCGCAGGGCTGCGGGGTGAACAAGCGACTGTCCATAATCTGAAGATCCGCGGCGATCGCCGGGCGAAAATCCATATGCGCCAGGATGTCGCGCTCAAGATCGATACCGGGGGCGATTTCCGTCAGCACCGGTCCTTCCGGGCGCAGTTCGAAAACCGCCCGTTCGGTGACGTAATGCATGGTTTGTCCTTTGGCGCGGGCCAGCTCGCCGTTGTAAGAAATCTGATTATCCCCGGCGACGAATTTGCGTACCTCGCCTTCGCGGCGGATATGCAGGGCCCCTTGTTCACAGGCGATCTCCAGCCCTTTGGCGGTAAAAGAGGAGCAGAACACGACGTGGCGGGCATTCTGGGTGATATCGATAAAACCGCCCGCGCCGGGGCAGGATGCGCCGAGCCGCGTGGCGTTGACGTGGCCGTGCGGGTCCATCTCGCCGGCGCCCATAAAGGTGATATCGACCCCCGCGCCGTTGTAATAGAGCATTTGATCCTGGTGGCTTATCATCGCGCTCAGGTTACGACCGATGCCGAAATCAACGCCGCCCGCCTGCTGCCCGCCGTAGATCCCTGACTCCACGGTGATGGTGACCTGCTCGCCGAGCCGTTCTTCGTGAATGATGGCGCCAATAACATCGTTAGGAATGCCGGTGCCGAGATTGATGACGCAGCCGGGCGTCAGATAGCGGCAGGCAATCCGCCCGATAAGCTTGCGCAGGTCGAGCGGCAGCGGTGCGTTCTGCGCGGCAGGCAGCTGGATATCGCCGCACAGCGCCGGATCGAAGTCCCAGCTGGAGGTCTGGCGGTGATCCATCTGCGGCTCTTCGCATACCACAATGGCGTCGATCAGGTTGCCGGGAACGGTGATGCTTTTCGGATGCAGCGAGCCTTTCGCTACGCGATATTTCACCTGCGCCAGCACCTTCGCCCCGTAGCGTCTGGCGGCGAGAACGGCGTGCAGGACTTCCAGCTTCATCACCTCTTCATCGGTCGTGAGGTTGCCGTCTTCATCAGCATGGGTGCCGCGCACAATGACCACGTCCAGAGGAATGGCCGGGTAGAACAGATATTCGTCGCCGCGAAACGTCACGTGCTCGATCAGATCGGGCCGTTCGCGGGTGCGGGCGTTCATCCGCCCGCCTTCCATGCGCGGATCGACAAAGGTACCGAGCCCGACGGGGGAAAGCCGCCCGGTAAGCCCGGCGGCCATCGCGCTATAGAGATGGACGATCTGCCCCTGCGGCAGACACCAGGCTTCCACTTCGTTGTTGTTGATCATCGCCATCCAGCGCGGCGCCAGGCCCCAGTGCGAGCCGATAAGCCGCGTTACCATACCCGGGTGGGCGAAGTGCTGGATGCCGCGCTGGCGATCGCTTTGCCCAGCGGCATGCAGCAGCGTCAGGTCGCGCGGTTCGCCCGCGGTCAGAAAGCGCGCTTCGATAGCGCTTAAAATGGACTCCGCCGCGCCGATAAGCGTCATCCCGACGGTGCAGACGGTGTCGCCGCTGGCGACCCACCGCGCCGCCTCATGGGCGTCGATAAATTTGCTGCTCACTTTTTATCCTCCGTTGATAGCGTGATGATGGATTCCGCGAGGCGCGTTTTGAGCTGTTGTTTGCTCACTTTTCCGTTATGGGTGCGCGGTAAAACGCGGGTGAAAATAATGCGCGCCGGCAGCTTAAAGCGGGCGATTTTGACCTTCAGCCAGCCGAGGATCTCTTCGCTGGTCAGGTGGTGCTGGCCGTCCGGCACGATAAACGCCACCGGCTCTTCGCCATAGACCGGGCTGGGGGTCGGGATCACGGCAACTTCCCGCACTCCCCGATAGGTAGAGAGAATGTTTTCCAGCTCCAGCGAGTAAATCTTCTCTCCGCCGCGATTGATCATGTCCTTGCTGCGGTCTTTGATGTACAGCCAGCCTTCGTCGTCGAGATAGCCCAGATCGCCGGTACAAAACCAGCCCTGCGCATCGCAGCTCGGGCGTCGTTCGCTGTGCTGCCAGTACTCGCGGATCACCACATCGCCTTTTAGCCAGATATGCCCGATTTGCCCGGCGGGGAGGGGCTGCTGGCGATCGTTGCGGATCGTAATGGCGAGGCCGGGGATCGCCTGGCCCGAACTGCCGCATTTATCGCTGCCCCAGACGTCGCCCGGAAAAATCGTCGCGGGTGAGGTCGTTTCGGTGAGACCGTAGATCGGCTGAATCGCCGTATGCGGAAACAGGGTTTTTAACTCGTTGATCAGTCCATCGCTCAGGTGGCCCGCGCCGCAGGCAATCGTGCGTAACGCGGGGAAATCGCCTGGATGACTGGCGCTCTGCTCGCGTGCCGCCTGGCAGAGAAGGATAAAGATGGTTGGCGAGCCGTGCAGAAAGGTAATGTTCTGTTCGCGCAGGGTGCCGATCACCTGCGGGGCGTTGAACCGGTGCTGCAGCCAGATGCTCGCGCCGAGGCTAATAAACAGCGCCAGCAGCGCCGACAGGCCGGTGATGTGATAGATAGGTACCGCCAGAATGGTGCTATCCGCGGCGGTGAGATTCAGTTTTTGCGTATAGGCGTCAATCGCGCAGAGCAGGTTATTGTGGGTGATAATCGCCCCTTTAGGCTCTCCGGTGGTGCCGGAGGTGAACATCATCACCGCCGTATCGTCGCGGTTAACCGGGACCGGCTGGCGGGTCAGCGGTTCGGGAAGGCAGAGCGCCTGCCATTCGCTGAGTGAAACCGCACGCGCGTCGGGGGTGTTTTTCAGCCAGTCCTGCACGGTCGCATCGAACAGGACAACCCGGGGAGCGATATGGCCTACCAGCGCCTCGCTTTCGGCCTGCTTAAGCTTGGTGCTGAAAGGCACCACTTCGATGCCCAAACCCAGCGCGGCAAAAAGGACTTCGCAAAAAGCGGGATGATTCCCCCAGGCCAGCAGGATTCGATCGCCTTTGCGCAGCGACCAGACCTGGTCAAGCTGCGCCATCGCTCGCTGTACCCGCAGGTGAAAATCGCGGTACAGATAGCGCCGATCCTCAAACGCCAGCGCCAGGGCATCCGGGCTGCGGGCGGCGCTGTGGCTCAGGGCCTGGTACAGATTCTGGAAGTCGGCGGAGGTGCTGCTCATTTGTCTCTCCTGATATTGCGTATTGACTGGAAGTAGTCTGGGGAAATTCAGGAGAGGAAATTGCCGAATGGCTCACAATAGAAAATCAACAAAACAGAAGCAATTTTGTAACATTGCACAATGGGCAGGAGAGACCGGGTGGGGGAGAGATATCCGCGAATCAAACCGACGTGAATAATGCCAGAGGACGCTATCTTTTAGACCCGTGTTAACCGGGCCTAAAAGAGTGAAGGGGTCAGCCCTGCCGCTTAGCGTTTACAGGCATCGAACTCGAGCCGTTCGCCATCGGGGCCGCGAATAAGCAGGAAGCGCACATTTTCTTCCTCAATCGGCCCTTCATCGAGCGGATAACCGAGCGCCGCCAGCCGCTGCTGCACCGCATCCAGGTCGCTGACTTCCAGCGCCAGATGATCGATACCGCAGCGAGGGGCGTCAAAGGGCGTTCCAGCGGGAAGCTGATACAGCTCGAGGACGGCGCCCGCCATTTCCAGGAACGCAACTTCAATAGTGCCCTGTGGCGATGGCTTGCTAAACCGCTGCTGGCGCCAAGCCCGGTTGATACACACTGCAGGCGGCGCGCTATCAAATGAGCATTTCATCTGGCATCCCGTGACGCGTTCGGTCAGAAAATGCAACAGCAGTAAGATATGCCGGACAGTACAAGCAGCAGGTGTGGCTGAATGAATTTCCCTGGCTTTTACTGTAGGAGAACAGGCTGTAGTGGGCGAAGTGATTGTTAAAAGCCATGCTTGATTTATCACCTCGAACATTTTGCCTTATAGCGCAGCATTCACGTGCATGAAAGGAATGACGGTCATAGTGTTGATGTGGGAAGAGGCAGCTATCAAAGATGACGTTATTGAGTACGACATTGCATTTAACATAATATACATTATGCGCACTCATGTTGTAGTAGCTAAATTGAGATGTCCGTCTCTGACCAAATTAGACATGTCCGCGCTACAGTCTCACCACAGCGATCACTGCTTTCAAAGGATGAGACTCATGACGGCATACGGAACGGCAATTTTCTCAATGAGCGATGTGAACAGACTCACGATCGAAGTCTCCATACTTCGATAGACCGTTTATGTTCTTTCCGCGAGACCTAATCGAAAGCCCTCGTGGTACCTTTAAATTAACAATTAACGATAAATAAAGGACAGCTTCCCTGTCCTTTATTCTTTTTTATTCAGTTTTGCTCTCGCGCGATCGTAATACCTCACCGACCACCGGGGCGGCGGTAAACGCATTTGGCCATCCCGCGTAGAACGCCGCCTGGGCGACTACTTCTCCGGCCTCTTCAGCCGAAAGCCCATTATCCATAGCTCTGTTTAGGTGGTAGCCAATCTGCGCGCTCTGTCCGGCGGCGATTAACGCGCTGACCGTCACCAGACTTCTGTCGCGGGGCGTAAGCGCGGGCCGTTGCCAGAGGTCGAGAAACAGCGGGTCGGCGGTAAATTTAACCAGGCCAGGCGAAATGGGGCCGACATTTTTTTCCACGGTGTCTGCACGCTGTTTCTCTACCTGTTCATTGAGTGGCAGCAGCGTTGGCGAGGCGGCGGGCAGGGCCTCTGCCGTCACGCCCCTGGCTTCAAAGATGGTTTTAGCGACGCTGACGGCTGACATCGCATTGGGCCAGCCAGCGTAGAAGGCGAGGTGAGTAATGATCTCTGACACTTCCGCTGGCGTCACGCCGCTATCGAGCGCAACGGCAATATAGTGCTTCAGCTCGCCTGGCTGGTTGCGGGCAATCAGCATCGCTACGGTCACGATGCTACGGTCGCGGGCGGACAGGGCGTCACGTTGCCAGAGGTCGTTGCTGATGGCCTCGCGGCCGAAGCGCGCCAGCGCCGGGGAGACCGCTTGAATATCAGCGTCCGCAAGGGTGGAAGGGGTAATTTTCATCATAGCTTCATCTCTTTGTTCGTGGGCATAAGTAAAATCAGACAGCACAAGCGACAAGGCTGCCGCGGCAATCACGTTTTTCATGTTTTATTCTCCCTGCTGAACAGGACAGAGGGTTACCGCGTCCACACCTGATGATGGTCTTTGGCTTGCGGCGTGTTTTGCGCCATCACGCCTGTGAGAACGTGCGGCTGGTAGGCTTCTTCCAGATAACGGATGTCTTCCGGGCTCAGTTGAAGGGCTACAGCGTTGACCGCGCCGTCAACATGATGCTTTTGCGTGGCGCCGATCACCGGGGCGGTGACTTTAGTCAGCAGCCAGGCCAGCGAAATTTCGGTCATGGAGACCTGATGCCGTTCGGCAAGTTCGGCGACGCGGGCAATAATGATCCGGTCCTGCTCTGCCGTGCCGTCGTATTTGCCCCGGGCATAATCATCTTCCACCGCTCGCCGCGTGTGGCCTTCTAAGCGGGAGAGACGGCCGCTGGCCAGCGCGCTATAGGGAGTCATGGCGATACCCTCTTCCGCGCACAGCCCGAACAGCTCTCGTTCATCTTCACGCATAATCAGGTTGTAGTGGCTCTGCACAGAAACAAAGGATGTCAGCCCTTCGCGTTCGGCAAGGGCGTTCACCTTCGCCAACTGCCAGGCATAGCAATTGGAAATGCCAATCGCGCGCACCTTGCCGGCGGTCACTGCGGTGTGCAGCGCCTCCAGCACGTCGATAACCGGGGTGTTGTAATCCCAGATGTGGTAGATGTAGAGGTCGATGTAGTCCATCCCGAGGTTTCGCAGACTCTGGTCAAGCGAGCGGGCTATCGCCTGTTTTCCGCTGATCCCCTCGGCAATCTGGGCAGCGGTTCGTGGCAGAAACTTGGTGGCCAGCACCACCTCCTCGCGTTTTGCCATCTCCCGCAGCGCCCGGCCAACGTACCGTTCGCTGGAGCCGTTCTGATAGGCGATGGCGGTATCGTAAAAATTGATGCCCTGTTCCAGAGCGTGGCGGATGATGTCCCGGCTGGCTGTTTCGTCCAGCGTCCAGCGATGCTGACCCGTTGACGGATCGCCAAACCCCATACATCCCATGCAGATACGGGAGACCAGTAAGTCACTCTTCCCGAGCCGGGTATACTGCATCGTTATTTTCTCCCTTTGGGTTATTCCACCAGAGTTTTAAGCTGCGCGATCAGTCTGGCCGCGTGTTCCCGGGCAAGCGTTTTTTGCTGAGCGATTTTGTAGGCATCCCGGTCGGCGTAGCTAATACCGCAGGTATAAACCGGCGCCAGCAGCTCAAGATTGCACAGCCTGGCCGTGGTCTCGAAGGGAAGGAGATACTCCTCAATGGCATGGCCAAAGAAACCGTCAGCGGTATAGAGCGCCTGTGGCGCTCCCGTGGTGAAGGAGAGGATCAGCTTTTTACCACCCAGTTTCGCCGTTGAGCCATGGGCGAAGCCGTGGACAAATACCTCGTCCAGCCACTGTTTCATTAACCCGGGCAGCCCATACCAGCTAAAGGGAAACTGCCAGACAATCACATCCGCCTGCAGCAGGCTTTCCTGCTCAGCGGCGATGTTGAATTTGCCGTCCGGATAGAGCCAGTCCAGACGACGGATTTCCGCATCAGGCAGGGCGGTCGCCAGCTCATCGAGGATGGTGGCGTTGGCGATGGAATGGTTAAGATCCGGATGCCCGGAAACGACAAGAATATGAGCCATTCCCAACGTTACTCCTGATGTTTAAATTCAGCAGAGAAGAGATTTTCCCAGCTAATAAACGAGCCGAGTGGAATACACTCGAAGGTTAATAGACCCGCTTTTGCCAGCGGAAATTCGGCCATGACATTATTCGCCTCTTCCACGGTGTCGCACTCGAGGAAAATAGCGACGCCGGGTCGATCCTGACGGAAATAGATGTCGCGAATAAAGCCTGACTTGTACAGTCCCCAGGCGTGCAGGGCTTCTGCGGTAAGGTGCGGCGCATAGTGTTCCAGCGTCGCGCCGGGGGCAGGGATATCCAGACATAAAATTCGCATAGTTGTCTCCGGAAAGTCGTTATCAGCGGGAAGAGACAAAAGTATACGAGCCGCAGGGGGGGAAGATTAGGCGGTCATTGACTTAAGAATATTTAGCCTGTACTTAATAATCAGGCGAGGGTGTCTTAAGGAGATGCTATGAATAACGCGCTTTATAATCAGATACGCATCTTTCAGAGCATTGCGCGCGAGGGCAATATCTCGGCCGCCGCGCGCAAGCTCGAAATCACGCCGCCGTCGGTCAGCAATGCGCTCAGGCTGCTGGAGGAGCATATTGGCCACCCCCTTTTTGTGCGCACTACCCGGCGTATCGAGCTGACGGAAACCGGGCAACAGCTGCTGGAGCAGACCGCCGCGGCGGTGGAGACACTGGAAAAGTCGCTGGAAATCATCCGCGACCAGAATCAGGAGCCCTCCGGGGCAGTGAGAATAACCCTCTCGCGCTTTGCCTACCTGCTTATTCTCAAACCGGCGATGGCGGCATTTTGTCAGCAATATCCGGGGATCCAGCTGGAAATATCGGTCTATGACGGTACCGTCAATATTATTGAAGAACGTTTCGACCTTGGGATCCGCTTTGGCGATATTCTCGAAGGCGGCGTGGTCGCCCGCCCGTTAATGAAGCCGTTTCGTGAAGGGCTATACGCCTCCTCTGCCTATCTTGCCGAATATGGCGTGCCCGCGATGCCTGCCGATCTCCATCATCACCGGCTGATTGGCTATCGCTTTATTACCAACAACCGCATCCTGCCGCTGATCCTCAATGACCACGGCGAGCAGCTCACCGTCGAGATGCCCGGACAGTTAATCAGCAATGATATTGACGTCATGGCCGACGGTATTCGCCACGGACTGGGGATTGGCCGTTTATTTGAACCAATCCTGCAATTACAGCCCGATCGTGAGCAGTTTATTCCCGTGATGGAGGACTACTGGAAAACCTATCCGCCGGTTTATCTCTATTACCCAAAAAACGCGGGCAGAACGAAAAGGGTGAAAGCCCTGATTGATTTCCTGATAATGCATGCCGCGGATGATGCAGAGAAAGTCGGGTCTTCCCGCTAGCGTTCAGCTCAGATCGTGCAGCGCTTTGTCCAGCGGCGGGGAAAGCTGAATATCCTGAAACGCAACCGCCAGTCCGCCACGCTCCGGTGAGCAGCACATGACGCCCGCTTTCACCGGGCCTGGCGGAAAGTAGCCGAGCCGCAGCAGCGGCCAGCGCTCGCCGTCGGTTGAATACTGCAGCCTTAACGCGTCGCCCTTGCGGGTCAGCCGCAGCCAGAAGGTGCGCGGGTCGCCGGGGAAAAGCCCGGTGGCCCAGTCGGAGTGGGTTAGCGTCAGTACGCTGCCGATGGCCGGGGCATCGTCATTGAATTCAATTCCCGCCTTCAGCCAGGTCTGCTCGTCGGCCATCATCATCAGCCCGGCCTGGTCGTAAAGCGTGGTGAAATCCGCACAGATTTTTGCCTGCAGGGTAAAATCGCCCGCCACTTCTGCGGCATAGAGATGGCCAGAGAAGCGCTCGAAGCCATACCAGGTATGGCGCCAGAAGTCGGTATGCTTATTAGTGACCACCGTCAGGCCGTCGGAATCGCGGCGCCACTCGGCAGGTTCATTGATCCAGTGAAAGTACGGCTGCATTTTTCCTCCGGGATATGCTTTCAGACAGGGTTATAACAGCGACTGCAGCGCGGGTGACGCCATGCTGGCCTCAAAGGGAATAATCTCTGTACGGGCGAGACCCAGCTGCTGGAAGGGATCCTGGCTCAGACGCGCTTGCAGAGTTTCCCGGCTATCGCATTTTGCCAGAATGACGCCGCCGGTGCGGGGAATACGGCGGCCGGAGGCGAGAAAGAGGCCGTCGGCATAGCCTTTTTTGAGCCATTCGATGTGGGCGGGGATCGCACGGTCAACCTCTTCGAGCGGTTTTATATACGTTAAAACAACCACATAAATCGTACTCATCCTGAAAGCCCTGGCAATCCAATGGGATCTCCAGCCTGACATATTTCGATGATGGATAAAAGAAAACGCGGCATTTTTCCGTGCTATTTAGCAGGGATGGCGGGGCGCAACATCCCGGATGCTCATCGCAGACGTGAATTAATATATATGTTTTTGCGCATGTATATTGATCTTTCTTTGTGGCCCCGTATGCTGTCCGTCACGCTTGAGGAGAAATCATGTCTTTATTGCCCCTGCAACTGTTCAAAAACCTCGCCGATGAAACTCGGCTGGGGATCGTATTGCTGCTCAAGGCGCGTGGAGAGCTGTGCGTGTGCGATCTCTGTACGGCGCTCGCCCAGTCCCAGCCCAAGATCTCCCGCCATCTGGCGATGCTCCGTGAGAGCGGATTGCTGCTGGATCGTAAACAGGGTAAGTGGGTCCATTACCGCCTCTCTCCGCAGATGCCGGCCTGGGCGGCGCAGGTGATTGAGCAGGCCTGGCTCAGTCAGCAGGAGGATGTGCGGCTGATGATCAGCAGACTGGCTGGCGGGCCGGGTTGCCGGTAAAAAATTTATCTTAACATATATGATTTTTCGAATGTGATTGGCGGAGGAACGATGTTGCTGGCAGGTACGATTTTTATCCTGACCCTGGTGCTGGTGATCTGGCAGCCGCGGGGGTTAGGGATCGGCTGGAGCGCGGCATTTGGCGCGGCGCTGGCGCTGGCCACCGGTGGCGTACAGGTAGCCGATATCCCGGTGGTATGGCATATCGTCTGGAATGCGACCGCCACCTTTATCGCCGTTATCATTATCAGCCTGCTGCTTGATGAGTCTGGCTTTTTCGAATGGGCCGCGCTGCACGTTTCCCGCTGGGGAAGAGGCCGGGGTCGTCTGCTGTTTACCTGGATTATCCTGCTCGGCGCGGCTGTGGCGGCGCTGTTTGCCAACGATGGGGCGGCGCTGATCCTCACGCCAATCGTGATTGCCATGCTGCGAGCGCTGGGGTTCAGCAAGGGAACGATGCTGGCCTTTGTCATGGCCGCCGGATTTATTGCCGATACCGCCAGCCTGCCGCTGGTGGTGTCGAATCTGGTGAATATCGTTTCGGCAGATTTCTTTGCCATCGGCTTCAGGGAGTACGCTTCGGTGATGGTGCCGGTCGATCTCGCGGCGATCCTCACCACCCTGGCGATGCTGCACCTGTTCTTTCGCAAGGATATCCCGCCGGCCTGGGATATGGCGTTACTAAAAGCGCCGGCCACGGCGATAAAAGATCCAGCGACGTTCCGCACCGGCTGGGGCGTGCTGCTGCTGTTGCTGGCTGGCTTTTTCGTCCTTGAACCGCTGGGGATCCCGGTCAGCGCCATCGCGGCGCTCGGCGCCGGGATCCTGTTTGCTGTCGCGAAGCGCGGGCGGGTAATTAACACCGGCAAGGTGCTGCGCGGCGCCCCGTGGCAGATAGTGATCTTCTCGCTGGGAATGTATCTGGTGGTGTATGGTCTGCGAAACGCCGGGTTAACGGATTATCTGACCACGGTGCTGAACATGCTGGCGGAGCGCGGCCTCTGGGCCGCGACGCTGGGCACCGGTATCCTGTCGGCCTTCCTCTCTTCAATAATGAATAATATGCCCAGCGTACTGGTCGGCGCCCTGTCGATTGATGGCAGCACGGCAACAGGGACGATCAAAGAGGCCATGATTTATGCCAACGTCATCGGCTGCGATCTGGGGCCCAAGATCACGCCAATTGGTAGCCTGGCCACGCTGCTGTGGCTGCATGTGCTGGCGCAGAAGCACATCACCATCGGTTGGGGGTATTATTTCCGCTGCGGCATCACCATGACCCTGCCGGTGCTGCTTGTGACGCTGGCCGCGCTGGCGCTGCGTCTCTCCTTCAACCAGCCATGAGAACGTACTATGAGCATCACCATTTACCATAACCCTGACTGCGGCACCTCGCGTAATACGCTGGCGCTGATCCGTAACAGCGGCGCCGAGCCCACCGTTATCTATTATCTGGAGACGCCGCCGTCGGGTGATGAGCTGCGCCAGCTGCTCGCCGCGATGGGGATCCCGGTGCGCGCGCTGCTGCGGAAAAACGTCGAACCCTACGACGCGCTGGGCCTGGCGGAAGACCGGTTTACTGACGACCAGATAATCGACTTTATGCTTCAGCATCCGATCCTGATTAACCGTCCGATCGTAACGACGCCGCAGGGCACCCGACTCTGCCGCCCGTCAGAGGTGGTGCTGGGGAAGGTGCGAATAAGCGGGGAAATTCTTCTCGGCTGACTCAGTCATTTCATTT
>ERZ1106981.589-NODE-589-length-24362-cov-39.320607_pt1 | contig 24362 bp, 19 predicted proteins | sample MGYA00403692_ERZ1106981 | MGnify/ENA primary metagenome ERZ1106981 (study PRJEB35170, sample SAMEA104062431) | human gut metagenome | biome: human gut; feature: human-associated habitat; material: faeces | place: Denmark | collected 2012-06-22 ... | reverse complement strand
ATGCTGTACAGCATCTGGTTTTTGTCGTTCTCCCCCAGTTCAAACCAGGTCACCATACCTTTCACCCGGCGCTGTACGTCATCGCCCTGCCATATCGTCAGGTAGGCCATTTTGTCGAGGATCTGCTGGAATTCAAGGGAGAGAAACTGCTGGCTGACCAGAGAGAGATCGAGGGAAAAAAGCGAAGAGAGTGACTGGTTCAGATGAAAGGAGACCACCGCAAAAGCATCCGGTGGCAGGCCGTCCACTTCCAGCGTGAAACGTAATCCGGTTGACATAGCAACCTCCGGGGTTAAGGAAAAACAGACAGTTCGCTGTTAAAGCGGCTGTGACAGTACAGTGTTACGCTTGCGTTCAGGCACGCTACCGCCGAAGTTTCCGGCAGCCGCCATCTCCCGTGAACGTAACCCCTTACTGACAACCTTTCTTTCTACGGCGTAATACAAAAACAGCATCCGGCCTGATAGCCGGATGCTGTTGGCTTAACTTATGCTTCCAGCGGTGCGCGCCAGTCGTCGGCACCGGAGGTGCCAGATTTGACGTGTTCCCATTCAATTTTGCGGTAGGCCAGTGAAACTTCGAGCAACTGGGTGAACTCGCGTTTCGCCGGGTCCTGGCAATGCGGCATATGCAGTTTCATATCGACAATCGTCGAATCAGTCAGGCGGGTAGTGAAATAATGCTCCTGTTTGCCTTCCACAGAGGTACGCCACCAGTGAAGTTCAGTGGTTGGCAGCATTTCGCCGGAGGCCAGTGCGTTGTACATCAGCGGAACCGCTTTGTTCAGCGCCACGGTAAAAATGAACGGCTTGTGAGCACGCTGACCCGCAGGCTGGCCGGACTGAGGATCGGTCGGGACAGTAACGTTATGCAGGAATTCCTGCACCAGCATCTCGTCTTCGTGCCCCTGCACATAGATGTTGCCGACAGAATCAGCGGTAAATGCACCTGCAGTAATATTTCCCTGGGTCTGACCAGTGATGGAGATATAACACGGTGTTGGCATTTGTAAACTCCTTGTTAACGTGGTTAATTACTACTTACAATGACCTGCCGTTAATCCCAGACAGGCAGATGCAGCTCACTTCACGGAACCGCATCATTTTTCAGTATTTTTTACATACAAACCGAGCTAGAATTTACGGTTGTCGTAAAAACTATTTTTAAAATCATTAAATCTCTTATTCAGCAATAACTTAATAATATATATCTGGATAACCATACCCAACTGTTCAAAGTCCGTATTGCCTCCATAAAATGGCCAAAGCTGAATCATGAATAAATATTGTATTTATCCTTTCTGAATTATCATTTTGATAATTTTTGAGATATTCCTTAAAAATACCCACTTAATCAATCACAAAACAAATATATAAACAAGCAATCATCAGATTAGCTTATGTTTAATGAAATTATTGTATAATTCAATAAGTTACATAAAAACACTATATTTAAATTATTGCCATAATACACCTGACGCGAATTGCACAGGTTCACACAATCTATTTAACGCTTGCAGAATACCCCTCTTTACGATCGATAAAAAGTCCTTTTCTTATTTATTTTGAAGCGTAAAATGCGGGGTGATGAAGGAGTGGTGATTTTATTTTCACCGCCATTAGGGCGGCATTGCCGATATTTTTTGCGGTACAAATATGCCGTGTTCATGGCCTGTACGAGATAACATGACGGATCACTTTTATGAGCAAAAAATTTGAAGGCAGCGTCGCGCCTCGCGAGCGTATTAATATATCGTATGTCCCAAAAACAGATGGCCAGACGGCTGAAGTGGAACTTCCGCTTAACATGCTCGTTGTCGGCGATACCGGAAATACGCAGGAAACATCCCCACTGGATGAACGTCAGGCAGTTTCCGTTAACAAGCACAATTTCGGTGCAGTGATGGCTGAAGCAGCCATTGGCCTCAATTTTACTGTCCCCGCCACGCTGAAGGGAAGCACAACAGACGATGAACTGAATGTGGCGCTGAATATCAAATCACTGGATGATTTTTCACCAGATAGCGTGGCCCGGCAGGTTCCGGAAGTGAATAAATTGCTGGAACTGCGTGAAGCACTGACTGCACTGAAGGGGCCGATGGATAACCTTCCGGCATTCCGTACCCAGCTCCAGGCATTGCTGGAAAATGAAGAGTCCCGCGAGCAGTTGCTCAAAGAAATCGGCCAGGTGAGCAATAAATAACCACCACTATTTCATTAAACAGGGTTATCCAGGCATGACGGCACACAAAAATATCTCCGGGACATACCACCTCTCTGTTGCAGACATTCTGCAGGTGGTTTACCAGGTATGTTTCAGCCCGTCCGTTGAAATCAACCAGGATGGTGTGGCTGCGCTGATTACAACACTGGATCGCCGTATCAGTGATCTATTGGATGAGATTATCCATTTTTGTGAGTTTCAGCAGAGCGCGTCGCACTGGCAGCGCGTACTTCACTGACGGCGAAAAGCCGGTTTCAGAAACACAGCTAAAACAGAAGGATTTTCAGTATGTCTTTACAGGAAGAGGAACTCGTTTCCAGTCATGCCGGGCAGCCTGAGCAGGCATCGTCGCTGCTTGATCAAATCATGGCACAGACCCGTATTCAGCCCGGTTCGGAAGGTTATGACGTTGCCCGCCAGGGTGTGACAGCCTTTATTGCCAGCATCCTGCAATCCACTGCATCTGCCGAACCGGTCAATAAACTGGCCGTGGACAGCATGATTGCAGATATAGATGAACGCATCAGCCGCCAGATGGATGTCATCATCCATGCGCCTGCCTTTCAGCAGGTCGAGTCGTTCTGGCGCTCACTGAAAACCATGGTGGATCGCGTTGATTTCCGTGAAAACATCAAGGTCAACGTGCTTCATGTCACGAAGCAGGAACTTCTGGAAGACTTTGAATTTGCCCCAGAAATTATTCAGTCCGGATTTTATAAACACGTTTATTCGTCCGGATTCGGACAGTTTGGTGGTGAACCCATCGCTGCCGTGCTGGGCGCTTATGAGTTCAAAAATACCGCACCTGACATGAAACTGCTGCAATACGTCAGTGCTGTGGGCGCAATGGCGCACGCACCGTTCCTGTCCTCCGTTTCCCCGGAGTTTATGGGGCTGAACTCGTGGACCGAACTGCCTAATATCAAAGATCTTTATGCCATCTTTGAAGGTCCGGCCTACACCAAATGGCGCGCCCTGCGTGACTCGGAAGATTCGCGCTATTTAGGGCTTACGGCACCCCGCTTCCTGCTTCGCCAGCCTTATTCACCAACAGATAACCCTGTTAAGAACTTTAACTATCACGAAGATGTCAGCCGGAATCACGAAGATTATCTGTGGGGTAATACGGCCTGGATGCTGGCGTGCAATGTCGCAGACAGTTTTGCCAAATACCGCTGGTGTCCAAATATCATCGGTCCGCAAAGCGGCGGTGCAGTGAAAGATCTGCCGGTGCATCTGTTCGAAACGATGGGTCAGATTCAGGCCAAAATCCCAACCGAGGTGCTGGTCACCGATCGCCGCGAATTTGAACTGGCTGAAGAGGGTTTTATCACCCTTACCATGCGTAAAGACTCTGATAATGCAGCCTTTTTCTCTGCAAACTCGGTACAAAAACCGAAGCACTTTCCGGGTAAAGACGCAGAAACCAACTATAAGTTGGGTACGCAGCTTCCTTATCTCTTCATCATCAATCGGTTAGCGCACTACATCAAGGTGTTGCAGCGTGAGCAACTGGGGTCATGGAAAGAAAGGAGCGACTTAGAGAGGGAGCTTAATACCTGGATCCGTCAGTATGTTGCCGACCAGGAAAACCCGCCTGCGGACGTGCGCAGCCGCAAGCCTCTGCGTGCTGCCAGAGTTGAGGTTATGGATGTGGAAGGCGAACCCGGCTGGTACCAGGTCGCGCTGAGCGTGCGGCCCCATTTTAAATTTATGGGGGCAAACTTTGAGCTTTCCCTGGTTGGCCGGTTAGACAGGGAGTAACACGCCATGATACCGGATCGGGAAAGAACCACAGGTTCTCTTTTTGAGCGTATGGAAGCCTCACCGGCCAGAAACTGGCAGGGAAGCAGTATTCATGCGCTCAGGCAGTCCATTCGCCAGAACCTGCGAAACATTCTTAATACCCGGTCCGGTAGTTGCCGGGGTGCGCCTGAACTGGGCATTGATGAACCGGAAGGGGCTGAAAACTTCCGCGAATCAATGAGTCTGGCCATCGCGCAATGTATAGAACGCTATGAACCCCGGATCTCACACGCTGAAGTGCAGGCTGTGGTTTCATCCGCCACCAGCCCGCTGGATATGACGTTTCATATTACAGCCTGGGTGACATTTAACGAAACACATGAAGTGCTTGAATTTGATATGGCACCGAATGGCAGCCAGCATTATCGGGTGGACTGACAGATGGAATTTGAAGAACGCTATTTCCGGGAAGAACTCGATTACCTGCGCCAGCTCAGCAAGCTGCTGGCAACGGAAAAACCCCATCTTGCCCGCTTCCTGGCCGAAAAAGATGCGGATCCGGATATTGAACGCCTGCTGGAAGGCGTGGCTTTTCTTACCGGCAATCTCCGCCAGAAAATTGAGGATGAATTCCCAGAACTGACGCACGGGCTTATTAAGATGCTCTGGCCTAATTACCTGCGTCCGGTTCCGGCAATGACCCTTATTGAATATACGCCGGATATGGATAAGTCTTCTGTGCCGGTGTTAATCCCCCGTAATGAGCAGTTTACAACCAACGCCGGGGAAATCAGAGTCGATGAAGTGCTGCCCTCCGATGCTAAAAAGGAGGAGCCGCCTCCCTGTACCTTCACCCTCTGCCGGGATATCTGGCTGCTGCCCGTTCGCCTGGAGCAGATTGAAAACCGCAGTACGACCCGTAATGGTGTTATCAACATCACCTTTTCGGTCGCACCGGGAACGGACTTCCGCACGCTGGATCTGAACAAACTTCGCTTCTGGCTCGGCAATGACGACAACTATACCCGTAACCAGCTTTATTTATGGTTCTGTGAATACTTGCAGGGTGCCGACCTGACTGTGGGTGAACAGCATATTCGCCTGCCTGAGTTTATGCTGAAAGCTGTCGGTTTTGAGCCGCAGGATGCCATGCTGCCTTGGCCGAAAAACGTCCACAGCGGCTACCGGATCCTTCAGGAGTATTTCTGTTACCCGGATGCGTTTCTCTTTTTTGATCTTTGTGGTTGCCCGGCGTTGCCTGACGGATTGCAGGGTGAATCCTTTACCCTGCAACTGCGTTTTTCGCGCCCATTGCCCGTGGACATCCGGTTGCGCCGCGACTCCCTGCGCCTGTATTGCGCGCCTGCCATTAATTTATTTATCCACCATGCAGAAGCCATCACGCTGGACAACCGGCGGGCAGACTATCCGCTGGTTCCCAGCCGCCATTATCCGGAACATTACGATGTCTTTTCCGTTAACGGCGTGATAAGCCAGGTGCAGGATATGTTCAGGAAAAAAGATCTGGGGCGTCCTGTTTCGACGCAGGCCGCGCGCCAGTGGCCTGCCTTTGAAAGTTTCAGCCATCAGATGGAATACAGCCGGAAGCGGGAAGTGGTGTACTGGCATCACCGGACCAAAACATCCCTGTTCCATCGCGGCTTTGATCATACCCTTGCTTTTATACATGCTGATGGCAGTTATCCGTCAGACGAATCGCTGCTCAGTAATGAAGTGGTTTCGGTATCGCTGACCTGTACCAACCGTGAGCTTCCGTCACAAATTCGTTCCGGCGATATCACCGGCACAACCGGTAAAAATGCGGCTGTTGCTTCATTTCGCAACATTACCCGCCCGACGCAACCGCTCTGGCCGGTCATTGATGGCAGCCTGCACTGGTCCCTGCTCTCCGCCATGAACCTGAATTATCTGTCATTACTGGATACGGACGCGCTGAAGCAGGTCATCGCCAACTTTGATCGCCACGCAATCCATCATCCGCAGACGGCGCGGCTGTCACAACAAAAGCTGGATGCCATTGAGCGTCTGGAGACCCGCCCTGTCGATCGCCTGTTTACGGGCATTCCCGTCCGGGGGCTGGCCTCCACGCTGTATCTGCACCCGGAGCCGTTTGTCTGTGAAGGGGAAATGTATCTGCTCGGTACGGTGCTTTCGCATTTTCTGTCGCTGTACGCCAGCGTTAACTCATTCCACATGCTGACCGTTGTGAACACAGAAAGCCAGGAGACATGGAAATGGACGGAAAGAACCGGGCAGCATCCTCTTATCTGAGTCCGGGAAATCCCCCGGCAGATAAAGAGCAGAATGATCCGCTGGCACAGGTTTTCCATAATGCCTGCTCTTACAATTTTTTTGCGATGGCGGAGCTGTTGCACCGCCTGGCAAAGGGTGAAAAGGGGACGCCAGAATTATCCCTGCGCGACGATCCGGCACAGGAAACCCTGCGTTTCAGCGCCGATGCCAGCCTTGCCTTCCCGTGCAGTGATATCAGTGCGCTGAAACGGGATACGTCAGGGGCATTCAGGATGACCACCACCTTTATGGGGTTACAGGGGAGCCAGTCGCCTCTCCCCGGTTATTACCTCGATCACCTGGCCTGGAAAGCGGTACATGAACAAAGTCCGGTAGGTGATTTTCTGGATATGTTCAGCCACCGCCTGACCCAGTTTGTCTGGCATATCTGGCGTAAGTACCGCTATCACATCAGTTTTCGTAACGGCGGTGTGGATGCGTTCTCGCAGCGCATGTACTCCCTTGTCGGGCTGGGCCACCGCCAGCTTCGCGATAAGCTGGCGATTAATCACAGCAAAATGCTGGCGTATTCCGGGATCCTGGCAAATCCGGGACGATCCCCGGAAATTATCTGTGGCCTGGTGTCCCACTGCTTTGATTTGTCAGAAGTGACGCTGCAAAACTGGCAACGTCGCAAGGTGGATATTGAACCGGATCAGCAAAATAGTCTGGGGAGCTATTCTCTTAAAAATGGCGAAAAACTGGCGGGAAGATCGGTACTGGGCAACTTTGTTCTGGGTACACGAGTGCCCGATCTCAGCGGAAAATTCCAGCTCAGTATTACCAGCCTGACCCGAAAACAGTTCCTCTCTTTTCTGCCGTCCGGCGAAAACTTCCTGCCACTGACGATGTTCGTGTCCTTCATCCTGCGCGATCAGCTTGCCTGGGACTTACATCTGGGGCTGGCGCCGGAGCAGGTGGGCGCAATGCGCCTGGGCGATAACAAAAGTGCGCTGCTGGGCTGGACCAGCTTCCTCGGCACACCGGAAGAACGACCCTCAGTCACCATCAGGGTACGGTCGTAAATTATGATAATCACGGAGCAGAATATGCCGGAAGAGAAACTACACACGCTTTCATTGCAGGTCATTAACGGCAGTGAGCTGGAAAGCGGGCGGGCGGCGCGCTGTCTGTTCACACAGCAGGGAAATGTCGGCCATGGCCCCGAATGCCACTGGTCGGTACAGGATCGTCAGCAGAGCATTCCGGCCCAGGCTTTTACCGTTATCCTGCACGATGGCACATTTTGTCTGCGCCCGCAGACGGCACAACTGTGGCTGAATCAGGCAAAAGTCACAGCAACATCAGACCTAATACAGTTGCGCCAGGGCGATGAGATCCAGATCGGACGGCTGATGGTGAGGGTTCATCTGAACCGGGGAGATATTCCCCATTACGATGAGGAAATGGCCACTCCCGAAACCATCGTTACCAATCGCGATATGCTCACGGATACCCTGCTATCAACGGAGGGTGCGCCACACTATCCGGGAATGACTCACCGGCACCAGCTTGCAGACACCGTGGTAAACGGTTTTTCTGCCGATCCACTCCAGGCACTTCAGTCCGAAAGCCTGATTACCACGGGCGATCCGCTTTCAGGCATTGCGGCTGTCCGGCCATCGGCACCGCTGTCCGATCCGGCAAGTAATGGGGGGATCAATACTCCGTTTATGGATCTGCCGCCCATTTATGCCAGCCCCGGCGATCGTAATGACGACGTCTCTGCGGCAGAAATGGCGCAACGCCACCTTGCGGTCACCCCCTTACTTCGCGGTCTTGGCGGCTCGCTTACCATGAGCAATTCCGACGATGCGGATGATTTTCTGGAGGAGGCCGGACGAACGTTACAGGCCGCAATAAAAGGTCTGCTCGATTTGCAGCAGCAGCGTAACAGCCTCTCAGACAAACATTTGCGCCCGCTGGAAGATAACCCGCTGCGCCTGAACATGGATTACGCCACCGCGCTCGACGTAATGTTTGCCGAAGGTAAAAGCCCGGTACATCTGGCGGCTCCCGCCGCCGTCAGTGAAAGCCTGCGCAATGTCCGCCACCACGAAGAAGCTAACCGGGCAGCAATTGTGGAGTCGCTTCGTGTCCTGCTGGATGCTTTCTCACCACAAAATCTGCTGCGCCGCTTTGTGCAGTACCGCCGCAGCCATGAACTGCGCCAGCCGCTGGATGATGCCGGAGCATGGCAAATGTACAGCCATTATTACGAAGAACTGGCCTCCGATCGCCAGCAGGGGTTTGAGATGCTGTTTAACGAGGTCTACGCCCAGGTCTATGACCGGGTGCTTCGTGAAAAACAGCGGGAGCCGGAAGCATGAACAGGAAGGCGTTTCTGGCCTGCGTGCTGATGTGCGTCATATTAACCGGCTGCGAAACGGCGAAAAAAATCAGCGAGGTGATCAAAAACCCGGATATCCAGGTCGGGAGCCTGAAGGAGCAACCTTCGGAAATAACCGTCACCCTGCTGACCGAACCGGACACCAATACCAATGCGGAGGGTGAATCAGCCGCCGTGGATGTGCAACTGGTGTACCTGACTGACGACTCAAAATTGCTGGCAGCCGACTATGACCAGATAGCCAGTACGCCGCTACCGGATGTGTTGGGTAAAAACTATATCGACCACCAGGATTTCAACCTGTTGCCGGACACCATCAAAACCCTGCCGCCGGTAAAGCTGGATGAGAAAACGCAGTTTATTGGTGTCGTGGCCTATTTCTCCGATGACCAGGCCACTGAATGGAAACAAATCGAGACGGTGGAAGGAACCGGCCACCATTACCGCCTGCTGGTGCATGTACGTCAAAGCAGCATCGAAATGAAAAAAGAGGATGAATAATTATGGCAACCACCCGCAACAAGGTGATGTGGCAGGAAGGGATGCTGATGCGCCCACACCATTTCCAGCAACAGCAGCGTTACAACGACTACCTGGATAACCAGCGTTTCCGGGCCATGAATGATTTATCCTGGGGATTTACCGAACTCACCCTCAACAATGAACTGCTGGCGCAGGGTAAGATCATGATTGACAGCGCGTCAGGCACACTGCCCGACGGCACCGTCTTTTCTATCCCCGACCAGGACGCACTGCCCGATCCGCTGCACCCGCAAAATTTTCCGGACGAAAGAAGCCGCAATATCTACCTCGCTCTGCCGGTCGCCAGTGATGTGAGAAATGAAATCAGCGACGGACGGCGAACCGGGCGTTACCGGCTGAATTATGCCGATGTCCGGGATTTGCATTCAGAAGAAGGTGACGCGCGAACATTGACGCTGGGTCAACTGACGCCGCGCATTATGAGCGGTGCAGAAGATATGAGCGCCTATATTACGCTCCCGCTTTGCCGTATCAGCGATCGCCATGCCGATGGCTCCCTGACGTTGGATGACGATTTTATCCCCTCCTGCCAGAATATTCAGGTCAGTAAGAAACTGCGTGTTTATCTCAAAGAGGTACAGGGGGCCATTGGCGGACGGGCAAGCGATCTGGCAAACCGTATTGGCTCTCCGGCGCAGAGCGGCATCGCGGATGTGGCGGAATTTATGATGTTGCAGTTACTTAACCGTAACCAGACCCGGTTTACCCATCGCGCCCGCCGATCCCAGCTCCACCCGGAAGATTTCTACCTTGATCTTGCTGGGTTGCTGGGTGAACTGATGACCTTTACCGAGCCGTCGCGCCTGCCCTGCCCGCTTGATGTGTATGATCATCATGATCTGACCAAAACATTTAAAACACTGTTACCGGAAGTCAAACGGGCGCTGCATACCGTACTGTCGCCAAGAGCGGTCAATCTGCCGCTGCATCTGCGTGACGGTATCTGGCAGGCCGATATCCATGACACAGAACTGCTGCAATCTGCCACCTTTGTGCTGGCCGTGGCGGCAAACGTGCCGGTCGATCAGATCCAGCGTCAGTTTATCCAGCAGTCGAAAATTTCCTCGCCGGAAAAAATCCGCAATATGGTCAGTGTGCAGATCCCCGGTATTCCATTGCGTGCCCTTATGGTGGCTCCCCGCCAGCTTCCTTACCATTCCGGGTTCAGCTATTTCGAACTCGACAAGAGTGGCCAGGCCTGGACAGAAATGGCTGCCGCCGGGGCCGTTGCACTGCATGTTTCCGGCAGTTTCCCGGATCTGAACATGCAACTGTGGGCGATAAGAGGGTAAGACGATGGATGAGGGGTCACTGTCTCTGCCACCATTTACCGGACACGACGAAAAAAGCCAGCGCAACTACCATCTCGCGCTTCGTGGCAACAGCCTGAATCCGATGATCGACGCGGCCACGCCGCTACTCGGTATGGTAATGCGCCTTTCAACCATGAACAGCCAGACGATGCCGGAGCATCTTTTTGCTCAGGTGGTGACAGATGTTCAGGCCGTGGAGCAACTGCTTCAGGAGCAGGGCTACGAACCGGGCGTGATTATCTCGTTTCGCTACATCCTCTGCACGTTTATTGATGAAGCGGCGCTCGGTAACGGCTGGTCAAACAAGAACGAGTGGATCAAGCAGTCATTGCTGGTCCATTTCCACAACGAAGCCTGGGGTGGCGAGAAAGTTTTCATCCTGCTGGAGCGCCTGATCCGTGAACCCAAACGTTACCAGGATCTGCTGGAATTTCTCTGGATCTGTTTTTCTCTGGGATTTCGCGGGCGCTACAAAGTGGCAGCACAGGATCAGGGGGAATTTGAGCAGATCTACCGCCGTCTGTACCACGTTCTGCATAAACTGCGCGGCGATGCCCCTTTCCCGCTGTTACACCAGGACAAAAAAACCCAGGGCGGGCGTTATCAGCTCATCAGTCGCCTGACTGTTAAACATATTTTTTGTGGTGGCGTTGTCGTGCTGGCGTTGTTTTACCTGTTCTATCTGTTGCGGCTGGACAGCCAGACGCAGGACATCCTGCACCAGCTAAACAAATTACTTCGATAAGGACGTTTATGATCCAGATTGATCTTCCCACGCTGGTAAAACGGCTGAACCTGTTCTCCCGCCAGGCGCTGGAGATGGCCGCCTCTGAATGTATGAGTCAGCAGGCAGCGGAAATTACCGTCAGCCATGTGCTCATTCAGATGCTCGCCATGCCACGCAGTGACCTGCGGGTTATTACCCGCCAGGGCGATATTGGCATGGAAGAGTTGCGCCAGGCGCTGACGGTAGAGAACTACACAACCGCCCGTTCTGCGGACAGCTACCCGGCGTTTTCCCCGATGCTGGTTGAGTGGCTTAAAGAGGGCTGGCTGCTGGCGTCGGCTGAGATGCAGCACAGCGAACTGCGCGGCGGCGTGTTGCTGCTGGCCCTGCTGCATTCGCCGCTGCGTTATATACCGCCTGCTGCCGCCCGGCTGTTGACCGGCATTAACCGTGACCGTCTGCAACAGGACTTTGTGCAGTGGACACAGGAGTCGGCGGAATCAGTCGTGCCGGATGCAGACGGTAAAGGCGCAGGCACAATGACGGACGCCTCTGACACCCTGCTTGCCCGCTATGCCAAAAACATGACCGCAGACGCCCGTAACGGCAGGCTTGACCCGGTACTGTGCCGCGACCACGAAATCGACCTGATGATCGACATTCTCTGCCGCCGCCGTAAAAACAACCCGGTGGTGGTGGGCGAAGCGGGCGTGGGCAAAAGCGCACTGATTGAAGGGCTGGCGCTGCGCATCGTGGCAGGCCAGGTGCCGGACAAGCTGAAAAACACCGATATCATGACCCTTGACCTGGGCGCATTGCAGGCCGGGGCGTCGGTGAAGGGTGAATTCGAAAAACGTTTCAAAGGGCTGATGGCGGAGGTCATTTCCTCCCCGGTGCCGGTCATTCTGTTTATCGACGAAGCACATACCCTGATTGGCGCGGGCAACCAGCAGGGCGGGCTGGATATCTCCAACCTGCTCAAACCGGCGCTGGCGCGCGGCGAGCTGAAAACCATCGCCGCCACCACCTGGAGCGAGTACAAAAAATACTTCGAAAAAGATGCCGCCCTGTCGCGCCGCTTCCAGTTGGTGAAGGTCAGCGAACCCAACGCTGCCGAAGCCACCATTATTCTGCGCGGTCTGTCGGCGGTCTATGAACAGTCTCACGGCGTGCTGATTGATGATGACGCCTTGCAGGCCGCTGCGACATTAAGCGAGCGTTATCTCTCCGGGCGTCAGTTACCGGACAAAGCGATTGATGTGCTGGATACCGCCTGCGCCCGTGTGGCCATCAACCTGTCGTCGCCGCCGAAGCAAATCTCGGCGCTGACCACTCTGAGCCACCAGCAGGAGGCGGAAATTCGCCAGCTTGAGCGCGAGCTTCGCATCGGACTGCGTACCGACACATCACGGATGACCGAGGTGCTGGTGCAGTATGATGAAACGCTGACGGCGCTGGATGAACTGGAAGCGGCCTGGCACCAGCAGCAGACGCTGGTCCGGGAGATTATTGCGCTGCGCCAGCAGTTACTGGGCGTGGCAGAGGACGATGCGGCGCCGTTGCCGGACGCAGATACCGTGGAGGATACGCAGCCAGAGTCAGAGTCAGAGTCAGAGTCAGAGTCAGAGTCAGAGTCAGAGTCAGAGCAGGATAATACCGGTGCCGAACCGGCTGATGAAGCTGGCAGCGAACAGCCGGAAGAGACCGCTGAAACAGTTTCCCCGGTACAACGTCTGGCACATCTCACTGCCGAACTGGACGCCCTGCATAACGACCGGTTGCTGGTTTCCCCGCACGTCGATAAAAAACAGATTGCGGCGGTGATTGCCGAATGGACCGGCGTGCCGCTTAACCGCCTGTCGCAGAATGAAATGTCGGTCATCACCGACCTGCCAAAATGGCTCGGCGACACCATCAAAGGCCAGGACCTGGCGATTGCCAGCCTGCACAAACACCTGCTGACCGCACGCGCCGACCTGCGCCGTCCGGGACGCCCGCTGGGCGCGTTCCTGCTGGCTGGCCCCAGCGGCGTGGGTAAAACTGAAACCGTCCTGCAACTGGCAGAGCTGCTCTACGGCGGTCGCCAGTACCTGACCACCATCAATATGTCCGAGTTCCAGGAGAAACATACCGTCTCGCGACTGATTGGCTCCCCTCCGGGCTACGTTGGCTACGGTGAAGGCGGCGTACTGACCGAAGCGATTCGCCAGAAACCCTACTCGGTAGTACTGCTCGATGAAGTGGAAAAAGCGCACCCGGATGTGCTCAACCTGTTCTACCAGGCGTTCGATAAGGGCGAAATGGCAGACGGTGAAGGCCGCCTGATTGACTGCAAAAATATCGTCTTCTTCCTGACGTCCAACCTCGGCTACCAGGTAATAGTCGAGCATGCCGATGACCCGGAAACCATGCAGGAAGTACTGTATCCGGTGCTGGCCGACTTCTTCAAACCTGCCCTGCTGGCGCGTATGGAAGTGGTGCCGTACCTGCCGCTGTCGAAAGAGACGCTCGCCACCATCATTGCCGGGAAACTGGCCCGCCTGGATAACGTGCTGCGCAGCCGCTTTGGCGCGGAGGTGATTATAGAACCGGAAGTGACGGACGAAATCATGAGCCGCGTCACCCGCGCGGAAAACGGCGCGAGGATGCTGGAATCGGTCATCGACGGCAATATGCTGCCGCCGCTCTCCCTGCTGCTGTTGCAGAAAATGGCGGCGAATACGGCGGTTGCCCGGATTCGGTTGTCGGCAGTGGACGGCGCATTTACGGCAGACGTGGAAGATGCTCAGAACGACGAGTCCGTCACAAAGGATGAAACGGTTTTATGAGCAGGTTGCGCGTTTTCCGGCAGACAGGATGGTTTATCGCGGGCCTGATGACGGGCTTACCCGCCACTGCCGCGCCCGCAGAAGCATCGTCAATGGCCGGTGTGGCGGTCGCCGTCGCCACCACGACCCCGCCGGATGCGACAGCCACGTTACAGGCCATGCAGTCCTGTCGGCGGGAGTCCGCGGCGCTGGAGCGGCTTGACTGCTATGACCGCCTGCTGGCACCGCTGTCCCCGTCAGGGTTTGACGGGGCGCTGGTCAAAGCCGGTTTTGTGGGCGAAGCCTGGACCCGCGCCACGGAACAGGAAAAACACCGCCAGGGCAACACCACAGAGCTGCTGGTGACGCAGGTGCCGGGGGAGCGCCCGACGGTGGTGATAACCACCCCGGCTATCGGTCATGTTCCGCCACGCCCGGTGCTGATGTTCAGTTGCGTGGACAATATCACCCGGATGCAGGTGGCGCTGATGCACCCTCTGGATGTCCATGATATCGCCGTCACTCTGAATGCCGACAACCGGGCATTGCGCAGCCACTGGTTTGTGCGCGAGAACGGCACCCTGCTGGAGTCCAGCCGGGGGTTATCCGGGATTGATGAAATTAAGCAACTGTTCGGCGCAAAAACGCTGACGGTGGATACCGGCGCAGACAATGCCGCCGGAAAGCTGACCTTTAACATTGACGGGCTGGCAAGGGCGATTGCTCCCCTGCGCGATGCCTGCCACTGGGCGGGAGAATAAAAATATGGCAATGGACTTACGCGATCCGAATGTCTGGATATCGCACCTGCTGGAAAACCTGCCGGAAGAGAAACTGGCATCGGCGCTGAAAGATGACAACCCGAACTGGGAGTATATCGACGGCGAAATCGTCAAGCTGGGATCGCTGGCCCACAGTCAACTGGATATCCCGGAACTCCAGCGCCGGGGGCTGGTCATTCTGGCTTCGGAGAGTAAGGATTTTCGTCTGCTGGCGCATCTGCTGAGAACCCTGCAACACGCCGGTGATCCTCATCTCGCATTGCGCCTGCTGGCGCTGTATGTGGAGCATTACTGGGCGGTGGCTGCGCCGCAGAATATGGCGCATAAAAAACGCTTTGCCAGCCAGGTCATTAAACGCTTTGAAACAGGTATTGAAGTTTTTTCACAGAACGCCGCCACAGCGCAGCGCGATGCGCTGTCAGGGGAACTGGCAAAACTGGCGCAATGCTGGCAGTCACATAACGCCCCGGAACTGGCACAGGCTACTGATGATCTTTTTGCCCTGTACCAGCGTGCGTTTAATCGTGCGGCACCGGCTCCTGTCCCCACTCCGGCGGCCTCCGGTAGTTCACCACAGACCACCGCCACGTCTGAAAGCGGCGTGACGCAACCCAGTGCTCCGGCTCCCCAAATCGTCATCGACAGTCACGACGACAAAGCCTGGCGCGACACGCTGTTAAAAGTGGCGGCCATTTTATGTGAACGCCAGCCGGATTCACCGCAGGGCTACCGTCTGCGCCGCCATGCGCTTTGGCAGAACATCACCAGTACGCCCCAGGCGGAAAGCGATGGCCGTACTCCACTGGCTGCGGTCTCCGCCGATATGGTGGCAGATTACCATGCTCAGCTCGGTAGTGCCGATATGGCGCTGTGGCAGCAGGTGGAGAAAAGCGTACTGCTGGCTCCTTACTGGCTGGATGGTCACTGCCTTTCTGCACAGACGGCGCTGCGTCTGGGTTACAAACAGGTGGCAGACGCCATCCGCGATGAGGTCATCCGCTTCCTTGAGCGTCTGCCCCAGCTTACCGGGCTGCTGTTTAATGACCACACACCGTTTATCAGTGAGCAGACGAAACAATGGCTGGCAGCTTCGCCCGACGCCAAAGTTGCACCGGTTGCGCAAATCGGTGAGGAATCGAAGGCAGCCAGAGCCTGTTTTGCTGAGCAGGGTCTGGAGGCGGCGCTGCGATATCTGGACATGCTACCCTAAGGCGATCCCCGCGATCAGTTTCACCGCCAGTACCTTGCCGCACAGTTGACGGAAGAGGCGGGGCTGGTACAGCTTGCGCAGCAGCAGTACCGGATGTTGTTCAGGATGGGATTGCAGATGATGGTGGCAGACTGGGAGCCGTCCCTGCTTGAGCAGCTAGAACAAAAATTCACGGCAGAACAATAAAAGAGAACAGGAGTTTTTGTGTTCAGATTACCAACACCCCGACTACTCAGCGGACTCAAATCAGCCCTGCGACCGGCGATGCCCCGGTTTAAAGTCTCTGCTTTCTGGCTGCTGATACTGGCGTGGATTTTTCTGCTGGTGTGGATCTGGTGGAAAGGCCCGACGTGGACGCTGTATGAAGAACAGTGGCTCAAACCACTGGCGAACCGCTGGCTGGCAACGGCGGCGTGGGGGATTATTGCCCTGATGTGGCTTACCGTCCGGGTGATGAAGCGCCTGCAACAGCTTGAAAAAATGCAAAAGCAACAGCGCGAGGAAGCCGTTGATCCGCTCAGCGTGGAACTGAACGCCCAGCAGCGTTATCTTGACCGCTGGCTGCTGCGCCTGCAACGCCATCTCGACAACCGCCGTTTCCTGTGGCAGTTGCCGTGGTATATGGTCATCGGCCCGGCGGGCAGTGGCAAAACGACACTGCTGCGCGAGGGGTTTCCGTCCGACATTATTTATGCCCCGGAGGGCGCACGCGGCGCAGAACAACGCCTGTACCTCACGCCCCATGTCGGTAAACAGGCGGTGATCTTTGATATCGACGGCACACTCTGCGCTCCCGCTGATGCGGATATCCTGCATCGCCGTCTGTGGGAACATGCCCTCGGCTGGCTGAAAGAAAAGCGCGCGCGCCAGCCGCTGAATGGGATTATTCTGACACTCGATTTACCCGATCTGCTTACCGCAGACAAACGCCGCCGCGAGCATCTGTTACAGGCGCTGCGCAGCCGCTTGCAGGATATACGCCAGCATCTTCACTGCCAGTTACCGGTTTACGTGGTACTTACCCGGCTTGATTTATTGCAGGGTTTTGCCGCCCTGTTTCAGTCCCTGAACAGACAGGATCGCGATGCGATTCTGGGCGTCACGTTCACCCGCCGTGCCCATGAAAATGATGACTGGCGAACAGAGTTGAATGCTTTCTGGCAGACATGGGTGGATCGAATGAATCTGGCGTTGCCGGATCTGATGGTCGCTCAGACTCACACCCGCGCGTCTTTATTCAGTTTTTCCCGCCAGATGCAGGGAAGCCGTGAACCGCTGGTGTCACTGCTTGAGGGTCTGCTTGATGGCGAAAATATGAACGTGATGCTGCGTGGTGTCTATCTCACCTCTTCGCTTCAGCGTGGACAGATGGATGATATATTCACCCAGTCTGCCGCCCGCCAGTACCGGCTGGGCAATAACCCACTGGCGTCCTGGCCCCTGGTGGACACCGCGCCTTATTTCACCCGCAGCCTGTTCCCGCAGGCATTACTCGCAGAGCCTAATCTGGCAACAGAGAGCCGCGCCTGGCTGATACGTTCCCGTCGCCGCCTGACGGTTTTCTCTGCCACAGGCGGCGTGGCAGCACTGCTGCTCATCACCGGCTGGCATCACTATTACAACGGTAACTATCAGTCTGGCATCACCGTGCTTAAGCAGGCCAAAGCCTTTATGGACGTGCCGCCTCCGCAGGGGGAAGATGACTTTGGCAACCTGCAACTGCCGCTCCTGAACCCGGTACGCGATGCCACACTGGCCTATGGCGACTGGGGCGACCGCAGCCGTCTGGCCGATATGGGACTGTACCAGGGACGACGTATCGGGCCTTATGTGGAACAGACCTATCTGCAACTGCTGGAGCAACGTTACCTGCCCTCGCTGTTTAACGGGCTGGTCAAAGAGCTGAACGCCGCGCCGCCGGAGAGTGAAGAAAAACTCGCGGTGCTGCGCGTGATGCGAATGCTGGAGGACAAAAGCGGACGTAACAATCAGGTGGTGAAGCAGTATATGGCAAAACGCTGGAGCGAAAAGTTCCACGGTCAGCGCGATATCCAGGCACAACTGATGTCCCATCTTGACTACGCGCTGGCTCATACTGACTGGCACGCAGAGCGTCAGGCGGGCGACGGTGACGCCATCAGCCGCTGGACGCCATATGACAAGCCCGTGGTATCAGCACAGAAAGAACTGAGCAAACTGCCTGTCTACCAGCGGGTTTACCAGAGCCTGAAAACGCGGGCGCTGGGCGTTCTTCCTGCCGACCTCAATCTGCGTGACCAGGTAGGGCCAACCTTTGACCAGGTGTTTACATCTGCCGATGACAACAAACTGGTTGTTCCACAGTTTCTTACCCGTTACGGCCTGCAAAGCTATTTTGTAAAACAGCGCGATGAACTGGTTGAACTGACGGCGATGGATTCCTGGGTACTTAACCTTACCCGCAGCGTGAAATACAGTGACGCCGACCGCGCGGAAATCCAGCGCCAGTTGACCGAGCAGTATATCAGCGACTACACCGCCACCTGGCGGGCCGGGATGGACAATCTGAATATCCGCAATTTTGAGTCCATCGGACAACTGACCGGGGCGCTGGAGCAGGTTATCAGCGGCGACCAGCCTTTGCAGCGGGCGCTAACCGTGCTGCGTGACAACACACAGCCAGGCGTCTTTTCTGAAAAACTCTCTGCCAAAGAACGGGAGGAAGCCCTGGCAGAGCCGGATTACCAGTTACTCACCCGCCTCGGGCATGAATTCGCCCCGGAAAACAGTACCCTGGCAGTACAGAAAGACAAAGAAAGCACGATGCAGGCCGTGTATCAGCAACTCACCGAGTTGCACCGCTACCTGCTGGCAATCCAGAACGCGCCTGTACCAGGAAAATCGGCGCTGAAAGCCGTGCAGTTACGGCTTGATCAGAACAGCAGCGATCCGATATTCGCCACCCGCCAGATGGCAAAAACGCTGCCTGCTCCGCTCAACCGCTGGGTTGGCAGGCTGGCTGACCAGGCCTGGCATGTGGTGATGGTGGAGGCTGTTCATTATATGGAAGTGGACTGGCGCGACAGCGTGGTGAAACCGTTTAACGAGCAACTGGCAAATAACTATCCGTTTAATCCGCGTTCTGCACAGGATGCCTCACTGGATGCCTTCGAACGCTTCTTTAAACCGGATGGCATACTGGATACCTTCTACCAGCAGAACCTGAAGCTGTTTATCGATAATGACCTGAGTCTGGAGGATGGCGATAACAACGTCATTATTCGCGAAGATATTATTGCGCAACTGGAAACTGCGCAGAAAATCCGTGACATCTTCTTCAGCAAACAGAACGGTCTGGGAACATCCTTTGCCGTGGAAACGGTATCGCTTTCAGGCAATAAACGCCGCAGTGTACTGAACCTTGACGGTCAGTTAGTCGATTACAGCCAGGGCCGTAACTATACCGCCCATCTGGTCTGGCCTAACAACATGCGCGAAGGCAACGAAAGTAAGCTGACGCTCATCGGCACCAGCGGCAACGCGCCGCGCAGTATCAGCTTCAGCGGGCCGTGGGCGCAGTTCCGCCTGTTCGGGGCCGGACAACTGACCGGAGTACAGGATGGCAACTTTACCGTGCGCTTTAGCGTGGACGGTGGCGCGATGACCTACCGTGTGCATACCGACACGGAAGATAACCCGTTCAGCGGTGGGTTGTTCAGCCAGTTTGGTCTGTCAGACACACTGTACTGAGGAGGCAGGGATGAATAGTAACGTACTGACACAAACTATCGTTACCGGCAGTGACCCGCGCGGGCTGCCGGAATTCAGCGCCATCCGCGAGGAAATAAACAAAGCCAGCCACCCGTCACAGCCTGAGCTGAACTGGAAACTGGTGGAGTCGCTGGCGCTGGCGATTTTTAAAGCCAACGGTGTGGATTTACACACCGCCACCTACTATACGCTTGCCCGGACACGGACACAGGGACTGGCGGGATTCTGCGAAGGTGCGGAACTGCTGGCGGCAATGGTAAGCCACGACTGGGATAAGTTCTGGCCGCAGGGCGGCCCGGCGCGTACTGAAATGCTGGACTGGTTTAACTCCCGAACCGGCAATATTCTGCGTCAGCAAATCTCCTTTGCGGAATCCGACCTACCACTGATCTACCGCACAGAGCGGGCATTGCAGCTTATCTGCGATAAGCTCCAGCAGGTGGAACTGAAGCGCGTTCCGCGCGTGGAGAATCTGCTCTATTTTATGCAGAACACGCGTAAACGGCTTGGACCCCAGCTGAAGAGTAACACTGAGAACGCCGCACAGACCACGGTCAGAACGCTGATTTATGCCCCGGAAACACAGGCATCTTCCACACCAGAAGCGGTAGTGCCTCCCCTGCCCGGCCTGCCTGAGATGAAAGTGGAAGTTCGCAGTCTGACAGAGAATCCCCCACAGGCCAGTGTGATAAATCAAGGCAGTACGGTAAGAGGGTTTATCGCAGGGATCGCCTGTTCAGTGGCTGTCGCCTCAGCATTGTGGTGGTGGCAGGTCTATCCGGTGCAGCAGCAACTGTTACAGGTTAACGACACCGCTCAGGGCGCAGCAACGGTGTGGATGGCCTCACCTGAACTCGAAAACTATGAGCGCAGGCTGCAACAACTTCTTGATACCTCCCCGGTACAGCCGCTGGAAACCGGGATGCAGATGATGCGTGTTGCCGACAGTCGCTGGCCGGAAAGCCTGCAACAGCAACAGGCCTCGACACAATGGAATGAGGCACTCAAAACCCGCGCACAGAGTAGCCCGCAGTTGCGTGGCTGGTTGCAGACCCGCCAGGACTTACATGCTTTTGCAGATCTAGTGATGCAGCGCGAGAAAGAGGGACTAACCCTTTCCTATATCAAAAATGTCATCTGGCAGGCGGAGCGGGGACTGGGGCAGGAAACACCCGTTGAGTCTCTGTTGACGCAGTACCATGATGCCCGTGCGCAGAAGCAGAATACAGATGCGCTGGAAAAACAAATTAATGAGCGACTCGAAGGCGTGTTAAGCCGCTGGCTGCTGCTGAAGAATAACGTCATGCCAGAGGCGGCAACCGGTACCACGGCCGAAAAATAATTATTTAATTAAAGGAGATTATCATGGCAAATATAAGTTATTTATCTTTGAGTGGAGAGACACAAGGGCTAATTTCAGCAGGTTGCTCAACGCTTGATTCTGTCGGAAACAAAGCGCAGCCAGAACATAAAGATCAGATCATGGTTTATGCGTTAATGCATTCCATCTCAAGAAGTCAAAATGTCAATCATCATGAATTAATTATCACCAAACCGGTTGATAAATCCTCACCATTGCTGGCAAAAGCACTTAGTGACAATGAAAAAATGGCAATATGTGAATTTATACTCTACCGAACCAGTAAAGCGGGTATTTACCAGCCTTATTATAAAATAAATCTGTCAAAAGCCCGAATATCAAGTATTGATTTTGTCACACCGCATGCTGTCCTGGAAAAAGAACTGGAACCACAGGAGAGAATTGCCTTTATTTATGAAGATATTTCCTGGGAGCATACGTTAGCCGGTACGAATGCAATGAGTAAATGGCAGGATCGTGTACAGTAACTTACTGTAATAACATAATAAATTACTATTGCGGAGAGATAAAATGGCTGGTTTAAGGAATAACAACAACACACAGAATGCACAGTGGGCTGATTATGTGGGTGACATTCTTCGGGGGGCTCAGCCGATAAACCAGCTAGTACCTCAGCACCCTTATCTTAACGACGTCCCACTCATTGATGAGTTAAGGCATCAGAACACTCATCATGTTATTCTCTTGACACTTGATGTTGCAAAAAAAATACTCAGCCCAATAACATCATTTGATTACATTCATTTTATCACTACACATCCTTCAGGTATAAAAGATACACTCGCCTGGTTAGTTAACGCGAGTAAATTAATGACTGAGTTTGATGACAATGGGAAAATTATATTTAACCTTAATGCCTTAAAGTATACAAAAGCAAGTTACTTTGAAATACTTGGAGAGAAATATATAAAAATCACAACATCCAGCCCCTGGCTTTTAGAAAAGCTCGGTAAATATATTTTCTCTTCACGAGCGCCTCAAGTTCTGGAACTCGCTATTGGCTGGCGAGGAGCTTTATCTGAATCAATAAAAGGAGTTAAGTTCTGTATCTGGTTTTCAGTAGCCTGGAGAACCATAGAATTTATTATGAGTTCAGAGCGAGATCTGGTTAATTTTCTTGGCGATTTTTCAATGGATGTGGCCAAAGCAGTTATAGCCGGTGGTGTTGCAACCGCTATTGGAAGCCTGGCTTCTTTTGCCTGTGTTAGCTTTGGCTTTCCAGTAATTCTTGTCGGAGGAGCAATTTTACTGACAGGGATAGTGTGTACAGTTGTTTTAAATGAAATCGATGCTCAATGCCATTTATCAGAAAAATTAAAATATGCAATTAGAGATGGACTAAAACGGCAACAGGAACTTGATAAATGGAAAAGGGAAAACATGACTCCATTTATGTATGTTCTTAACACTCCACCCGTGATATGAGGATTAACCATGCGTTTACATGTTAAATTAAAAGAGTTTCTTTCGATGTTTTTTATGGCCATATTATTTTTCCCTGCATTCAATGCTTCTTTGTTTTTTACCGGAGTTAAACCTCTATATTCAATAATAAAATGCTCCACGGAAATATTTTATGATTGGAGAATGTTGATTCTGTGCTTTGGTTTCATGTCGTTTTCCTTTTTAAATGTTCATGTAATTTTACTTACGATAATAAAATCATTCTTAATCAAAAAAACGAAGGTAGTCAATTTCGCCACAGACATAACAATACAGCTAACTCTTATATTTTTACTAATAGCTATCGTAATAGCACCTTTAATAGCTCCTTTTGTCACAGGATATGTCAATGCTAATTATCACCCCTGCGGTAATAATACGGGGATTTTCCCAGGAGCAATCTATATTAAAAATGGCATGAAATGTAATAATGAATATATTTCTCGCAAGGAAGATTCAGCAGTTAAATAATTAAATATTCTAAAACAAACAGTTTTTAACTCCGGATTCCATGTCCTTTCTTGCACTGTCTTTGTCAAGAAAAATTTCTTATGCAAAGAATTTTGTATTATTGCCGCCAGAAATTCCTGGCGGCAGATATAATTTATTATTGATAGCGGTTAACCAAATCTTTTACCATCGCTTTATAGGTCTTTTGCTTAAGTTGCATGATTTGCTGCTCTGTCATATCAGTCGTACTGGCTTCATTCTTGTCGGGCAATGGTGGAAGCACTTTATATTCATAATTCACCGGCGACCAGGTAGCCCACTCACCTGTTGCCACATCCACCAGCGTGAAACGTACCAGGTAGCGCAGGGAGATAGCGTCGGTGAGTTTTTCATTTTTATAGTCGGACCATACTGTTGATTTCAGCGCAGAGTCATATTTTCCTGTCTGCAATGTATCCTGGTAAACAATAATCGCTTTCTGATGTCCTTTTGCAGCCACAAAACGCAGTGCCTGCATCCAGTTCATATTCTCAGCACTGGCAACATCCTCGTTCTCATTTTTATCTTTGTTTTTGTTACAAGTCAGAGGCTTTTGCCTGTCCGGGATACCAGAGAATGTGGAAACAGTATAATATTTTCGCATCTCCTCCTGCATAATGGTTTCCGGTGCGCGGTTGCCGGATTGAACAAGTATTACAGGAGAATTAAGGGGAACGCGGAACTCATCTCCATCAAGCGCAGCTTGAATATCCTCTTCGGATACGGCCAGAGTGGTTTCATTACCGAATAAATCTTTGTCTGTCAGTTGCTGGGGAGTGTTTTTATTAATATTACTTTGTGTGACTTGAGCTTTTTTCTTCTTTTCATCAATAGAAGATTCAGAGGCACATCCTGCAAGCAGCGAGAATAACACACATATGCAACAAAGCTTTTTTGAATTCATAATTGGACACTCCCTCGCCTGTCATAATGATTAGAATATTTAGCATTGATAACGGACTCTAATTATATACCCCACTTAAATAATAACAAACAAAATCAATTTGAAATATACATTCATTTAATCAATATAAATTTATTCTCTGGAAATATATTTAAGCTGAATGGTTCGATATCATTATTGAATTTTAATGAATGAGACAACAAGCGAGAATCACGCACTTACGCCAGAATAAAATCATTGAACAGAGAAATGGTGGAATTCAAATACAAAAAAACCGCAAAATTAAAAATCTTGCGGCTCTCTGAACTCATTTTCATGAGTGAATTTGGCGGAACGGACGGGACTCGAACCCGCGACCCCCTGCGTGACAGGCAGGTATTC
>ERZ1106981.568-NODE-568-length-25075-cov-52.808353_pt1 | contig 25075 bp, 33 predicted proteins | sample MGYA00403692_ERZ1106981 | MGnify/ENA primary metagenome ERZ1106981 (study PRJEB35170, sample SAMEA104062431) | human gut metagenome | biome: human gut; feature: human-associated habitat; material: faeces | place: Denmark | collected 2012-06-22 ... | reverse complement strand
CGATTTCGTGTTAATTTGTTCTAACGATGGGCATTGTATGTTCACCGTTGAAGAAGAAATTTTTGAGCCTCGGCAAACGCCGGGGCTTTTTCGTTTCTGATGGATCAGATTTCATCCGCAGGTGGTTATTCCCAGCGTTATGGTCCTCTGGCGACGATATAAAAATATTACTCACGACAATTACAGGCTGCGCTATTTGTGACGTACTCAAGCGAGTTGCAGCGCCGGCCGACGCAAAGACCTGTAAATCGGCTGAGCCGCAGTTACTGGCGGCCAATACCAAAACAGAGCGGCAGGAAATAAGCAGGGGTAGCGCCCTGGCGTCACAAACTATTGACCATAAAGTTAGCGTTTTGTTAACTTATGGGCGTGGTGAATCCCCCTGTGCGGAGGGGCGGAAACAGCATGGTATTTGAATCCTCAAGATTCACTCGTACCGCAAGTCATGGTGGCTGACCAACGACTTACCGGGAGGCACCCGGCACCACAATCCCCCTTATTTTGGCCCACGTTAACGCGTGGGCTTTTCTATTTCAGGCTCGCGGGAATCATCATCGATACGGCTCATTGTTAAATCAGCCCGATGGGCCTGTTCCTTTCAAGTACACACAGCACCCCGCTAACCCGGAGGTGAACCTATGGCAAAACGTATGCAAGACAAAGAGAGCATTGCCGGGATTACCTGGCTCGCTCTGCTGATCATTGCGGGGTGGGGCGGGCTGGTCCGATTCCTGATTGATGTGAAGCAGGGCAAAGCAAAATGGAGCTGGATAAATGCTCTGGCGCAAATTGTGGTTTCTGGATTTACCGGGGTTATCGGTGGGTTAGTTAGCATCGAGAGCGGCCTAAGTATTTACATGATTCTGGCGACTGCTGGTATCAGCGGTGCAATGGGCTCTGTCGCCCTTACGTATTTCTGGGAGCGTATTACAGGAGTGAAAGCACAATGACAGCAGACCAGATCATTGAAGCCATCCTCGGCAAAGAGGGTGGTTACGTTAATAACCCGAATGATAAAGGTGGCCCTACTCGCTGGGGTATCACGCAGAACACAGCGCGTGCATACGGTTACAAAGGCGATATGAAAGAGCTCCCTCGGGAAACTGCGAAAGAAATCTATATGCAGCAGTATTGGCTGGAACCCAAATTTGACAAGATCGCCGAATTGTCACCATCAATCGCAGAAGAGTTATGCGATACCGGCGTCAACATGGGGCCGCGTGTTTCCACAACGTTCCTGCAGCGTTGGCTGACGGCACTGAACCAACGCGGCAAACTGTATCCCGACCTGAAACCGGATGGCGTCATTGGGAACATCACAATCGCCGCGCTGCGCAGTTACCTCGCCGTCCGGGGTAGCGCAGGGGTCACGGTGATACTGAAAGGGTTGAACTGCAGTCAGGGCGCACGGTATCTCGAACTTGCGGAAGCGCGGGAAGCCAATGAAGAATTTCTCTTCGGGTGGGTGAAGGAGAGAGTAAACCTATGAAGCTAATTATCTTCTTCCTGCTTGCGCTGGTGGCTGTTTTAACGTTGTTGCTGTTAAAAAAGTATACCCGGCTTGAGTTTGTGGGACATGCTCGCCTGTTACTTAGAACTTGGTCTGTTCGTCTGGGAGCTGCTGGCGCGCTGGTCGGTGTATGGGCGCAGTCGTTCCCGGATACAGCACTTCATGCATGGGCAATGCTGCCGCCGGATATCAAAAACATCCTTCCGCCAAATATCGTTGCACTAATTAGCCCTGCGCTGGTAGTGCTGGCGGTGCTCTCACAATACGTACGCCAGCCGGCATTGAAAGATAAGGTCGACGAACAGAAGGAGCCGCAGCAATGAGTTTTGAAATTATTGCTGGGCTGGTGGTCCTCATCCTGGGTGCTATCGCTGGTGCATTCGGTATTGGCCATGCTCGCGGTACCAACAAAGCAGAAGCGAAAGCCGAACAGCAACGCGCCGAAGAGAACGCCACCGCCAGCGTTGCCGCGGCTGAACGGAAAGAGGAAGCCACCAGAGAGGCCAGCAATGTACAGCAGACTGTTAGCCATATGCCTGATGACGATGTTGATCGGGAGCTGCGCGAAAAGTTTACCCGCCCCGGTGGTGGTTGATACGGCCTGCAACTGGGTACGAATTATCTACCTGACCGACCACGATATCGCTGTGCTGGATAAGCAGACCAAGCGCGACATCCTGACGCACAACAAATCGGTGCTGGCCAACTGCCAGAGCATTACCCCTACTCATTGAGTTAAATAAATGGCCTCATCCTTGAGGTCCACGGGTAAGTAAACGCAAGGTCTTTTATGTAATGGCTCTTTTAGCCTAGGAGCCAGCTCAGAAACAACAAGCGTAAGCGGTAGATATTTATGATTTTTTTTCTGCTGTTTATCCACAACCTACCGAAGAGTCTAAGAAATGATTGCAACCATAGGAACCATTATCGTTTGGGCGCTCATTGTTGTGGGTGGAGTTATTGGGATTCTGTGCGCGTTTATCGGTCTTATGTTCCTCATTAACTTCCCTATTCGCTAACCCCACTAAGGGATAACGCCAACAATATTCCTATCAAAGGATAAAACATGACTCCATTAATTCTGACCGCAGAGCAAATCAAAGCTCTGGCAGACTTCGCCGAACAGGATGGTCAACCCGCTTATACGATCACTCAGGCCTGCATCCCCGAATTTGAAGCTGATGACGGCAGCACTGTGCCGGGTTATGAGGGCATTGTCGCCTACTCCGAGTCAGAAGAGCACGGTGTACTTCAGTTGGAAGATTAAGCATTACAGAAACCTCTCCTCGGATGAGGACCCCAATGTCTACTATTAATAGGTGTTCTCATCTACACGTGAAGGCTGTACCTTGATAATGTTGATTATCATTTACGATATTGGTGTTGTCATGAAAAAGGGATTTATCGGTACGATCTTCCTGTGTGGTATGCTTCTGGGGTGTGCCAGCCCCGTTAAAAACCCGCATCCAAAGCTGCTATATTCTCCGAGCCCAGCATATCCATATTACGCACTAGCTAACAGAATTGAAGGAGATGTGACGGTTAGATATAACGTAGGAGTTGATGGGAAGATATCAAAGGTTTGGATTCTAAAATCAGAACCTCAGCACCTCTTCGACTCTGCAGTCATTGCGGCAATGGCTCAATGGCGTTATGAAATCAATAAACCGGTTCAAGGCTTAACAAAAAAAATATATTTTAAAATCAAAGCTCCGTCCGAGTAAGCCAGAGAGCTGAGCGTTGAGACTTCCTTTATTAATACTGAATTCGTTGTCATCACAAAGGCCACCTACGGGTGGTTTTTTATGGCATTACAGAAGTCATTACATAGAGTGGCTTTGATAATGATGTGCTGAAAAAAATCCCGCCCGGAGAGGATAGTTCCAGACGGGTAACCAAGACGGTCTGGATATGACTCTTTCAATAGCTTAACACTCGGGCGGAATTATCCGCAGCATGAATGTTATTCAGCAATAATATAAATTTATGATATTCATGAAACTTAGACCCTGGCGCATGGTGCTAACTACATATAGTTTTGACTTGACATGCATAATTGGTGCGAAGTAGTTTTCTGCACTAAATAATTGCAAGCTAAAAGAATATTAAACTTAACCTAAAAGAAGCTAGGAAAGGCCGGTATTTTTAATACTGGCCACAATGAGGTTGAAGGGAAGCTATTGCAAATATTGCTTCTGCTCAGGCTCTACGTTTTGAGTAGAAAGACTGATAATCACCTTAAAGATATCTTCATATGCATCGTTCATTTTATCAGCAGTTTTCTCTGTGATATCGCTCGCTGAAGAAAGTTCAATGCCTTGCATTAACTTCACACTTGAAAGTATGGTTAGTGCGCGAAGAACAACTTCCTTTTGTTCCTTAGGCAAAGTTTGAACGATAAAAGCGATTGCGTTTCTTAGTGCAAGTATCTGTGCATGAGTTTCATAGAATTGGTCATTCATTTTGTATTACCTGAACTGTTGAGTGTAGTAATTTGACTGTATCAGGTAGAAGTAATATCCGCTACCCGATGATCAGTATAATGCAACGTACCGAGAAGTAGGTCGCTTATCCTAAAATGGTTAAATCACTTGTTTAAAGTGTCTACATAATATTACGCTTTACTCTAACATTTGTGATAAGGTCAGATGATATAAGGAGCAATCACATGATGCATGTGACGAAGTTTTGAACTAGGGAAGGCCTGGTCTGTAAAGTTAGGGGCAAACGTGACTATTCATAGTGATTTGGAAGCTTACCTATTCCTTCTTCTCAGCATGTGGCCGGTATTGATAGTCGTTTGTGTTGGGATGGCGTTGGCGTTTAATGGCGTCCTTATGCGTAAAACAGCAATACTGTTCATGATACTAGCAATCAGTATTGGTTTATTGGGCTGGCTTTATGCCTGATAGTATAAATTTCACACTTCAAATCCATTGGTAGCGCATGGGTAAGCCCATGTGTTATGGCCGTATTGCGGCCATTTTAATGGTAATTGCTGCTGTTATTTTACAGAAACGTGTCAGTAATATTGCTATTCAGGCAAAAAAAAGCCCTGCTGCATATGGGGGAACAGGGCGCGATGAAATGTCAATTATGAATAAATCCAACTATTATTCTGACTGGTAAAAGTATCACAACTTTCTCCCAAGTCGATGCAATAAATACTTCCTTCCTTATATCCAGAGTTTAATTTTTCATTTTGCCTACGCTGCAGGATTTTATTTGTACTAATAACATATGATAGTAACCTTTATCCATATTAATTATAGAGGTAAGGCATATCAGAAATTACACCTGCAGAACAAATCCGCCTGACTATCATCAGGAAAGATAATTACGACACCGCCGCGGCGAAACTGGCCATTGACTGGGTTGGCGATAGCTATCTCAAAGCTGAGCTGTTCGCAGACTCTTTCGATCGCGTTTACACGGAAAGAGAGATTGTTTCGAAAACCCACAAGGCGATTCAGGAAGCAACCGAAGTGCTGGCGCTGTTTGATACCGCGACTGAACTGTCCAGTTAAGGAACTCATTACAAAGGCCGCCAGCTATCTGGTGGCTTTTTTAATGGCTTCAACCACAGGAAAAGACCATGGCAAAACCGGACTGGGGCGAGCTTCAGCAACGGTTCCTGTCCGATCATGCCGCAACCGGCGTATCACCGAAGGATTGGTGTGAAGCGCAGGGACTGAATTACGCTACTGCCCGCCGATATATCAAGAAACCCACTGCGCAAACTGCGCAAAAACCTGCGCAGAAGAAATTGCGCACTGCGCAAAAGGAAAAGTGCGCAGAAGAGCTGGTGGATGGTGACGGACTTACCAGTCAACAACGTTTATTTGTCGCGGAATACCTGAAAGACAACAACGCCACACAGGCAGCTATTCGCGCTGGCTACAGTAAGAAGACCGCTGAACAGATTGGCTATCAACTGCTTCAGAAAACTTCAGTTGCGCAGGCCATTGCGCAGCAGCAGAAAGCATCCATCGTGCGCACGCTTGGCAGCGCTGATGAAGTGCTTGAGCAGATGTGGCGGCTGGCAACGTTCGACGCCAACCAGCTTTCTCAGTATCGCCGCGGGAGCTGCCGTTACTGCTGGGGCTTCGGTCATCAGTATCAATGGTGTGATGCCGTGGAGTACGAAGAGAAGCGACTCGAAGCGCTTGAGCGAAAACGTCGCGAGCCTTTGGATGATGGCGGCTACGGTTACGACCACACCAGCGCACCTAACCCGGAATGCCCCCGCTGCAATGGCGATGGCATAGGTCAGCCTTTCTTCGCCGATACGCGCAAGCTGGCGCCGGATGCTGCGCTTGCCTATTCCGGTGTGAAGCTTGGTAAGAATGGCGTTGAGATAACCGCCATCAGCCGTGAGCGTATGTACGAGGCGGTGATGAAACGTCTCGGCCTGGCTGACAGTGAGTTTGCCCAGCGCCTGCAGCAGATAGAAATTGAGCGCCGGCAGCTGGAGATAGACAAACTTCGCAAAGAACTGGCCACTGACCCGGAGGATGACGAACCAACGCCAGTTGCAATCAATATCAACGTAGTCGATGCGCGAGTGAGGGAAGAGGATGGCGATAGCTCCGACGCTTAACGTTCCCCAGGCTCGTTTTCTGGCTATGCAGCAGAAGTTTAAAGCCTATGTGGCTGGCTTTGGATCCGGTAAGACGTGGGTTGGCTGCGGTGGAATATGCAAAGGGTTCTGGGAGTTCCCCAAAATAAACCAGGGCTACTTTGCCCCTACCTATCCTCAGATCCGCGATATTTTCTATCCCACGGTGGAAGAGGTTGCTCACGACTGGGGACTGAAAGTCAAAATCGTTGAGAGCAACAAAGAAGTCCATTTCTACAGTGGCCGCCAGTACCGCGGCACGACAATTTGTCGTTCGATGGAAAAGCCAGACACGATAGTTGGCTTTAAAATCGGCAATGCGCTGGTGGATGAGCTCGACGTTCTGAAAGCGGATAAGGCGCGTCAGGCGTGGCGAAAAATCATCGCGCGTATGCGTTATAAGGTTGATGGTCTGCGTAACGGCATTGATGTGACCACAACGCCTGAAGGATTTAAGTTCGTCTATAACCAGTTTGTTAAGGCTGTGAGGGAAAAACCTGAACTGAGGCCGATGTATGGTCTCGTACAGGCTTCGACATTCGACAACGAAAAGAACCTGCCGGATGACTATATTCCTTCGCTCCTGGCGAGTTACCCGCCGGAATTGATCAAGGCATATCTGAACGGCCAGTTTACTAACCTGACAAGCGGCACCATTTATCACCAGTTCGACAGGGTGCTGAATAACTCCAGCGAAGAAGAGCAGCCGGGTGAAGCGCTCTATATCGGGATGGACTTCAACGTCGGGAAGATGGCCGGGATCGTCCATGTATTGCGGCTCGGCTTACCGCACGCGGTAACCGAGATTATCAATGCTTACGATACGCCCGACATGATACGCATCATCAAGGAGCGTTTCTGGCTGTATGCCGACGGTGACTACCGCAAGGTCCGCGAGATTTACATTTATCCTGATGCCTCTGGTGATTCCAGGAAGTCAAACAACGCCAGCAAAACAGATATTGAGCAACTCCGACAGGCCGGATTTAACGTCATCGTTGATGATGCTAACCCGCCAGTAAAGGACCGCATCAACTCCATGAACGCCATGTTCTGCAATGGTAATGGCGATCGCCGATACAAGGTGAATGTGGCCCGTTGTCCGGTCTATGCCGACTGCCTGGAACAACAGGTGTGGGATAAAAACGGCGAGCCGGATAAAAAGAGCGATAACGATCACCCCAACGATGGCGCCGGTTACTTCATTGTGAAGCAATTCCCAATCGTTCGACCTGCATTCTCTATTTCACTGGACACGACATTCTGATGGCCAATAACGATATTACTTACGTTCGCCCTGAGGTCAGGGCCGCGATGCCCGTGTGGAAAAAAATTCGTGACGTGTGCAAAGGGGCTGATGCTGTAAAGGCCGCCGGGAATGAATATCTCCCTTTTCTGGATCCGTCCGATAAGTCTGCACGCAATAAAAAGCGCAATGCCGATTATATTCAGCGCGCCGTTTTCTACGCGATAACGGGCAATACAAAGGTGGGGTTACTGGGGCTGGCATTCCGAAAAGACCCGACCATGACCGCGCCGGATAAGCTGAATTATCTTCGTGATAACGCCGACGGTGCTGGTGCAAGCATTTATCAGCAGTCCCAACAGGTTACAGAAAATATTCTGGAGGCCGCGCGCGAGGGGCTTTATACGGATTATGCCGCTGAGACCGATGAGGCGATCATTCTTCGCTATCAGGCGGAAAGCATCATTAACTGGCGCACCAAACGCATAAATGGGCGTGATCAACTGGTGCTGGTGGTTTTACGCGAATGCATGGAAAAGGAAGATGGTTTTGCGTACGAGGATGAAATCCAGTATCGCGAACTGGCTATGGAGAACGGAAAGTTTGTCTGCCGGGTATGGCGAAAGTCAGCTGACGCAGGCTCTTTTTCCGTCAGTTCCGAGTATCTGCCGAAGCCAAAAGGTGAGGAATTCTGGGATGAAATTCCCTTTACCTTTGTTGGTGCTCAGAATAACGATCCCACCATCGATGAGTCGCCGTTAGCTGCTCTCGTTGAAATCAACCTTGGCCATTATCGAAATTCGGCAGATTACGAAGACAGCGTATTTTTCTGCGGTCAGGTGCAGCCGGTGATTTCAGGTCTTGATACAGCTTGGCGTGACTGGCTGCAGGATAAGGGAATTCGTGTCGGTTCTCGGTCTCCTTTCCTGCTGCCGAAGGAGGGGAGTTTTACGTATGCTCAGGCGCAACCAAACACCCTGGCTAAAGAGGCGATGGACAGTAAGCGTGATTATTCTGTTCAGCTTGGCGCCCGCCTTATCGAGCAAAACAGCGCTGTTAAAACCGCTACGCAATCGAGCGGAGAACAAACCGCATCCACATCGGTGCTCGGCATTTGCGTTTCCAATGTCTCGGAGGCCTACACGCTGGCGCTCGGCTGGTGCGCCAGGTATCTCGGCATTAAGGGCGAGGAATACCGTTACAGCATTAATCAGGAGTTTATTGCCAAAGTCGCTGAATCCGGCATGGTAACGGCAATCGTCAATGCCTGGCAGTCCGGTGCGATCCGCGACACGGATATGGTCAGAGCGTTGCAGAGGCTTGACCTGATAGATCCAGCTGATGACCCTGAAACTGTCATTGACGCTATTCGTAACGGCGCGCCTAACCTGATTGGTGGCAATAATGGCAACGGCGAATGACAAACTGCAGGATGAATCCGTAGCCCACGCTATATGGGTGAGCCGCTACAGTACCGGCGTTGCCAATAGGATGATAAAAGTCCTGAATGACAGCGACGCCGAACTTACCGCAAGGTTGCTGGTGGCTATTGATACGCTGGACGCTGAGAGCTTTACCGTTTCGCGTCTGGAAACGTTACTGGTAAGCGTCAGGGCGATAAACAAGGATGCGATTCAGTCGATGTATGCAGCTCTTACTGCCGAGCTGCAGGAACTGGCGAAGCACGAAGCCACTTTTCAGATGAGCCTCTTCCAGTTTGCGATCCCCGACGATGTTCTTGCTCTTCATCCGCTGGTGGGCATCTCCCCGGATGCGGTTTATGCCGCGGCGATGGGGCGTCCATTCCAGGGACGTTTGCTGAGTGAATGGGCCAGCAACCTCGAAGCTGATCGGATGGTGCGGATATCCAATACGGTGAGGCAGGGATTCCTGCTGGGCGATACGCAGGAGCAAATCGCCAAAAAGGTCCGTGGCCATGCTAATCGTGGTTACCAGGACGGCGCGCTGCAGATGAGCCGGGCCAATGCTGCCAGCATTGCAAAAACGGCAGTAGGGCATCTTGCATCGACAGCCAGACAAAGCTTTGCGGCGGCGAACGACGACATCCTGAAGGGTAAACAATGGCTATCCACTTTGGATAACCGGACATCAAAGGATTGTCGGATCCGCGACCGCCTCAAGTACACGCTGGATAACAAACCGATAGGGCACAAGGTGCCTTATTTGCAGGGACCGGGGAAAATCCACTTTTGCTGTCGTAGCACCGAAACTTACATTCTGAAATCGTCCGAGGAATTGGGTATCAAAGTCGGCGAAATCAAGGACAGCTCGCGCGCCAGTATGGATGGACAGGTTCCGGCCGATACGAATTACCAGGACTGGTTCTCCCGGCAGTCGTTCACGCGACAAGCTGAGATTGTCGGAGAAACGCGCGCCAGGCTGATTCGTGATGGCGGCATGTCTCCCGATGAGTTCTACAACGACAGGGGCGAGTGGCTGACGCTGGACCAGTTGCGCTCAAAGGATGAGCATGCATTCAGGTACGCCAGAATTTAATCAACAAACATTCTTCAATCAGGCTGCCTTCGGGCGGCCTTTTTTATTGGGCCAGGCCCACGGTAACTATCCCAAGGGGACAACATGCTTATTCGTAACATGCTCATTAAATATTATTCGGCAGCTGGTGGTGAAGGTGGTGATGGCGGTGGCTCCGGTGGTGGTGGTGCGCCTGAGATTACGCCGGAAATCCAAAAGCTGATCGATGAGCAGGTCAATGCTCAGGTCTCTGGCCTGAAAAATAAAAATAGCGAACTTCTCGGTAAGCTCAAAGAGTCCACTGAGTCGCTAAAGCGTTTTGATGGTATCGATCCTGACGCGGTGAAAACCATTCTCCAGCGTTTCTCTGATGATGAAGAAGCGCAGCTTATTGCCGGCGGCAAAATCGATGAGGTGCTGAACAAGCGTACTGAGCGCCTTCGCGCCGATTCGGATAAGCAAATCAAAGCCGCTAATGAACGCGCTGAAAAGGCGGAAGCGTTCTCCAACAAATTCCGTGATCGTGTCCTGGGTGATGCTATCCGCAGCGCAGCGCTTAAGGCTGGCGCGCTGCCAGAAGCATCCGACGATCTGATTCTACGTGCTAAAGGCACTTTCCAGCTCAACGACGAAGGCGAGGCCGTAGCAGTTGATGCAAATGGCGATGTTCTGTTCGGTAAAGACGGCAAAACTCCGCTCACCCCTGTTGAGTGGGCTGAATCTCTGAAAGAGACGGCCCCGCACCTGTTCCCACGTGCTGAAGGCTCCGGGGCTGGTGGTCACAAGCCAGGTGGCGGCGGCGGAAGCCTCAAACGTTCAGAAATGAGCTCAAGCGATAAAGCGGACTACATCCGCAAACATGGCCAGCAGGCCTATCTCAAATTGCCTAAGTAAGGACTAATGAATGCCTACGACCGTAAACAGTGACCTGATTATCTATGACGACCTCGCGCAGACTGCGTTTCTTGAGCGTCGCCAGGATAATCTGGAAGTCTTCAACGCCGCCTCAAATGGCGCAATCATTCTTGATAACGAACTGATCGAGGGTGATTTCCGTAAACGTACCTTCTATAAAGTTGGCGGCTCCATTGAGTCGCGCGACGTTAACTCCACCAGCACTGTAGACGGGAAAAAAATCGGTGCCGGTGAGTCAGTCAGCGTTAAGGCGCCGTGGAAATACGGCCCGTACGAAACCACTGAAGAAGCGTTTAAACGTCGTGGTCGCGATGTAAGCGAATTCTCCGAAGTGATCGGCGTCGACGTCGCTGATGCGACGCTTGAAGGTTATATCAAGTATGCACTTCAGGGGCTTGTGGCAGCCATTGGCGCAAATGCTGATATGACTGTTTCAGCGGATATTGCCACTGATGGTAAGAAAACCCTGACCCGCGGCCTGCGTAAATACGGCGATAAGTTTAACCGTGTTGCGCTGTTCGTTATGCATTCCACGACCTATTTCGACATTGTTGATCAGTCTATCGACAACAAAATCTACGAAGAAGCGGGCGTGGTGGTTTATGGCGGACAGCCAGGTACGCTCGGTAAGCCTGTACTGGTAACCGACACAATGCCAGTTGATGCGATTCTGGGTCTGGTGGCCGGCGCGGTATCCGTAACGGAATCACAGGCCCCGGGTTTCCGTTCTTACGACATCAACAACCAGGAAAACCTCGCAGTAGGTTATCGCGCAGAGGGTACGGTTAACGTTGAACTGCTGGGTTACAGCTGGGATGAAACGAAGGGCGCTAACCCTGACCTGACCAAAATCGGCACTGGTGCGAACTGGAAAAAACATTTCACCAGTAACAAATCCACTGCAGGCGTACTGATTAAGCTGGAAGCCCCGGCGGGGGAGTAACCCTGTCAGTGGATAAAACTTCCGCAACTGCTGACAGTACCGACGCGGTGACCGTTTCGCTCAAGTACACCAGAAATGGTGCAGGAGTCTCCGGGGCATCTGTAGCATGGACGTCTACAGGCGGCACACTCAGTGCTTCGACGTCACAGACAGGGTCTGCTGGTGGCTCGACGGTGAAGCTCACCTCTGATACGGCCGGCTCCTTCACGGTGACGGCTACCGTTGACGGCGTGGTGAAAACAACTGAAGCGATCGCGTTCACTGCTCCAGCGGGTGGTTAACTGACGGGGCGAAAGCCCCGTTTCTTTTGGTGAGGATCCGATGACCGTTTATATAACAATCCAGGACGTTGACGAGTTGCTGGGGGATACCTGGGCTGCCGCCGACAAAAAGGCTAAAGCCGTGCTCCAGGCAAACACCTGGATGACGGCGCTTAACCTTCAGGATATCGACCAGGAGCATATTCCTGAAGAAGTTAAGCAAGCCGGAGCGTTTATCGCTTCCGTAGCCGCTGCAGGCAATCTTTATCAGCAAAAAACAGATTCCGGGGTGGTGACGAGCAAAAGCGTCGAGGCCGATGATGTGAAGGTTTCCCGCACTTTTGCTGAGCTCTCAACCTCCAGCACGGAATTACTCGATCCTGATTTGCAACTGGCGCTGGATATGCTCAAGCCGTGGATGCTTAACCCGTTTCAGACGTTCTTTGTGAGGGCGTGATATGGGTATTCGTGACGAACTCCAAACTGAAGTCGCGGCAGCCTTCGATACCGACCTGCAGGATGCCGTTAAGGATTTCACTGGAACATACACCGTACGAGGTGACTGGGACCCGGTTACGGAAACTGGCATTGAAACGCAGGTGATTTACTCGGGGCGCGGAGTGCTGGCGCGCTATAAACTCCGCCGCATCGATGGTGTTAACATCCTTCATGGTGATGTGAAGCTAACCGCCCTCGTTAATGAGGTCACCGACAAGCCAGAGGTTGAGCACATCATCACGGCACCTGACCCGATTACTGGCGCACTCCAGTGCTACGAGGTCATCACTGCTTCTGCCGACTCTGCTGGCGCTGCGTACTCCATTCAACTGCGGAGGGCGTGATATGGCTAAGGGCTGGAACATTGACCCTGCGGCATTCGCCGGGCTGGTGGAGGACGACGTCAGGCTACGGCAAAGAACCATCGCCATTCAGTTGCTGAATGAAATCATCCAGCGATCGCCTGTAGGTAACCCGGAGTTATGGGCTATCAACGCCACTGCGGTGCAGTACAACAAAGCGGTAGGTGAGTGGAACGAATCTCTTTATGCCGATCCTGCCAACCTGACAAAGACAGGCCGTCTCAGAAAGAAAGCACGTGTTAACGATGGCATGGATATCCGGCGTCCGGCTGAGTATCGCGCAGGAACTTTCCGGGCGTCACACTTTGTCAGTATTGGAGAACCAGATCATTCAATACCATCCGAGCCTGACCCGCGCGGAACAATGACATTCCTCAACGGGAAAAATATCATCAATCAGGCGCCGGCCTACTCGGTGATTTACATTCAGTCAAACCTCCCTTACTCCGTGCCGCTGGAGAATGGCCACTCTACGCAAGCGCCGACAGGCGTCTATGCCGTCTCATTTAATGGTGTGATTCAGGCCTACAAATGACCCTCACAGAAATAAGAAACGTTGTCATCAGACGAATGACGACGCAGACCGCTATTGCCCAGGATGCGGTGGACTATCCAAACGGTCCTGTATTCGATCCCAGCGGTCGAAAAATCTGGGCGCGTCTTACTGACATCCCCGGACAAGCAGGTGCTAACGAAATTGGAGCGGGCCCGACTGTCCACCGAACAGGGGTTCTCATCATCCAGCTTTTCGTCCCTGTTGGTTCAGGCACTCTGCAGCTGACTCAGGCCGCCGACAAATTAACGCAACTCTTCGAGTTTCAGGACGACGGAGCGCTGAGTTATTTCGCCGTATCCGCCATCCCGGCAGGTGAAACCGATGGCTGGTCTCAGCTCAATCTTCAAATCCCTTATCGCGCTCTGTAGCGCATAATCAACAGGAGGCTCCTGTGAGTTCAGGCGCAAAAGTAGTAACCGCGTTTATTCGCGAAACCACACCGGGAGAGACACCCTCTGCTGGTGTCTGGAACCTGTTACGCCGTTCGTCGTTCGGGCTGATGCCAACGCAGAACACCAACGATAACGATGAAATCGGCGGTGACCGTATGGCACAGGGCATTTCCCGTGGCACGATTGATGTCGGCGGTGATGTCGGCACCAAATTTCGCTGGAATCAGCATGATGATTTTCTGGCGAGCTGTTTCGGAGCGGATTGGCTCGATAATGTGCTGACGATGGGCAACAACCGCATTACTTTTTCAGTTTCTTCATACGCTGATGATGTAGGGATCGCACAGATTGCCCGCGGTTGCCAGGTTGCAACTTTCCAGATTGAAATCCCGAATGATGGCGACATCACTGCGACCATTACCTTCGCCGGGCTTGACTGGGAAACCAAAGCCGACGATACCAGTTATTTCACTAACCCGGTGGATGGTGCTGGCGCGCTGCGCTATTCGTTTAAGGAAGTGACAGGCCTGAGTCTGAACGGGGTGGCGGGTGGTGCCGGCTTCTGTGTGGATACGTTTAATATCCAGTTTGATAACAACATGCAGACTCAGCGTTGTATCGGTACCGGCTCAGCATTTGCTGGCGCAAACATTCCGACGACCTTTACACCGTCAGGCCAGATCACGCTGTCATGGTCCAAGGCGGCCTGGGAGATCTACAAAAAAACCTTCACCGGCGAAACGGTGCCGTTTACCTTCACGCTGGAGAACGCCGAAGGCGCTTATACCTTCAGTTTTCCTGAAGTGCAGATTTCTGGCGACTGGCCGGACGCCGGGAATACTGACATCGTACAGGTTCAGCTCGATATCACGGCCGCCAATACGCCGCCAACCATTACCCGCGCGCCAAAAGTACCGGCGACGGCAATCAGTGTTGCGCCAGCCACTTCAAATGGCGCAGTCGGCTCTACGGTGACATTAACTGCCACGCTTACGCCTGCTGATTCAACAGATATCGTCCAGTGGACGTCATCTGACCCTGCGATTGCCAGCGTAGTTTCTACCGGGCAAAAAACGGCGAAAGTGACCCGCAATGCTGCCGGAAACGCCACGATCACCGGGAAGGCTCGTACCTTTACGGCAACGTCTGAAATCACTGTCACCGCACCTTAATTTCCCTGACCCGTTCCGCAGAACATCGCGGTTCGGGCTTTTTATGGAGTCTGTATGCTGATTATTTCTTCTCAACTTGATCTGAGTGGCGAGCGTTGGTTCTTCCCTTTTAAAAAGCCTGATGGCCGTAAAAAGAAATACACACCGGAAGAAGAAGCACTGTTTAAACTCCGCCTGCTGGTGGCCAGCAGCGAGAATCCACAGTACCGCTCACGTAATGCGCTGGTGCGGCGCCATATCGACAAAATGGACGCGAGCTATCAGGTCGGTACCGACGCTTTCGATCTCGCCAGCGTGGGTGACATTGACTCAATTGATGACCTGCTCATCGATAACTGCGCGCGCTTCCTTTTGAAAGACTGGGAGGGAGTAGGTGAGCTGGTGGATGGTATTGAGAAGGCTGTAGCGTATACGCCAGAACTTGGCGTCGCGTTACTGAAGCAGAACCCTGCGTTGTATTGGCTGATTCTGGCAGAGGCTGCGAACATAGCTCAGGGTAAGGAGCAGCAGACTCAGGAAACCGTAAAAAAGCCCTAGAGGCGCAGGCGTGGCTAAAGGAGTTCGGGGGTGAAAGGGGAGATAAGGCTAAATGGCGCCGGGAGCAATTGAACCTTCCGCCGATTCCTGAGCCAGAAATTGATGCAGTAACAGGGGAGATCCTCAATGCCTATGCCATGATATCGCGCAGCAGGAAATATGCTGGCATGGCCGGAGTACCGCTCCCATTATCCCTGAATGATATTGAGCTATATCTGGCATCGCGCACCATCCTGATTGACCGCACCGAGTTTGACGCCGCTATCCTGGCGCTCGACGATACGTGGCGTGACGAGTGGGCAGCAGAGCAAAAGAGGGTAAATAAAACTAAATAGCTTCTCTGTATCATCGTTTATGCGTTGCCTCTGAAAATGATCATTGGTTTGGTCGGAATCCTGACCGCAAAAAATCATTACTGGTAGCGCTACCGGGATTATCTATGTAAATTTTTACACACGGCCAATCCTAATATGTTGAAGATAATGATAAATAATTTGGTCGGGATTCCGACCGACTATCTGTAGGACACTCATCCCAGTATTTTAATGGGAGGTGATTATGGGTTGGCCTGAAGCCGTAGTGGAAGCGCTGCGCATCCTAAAAACAATGCCTAAGTGGATGTCAGGCATGGTTCTTGTTGTAGCGATATTGCTTTCTGCGGGTTATCTCATTGAGAAAATAACAAGGAGATAGCTTGCGATGATATGGTTAATCACTCCATTTATACGTGTTATCATTATTTTTATGAGAAGAATCATTTATTCAGAACTCCCGTTGAGGCGGTCATGCGAAGGCGTGACCGCTCCAGTATTTACTGTGGAGTTCTATCATGAAATCAAAAAAGCGCGCGGTGCGTCGGCATCACACCGCAAGACTTAAAGCAAAACGTATGCATTATTACAATGCAGGTCCTGGTGGGCTTAATTCTATACGAATTGTCTATCAAACCCCTTGTTTATGCTCTTGCTGGATGTGTGGAAACCAGCGTAAGCATCATGGTATGCATATTCAGGAACGCAGAGCCCGTGCAATGTATTCTTTGTGATGATAACCCGCTTAACGGCGGGTTTTGTTATTGACCTGTTTTTTCATGATGTTAGGATGTTTCTGATTGCAATCAAAGGAAACATATAATGAAAAAAGTCATCGCATTGGCGCTTGGAGCGCTGTTACTTTCGGGTTGTACTGTACGTGTTGCAGATTTAACTGTAGCAAGCACCAAAAACTACAACCTTAATGGGGGCAAGTTCTACAAAGGTAAACGAGTTACTGCTGAAGATAGCTACCCGGTCATCATCTTCCCTACTGGGATCCCTAACGTGAAAACTGCAGCAGACCGCGCGATTGAAAAAGATCGTTGTGCTGTTGGTCTGTCAGACGTAGTTGTCACTCAGCTAAACCATGCTTTCCTGTTTGGTAAAATAGGTCTGCGTGTTGAAGGCAACCTTGTGATTGACCGCAGCCTGCCGGGTTGCGAGAACGCAAGCTGATTGATAAGGCCACCTTCGGGTGGCTTTTTAACTGATGGGGTAGGTAAGTGAAGATTATTGGTTATATAGCGATTGCAATAGGGGTGATCTTTGCGATATCTGCGCTATTCATGGATGTGACAGTAGCGACAAGCGGTGGTTACAGGGTTAACAATCTTGGATTAATGTCATCGCGCCAAAATTACATGATATTTGGAGGGTTCGTAGCCATCGCCGGTATCATCGTTGCTCTGGTGGGCGATAAGTTAAAAGGGTCCGCAACTTCAGTCAAATGCCCTTACTGCGCAGAATTAATAAACTCCGAAGCGGTGAAGTGCAAACATTGCGGGAGTGATGTAACCCCTTCGAAGGCAATAGTTAACACTAACGATGCTGGCGCCAGCGATAGGCTGGCTGACGTTAATGTAAAGTTAATCGCGGGGATTGTGCTGGCGGTCTTTGCGGCGATTATCGGCGCAATAATGTTTTACCGTCAATGAATTAAAAGCCTAACAGTTTTAAAGCTCTAACCTCGCTTCGGCGGGGTTTTTTATTGCCCGGAGATCGCTAAATGACAGAACAAACCTCACGCCTCGCAATCATTATCGACAGCTCTGGGGCAGAAAAGCAGGCCGATAATCTCGCAACTGCACTGGTTAAAATGACCCAAGCTGGAGACCGTGCAGCTACGAGCGCTGGCAAGGTGACAAAGGCTACGGATGAAGAAAAGCAGGCTCTATCTGAACTTCTCGATCGTATTGACCCGGTGAATGCCGCCCTGAATAAGCTGGACAAACAACAACAGGATTTGGCGAAATTCAAATCTAAAGGGATGGTAGATACAGATACATTTGAGCTTTATTCAAAGCGAATCGAAGAGACTCGTAACAAATTAACCGGTTTTCGTGACGACTTGAAAAAAACTGGGCAGTCTGCTGCCCAAACAGCTTTTGCAATGCGCATGATCCCCGCTCAGATGACGGATATCGTAGTCGGACTCTCTACAGGCCAGTCCCCTTTTATGGTGCTTATGCAGCAGGGTGGGCAGTTAAAAGATATGTTCGGTGGAATTATTCCTGCGATTAAAGGTGTATCCACCTACGTCATGGGGTTGGTAAACCCATATACAGTAGCTGCGGGGGCAGTTGGCCTCCTTACTTATGCTGTTTACCAAAATCGGCTGGAGATTGAAGCAGCAACGAAAATTGCTACAACATCGCTTGGTGCTAATGGTGATGCTGCCGAACGCCTTGCACTTAACATGGTTGCGATATCCGATAAGACGGGGCTGGCTATTGAAGAAGTTGGCAATATGTTTATTACGACCAATGACGGTGCCAGCGAAGCAGTAAATAAATTAATTGATGTCGGATATAGCTACGATGAAGCACGACAAAAAGTTTCTCAATATAAGGATTCAGCTAATTTTACGGCTCTGAATGCTGATATTGACATGCACCATCGAGAGATACTGAAAATTGGCGACTCCTGGACGGCAGCGGCAATAAAGGTCAAAAACTATTACACAGCTGCCGACAAAGGTAAGCAGAATGTTGCCCTTGGTGGTGCAATAGACCCCACAATGAGATTTATCGGACAGGCCATCGACCTGCAATCAACGATGAATGTTCTGACTATTGAGGGTAATAAAGCTGTTGCAGAGTCTGTTGATTGGATTAATAAGGAGTATTTGGCGGCTGACAGAGTTGCTGGCGCCGAGGCAAGGCTTAAGGAAGCGAGGGCTCAATCAAAAAAAATTACTTTCTCAGGGAATAAGGAGGCGATTGACCAAGCGAATGCTCTAATTGCCGTTCGTGAAAAGGAGCTGGATCAGGCCAAAAAACAAAGCAAAGAAACACCAAAGAAAGAGATAAAAAGTAAAACCTATACAGAGGACGCAGCATCCCGACTGCTTGACCAGATAAACCAGCAGACTGCCGCCATGCAGTACCAACTGGATGCCAGCGATAAGCTAAGTAGCGCAACCCAGGCGCGGGTTAAGTTCGAACAGCAGATCGCTGACCTTAAGTCTAAAACGCAGCTAACCGCAGACCAGAAGTCGATTCTTTCCCGTGCTGACGAAATACTACAGGCCTACAAGCAGCAGGAAGCCCTGCAAAACTCAGTCAAGGTGCTGGACGACTACCGGAAAATACAGGAGCAAATTGCTCCAAAGGAATTGCGCCAAAATGAGACGCTGCAAAAACGCCTCGAAATTCTTCAGAAGATGGTTGAGCTGAAGAAACTGACGCCGGAGGCTGCAGGGAAGCAGGCGAGCGACCTGATTGGTAAATCAGTGCTGCCTGATTCCGTTATATCAGGTGTGAACAAGGCCGGTGGTACGCTGACGTCTGGAGCAACAAATAGTGACCTGTCAGGGCAGGGATTGAACATGATAGGGCTGCAAATAGATCCGCAGCTTGAGGTTATCGAAAAGCTGAAGCAAGCCCAGACTGATTATGCTACCTGGCTGAACCAGCAGCAGCAGGCGATCACACAAAGTACTTTACTGAATGAGCAGCAGAAACAGCAGCAATTGCTGGCTCTCCAACAGCAAGGACAACAGAACCAGCAAGCACTAAGCACCGCAGTTTATGCCGCACAGATGCAATCAGCGCAAAATTCTTTCTCCAGTATCACCGATTCGATGGGGGTGATGTTTGGTGAACAATCCGCGATGTATAAGGCTGCGTTTGTTACTCAGAAAGCATTCGCGATTGCACAAGCCGCTCTGCAACTTCCTATGGCAATGGGGCAGGCACTGGCCGGTTTACCGTTCCCCGCTAATATTGCGGCCATGGCTTCAGTTGTCGGGCTAATGGCATCTATAACATCCAGCATCTCCAGCGCTGCCGCCGTCGGCTTTGCTTCTGGTGGATATACTGGCTCAGGCGGAAAGTATCAGCCGGCAGGTATTGTCCATAAAGGGGAATATGTCTTCGATCAGGAGTCTACAAATCGAATCGGCGTGTCGCAGCTTGAGGCGTTACGGAACGGCAAGCCGCTTGATGCGACATTGGGGCGTCCGGGATTTGGGACTGGCGTTCAGAACGTTAGCAGCGACAACAGCCGGCGAACCACTGTTCATGCGCCGATTACCCAAGAGTTTAACCTTCAAGGGGTCACCCCTGAGCAACTTAATTCTACGCTCAACCAGAATAACAGACAGCTTTCCAGGCAGTTGAAAGGGGAGCTTACGAAGGAGGTCATGATGCCGCAGGGCGATTTTGGCCGCGCTTTAAAGAGTCGCTACGTGAGGGGGTATAAGGAATAACATGGCAGATATCCTCTACCCACACGACTATCTCCCAATGCCACTGCAGGAAGGCTATGGGTTCCAGCCAGTCAGTCCTTTGAAACGAACTCAACTCACTACTGGCCGTGCGCGACAACGCAGGGCGTATACCTCGACTCCTACTGAAGCGACTGTATCCTGGTTTATGGAGAGCGATGTTCAGGGGCTCACGTTTGAATCGTGGTACCGCGATGCGCTCTCTGATGGTGCGGCCTGGTTCATGATGCAGTTGCAAACCCCCTCAGGCATAAAATTCTACAAATGTCGTTTTACTGATATATATCAGGGGCCAGTGCTGGTGGCTCCCATCTACTGGCGGTATTCGGCGACGCTGGAGTTATGGGAGCGTCCACTATTGCCTCCGCCGTGGGGTAACTACCCCGAGTGGATCGCAGGTAGTTCACTGCTTGATATCGCATTAAACAGGGAGTGGCCAAAGCATGACGGTGCTTAACCGGCTTTATGCCAGTAGCGGATCGGAAGTCATCATTGAAACGCTACAAATCAATATCGGTTCGACGGTGCATTATTTCTGTAAGGGGTACGACGATATTACAGCGACGACCGAAAATGGCGCTGTTATTACCTTCTCAGCCGCAGCTATCGATATCGCCATCCCGGCCAGAAACAGTGACGGTACACAGGATTTGCAGTTCGCTGTAAGCAACATAAAGGGGGAGGCGAGTACGGCGATTCGTGATGCCCTGGCAGCGAGACAAGATGGCTCTATGACCTACAGGCAATATGTCTCTACAGATTTGAATGCTCCGGCTTTAGTGCCGTATACGCTGACTATCAAATCGGGCTCATGGACGGCGCTGCAGGCACAAATTACCGCTGGCTATATGAACGTTCTCGATACGGCCTGGCCACGCTATCGCTACACACTTAATGATTTTCCCGCTCTTCGCTACATGAGTTGAGGTTTCCCCATGTTTGAACCTGATAAATACCTTTCGGTCACCTGGCTGAAGGGCGGCAGAGTGTATCCACAGCTCGACTGTTTTGGCATCGTGAATGAGATACGCCGAGATCTTGGGCTACCTGAATGGCCTGACTTTGCAGGTGTGACCAAAGACGGCGGCGGCCTTGATAAAGAAGCCAGAAAACTAATGTTAAAGCTTGAGCGTTGTGAGCCCTGCGTCGGCGCTGGCGTGGCGTGTTATTCGGGAACAATGGTCACCCATGTGGGGATTGTTGTTGAGCTGAACGGGTTGCTGCAGGTGGCGGAATGCAACCCCGGCTCGAACGTTTCTTTTATGCCGGTCTGGAAATTTAAACGGCGATTTATCAAGGTGGAATTCTGGCGATGACGATACGTATTTATCCCTCCAGGCTACCCGGCGAACCATTGGAAACCCATAAGCACGCCCGAACGACTCTGCATGAGTGGATGCAGAGGAACGTCGAAAATTATGATCCCGGAATGCTGCAGCCAATCAGCGTTGAGATTGATGGCGTGCCCGTCGAATCAGAAGAATGGCCGCGGTGCGAACTGGTACCAGATACTGACGTGAAGATTTACCCAGTCCCTTACGCGACAGGCTTTGCCATTGCCGCCCTGGTTGTAGCCGTAGCTGCTGCAGCTTATTCCATCTACATGATGAATAACCTCGATACGGGGGCTTACGATTCATCTACGGGTAAGTCTCTGGACTTAAACCCGGCAAAAGCGAACACGGCAAAACTTGGCGATCCTATCCGGGAATTGTTCGGGCGTGCGCGGGTTTATCCGGATTATGTTGTTCAGCCGGTCAGTCGTTTTAACCCTGATGACCCAACCAAAATGACAGTTGAGATGTTGATCTGCGTGAGTCGTGGAAATGTGGCATTTGCTAACGGCGATATCAGGATTGGTTCGACGCCTATTTCCGCCCTGGGTGATTCATTCTCCTGGACGCTGTATCCGCCGGGGGCGGATGTTTCCGGCGATCGCCGCAGTGAAAACTGGTTCAACTCTACCGAGGTGGGCGGAACGTCCAGCGGCAGCGGCCTTGATATGGCGCAGACAGCGCCTGATTCATCCGATATTACCGCCGACAGCATGACCGTTTCGGGAGCGTCGGTTTCGTTCACCGGGCTGAGCGATGATGATGGCGATGATTCTCTGCCTGAGTCCTGGGTGGAAGGTGCGCTGGTGACTATCATCGCGCCGACCAACTACCTGATTTCGTCTTCATCGGGTTACAGCGTCCTGTTCAGTGACACGCTGACTGAGATTAACCCCTATGCCGGCATGCCCGTTACGCTGGAAATTAACGGGGCAGAATATGATCTCTTCATCGCTACATTCACGCCAAAGCAGGATGCTGTTCCGGGCGTGGGGGGATCGGCAGCTTCATTGCGCGGCAGTGCAGCCCCAACAACCTATGATTTTTCGACCAGCAGCCAGACGTTTACCCTGACCTGGCAGGCGACTACTTATACCGTTTCGCTGATCGCTAACTACGGCAATATGTCTGGCCTGCTGGCGGCAATCAATGAAGCGATCGCAGGGTCGAACCTGGTCGCTCAGGATGATGGCGGGGTAGTTCGCATCATTGAGAAGTCCAGCCCGTGGCTGGGCGGCAGTATTACCGCCTCATCACTTCCCGTTTCCGTATTCGGGGATAACCCGGCGTTCACTGATGGTACCGCATCCAGCGGTGGCAGCCCGGCGATCACCGCCAATGTCACCCTTGCGTATGGCAGCGCTGGCGGTGCAGCATTTTCCGGCGTTCCTGAAGGGACACAGCGGCTGTCGCTGGCGCACCGGGGAAATGAATACCGTATTGCCTCAGCAGATGGAACGACCGCGACGGTACAGCGCATGATTAACGGAGGTATTGATCCTACCTGGCCGGGGTTCTCACCCAGGACGATGATTGATTACCAGGCGACCGGGATTAACGACAACAATAGCTGGATGGGGCCGTTTCTTGCCTGCCCGGATAATGAGGTGGTAAATGCATTTGAAGTGAATTTTTCATTCCCTTCCGGCATTTGCGGTTTCGGAAAATCCGGTGGCAAGAATTACCGTAACGTTGATTATGAAATTCAGTACCGGGTATATGGTTCTGGTTCTGGCTGGGTGAGCAAAACCGGACGTTACAGGATGAAGAACATTAATGCCCTGGGGTTCACTGAGCGATTTGAACTGGCTACCCCTGGACTGGTTGAGGTTCGTTGCCGACGGCGGAATGAACAGGGAAGTAAAAACTCCAGGGACTCTATGTACTGGCAGGCGCTGCGCGGCAGGTTACTGACACGCCCTGCATCATATGCCGGTGTATCGTTAATGGCCGTGACGGTGGAATCTGGCGGCAAACTGGCGGCGCAGTCTGATCGGCGCGTTAACGTTGTGGCCACGCGTATTTATGATACCGGCGCTACTCGGCGAATCTCCAGCGCGCTGTATCATGTCGGTAATTCTCTTGGCCTGGCGATGGACACCGAAGCCATTAACACCCTCGAGGCAACCTATTGGACCCCGCGGGGAGAGTATTTTGATTTCGCTACTGGCGACAGTGTCTCCGCGCTGGAAATGCTGCAAAAAATCGCCAACGCGGGGAAATCGTATTTCCTGCTGAGTGACGGGCTCGCATCTGTAGGCCGGGAAGGGATTAAAAACTGGTCCGGCATTATCAGCCCGCATGAAATGACCGAAGAGTTACAGACCACCTTCTCGGCGCCGTCCGCCGATGATTACGATGGTGTGGATGTCACTTATATCAATGGCACGACGTGGTCAGAAGAAACGGTGCAATGCCGGACTCCGGATAACCCCACACCGAGGAAAATTGAGAGTTATACCCTCGATGGAGTGCTTGACCCGAACCGCGCCTATCAAATCGGCATGCGCCGCCTGATGAAATACCTATATCAGCGGCTGGGGCATAACACGACAACAGAACTGGATGCGCTGGTCTATCAGTATGGCGATCGCGTTCTGCTGACGGATGACATTCCGGGTAATAAAACGGTAAGTAGTCTGGTTATGGATATGGCCACATCTGGCGGTCAAACGGTATTTACCGTCTCCGAGCCGCTGGACTGGTCCTTTGAAAACCCGCGCGCAATTCTGCGTTACCAGGATGGTTCTGCCTCCGGGCTGCTGGTGGCCACCTTTGTCGGGGATTATCAGTTGTCCGTTCCGTGGCAGGCTGCTTTTGATGAAATCCAGTTAAACGATCCGAGTATCGAACCGCCGCGGCTGGTGTTCTGCAGCTCGACGCGCAGTGTTTATGACGCCATTTTTGAGGAGATTGCCCCGCAGGCGGACGGAACCTGCCAGGTGACGACCAGACAATACAGCGACATTTTCTACCAGTACGACGACGCCAACTACCCCGGCAGCGTCTATTAAAACCAAAAATTTCCCCGATTAACTTTCTTTCGCTCAAACCCTCGTTTGGGCGAAGCCTCATTCTGGAGCAAAAAACATGGCCTTTAATCCGCCGCTGGGATCGACCAACGCCGATGTTTTTATGGGCAACGTTCAACGTCTTGATGAACTGGTGAACGGCCCCGCCGCCGATGTTCCCGACCGTGCAGGTGACCCTCTGTATTCGTGGCGCCAGATGATGGCGAAGAATGAAGAAACACGGCAGAACCTGATCCCCCTAAGTCGCCAGTACATGACGCTGGCCGATGCTCAGGCAGATATTGCAAATATTCCTGAAGGCAGTGCTACTTATGTTCGTAGTCAGGATGGCAGTTCACTGGCTGATGAGTATATAAACAATGGCGGAACTCTGGTCGCTACTGGACGTAAAATGCCGTCTCAGGAATCTATTGATGGCCGGGTGTATTTATCTGAAGGGAGTG